>Ga0306926_10002243_pt1 | contig 19663 bp, 14 predicted proteins | sample flu12Cox44000178_FD_203759 | JGI IMG/M metagenome (GOLD analysis project Ga0306926, IMG submission 203759) | Lab enrichment of tropical soil microbial communities from Luquillo Experimental Forest, Puerto Rico - flux8day.12C.oxic.44.000.178 (v2)... | ecosystem: Environmental > Terrestrial >... | reverse complement strand
AGCGGGCATGAGGGCTGCGAGATGCCGCCCGCATCTGATCCGGTCGTCCCTGCAAGCCAGGTTTGTAACCAAAGGTCCCATGGACGCAGACCTTGACCGTTGTGCGTCTCGTCGTGTCAGATGACGCCATGGCTCGGGGCCAGACGATCCTGGTTGTTCTTGCGCTCATCTCGCCGTCCTTGGCGTCGGCGCAGGCATTGCGCATTGGCTCGGCACAGACAATGAGCTTCGGCGATGCCTCGGCGCTGCTGGCCAAAAGCTGCGGCGCAGAGATCGATGCCAATTGCCGCGGCGTCAATTTCGACGCCAATCGCATGAGGGAGTGCCTGTCGCGCAATACCGATGCTTTGTCGCCGCAGTGCAGGACCGACTATCTCGGCGCCCTCGATGCGATCCAGAAGCGGATCGCGGCCCGCATAACGGTTGCCAATGCCTGCACGCGGGAGATCGTCAAGCTCTGCAACGGCTCGACGAAGGAAACCAGTAAATCGGTCCCATGCCTTGTGACCATGCATGGCGTGAGCAGGTACTGCCTCCAGGCCATGGACGACGCGGGATACCGATGATGGGCAAGGCAATCCTGCGCAACGTCGGTCTGCCGTTCGCCTTGGCTGTCGTACTCATCGTGCCGACCTCCTCACGCGGCCAGACGCTTGTCTCCAGGGACGACATCATCAACCAGCTCAACCGCTTTGAAGGCGCGCCCGCGCTTGATGTCACGGCACTGCGTCAACGCGTCCTCGACAAATCAAGATCGCGATCGAAGAACGAACCCGAGCCGTCGAAACGGCCGCCGATCGTGCCCGAGATTCTCAACCTGCCGAGCTTTACCGTCAGCATCGATTTCGACACCGATACGCCGGTTGTCCGGCCGAGCTCCTACGAGATGGTCGGGCGCATCGCGGACGCGATGGTCCATGCGAGCTTGTTGCCATACAATTTCCTCATCGTCGGCCACAGCGATGCGACCGGCAGGCGCGAGGCCAACGCGATGCTGAGCCAGCGCAGGGCCGATGCCATCCGCGACGTGCTGGTCAACACGTTCAAGATTTCGTCAAAGCGGGTTTCCTCGCTTGGCGTCGGCGAGGAGCAATTCATCGACACCGCGCATCCAACCTCGAAGGACAATCTGCAAATCCAGATTTTGACCATCGCAAAGCAGCCCGAACAGAGCGAGCAAGCCGAGCAGCCGGCTGCAAAAGCCTCGCCTTCACCGGCAAAGAAGAAAAAAAGATAGCTGTTTGAGACGACTTTTCCGTCTCGATGATGTCCGCGCGGACACTGGAACCAGTGGCGGATTTGGGGCATAGTACGCGTCAGGGGACGGAGAGCGGGGGGAGCTCGAAATCAAGGCCCGGAGGCCGTTCGTAAAATGCGTTCCTTCCTCATTGCAGTTGCCGGCCTGATTTTTTTCGCAGGTCATCCCGCCCAAGCCAATGTCGCCATCACCATAGACAAGAACTCACAGACCATGACGGTGTCGGTCGACGGCGTCCAACGGTATCATTGGCCAGTTTCGACCGGTATCCCCTCGTATGAGACGCCGAATGGCAGTTTCCGCACCTTCCGCATGGAGGCCGAACACTACTCCAAGGAATTCGACGACGCCCCGATGCCGCACTCCATCTTCTTCACCAAGATCGGGCATGCCATCCACGGCACGGTTTCCGAGAATAGGCTCGGCACTCCGGCATCCCACGGTTGCGTGCGGCTGTCTCGCGCCCACGCGGCAACGCTTTATGCACTGGTGGAGGAGCAGGGCGTCCTCAACACCACCGTGACGCTGACCGGCTCGTCTCAGATCGCGCTGGCGCGCAACCCGCGATACGTCGCGCGTGGCAGCAGCCCCTCTGATGACCAGGGCCAGTACCAAGGCCAGTCCTACGACCAGAGTTACGCATCCACGGGTGACCCGGTTCAGTTGACACCCCAGCCGCAATTCTTCCCCGGCCGCCGCTACGTGCCGCAAGTGCGTCCCGACGACGGTTACATCTACCCGGCCGACGAGAGTTCGACCCAGCAGATCTATCCGGCGCCACGCACGAGCCGTCGCGCCTATGACACGCAACCCTATCCGCAGCCGCAATATCAATATTACAGCAACCAAGGCTACGCGCAGCAGCCGCAGGGCAATTATTACCAGCCGCAGCCATATCAACCGCGCGGCTCCTACTACCAGAATTGAACCGCCGACGTCGTTGGCATTGCAGCATCGCGAGGGATTTTCATTTGCCTTTTCAAGGCTCGAACGATCGTGATCGGGACGTCATCTGCGCGTTATGAAAGTTCTGTCAAAATACCCACCGGGCCGGTCGGGTAATCTTCCATTCAAGCTGAAGACAGACGATCGAAGCGTTTGTTTCGCCTCGCGTTTCCGATCGCGCGCCTCGGATTGTTCGCGAACCCGATCCACATGAGTTGCAAGGACATGGAGGTCCACACATGAAGCGCGGTATCACCGTTCTTGCCGTCTGTTCGCTGGCCCTCGTCGGCTATTTCAACGCCAGCAAGTGGGCAATCCATCACCAGACGCTGACATTCCTCGATCCCGAGCGCAGCGATCGCACGGTAAGCTTCGACATCGCCGTCCGTCGCGACCGCGAGATGGAGTCGATGGCCGAGATGATCGATCTGCCGGTTGCCATTCTCAGTCACGGCAACACGGTGAAGAATACGGAATATTCATTCCTCACAAATCTCTTTGCCGCGCGCGGCTACCTGGTCATCAGCGTCCAGCACGACCTCGAGAGCGATGATCCCATGGTCACAAAGGTCGGGGAGGAATATGTCGGCCGCCGCATGCAATACAACCGCGGCATTTTCAACATCAAGTTCGCCATCGACCAATTGAAGAAGGTGTATCCGAACGCCGACTATCGCCACCTGACCCTGATCGGCCATTCCAACGGCGGCGATATCTCGATGTATTTCGCAAAACTGCATCCCGAGCTGGTCAAGAAGGTTGTTACACTGGACAATCTGCGCGTCCCGTTCCTGACCGACGGCAAGGTCAAGATCCTGTCGTTCCGCTCCAAGGATCCGGTGTTCAAGACTGATCCCGGCGTGGTGCCCGACCCCGAGGTCTGCGCCAAGGCCGGCATCACCGTGGTCCAAACCGATTTTCAGCACACCTGGCTGAGCGACCGCGGCCCCGATAACGTCAAGGAATCGATCCAGAGCAAGGTCCAGGCCTTCCTCGACGACGAGGAAGGCCCCTCCTCGCCGCTCGACCTCATGACTGCAGCGGCGCCTGCCCCCAGCCCGGCCCCGCCTGCGCCCGCCGCCGGCAGCGACAAGAATGACAAGAATTGAGAGCTAAGCTGCTCGCCCGACAATTGCGGTTTCGGATGCCGCGTCAAGACAGGTACAGGAATCCGTACCAATCATAATCAAAGCGAGACAAACGAAACCCCTGCTCCCTGTAAAAGCTAAGACCCTCAGCGTCGGTACTGAGGTCGTCGAGGCAGCATGTCTCGCACACGGTCTTGGCCGTCCTTCGTTTGGCCACTTGGGCGAGCAGGTTCTAAACGAACTCGTCTCAAAACATGAAGACGACGGCGTTGAAGGCAACGCTCAATCGTTCCGAATCTTGACTTCCTCAGCAGTGCGGATTTGTTGATTGCAGGGGCTTGGATCTGGTTCGCTACGTTCACGCCTGATCTTTTCGTCGTCCTCAGCACGTTCTGTTGCAAGCTCCTCGACCGCCGCAGCCATTTTCGATTGAAGAGATCCTTCAAAACGGCGAGCGTATTGTCGCCCTTCGCGCTGTTTGCTTATCCCCTCTCTCTCGGCTTTGAGCGACCAAGAAGAACACGTTGCGTTCACTTGGTGGATTACTTATGTTCGAGCCGATTGGAGGAGGGACTTTGAAAAGCCCTTTACAAACTAAAGTTGCAATCAAAAGATTTTGGCAGGAATCCTTGCACAAAATTTATAAAGGAAGGAGCCATGTAGGTACTATCAAAATTATGTCTACCAGGATCAAAATAGAATCTTTTTTGAAAGAATATGAAGGAGCAAAAGAATTTCCCCATAATAAACCACCTAGAACTTTAAAGTCCTGTCTCAAGAGGCTTGGTGTTCCAAAAACGTTTGACCATATTTGGGTAGAAATTTTGTGCATTAGAGATGACAAAAGAGGATATGAAACTCACATTTTTGATTGGCTATTGAAGCAATATCCTAAAACTCTAATAGGTGCTTCTCCACATGAATTACTTGTCGAAGATTACAGTATGGATGATATCTTAGATTATTTTAATGAACTCAAATTCACGTTGGTTAGAGATGGAGCTGAATGGATAGCGTTGTATTATGAGAAATGAATTGCATAGTGTTGAATTAAAAGAAGGTAGTCGTTCTTGGAAAGAGGAAAAACACTTACTGATCATTGACGGCCAAGTAGTTGGTTCCTTCTCTTTAAATTTCACGAACATGACCAAGAAGAAGTTGTTTGAAGAATATGCTGATTCTAAAAGCCTCACACGAATTTTAAAAAGTTTTTCCCTTCCAAATAAATTCAACTATCTTTGGGCAGAAACATTGAAATTTTACCCTAAATATCGCGGTAAAGGATTTGGCACTTTTTCTTTTGATTGGATAAAGTCTTTCCCAAACACTTTAATAGGGTGCAATTCAGAAGCGATTGACCAAAATTTTCCTGTAGAACACATTGTGAAGTTTCACAAAAAACAAGGATTGAAGATGGGAAAATACGACCACGAGTGGTACGGATTCTTTTATCACAGGTGATACATGGGAAGGGGTTTGTGGCGAACATTGTTTCCGTCGGTCTTGAGTTGAATAGACCCCAAGCGCATCGGTCCCTGCTGGTTTCGATTTTTTTGCAGACTCACTCTGAGCCCCTGTACCTTTGCCAGATTGCTTTCAAGATGTTCGAATAATCGTCGGTCCAGACCTCGCCCTCGTTTTCCGGCGTGCAATTTTCGGAAGCCGCAAGCGCGCCGACGTCATCCTCATCACGCGCCGACACGACGACGGTGGTCGAGAAAATGTAGTCATCGTCAAGGTCGGAACTCACACTGCAAACCCAGCTCTTGAGGTTATTTGAACCGGCTATTCCGGCCGCTACGCCGGACAAGGCGAGGTGGCGGTTGGACACGTGCATCACGACCGCGCCCTGCGGGGCGAGCTTGGACTTGTAGATCTCCATCGCCTCCTTGGTCGCAAGGTGAATCGGGATGGCGTCCGACGAATAGGCGTCGACGACGATCACGTCGTAGATGCCGTCTGGCTCCTTCGCGAAGGTCAGCCGCGCGTCGCCGATCACGGGCCTGAAATCCGGATCGCAATCGCGGATGTAGGTGAAATATTTCGGGTCGCGCGCGGTATCGACCATGGTCTGGTCGATCTCGAAGAACTTCCAGTCCTCGCCCGGCTCGGCGGCGCAAGTGAGCGTGCCCGCGCCGACGCCGATCACCGCGACGCGCAGCGGCGCCCCTTTTCGCTCGCGGATCGCCGCGATTGCCTGCCCGATGCCGCCGTCCCGGTAATAGTAGGTGATCGGCTCCGGCCTGCCCGTGACCGCCGAGCCGTCGTCGTTCAGGAATTTCTGCGCGCCGTGAATGGTCGTGCCGTGCATCAGCACGTGATATTGGCCCCCCGGCGTCACCACGATCTTGTGTACGCCGAAGAAGCTGCGCACGGTGTCGACCCGGCCGTCATCTGCGGGATAGACACGAATCAGGATCATTGCCACGGCGACGGTGGCAAAGATCTTCCAGCGGCTCGCGTTCAGCACAAGTGCGGCGACGCCGGCAAGTACGCCGACGGAACCGGCGACCCAGGCGCGATGGTTTTCCAGCCACGCAAAGATTTTTCCGGTATCGGCAAAGGTCGGCACGATCAGTGCGACGGCGAGAATGGCAAGGAACGGCCAGTACCAGCGGCTCAAACGCGGCCAGCGCTCGATCGCGGAGGGACGGCAGAGCGCCGCCAGCGCCAGCAGAATTGGATACTCGGCCACCCAGGAAAACGCGAATGGCGATATCAGGCCGGCGAACAGGCCGCCCACCATGCCGCCGAAGGAAAGCGCGACGTAAAAGCCGGTAAGGTATTTCGCGGCCGGACGCGTCCGCGCCAGCTCGCCGTGACAGGCCATGGCAATGATGAAGAAACAGAGCTGGTGGCCGCCCAGTATCAGCAGCAAATTGTGTTCGCTGTCGAGCGCGAGCAACACAACAATGCCGGCTATCGCCAGCGGCTGCAGCAGGAGCATCCACTTGTGCGGCAGCAGCGGACGCGACTGGAACACCAGCACCCAGGTCAACAGATAGAGTGACAGCGGCAGCACCCATAACAGAGGCGCGGCCGCAACGTCGGTTGAGATGTGCGCGGTGACCGCGATCAGCAGGCCTGACGGCACGGCGGCAAGGAAGATCCAGCGCGCGCGCAACACAAAGGACGGTGCCGGTGCCGGCGTTTCCTCGGTTTGCCGGTCGGCGATGGCGAGCGCCGGCGAGTCCAGCAGCAACGCCCCGCAGCCTGCGATCAGGATGATCAACAGCGCGTAGCCGCCGGTCCACATCAAGTTCTGCGTGCGCAGCGAGAACACCGGCTCCAGCAGAAAGGGGTAGGACAACAGCGCCAGAAAGCTGCCGATATTCGAAGAGGCGTAAAGGAAGTACGGATCGGGCCCGTCGGGGTGACCGGTGCGGACGAACCAGGCCTGCAGCAGCGGGTTGTTGGCGGCGAGCGCGAAAAACGGCAGCCCGATCGAGACCGCGAACAGGCCGAGCAGCCAGAACGCATAGCCCGACGTCGGCGGCTCGCCAAAGCCGCCTGCGATCGCCAGCGGCAAGGTAAGGATCGCCGCCACCAGCAGCACCAGATGCACCGAGACCGGAATGGCGCGGTTTTTGATCCGCATCAGAGCATGCGTGTAGGCGTAGCCGGCGAGCAGCAGCGTCTGGAAAAACACCATCGCCACCGACCACACCGCAGGCGAACCGCCGAGGCGCGGCAGCACCATCTTGGTGAAAAGCGGCTGAACCGAGAACAGCAGCAATGCGCTGACAAAGATGGCGCAGGTGTAGACCGCCAGCACCAGCCGGTTTCGTAAAGCCGACGGCTGGCCTTCGGAGGCGGACGACGCTACTGCACTCATGGAATTCTGGCTCGCATCGGGACGAGAAACTACCCGGCGCGCGCCGGCTGGGGAAATGGAGCACAAGGCAAGCGCGGGGGCAATGCGCGGCAAGCTCTCCAATTCTTCATTAGTGTGGTGGTTTCGGAAGTTCTCTTCTCTTTTGCCGCGAGCAGGTCCAAGAGAACTTCCGAACCGGAACCACACTAGAATCAAAGGTTTTCTAGTGGAGCGGATTTGACGTTCGCTACCCATCCGCCACGATTGCTCGACGCGAACGCCAAATCCAAAGCTCCACTAGTATCAGTAATTTGCTAGTGGTCCTTTGATTCTAACATTCGCAAACGTGGCTCCCCAAGTGGGATGCGAATGTTAGAATCGGACCACTAGTGTCCTTTCGAATCCGAAGTTCGCGAGAGGAGCCCGCCGCAAGCTGGGGCAAACTTCGGATTCGGGACACTTGACGCTGGGCGCGCCGCCAGGACTTCGGCTAAGGAACCATGGGATAAGATATCTTCTTGAACCTGCCATGAACGAGACCGACGTCATCATCATCGGCGCGGGGCACAACGGCCTCACTTGCGCGGCCTATCTCGCCAGCTCCCGCCTGCGCGTCAAGGTCGTCGAGCGACGCAAGGTCATCGGCGGCGCCGCGGTCACAGAGGAATTTCATCCGGGCTTCCGCAACTCGGTCGCCGCCTACACGGTCAGCCTGCTCAATCCCAAAGTCATTTCGGACCTCAGACTGATCGAGCGTGGCCTCAAGATCGTCGAGCGCCGCGCCCAGAACTTTCTGCCCTCGTTCGATGGCCGCTATCTCCTGACCGGCGAAGGCCGAACGCTACCCTCCCTCGCAAAGCTCAGCGCGCGCGACGCCGAGACCTTCCCGGCCTTTGCGCAAAAACTGGAAGCGATCGCCGACGTGCTGCGGCACTTTGTGCTGCGCGCGCCGCCAAACCTGGTCGAGGGGCTAGGCGCGCCGGCCATCCGCGAGGCGTTCCACGCGGTCAAGGCCGCCAACATCCTGCGCCGTCTTTCGCTGGAGCAAAAGCGCGACCTGCTCGACCTGTTCACGCGTTCGGCCGGCGAGATACTGGACGAATGGTTCGAAAGTGATCTGGTCAAGGCACTGTTCGGCTTCGATGCCATCGTCGGCAACTACGCGAGTCCGTATGCGGCCGGTTCAGCCTACGTCATGCTGCACCACGCTTTCGGTGAGGTGAACGGCAAGAAGGGCGTCTGGGGTCATGCCGTCGGTGGCATGGGCGCGATCAGCCAGGCGATCTCGGGTGCCGCGCGCGAGAATGGAGCAGAGATCGAAACAGGCTGCGGTGTGCGCGAGGTCATCGTCGAAAACAATCGCGCGGCGGGCGTCATTCTCGATGATGGCAAAACCATCCGCGCCAAATATGTCGCCTCGAGCGTCAATCCAAAACTGCTCTACACCCGCCTGATCCCGCAGCGCGCATTGCCGCAGGTGTTCCTCGCCCGCATCAGGAACTGGCGCAACGCCTCGGGCACGTTCCGCATGAACGTCGCGCTCGACGCCCTGCCCTCGTTCACGGCACTCCCCGGCAGCGGCGATCATCTCACCGCCGGCATTATCCTAGGCCCCAGCCTCGGCACCATGGATCGCGCCTTTCAGGATGCGCGCGACCATGGCTGGAGCCGCGAGCCGATAATCGAACTGCTGATCCCCTCGACGCTGGACGACACGCTGGCGCCCAAGGGCGCGCATGTGGCGAGCCTGTTCTGCCAGCACGTCGCCCCCGAATTGCCCGGCGGCAAATCCTGGGACGATCATCGCGCCGACGTCGCCGACCTCATGATCGCCACTGTGGACAAGTATGCGCCCGGCTTCGCGCAAAGCGTGATCGGCCGGCAGATTTTATCGCCGCTCGATTTGGAGCGCGAATTCGGTCTGCTGGGTGGGGATATCTTCCACGGCGCGCTGACGCTGAACCAGCTGTTCTCGGCGCGGCCGATGCTGGGCTATGCCGACTACCGCGGACCGCTGAAGGGCCTTTATCATTGCGGTTCCGGTGCTCATCCCGGCGGCGGCGTCACCGGCGCCCCCGGCCACAACGCCGCAAAGGTGATCTTGCGGGATCACCGCGCGCTGTTTGCAACCTGAGGACAGGCTGTGGGCGGATTGTGGAGAAGGTTGTGATGAGCGACCGGAAAACCCAGTTGCTTGAATGTAGACAACAACGCCCGGCGGCTGTGCGACGACCACGGTATGTTCCGGCGTATATTCCCTGTATAAGTGCACCAAACCCTCAAGACGTTCCGCAACGGCAATCCGGAAGGCTGTGATTCAGGCCGTGGCTGTCGACCGCCCCGAACCCGATCCGGACTGCTTCAGATATGAAGGAGACGGCGATGAGTGCGCTGGATGACTATCTGGTGGATCCCAGGATATCGCTGCTGGACAAGACCCGTATCCAGGCCCAGGTCCTGGTGCCTGTCATGCGCGCGCTACGCGCCGAGCTTGGCAAGGAAAAAACCGATGCGATCGTCAGGGGCGCGCTGCGCGACTGGTCCAGAGAGCTGTTTGCCTCGGTCGGCAAGGACATCGAGGGCAGCCCGCGGCGCAAATGGGCCAAGATGCAGGGCGCGCTGAACAACGCGACCGAACGGGAAGTCATCTTCGAGATGCACCGCCATGACGAGGAGGCGCTGGAATTCGACGTTACCAGCTGCCGCTTTGCCGAGTTTTTTCGCGCTCTAGGTGAACCGGAGCTCGGCGCGCTCCTGATCTGCCAGACCGACTTCGATATCGCTGCCGTCGGCGAGGGCGAGGTCAGCCTCCACCGCGCGCAGACCTTGATGCAGGGCGCGCGCTCCTGCACTTTCCGCTACAGATTCGCGCCACGCTGACCAGGCGGGACGCGCAAGGATCGATTCCTTGCGCGTCCCGCCTGTCTAGTGGAATTGTCGCGATCGCGAAAATTGCCTCCCAGGAGGCAACTTCGCAGCGTTATTTCAACGAGTTGTTGATCGAGGTGAACATGTTGTTGAGGTTGGTGCCCAACCCGTTCACCGTCGCAATGATCGCGATCGAAATTCCCGCCGCGATCAGACCGTACTCGATTGCCGTAGCGCCCGCTTCGTCGGACAGGAATTGAAAAACAATACGCTTCACCTTCGCCTCCGCAATTTTGAAATATTCCAGCAGCAAGCCAGCTTCGCACGAGAGAACCTAAGCTTGCTTGAACGCAAGCGCGCAAATCTTGCCGATATTCTGCGGCGAATATTCATCAAATTTTCATAAATTGCCGTCGTTGGCGCCGCCTCCTGATATCGATACTCTCGCCAGCCAACCTCCCGCTAGGACCGGCGACCGCCAGTGAAGACGTCCGCTCAGACCCCCACCCACCGCGCAAGCTTCGCGATCGGCGACGAACAGGCGGCGAGAGGCGTTGTCGATGTCCTGACCGAGATTTTTTGCGAGGGGGAGGCTGCGGTGGCGGCCTTCGAGCGGCCGGGCGGAAGCTGGGACATCACGCTGCATTTTGCACAAGCGCCGGACCGGGCGCTGTTGCGCGAGATTGTCGCCAGACAAGCCGGCAAGGAGATCGCCGACACGATAGCCTTCGATACGATCGAAGCGAGGGACTGGGTCAAGACGAGCCTGGAGAGTCTCGTGCCGGTGCCGGCCGGGCGCTTTGTCGTGCATGGTGCCCATGACCGGGCGCGTTTACCGGCAAACAAGCTTAATATCGAAATCGAGGCGGCGCTGGCCTTCGGCACCGGCCACCACGGCACCACCCGCGGCTGCCTGTTGCTGCTCGATCACCTGCTCAAGGCGTACCGCCCGCAACGCCTGCTCGATCTCGGCACGGGCACGGGCGTGCTCGCCATCGCCGCGGCCAAGGCGCTGCGTCGAACCGTGCTGGCGAGCGACATCGATGTGCCGTCGGTGCGGCTGGCGCGCGAAAATGCGCGGCTCAACGCGGCAGGCAATTTCCTGCATGTGATCCGCGCCGCCAGCTTTTCGGCGCCGGAATTCGCCGCGCTTGGCCCGTTCGACCTGGTGCTGGCGAACATCCTCGCCAACCCGCTCAGGCAATTGGCGCAACCGATGTCAAGGTATCTGGCGCCGGGCGCGCTGGTCGTGCTGTCAGGCTTGTTGACGCCGCAGGCGGGCGGCGTGATCGCCGCCTATCGGGCCCGTGGGCTGGTCCCACTGCGGCATCTTACGATCGATGGCTGGAGCAGCCTGCTGCTCCGCTTTGTGAAATAGACCTATTCCGAGACTAGTGCCCACTTTCCGAAGTTCGTGCTATTTCTCAGCATCCACCTTTCACGAACTTCGGAAAGTTATGGGCACTAGCAAATCCATGATTCTAGTGCCGCTTTTTTATTTGAAGTTCCTGAGCAAAATTCGCCGCTCGTGGTGCAGGAACTTCAAATAGGCGGCACTAGCGATGCAGGAGGGATGGCCGCGTTCTCCTCATCGCAGGATGAGCGCTTGATACGTGTTTCGACAAATCGATCCAGGATCTGAACGATCGCACTACGCTGCTTTTTCTCGATGGAATTAGTCTGGCCGGCGCGGCCGGGAGGCGGAATCTTCTCAAACGTGAAAGCAGGCATGCCCTCTCCCCTCTTCGTTGAGCTGGAGCACTCCCGGCATTTCCCCCGTCCAGTCCGATGAAGTCGATTGTGAAGTACGCTGCAATCGGCCTGACGCGACTCGCATTTTTCAAGCATAACCTGTGCCAAAACAGCTTAGCATTGCGGAGTTCTCCCCGCAATCCTAAAGTGGGAACAGGATGTTCGAAGCACGTTTTCAGACATTTGAGGAAGCTGAGAGCGGGGCGGCCCTCGGCCCGCGACTTAAAGCGCTGCGCGAGGAGCTGGCACGGCGGAAGCTCAGGGGATTCGTTGTCCCGCGCGCCGATCAACAGCAAAACGAGTATGTCGCGCCTTCGGAAGAGCGGCTGTCCTGGCTCAGCGGTTTTACGGGATCGGCGGGGCTCGCAGTCGTGCTGGACAATGAGGCGGCCCTGTTCGTGGACGGCCGCTACACGCTGCAGGCGGCCAAGCAGGTCGATCGGGAGGCCTGGACCATCGAGCCGTTGGTCGAACCGCCACCGGAAAGTTGGCTCGCCAAGCATCTTCACCACGGCGACCGCCTTGGCTACGACCCCTGGCTGCACACGCCAGCAGCAGCCGAGCGGATCGCCGCCGCCTGCACCAGGGCGGGGGCCGAGCTGATCGCGGTCCAAAGCAACCCGATCGATACGATCTGGGCCGACCGCCCACCCCCGCCGCTCGCGCCGATCTCTGTGCATGGCTCGCAATTCGCCGGCGAGGCCGAGGCGGACAAGCTCGATTCGATCCGCGCCGAAATCGGCAAGCTCGCCGTCGATGCGCTGGTGCTGTCGGATTCCCATGCGGTAGCGTGGACCTTCAACATCCGCGGCGGTGATGTCGCACACACCCCGCTACCCCTGTCCTACGCTCTGGTGCCGAAGGCTGGCCGGCCGACCGTTTTCATCGATCACCGCAAGCTGTCGAACGCGACGCGGGATCATCTCGAGCAAGCAGCAGACGTCAGGGAGCCAGACGCGCTGGTGCCTGAGTTGACCGCGCTGGCGCAAAGTAGCGCTTCCATCGCGCTCGACAGTGCGACCGCCGCCGACGCGCTGAGCCGTCTAATCAAGGCCGCCGGCGGCAAAGCCGTGCCCGGCAACGATCCCACCAGCCTGCTGAAGGCGGTCAAGAACGCAACCGAAATCGCCGGCACCCGCACCGCGCATCGGCGCGATGCGGTGGCACTGGCGCGATTCCTCGCCTGGGTCGACCGCGAAGCGCCCAAGGGCGCGCTCACCGAGATCGACACCGTGGCAGCGCTGGAGACGTTCCGCCGCGAGAGCGGCCTTCTGAAGGACGTCTCCTTCCCCACCATTGCCGGCACTGGGCCGAACGGCGCCATCGTGCACTACCGCGTGACGCGCAACAGCAATCGGCGGATTGCGCCCGGCGATCTCTTGCTGGTCGATTCCGGCGCGCAATACGAGGACGGCACCACCGACGTCACGCGCACGATTGCGGTCGGCGAACCCACCGCCGAAATGCGCGACCGCTTCACGCGCGTGCTGCGCGGCCACATCGCGATCGCGCGCGCGGTTTTCCCCGATGGCGCCACCGGCGCACAGCTCGACACGCTGGCCCGCCAGTTTCTCTGGCAGGCGGGCATCGATTTCGAGCACGGCACCGGTCACGGCGTCGGCAGTTATCTCTCCGTGCACGAGGGGCCTGCGCGCATCTCAAAGCTCGGCACCACGCCGCTCAAGCGCGGCATGATCCTTTCCAACGAGCCCGGTTACTACAAGACCGATAGTTATGGCATCCGGATCGAGAATCTGGAGCTTGTCACCGCAACCGAGGTGGCTTCCGCCGAAAAACCGATGAACGCGTTCGAGACATTGACGCTCGCGCCGATCGACCGACGCCTGATCGAGGTCGCCATGCTAAGCGAGGCGGAACGCGACTGGCTCAACACCTACCACGCGCGCGTGAGGAACGAGGTTCGCCCGCATCTCGATGAGGCCGACAAGCTCTGGCTCGACGAGGCGACGGCGCCAATCTGACGGTTCCGAATCGTCTACCCCCCGACCAGCTTCAGCCACTCGTCTTCGGTCAGCACAGTGACGCCGTGCTTTTTGGCTTCCGCCAGTTTCGAACCGGCGCCGGGGCCGGCGACGACGTAATCGGTCTTCTTCGAGACCGAGCCCGCGGCCTTGGCGCCCAGACGCTCGGCCATCGCCTTGGCCTCATCGCGCGTCATCTTTTCCAGCGATCCCGTGAACACCACGGTCTTGCCGGCGATCGCCGAATTGCTCTTCGGCCTTTCGGCATCGAGGATGGTGATCTCCCTGGTGAGCCGCTCGACGATGCCGCGATTATGGCTTTCGCCGAAATAGGCCTTAATGCTCTGGATCACGGTATCACCGATCTGGTCGAGCGCGTCCATCTCGGCGATCGCCTCCTCGTCGCCTTTGGCGACCTTCACACAGGCGTCGTGAAAGGCCTCCCAGGAGCCGTAGCCGCGCGCCAGCGCCAGCGCCGTGGTTTCGCCGACATGGCGCATGCCGAGCGCGTAGATGAAACGCTCGAGCGCGATTTCGCGCCGCGCCTCGATCGCGCCGAACAGATTGCGCACCGAGGTTTCGCCGTAGCCTTCGATCTCCTCGAGCTTGATCCTGCCGTTGCGCGCCTGAAGCGTGAAGATGTCGGCGGGCTCCTTGACCCACCCCTGCTCGAAGAAGAACTCGATCTGCTTCTCGCCCAGGCCGTCGATGTCGAAGGCACGACGGGATGAAAAAAGCTTGAGGTGTTCGATCTTCTGGTAGGGACAGGCGAACTCGCCGGTGCAACGTGCCCGCGCCCCTTCCTCGCCGGTCGCGGTTTCCTCGCGCACCACCTCGGTGTGCAGCGGGCACGGGCATCTTGTTGGAAACCGATACTTCTCCTTCCCGCGTGGCTTATCGGCTACCACATCGACGATTTGCGGGATCACGTCGCCCGCACGCTGGACAATTACGGTGTCACCGATCCTGAGATCACGCCCTCCCCTAATCTGCTCGCCGTCGCCGCCGATGCCTTTGATGTAGTCCTCGTTGTGCAACGTGACGTTCTGCACGATGACGCCGCCGACGCCGACGGGATCGAGCTTGCCGACGGGCGTGAGAGAACCGGTGCGTCCGACCTGAATGACGATGTCGCGAAGCACGGTCATCGCGCGCTCAGCCGGGAATTTGTGCGCGATCGCCCAACGCGGCGTGCGCGAGACGAAACCGAGCCGCTCCTGCCAGTCGATGCGATCCACCTTGTAGACGACGCCGTCGATGTCGTAGTCGAGCTCCGCACGCTGCTCCTCGATCCTGCGGTGGAAGACAATCAGCTGCTCGACCGAATGGCAGAGCTTGGTCAGCGGGTTGGTCTTGAAGCCGCAGCGCTCGAAAAAGTGGATCATGCCGCTCTGTGTGCCTTCCGGCATGTCGCTCATCTCGCCCCAGGCGTAAGCGAAAAAGCCGAGCGGGCGCGAGGCGGTGATCGATGGGTCCTTCTGGCGCAGCGAACCCGCGGCCGAATTGCGCGGATTGACAAAGACGGTCTCGCCCGCCGCCTTCTGCCGCTCGTTGAGCGCCAGAAAACCCTTCTTGGTCATGTAGACTTCACCGCGTACTTCGCAGATTTGCGGCACGTTGCGGCCTTTCAGCTGCTGCGGCACGTCTTTCAAGGTGCGGATATTGGCGGTGACGTCCTCGCCCTCCGCGCCGTCGCCGCGGGTCGCAGCGGTAACGAGCTCGCCTCGTTCATACCGCAACGACATCGACAGCCCGTCGATCTTCGGCTCAGCCGAAAAGTCGATCCCCTCGCCGCTCAGCTTGAGAAAACGCTCGATACGCCCGACGAAGTCGATCACGTCCGCTTCCGCAAAGGCGTTGTCGAGCGACAGCATCGGAACGGCGTGGCGGACCTTCCTGAAGCGACCGGAGGGCACCGCGCCGATTCTCTGCGACGGCGATTCCGGGCTTACCAGTTCGGGAAATCGCTTCTCGATCGCGTTGAAACGTTGCCGGAGTGCATCGTAGTCGGCATCAGAGACGCTTGGCGCGTCTTCCTGATAATAGCGGCGGTCATGCGCCTCCAGCTCCAGCGTCAGGCGCTTGTGCTCGACCTTCGCCTGCGCCTTGCTGAGGTCGCCGACATCGGGGAGATTCCTGGATTTTGCCGCCTTGGCCATGACACGTGCGCTACGCCGTCGCAGCCCTGAGCAGACGCTCGGCGGCGGCGCGCGCCTCGGCCGTAATTTCGGCGCCGGCCAGCATGCGGGCAATCTCCTCGCGCCGGTGGTCGGCGGCCAGCGCATTGACGCGCGTGGCAACGCGCTTGCCCTTGTCAAGCGAGTCCTTGGAAATCAGCAGGTGCTGATTTGCCCTTGCCGCGACCTGCGGCGCGTGCGTCACCGCCATCACCTGCACCTTGCCTGCGAGCCGCGACAGCCGCGCGCCGATCGCGTCCGCAACCGCCCCTCCGACGCCGGTGTCGATCTCGTCAAACACCAGCGTCGGTGCCGAACCGCGATCCGACAGCACGACCTTGAGCGCGAGCAGGAAACGCGACAGCTCGCCGCCGGAGGCGACCTTCATCAGCGGCCCCGGCCGCGTGCCGGGATTGGTCTGCACCCAGAACTCGATGCGATCAAACCCTTGCGGTCCCGGCGCCTCGGCATCGGTTTCGATCTGCGTCGTAAATGTCGCGCGATCGAGCTTCAGCGGCGGCAGTTCCGCATTCACCGCCCTGTCGAGCCTCTGCGCGGATTTTTCGCGGCTCACGGAGAGCTTTTTGGCGGCGGAAACGTAGTGCCGGTCGGCCTCACCGGCCTCGGCCTGAAGCTGCTTCAACTGTTCGGCGCCCGCATCGATCAAGGCGACGTCGGCGGCGTATTTTGCCGCGAGCGCGGCAAGGCCATCGACCGGCGTGGAATATTTGCGCGAGGCACCGCGAAGCGCGAACAACCGCTCCTCGATGCGCTCGAGCTCGGCGGGATCGAAATCGGCCGCGGCCAACGCCGCCGCCAGATGCTGGTCGGCCTCTTCCAGCGCGTTGATTGCCGCATCGATCGCCTTCACGGCGGGCTCCACCAAAGCGGGCGCGTTCGCCGCCCTGCGTTCGAGCCGCCGTACGGCCGCAGAGAGGTTGGCTACCGGCGAATGATCGCCGCCGACGGCCTCGCGCGCCTCGCGCAGATCGGCCGCGATCTTCTCGCCCTGCATCATCGCGCTGCGCCGCTCGGCAAGTGCTGTTTCCTCGCCGTCGTGAGGCGCGAGCGCTTTCAGCTCCTCGGAGGCATGGCGCAAATAGTCGGCCTCGCGCGAGGCGCGCTCCATGCTGGCGCGATGTTCATCGAGCGCGGCGTTGGCGGCGCGGCGCGCCTCCCAGAGCCGCTCAAGGGCGGCAACGTCTGCCTCAAGCCCGGCAAAGGCATCGAGCAGGCGGCGATGGGTTGCGGCATCGACCAGCGCGCGCTCGTCATGCTGGCCGTGGATTTCGACAAGCGCGGCACCGATCGCCTTCAAGGTCTGCACGCTGATGGCCTGGTCATTGATGAAGGCTCGCGTGCGACCGTCGGCGAACTGCACGCGACGCAGGATCATTTCACCGCTGTCTTCCAGGCCATTGTCGGACAAGATCGCCATCGCCGGATGGGCCTTCGGCACGTCGAACACCGCCGTAACCTGCCCTTGCTCGGTGCCGTGACGCACCAGGCCCGCATCGCCGCGACAGCCAAGCGCCAGCGCAAAGGCATCGAGCAGGATGGATTTGCCCGCGCCGGTCTCACCGGTCAGGACCGCAAGCCCCTCTCCGAATTCGATATCAAGCCGTTCGATCAACACGATGTCGCGGATCGACAGACGCGCCAGCATGCGAGGTGAATTCCTAGCCGAGACCAACTTTCTTGAAGGCCCTGCTGATCCAGGAACCCTGATTCTCGCTCGGCTCGAGACCGCCGGACTTTACAAGATTATAGGCGTCCTTGTACCAGCGGCTGTCGGGAAAATTGTGTCCCAGCACGGCGGCCGCGGTCTGCGCCTCGCCGACAATGCCGATCGTCATATAAGCCTCGGTCAGGCGCGCCAGCGCCTCCTCGACGTGGCGCGTGGTCTGGTATTGCGTGACCACGGTCTTGAAGCGGTTGATCGCCGCGGTGTAGTCGCGCTTCTGCATGTAATAGCGGCCGACAGCCATCTCCTTGCCGGCAAGCTGGTCGCGTGCGCCTTCGAGCTTGGCCTTGGCGCTGATTGCATATTCCGAGGTCGGATATTTGCGGATCACCTCTTCAAGCGCTGCGATTGCCTTCTCGGTACGACCCTGGTCGCGGGAAATATCGGGGATCTGGTCGTAGTGGGAGGCAGCGATCAGATATTGCGCGTAGGCGGCGTCCGGGCTGCCTGGATGCAGCGTGACATAGCGGGTCGCCGAGCCGATGCAGTTGTCATAATCGCCTGAACTGTAGAAGGCATAGGCCGACATCAGCAGCGATTTGCGCGCCCACTCGGAGTAGGGGTGCTGGCGGTCGACTTCCTCGAATTTCTTCGACGCCGCCTTGTAATCCTTCTTCTCGTTCATCAGGTACAAGCCCTCATTATAGAGCTTGTCCGCAGGCTCCTCGACAAAGGTGTCGTCCTTGGCAAGGAACTTGTCCCACAACGGGCCGGTGCCGCAGCCGCCCAAGGGGAGCGCAAGCACGACAAGGGATGCGGCGAGCGCGGCCGGTTTGAGATTCCTGCGGTGGAATGTGAGCACGCGGCCCGGCCAGCGCGTGTCAGCCGACATCCTGCGTAGTTGCGTGATACGTCGCAGCGCCATGAGCTTTAGAACCTGAGACCTGAGCCTAAGAACCTGAGCCTGTGATGGGCTTACTACTCTGCGCCATGACCGCGATTAGCTGCCACGCCAGGGCGCCTTGTCATGCAACGAAGGCCGTGTAGCCGAAAAAACCCCGCCGACCAACCGCATAGGCAGGTATTTCGCCCGGATTAAGGCGAACTGGAGGCAGCGAAACCGACTGCCGGTGCGCACCAACGATTTGCAGGGGGGCCGAGGTGAGGTCCGCTCGCTTCAGGACACGTCCGGCCCATAGGCGGGCGCGATGATGCCGCCTACCATGCCGCTGCCGGCTTCCGCGGGCACACGGGAACGACGCGTCGTTTCGGCTTCCACCACGCGCCAGGTGGAGCGGTCGGCCATCAGCGACGTCAGCACGGCGTGATTGAGCTTGTGCCCGCCACGGACCGAGCGATAGGCGCCCAACAGGGGCAGACCAGCCAAGGCGAGATCGCCCACCACGTCCAAAACCTTGTGGCGCGCGCATTCATCGGCGAATCGCAGCCCCTCCGGATTGAGCAGGCGGGTCTCGTCGAACACCACCGAGTTCTCAAAGGAGGCGCCGCGCGCAAAGCCCGCGCTCCAGAGCCGCGCCTGGTCGTTCATGAATCCGAAGGTGCGGGCGCGGCAAACTTCGCGACGGAAGCCCTCGGGGCTCAGTTCGAGCGTGAACGTCTGTCGGCCGATCACCGGATTGGTAAAGTCGATTTCAATTTCGGCACGGAAGCCGGCACCGTGCGGACGGAGTTCACCGAAGCTGTCGCCCATCACGACATGCACCGGCTTGAGCACCTGAATGAAGCGGCGCGGCGCCGATTGGGTCAGGGTGCCGGCCTGGTCGATAGCTGCGACAAAGGGGGCGGCGCTGCCGTCCATGATCGGCACTTCCGGGCCGTCAATTTCGACGGTGGCGTTGTCGACACCCATTCCCCGCAGCGCAGCGAGCACGTGCTCGGCGGTGGCAACCAGAGGGCCGTCGCCATCCCCCAGCACGGTCGCAAATTCTGTGGAGATCACGGCGCCGGCGGTGGCCCGCAGTTCCCGATCGCCGCCCTCAACTCCCGTGCGTACAAAAATAAAACCTGCATCCACGGATGCAGGCCCAAGGGTTAAACTGACAGGCAAACCGGAATGAACGCCAACGCCTGTCAC
>Ga0306926_10002241_pt1 | contig 19681 bp, 18 predicted proteins | sample flu12Cox44000178_FD_203759 | JGI IMG/M metagenome (GOLD analysis project Ga0306926, IMG submission 203759) | Lab enrichment of tropical soil microbial communities from Luquillo Experimental Forest, Puerto Rico - flux8day.12C.oxic.44.000.178 (v2)... | ecosystem: Environmental > Terrestrial >... | reverse complement strand
TGGTGCTAGGCAGCGAGCGGAGGCCGTATGGACCAGACCACGAGATTCCAGGAAACCCTGCGCAGGCTGGCGATCTTCGACGAAAGGTTCGTGGAGGCAAGGTCGGGGCTTGACCTAGCTGGGGCATCAGCCCTGGATCCCAAAACGGCGGCGCTGCTGCAACTCGGGGCGGCCGTCGCCATCGGCTCATCAGCGGTCTGCCTGCAATGGGGCGCTACCCGGGCGCTAGCGGCCGGCGCGACCAAGGACGAGATCGCCGACGTACTGCTGGCAATCGCCCCGGTGGCCGGACTCGGCCGGGTGGTCTCCGCAGCCCCCGATCTTGCGACCGCGCTGGAGTATGACGTCGAGGCCGCGCTGGCGGAACTGGACGATCCCTGACGCCCTGCCCAGTCACCACCGCCTCGACCGCTGGCTTGCCGTCGTCAGCTGATCTTGGTGCGCGAGATCCGGCGGTACTCGCCGGCACGCTCGCCGCCTGGAACTCCCCCCCATTGGTGGGGTGCCGCGCCCGGTCCGGGCGGTCAGCATAGCCAGTGGGCAGACAACTGGAGCCAAGCACCAAGCCGCTCGGTACCACGACCTGGGCTCGGCCGCCTACATCTCACCCGGGCGCGCGGTCGTGTCCGCAGCGCGCCCGGCTGGCGGCAAAGCGGCCGTGATGCGACACCCAACCCCACGGAGGTCGAAATGAGCACCATCGAAGCAACTTCATCACTCCACCAAGCACGGACCCTGCAAGTCTTCCTCACCCGGGGCGTCGTCGCCATCGCCTGGGCCGTCGTCTTCGCAGCGGCGTCGCACTCCCTGACGACTGCCGTGACGGTCGGCGCCGGGGTCCTGCTCGTCCTTTATCCGCTGATCGACGTGGTCGCGTCTGTGATCGACGCGCGGAGCCAGCAGGGATCGGCCCGTCAGCTGCTGCTCGCCGGCGCCGCGGTCAGCGCTGCCGCCGCGGTAGCCCTGGGGGTGGCCGCGACGGGGAGCGTCGCGGATGTCCTAGCGGTCTTCGGCGTATGGGCCGCCATCAGCGGCGCGGCGCAGCTTGTCGTCGCCCTTCGCCGCCGTGCGCTGCTTGGCAACCAGTGGCCGATGCTGCTCGCTGGCGGCGGGTCAGTCATCGGCGGCGTCGCCTACATCATCCTGGCGGCTGGCGGCAATCCGAAGCTGCGCCTGCTCGCGATCTACGCGGCCACCGGCGGGGTGGAGTTCATCATCCAGGCCTGGCTGCTCGCGCGGCGCCGTCGCCGCCTCACCGCCGTGCCGACCCCATCCTGAGCGCAAGCTGACCATCGACTGGACCGACAACCGACCCACCGCGCTCGCTCCGCCGAGGGAGCAGCCAACTTGGATGAGCAAGGAGAGAGCTCATGGCGGGCTTCGACTACGACGTGGTGATGATCGGATCAGGGTTCGGCGGGAGCGTCGCCGCGCTGCGAGCCGGGATCCAGTGGAACGAGTACCTCGACGACGTCGCGACCGAGAAGGGCCGGGGGAACGTTCAACGCTGCCCTATCCCGAAGGAGGCACAGCATGACATACCTGGGAAGCGGCGATCCCGCCCGCAGGCGCACCGACTACTACCCGTCCTGGCTCGACAACCTGGCCGACGACGTCACCCTGGAGGGCTCGGTGCTGGACGGTGTCATCCAAGGCGCCGAGGCGGTGCGGACCCTGCTGGGGTACGCCCGCACGCTATATGAGTACCAGGAGTTCAACTTCGCCGGCCCTTACGGCGAGAACGGCGTCCTCGAGGACTACACCGCCCGGGTCCACGGCGAACCGATCGGCTCCGTCGTGCTGGTCACCCATAACGTGGCGGGGCAGGCCCAGCACATCGTGGTGAACCACCGGCCGCGCAGCTCGCTGCTGCTGTTCTCCCGGCTGATGGGCGAAAAGTTCGCCGACACTCCCTACGGCAAGCACTTTGCCACCAGTGAGAGCTGAAACCTCACCAGAAAGAAACTGCCATGGCCCGAAGCTGACCCGAAATAGGAGCTCAGCTGGGCGAGCGGCGCGGAGGTTACGGGCCTGGTCGCGACGGCCAGGCTGTTATTCCGGGTCACGAGGGGTCCCGATGGTAGCGAGCTGAGTGCGGCTGAGCGGGCCTTGCGGGGAGCAGGTGCGGTTGGCGGCGGAGCTGACCGAGCTTTGCCGAGAGGAGACACGATGACCACCGCAGTGATCGGCGCCACCGGCCGCGTCGGCAGCCAGATCGTCCGCGGCGTACTCGCGCGCGGCGACGCGGTCACCGCGCTCGTTCGCGATCCCGGCAAAGCCCGCAGCGTATTCGGCGAACCCGGCGGGCTGCACATCCGTCCCACACGCCTGGACGACCCGCGCGACCTTACCGGGGCATTGGACGGGATCCGCACGGTATTCATCGCGATGGGATCAATCGGGATCCAGGGCGTCCTGCAGCGGATCGCGATCAACGCCGCCGCCGGGATCGGCTCGATCCAGCAGGTCACCCGCCTGTCGGTGCTCAACACCTCGGCGGACTCACTGGGGATCAATCAGCGAGCCCACTACAGCATCGACCAGTTCGCCGCCTCGACCGCAGTGCCGTACTCGACGATCCGCCCCGCGGTCTTCTCGGCGTCGCTGCTCGCCGCGGCGCGCGAGGTGCGCGCCTCGCGCACCTGGACCGGCCTGGCCAGCAGCGGCCGCATGGCCTTGATCGACTACCGTGACGCGGCCGAGGCCGGGCTGCGCGTGCTCACCGACCCGGCGCTGTGGGACGCGCATCACGACCTGACAGGACCGGCTCCCATGTCGTGGCCGGAGGCGCTCGAGCTGCTGTCGGCGGAACTCGGCGAGCCCGTCACCTTCCGGGTCGCGGCCGAGCGGCAGTTCCTGGAGCGCCTCACCGGAGCCGGGGTACCGGCGGGGGAAGCTGAGCTGCTCATCACGCGCGAATGGGCCATCCTGGCCGGCGAGAACGACTACACCACCGGCACCTTCCAGCAGATCACCGGCCGTCCCCCACGCCCGGTCGCCGAGTTCTTGCACGACTACCGGGCGGAATTCCTCTGAAACCCGCGCCTCATCCCCACCCCGATCCCGCCCGGCGGCTTCCCCGCCAGCACCAGCCGCGACCTAGTTCACCCGCCGACGGCACGCCGACCAGTGTGTGGAGGCAGGGTCGGGGCTTGACCTAGCTGGTTCATCAGCCCTGGATCCCAAAACGGCGGCGCTGCTGCAACTCGGGGCGGCCGTCGCCATCGGCTCATCAGCGGTCTGCCTGCGCTGGCGGAACTGGACGATCCCTGACGCCCTGCCCAGTCACCACCGCCTCGACCGCTGGCTTGCCGTCGTCAGCTGATCTTGGTGCGCGAGATCCGGCGGTAGTCGCCGGCACGCTCGCCGCCTGGAACTCCCCCCCATTGGTGGGGTGCCGCGCCCGGTCCGGGCGGTCAGCATAGCCAGTGGGCAGACAACTGGAGCCAAGCACCAAGCCGCTCGGTACCACGACCTGGGCTCGGCCGCCTACATCTCACCCGGGCGGCATGCGGCCACCCCGGTGAAACAGAAGGAGTCAAGATCATGAACACAACCCACTCGCGGCGCGCCTCGCTGGCCGCCGCCTGCAGCGCGGCGCTGGCCGCGCTGACCCTCACGGCCACCGGCGCTGCTGCTGCCACGGTTGGCGCCGCGACCGCGCATGCGGGCTCGGGCGGCGCCAACCCGATCGTGCGCACTGATGACGGTTTCGTCCGCGGCATGGCTGTAGGCGCCGTGGATGAGTTTCTCGGCATTCCCTACGCTGCTCCGCCCACCGGCAACCTGCGGTGGCGGCCCCCGGCTCCGCCGACAGCGTGGGATGGCGTCCGCGACGCGACGCAGTTCGGGGCGAGCTGCCCGCAGCAGCCGAGCCTGTTCGCGCCGCCCGGGCCGTTCAGTGAGGACTGCCTGTTCCTGAACGTGTATACGCCGCCACAGGGCAGCGGTAACGAAGGCAGCTGGCCGGTGCTTGTATGGATCCACGGCGGAGGCCTCACCCAGGACGCCGGGCGCGACTACGACGGCTCCAAGCTTGCGGCGGACGGCACGGTCGTCGTCACGATCAACTACCGCCTCGGCGCGCTCGGCTTCCTCGCGCACCCAGCGCTCGCCTCCTCGCCGGGTGGCCCGGCCGGCAACTACGGGCTGATGGACCAGCAGGCGGCGCTGCGCTGGGTGCAGCGCAACATCGGACGGTTCGGCGGCGACCCGGAGAACGTGACCATCGCGGGCCAGTCGGCCGGGGGCCTGTCGGTGCTGGCCCAGATGGTCTCGCCCGGCGCGCGCGGGCTGTTCCAGCGGGCGATCGTGCAGAGCGGCACGTTCGCGCTGAACCAGCGGCCGCTGGCGACGGCCGAGGCGGCCGGCGAGACGTTCGCCACGGCCGTCGGCTGCCCGGACCAGACCGCGGCGTGCCTGCGCACCGTACCGGTCAGCACCCTGGTCAACGACTTCGGCACCGAGATTCCCGGCGTCGTCGACGGCCAGGTGCTCACCCAGCCGATCGGAACGGCGCTGGCCAGCGGGCAGTTCGCCCGGGTGCCGGTCATCAACGGCATCACCCACAACGAGGAACTGCTCTTCGTCGACGGCCTGAGGATGACCGTCAGCCAGGGGACGTTCATACCGCTGGCTGCCCCACTGACGCCACCGACCAGCGAGGCGAACTACGAGGCCGACATCGCCCAGGCCCTAGGCGTGTCGCCCGCGCGGGCCACGGCGATCGCGAACGTGTACCCCCTCAGCGCCAACCCGACCAGGCCGGACGAGGTCTTCGGCCAGGCCATCTCCGACGCGAGCTTCGCGTGCCCGGCCCTGCAGGTCGACCAATGGACCGCCGCGCGCGGCGTCCCGACCTACGCCTACCAGTTCAACGACGACAACGCGCCGGTATTCAATTTCGGCCAGGCGACGCACGGGGCAGAAATCCCGTACCTGTTCGACCGGCCGGGCAGGCCGGTCACGCTTAGCGCCGACCAGCAGGCGCTCGCCGCCAGCATGCGGACGGACTGGGCCAGCTTCGCCGGCACCGGCAACCCGTCGTCGAGCGCGCTGCCCTGGCCGTCGTTCGCCGGGACCAGGGTGCTGTCGCTCGTGCCGCTGGCCTCGCAGGTCACGACCGATTTCGCCGCCGCTCACAACTGCTCGTTCTGGGCCGCTGGCTGACACGCCGACCGGGTTCCACCTTTATCTCGGGAGATCCTCATGAGCACACCTGACATCGCCCCCACCGTGGTGCTGGTCCACGGCGCGTTCGTCGACGCCTCGAGCTGGACCGGCGTCATCGCCGAGCTCAAGACGGCCGGCCGCGACGTGGTGGCGCCGCCGAACCTGCTGCGGGGCGTCGGCGTCGACGCCGCGTACCTGACCGGCTTCGTCGCGGCGCTCGGCCGCCCGGTCGTTCTGGTCGGCCACTCCTACGCCGGCGCCGTCATCAGCCAGACGGGCAGCGACGCAAGCAACGTCGCCGGCCTGGTCTACGTGGCCGCCTACGCCCCCGAGGCAGGCGAGACAGTGGGGGCGATCAACGCCCGCTACCCCGACACGCCGCTGGCGGCCGCGCTGCGCACCTTCACCTACACCGACGAACGCGGCGAGCAAGCGACCGACACGTACGTCGACGCCGCGTTGTTCCACGACGCGGTGTGCGCCGAGGCACCCGCCGACGTGGCCGACACGCTGGCGCGCACGCAGCGGCCGGCGTCGCTCGCCGCGTTCGCGACGGCCGTCACCGGCACGCCGGCGTGGCAGACCTTGCCGTCCTGGGCGGTGGTGGCCACCGCCGATCACGCCATCCACCCGAGCGCCGAGCGCGACATGGCCAAGCGGGCGGGCAGCGAGATCACCGAGATCGACGCCTCGCACGCGGTCCCGGCCACGCATCCCGCCGAGGTGGCCGCGGTCATCGTCCGCGCGGTCAAGGCCATCAGATGAGCGCACCGGCCGCCGAGCCGTTCGGACCGGTGCAGCGGATCGCCGCAGGCGTGCTCGACGTCGGCTACGTCGACCTCGGGCCGCCCGGCGGCCAGGCGGTGCTGCTGCTCCACGGATGGCCGTACGACATCCACAGCTACGCCGACGTCGCGCTCCCGCTCGCCGCCACCGGATACCGGGTGATTGTGCCCTACCTGCGGGGATACGGCACTACGCGGTTCCGGTCCGACGACGCGGTGCGGAACGGGCAGCAGTCCGTGCTGGCCGTCGATGCGATCGCGCTGATGGACGCTCTCGGCGTCGACGAGGCGATCGTGGGCGGCTTCGACTGGGGCGCGCGGACGGCCAACGTCATGGCCGCGCTCTGGCCGGAACGCTGCCGGGCGATGGTCTCGGTGAGCGGCTACCTGATCGGCAGCCAGCAAGCGGGCCAGGCCCCGCTGGCGCCGGACGCCGAGCGGGACTGGTGGTACCAGTACTACTTCGCCACCGAGCGCGGACGGGCCGGCTACAAGGCCTACCGCCGCGACTTCGCCCGGCTCATCTGGCGGACCGCGTCGCCGGCCTGGCGCTTCGACGACGCGACCTTCGAGCGCAGCGCGGCCGCGTTCGACAATCCCGACCACGTCGCCGTGGTCATCCACAACTACCGGTGGCGGATCGGGATCGCGGCCGGCGAACCAGAATTCGACATGCTCGAACAGCGGCTCGCGGCCTTCCCGGCGATCGGCGTGCCGACGATCACGCTCGAAGGCGACGCGAACGGTGCGCCGCACCCCGATCCCGCCACCTACGCCGCGCGGTTCACGGGCAAGTACGCGCACCGGACCCTCACCGGGGGCATCGGCCACAACCTGCCGCAAGAAGCACCGGCCGACTTCGCGCACGCGATCCAAGAGGCCGACAGCCTGACCGGCTAGCCCACTGCATCACCGGGCACACGTCCCAAGCCCGAAAGGAAATGACAGAAATGACAACCGAAACGACCACCCCGGCCGCACCGGACACCGCCGTCGAGGAGAAGCTCAATCAGCTGCGGGAACTGTTCGCCGACGCGCCGGAGGTGGGCAAGACCGCGCTGGAGAACGTGCTCGGCCAACTGACGTCGCAGGCGTCCACGAAGCCGCCGCCGCCGGTGGAGAGCGCTGGGCGGGTCGGGAGCCGGCTCGGCAAGGTCTCGGAGCTGACGATCATCGTCCCCTTCGCGCCCGGCGGAGCCCAGCGCCTGCGCGCGTTCCTGAAGCTGTTCGGCGGCAACCTGGCCGGCGCGGACGACGTCGGCACCGTCCACGACATGCGCTTCGTGTTCCTGGACAACGACACCAGGATGCTGTTCGCCACCGCCTACGACGGCGACTGGGACGCCTACATTGACGACTTCGCGGCGAAGATCCCCGACTTCCTGGACATCATCGACTCCGCCTGGGCGGACTGGCCCGGGATCCGAAGCCCGCAGGCAAAGGACTACCTCGCGAAATACCAGGTCACGGCGGAGGGCTGGTACGTCGCCAATGATCTGACCGTGGCCGAGACGCGGCGGCTGCGGCGCATCGGCCAGGCGGTGGACCAACTGCTCGACACGATCGGCGACTAGCGCGCTCACCGGGGCAGCCCGCAGGCGCGAGCCAGGCGGCTGCCCCGGTGCTCCGGCCCATCTCGTCCCGGGAGGAGAACGTCATGACCCTCATCGATCGCCTCGGCGCCGACCTGCCGCGTACCCCAGTCACTGTGGAACTGGACGACATTCAGGCGACGGTGCTGCGCTACCGCCCGGAGCCGTACTACGGCACGCACGTCATGCTGCACGTAGACGATGCGCGGGCCGGCCGCGAGTTCCTGCGTAGCCTGACCCCACTTGTCGGCTCCGCCGCTGACTGGTGGCAGGCCCGCGGACCGTGGATCGCGGTGGCGATCACCTATACCGGGCTGGTGGCGCTGGGCGTGCCAGCCGACTCGCTGCAGAGCTTCCCGGAGGCGTTCCGGGTGGGCATGGCCGCGCGCGCCAGCGAGCTCCTCGACTACGGCGTCAACGACCCGAAGCAGTGGGACGCGCCGTTCGGGAGCGGGGTCATCCACATCGGGGTCAGCGTCTTCAGCCACTCAGAAGACAGGTGGCGCCGCACGATGGACTCCGCGCGGCGGCACTACGAGGGACGCCCCGGCCTGACCGTGCTAGCCGCACAGGACTTCGGCGCCCAGCCGGGCAGCCTTAACCCGCTGGGCTACAAGGATTCGATCGGCCAGCCCGCCATCGAGGGCAGTGGCGTAGATCCGCTGCCCGGCCAGGGACGGCCGGTCAAGGCCGGCGAGTTCATCCTCGGCTACCCTGGCGAGGCCGGCGTGCCACTACCCATGCCGTCGCCGGACGTGCTGGGGCGGAACGGCACGTTCGCCGGGCTGCGCAAGTACCAGTCGCGCGTCGGGGCCTTCAACCGCTTCCTGCAAGCGCATGCCCGGACCGAGCAGGAGCGGGAGCTGCTCGCGGCGAAGCTGGTCGGCCGCTGGCGCAGCGGGGCCCCGCTGACGCTCGCACCGGCCCAAGACGACCCGGAGCTTGGCGCAGACCCGCGGCGGAACAACGACTTCACCTATGCCGCCGACCCGGACGGCCGGCAAGTGCCGCTCGGCTCGCACATGCGGCGGCTGAACCCGCGCGACACCAAGCTGGCGATCCTCACCGACGTGAACGTCCACCGCATCATCCGGCGCAGCACCACCTACGGGGCGCCCTACGACCCGGACGCTGCTTCCGAACAGGACGACCAAACCCCGCGCGGGCTCTACTTCCTCTTCCTCAGCGCCAAGGCGATGGCCACCTTGGAGTTCCTGCAGCAGGAGTGGATCAACAACGGCAACTTCATGAGCCTGGGCCAAGAGCGCGATCCCAACGTCGGCCTGCAGCAGGACGGGGCGACATTCACCATCCCCCAAGCGCCGGTCAGGCGCCGCATCCACGGCATCGAGACCTTCAACGTGCTGCGCGGCGGCGAGTACTTCTTCCTGCCCTCCCTGTCCGCGCTGCGATGGCTGGGAAAGGAGCACTGACAAATGTCATCCAATTTCGTCCGTTACTCGCCCGAGATCGAGACTTTCGATCCGAATCTCAGCGAGTACATGACCCGAATCATCGACTTCTGGGAGAAGAAGGTCCGTGCATCGCCGGTAACGGAGGGCAGCGGGCGGGCCGTCCGCGGCGCCCACGCGAAGACACTCGGCGTCCTCCGGGCAGAAGTCGAGATGCTGGGCAATGCGCCAGCGCCCTACGCGCAGGGCATCTACGCGAAGCCCGGCCGCCACGACGCGCTGATACGGTTCTCCAGCGCCTCGAACCACCTGGGGCCGGACGCGGCGCTCGGACCCGTCCTGGGTTTCGCGATCAAGATCTTCGATGTCGCCGGAACCAAGCTCGTCGAGGACGAGCCGGATTCGGCCACGTTCGACCTCGTGCTGAAGAACAGCCCGACCTTCATCGCCAACACGGCCAAGCACTACCTGTTCATCCAGGAGGTCGGCGACCAGGTCCCCAGCTACCTGAAGCGCGGAGAGGCAGGGTTCCGCCAGCTCCTGACGGACTTCCTCACCGGCAAGGGCACGCTGGAGCAGGATGACTGGGCCTGGGAAGAGCTGTTCACGTTCGTCAAGACGGCGACGCAGACGCCTGTGCGCAACCCGCTGCTCAGCAACTACTGGACGATGGCGGCGGTACGTCATGGCGACTACATGGCCAAGGTCCGGGTCGCTGCAGCGGCAGAAAACGCCGAGAAAGTGATCCACCACCAGCTCGACCTCAACAGCGGACCGGACGTGTTCGGCCCGGTCCTGGCGGACGAGCTGAAAGCGCACGCCTTCGATTTCGACCTTCAGGTGCAGCTGTGCGCCGACCTGGTGGCGATGCCGGTCAACGACGTGACCAGGGAATGGCCGGAGAAGCTGTCTCCTTTCGTCACCGTCGGACGCGTGCACATCCCACGCCAGGACATCTCGGGATCCGAGAACTCCGAGAAGGGTGACGCGCTTGCATTCAACCAATGGCGCGTCACCTCTGATCACCGGCCACTGGGCGAAATCATGGATGTGCGCCGCGTCTACAGTGCGTCAGCCAAAGTGCGCCGGACTTTGAATCACCAGCCGCAGGGCGAGCCCACCAGCGCGGATGAGGTGCTGGCCTGGCCGAAGCTCAGCGGCCAACCCGAGACGATCGCCGAAAGGACCCAGCGATGAACGTCAACGACAAGGTGGCCGTCGTGACCGGCGGAGCGAGCGGTATCGGGCTCGCGTTGTGCAACCGGTTCGCCCGGGAGGGCGCGCACGTCGTGCTGTCGGACCTTGACCAGGAAACCTGCAACCGTCACGCCGCGCCGATCGGAGCGTTCCCGGTCGCGGCCGACGTTGGCCGCGAACAAGACGTCGAGAACCTCGTCGCCACCGCGGTCGAGCATTTCGGCCGGATCGACCTGTTCGTCTCGAACGCCGGCATCGCCATCGATGGCGGCATCGACACGCCCACCGACAAGTGGCAGAAGATCATCGGCGTCAACCTCATGTCGGAGGTTTTCGCGGCCAAGTACGCGATCCCGCACATGCTGGCGCAGGGCAGCGGTTACCTGCTCAACGTCGCGTCGGCGGGGGGCCTGCTGGTGATCTTCGACACCGTCTCGTACACGGTGACCAAGCACGCAGCGATCGGCTTCAGCGAATGGCTGGCCGCGACCTACGACGATCAGGGCATCGGCGTCAGCGTGCTGTGCCCGGCGGCAGTGCAGACGCCCATCCTGGCCGGCAAGTACGACACGCCGGAGGGCCGGGACGCGATCACCACGGACAAGCTCGCTGACATCGTCATCGCCGGGCTCGCCGCGGAGCGTTTCATGATCTCCACGCACCCGTGGGTGCTGGAGAAGTTCGCGGTCAAGGGCCGCGACTACGACGAGTACATTGCGATGATGCGCGCCGGCCGCGCGGCGGAGATCGCCAAGGCCACGGTGTGAGTCATGCACCGCGTGGTGATCGTGGGCTGTGGGTTCGCGGGGCTGGTCGCCGCCAAGACGCTGCGCGGCGCGCCGGTGGAGGTGGTGGTGGTCGACCGCACGAACCACCACCTCTTCCAGCCGCTGCTCTACCAGGTCGCCACGGGAGTGCTGTCGGAAGGCGACATCGCGCCGCCGATCCGCGACGTGCTGCGACATCAGCGCAACGCACGCGTCGTCCTCGGCGAGGTCACCGACGTGAATGTCAAGGACCGGAGACTGACGATCGACACGCTGGGGGAGGCGACCACGCTGCCCTACGACAGCCTGATCGTTGCCACCGGTGCGTCCCAGTCGTACTTCGGCCACGACGAGTACGCCCGTCACGCGCCGGGGATGAAGTCGATCGACGATGCGCTCGAGCTGCGCGGGCGCATCTTCGGCGCCTTCGAGATTGCTGAACTTGAGCCCGGCGACGCCGCCCGCGAACCGTGGTTGACGTTCGCGATCGTCGGCGCTGGGCCGACCGGCGTCGAGCTGGCCGGGCAGATCGCCGAGCTGTCACGCCGCGCGCTGCGCGCGAACTTCCGTCGCTTCGACCCGAAGACGGCCCGGATCGTCCTGCTCGAAGCGCTTGACACCGTGCTCCCCGCTTATCCGGAGCGGCTGCGCCGCCGTGCGCGGCGCGACCTCGAGCGGCTCGGCGTGGAGGTCCGCCTGGGCACCCGGGTCACCGGGGTGGACGACACCGGGCTCGACGTCGCCAGCGGCGAAGGGGACCCGAGCCGCATCGAGGCTCGCACGAAGATCTGGGCGGCCGGCGTGCAGGGCTCGCCGCTCGGGCGGCTGCTGGCCGACCGCGCGGCGGCCACTGTCGACCGCGCTGGTCGCGTGGAAGTGCAGCCAGACTGCTCGCTGCCCGGGCACCCCGAGCTGTTCGTCGTCGGGGACCTGATGGCCCTGAACGGCCTGCCGGGCCTGGCCGAGGTCGCGATGCAGAGCGGACATCACGCGGCGGAAACGATCGTGCGCCGGCTGCGGGGACGCGAGCCGAAGCCGTTCCGCTACATCGATCTCGGCACGATGGCGACCATCGCCCGGTTCCGGGCGGTGGTCAGCATCGGACGGCTCCAGATCACCGGCTTCGCCGGCTGGCTAATGTGGCTCGTCGTCCACCTCGCCTTCCTGACCGGATTCAAGAACCGCATCTCGGCAGTCGCCAGTTGGGCGGTCGCGTTCCTGGGGCGCGGCCGCCGCCAGCGCACCATCACCAAACAGCAGGTGCTGGCCCGCACAGGCCTACTGGCGCGGAGCGCCCTGGATGTGTAAGCCGGTTCGGACGACCAGAGAGGACAGAGCTCATGGCGTGCTTCGACTACGGCGTCCTGACCATCGGCTCGGGGTTCGGGATACGTTGCCGCGCTCCGCGCCGCGGAGAAGGGCTGCCGGGTCGGCGTCGCCACCCACGAATCCGAACTCCCCTACCTGTTCGACCTGCCGAACGCGCCGTTCCACCCGGCGTTCAGCCACGACCAGCAGACACTCGCAGCCAGCATGCAAGCGGCCTGGGTGAACTTCGCCGTCACCGGCGACCCCGGCACCGTGGCCCAGCCCTGGCCCGCATTCGGCGACAGGCAGCAGATGCTCTCGCCCGTACCACCCCAGCCACAACTCGAGACCGACTTCGCCACCAGACACCACTGCGCGTTCTGGGCCGCCGGATAACCACACCGCCGTGCCTTCCCAGCACACCGGGAGGGCACAGCACCCCCGCCGACCGCTGGCCCGGCCAGCCTCACACTCACCCTCGACCGAAGTCCCCCAGCAAACACCAACCGCTTGGGAGTACCGCCGCCGGGTCGGATGACCAGGGACTGGTCAGGGTTTTGGCGGATTCGAAAACCGGACCGAATCTGGAGGATTGCTGCATGTCAACCACAACGACCCCACAAGTCCGCTTCCGGACCATGGGCGGAGTCCAGATCCGGTACGCCGACAGCGGTGCCTCGCACAAGCCGACGGTCGTCTTGACCAGTCCGTGGCCGGAGAGCGTGTACGCGTTCGCGCCGGTGTGGGCGCCGCTTGCCGAGCACGCCCGCCTGTTCGCCGTTGACCTGCCCGGCTTCGGCGCATCCGAGCGGCGGGAGGACCTGCTGTCGCCGCGGGCGATGGGTGAGTTCTTGGCCCGGCTCATCGCCGAGGCGGATCTGGGCAGGGCGCATATTGTCGCGCCGGATGTCGGAACCTCGGCCGCCTTGTTCGCGGCGGCCGCACATCCGGAGCGGCTCGCCAGCATGGTCGTGGGCACCGGCGGAGCCGCGGTTCCGATCCAGCTCGGTGAGCCGCTGGCGTCCTGGGTACTGGACCCTGACCTCGACAAGTACCGCAAGATGGACCCGCATGTGATCGTCGGCACGGCGGTGGACACCATCGCCGGCGGGATACCCGACGACATCCGCGCCGACTACCTGGCCTGCTATGAGGGCGACCGCTTCGTCGAGTCGATGCGCTATGCCCGCCGGTATCCCGAGGAGCTGCCCGTGCTGGCCGGGCTGCTGCCGCAGATCATGGTGCCGGTCACGATCATCAATGGCCGCCACGACCGCGTCGTCCCGCTCGCCAACGCGGAGTTTCTAGACCAGCGGCTGCCCGCCAGCCGCCTGGTGATCATCGACGCCGGGCACTTCGTCTGGGAGGAAGAGCCGGCCAAGTACGCCGCGGCCGTCCTCGACTCGATTACGGGCAACCGGCCATGACACACAGGCGCTTGTGATGACTCAGGCGTACCGCATGCTGCGGGTCGCCCCGAGCGATGCGGGTAAACGCCACTACCAGTGCGAGAACAGAACTCCTGCTGCCGACACTCCGCAGGAAGGTCTCCGATGAAGCAGATCCGCGTCAGAAAGCCGCAGCACTCTGCTCGCCTGTGGCTAGACCCGCTGCCCCCCGACGCGGGCGACCCAGACATTGTCCGTGCCAAACAACTGGCCCGCTGGGCTGGCCGGCCCAGCCCCGACGGCCGGGCACACGAGCGTGACCGGCTGCCCGGCCCGCAGAAACCCAACTCGGCCGCAACGGCCAGCAGGATGACATGCGACAACGCCATATCGGCGGCTATTCGGACGCTTGGGACTCCGCGTCGAGTGCCCGCATGTGATCGAACCCGGCGTCGCTTCGCCGCCGCTGACCCACAGCGGCGCAAGCCGGCGCCGACTGCCAGGGGACGCCGCTGCCCAGCAAGACCGCGCCGCTCGCCAGCCCTCGTGACGGAAGGCTCCCAGTGCTGGGTAGAGAAGCGGACATGCGCATGACCGGCGGCGGCCCGCCACCGCATCTGCCGGGGTTCCTCAACTCCCTCGCCGGCCCGCTCGATCATTTCGGCTACTGGGCCGTGCTGCTGTTCGTCATGATCGAGGACTTCGGCGTTCCCGTCCCCGGCGAGACCATCCTCATCGCCGCCTCAGCCTACGCGGGCGCGGGCAGGCTCAACGTCATCATGGTCGGCGTCATCGGCTTCGTGGCGGCCGTAATCGGCGACAACATCGGCTTCGCCATCGGGCATTACGGCGGCCGCGCGCTGGCCTTGCACTGGGGCCGCTACGTGCGCCTCACCGAGGAGCGGCTGGACAAGGCCGAGAGTTTCTTCAACAGGCACGGCGCCTGGATCATCACCATCGCGCGCTTCATCGAAGTGCTACGCCAAGCCAACGGGATCGTCGCCGGCACCACCGGCATGCGGTGGCGGCGGTTCCTGGCGTTCAACGCCCTCGGCGCCGCCCTCTGGGCCGGGACCTGGGTAAGCCTGGGTTATCTGGCCGGCAAGCATCTCGATGCGATCTACCACGACATCACCCGGTACTCCTACTACCTGCTGATCGCGCTAGCCGTGGTGCTGGCCATATACATCACACGGCACATCCTGCACCGCACGCGCCACCCAGCAAACAAGCCAAGGCCAGCCAGGATGAGTCGAAGACCCACCGCCGGTAATAGGCGCTGAGCCCAGGCGGCAACCTGCGCGAGCACGCCGCGCCACTTCCCGCTATGGCCCAGGGAGGGCCCTACACACAGAACCAGGCTTTATGCGCGGCCTAGTATAGAGTGCCTATTCAATCACTAGACATTCAGAGTCGGCAGGGAGCATGTGGAGAGAGGCTGATCGGGCCCGCCGATCGCAGGGAGTGGTGGAGAGAAGGGTGATCGGTGACAATCCGCCACCTGGCGGTCGGTGAAGGAGTACTGTCGGCTTCGCTTGGGTTCCCGCTTGGCTCGAGAATCGGCTGACGGCGTGCCTGTCTTGATAACGATTTGCCGGCCGGGCCCAGGGCTGATGTGGCGCCAGCACGGCCCGTAGTGCGGTGGATCGCCCTGCGCCAACAGGGCGATCGCACCCCCGCCGCGCTGTCGGGCGGCGGCGCCATCCCTTGACACCTACCAAGCGGAAGGGATGACAGTGACCATCGTAGATGCCGCGCGCCCGGTGACGGGCGGCGCAGACACCCATCGGGACCTCAACCTCGCGCCGTGCCTGGTGACGGGCGGCGTCGACACACATTTGGACGTCAACGTGGCGGCCGCGCTGGATGCGATCGGCGGGCTGCTGGCGGTGGCGGAGTTTCCCACCACCTCGGCCGGGCACCGTGAGCTGCTGGGCTGGCTGGCTGGGTTCGGGCCGGTGGCCCGGGCCGGGGTGGAGGGCACCGGCTCCTATGGCGCGGGGCTGGCCCGGTTCTTGCGGGCGGCGGGGGTGGCGGTGGTCGAGGTGGACCGCCCCAACCGGCAGGCCCGCCGCCGGTCCGGGAAGTCCGACCCACTGGATGCGATCGAGGCGGCCCGGGCGGCGCTGTCCGGGCGGGCCAGCGGGGCGGCCAAGTCCCGGGACGGCAACGTGGAGGCGATCCGGGCGCTGGTGGTGGCCAAGCGCTCCGCCCGCTCGGCCAAGATCCAGGCCCTCAACCAGATCCGGCACCTGAGCTTCACCGCCCCCGAGCAGCTACGGCAGCGGCTGGCCGGGGTCTCCCGCCACCACCTGGCCGCCCGCGCGGCGGCGCTGCGCCCGGCGACCGGGGCAGGCGCGGACCCGGTCGTCGCCGCCACCAAGACCGCGCTGCGGCTCCTCGGCCGCCGGGTGCTGGCCCTGGACGAGGAGAAGGCCCGCATCGACGCGCTGCTGTCCACGCTGGTCACGCAGACCGCCCCGCAGCTGCTGGAGGTATTCGGGATCGGAGTCGACACCGCGGCCGCGCTGCTGGTCACCGCCGGGGACAACCCGGGCCGACTGCGGTCAGAAGCCGCCTGGGCGCACCTGTGCGGCACCGCCCCCATCCCCGCCTCCTCGGGCAAGGTGACCCGCTACCGGCTCAACCGCGGCGGGGACCGGCAAGCCAACTGCGCCCTGTGGGGCATCGTGATCACCCGGCTGGGCAACGACCCCCGCACGAGGGCCTACATGGCCCGCCGCCTGGCCGAGGGCCGCTCCAAACCCGAGGTAATCCGCATCCTCAAGCGCTACGTCGCCCGGGAGGTCTACCACCGGCTGCCCCGGCCCTGACCACCCCCGATCCTGGCAGCGGGCCTGGCCCGATAATCGGCTGACCCCGCGAAACCGCGGGTTGTCTTGATAACGATCTGCCGGCCCGCCGCCAGCCCAGCCTCCCCCCGCCGGGCCGGGGGCCGCCTGTCTTGATAAGAGCGTGCCCACCCCGTGGCTCATCCCTGTCCTGACGGCCCCCCGCCCGGCATCAGCACACCAGCGGGCCCAGGCCCGCCACCCAGGCCACCAGCACCCTTGACCCCGCACCCCCGGAGTGCCCGCCATGAGCCTGATCAGCCAGCCCGGCAGCGACTACCAGGCCGCCCACCTCACCCTCGACGCCGGAAACGCCCGCGACATCATGCTCCTGCTCCTGGACGTCCACGCCGTCCTGGACCACCTCTACCTCGACGGCACCCAGCCGCAGATCACCGCCCCGGCCGAGGACTACCTGCGCGAATCCGCCAGCCCCTACACCCTCCCCGCCCTCATCGGCGCCCTGGACGACGTCATCGCCATGCTCACCCGCGCCATCCGCGACACCGGCCCGCCGACCGGCCCCTAACACACGCCAGGCATGCACGAAAACCGACGCCTCGGGGTTGACAAACATAGGAGCATCGTTAGGCGTGATTTACGAGAGGGCGCATTCTGCTGTGCGCTCACTGTCCGCGACGACCAAGGACCCGGATTTGGGCCGCCGATCGCCTCGACGCTCGCAGGGCGCCACCCCAAACGGGCGCCCGCGCGTGCCAGCCCGTGGTCTCAGTTTTGGTCTCACTGGTGCACCATCTTTATGTCGGTAGCCGTGCGGCTGCTGATGCACCCGAGGTGCCGCCAGGTCATCGCCGTTTGAGTCTCTGGCGCTGGTGACGTCCTGAATGAGTTCTGCGGGGCCTGGCGGTGTCCTGGGACGCGCCGGCCGTCGGCAGGGCTGTGGCGCAGCTGAGCGCCGATCAGTGAGACCATTGGCAGCCGCGTCCTGGGATCGTGCACAAGGGTGCCTCCCCACTGGGCTAGCAGCGAGGAGGCTGTGATGGAGTATGCCCCTGTTCGCCTGCCGGGCACGCCGCCGGGCGGGGTGACCGCCGGGATCGGCTGGGCCAGCGCCGACCACGCGGTTTGTGTCGTCGGCGTGGCCGGTGTCGTGATGGCCCGGTTCGCTGTGCCGCACACTGCTCCCGGGCTGGCCGCGCTGGTGCGGGGCCTGGCCAGGGCGGGGGTGGGTGAGGCGGCGATCGAGCGCAGCGATGGGCCGCTGGTGGGCGCCCTGCTGGCGGCGGGTGTGACGGTGGTGGTGATCACCCCGCGGCAGGTCAAGAACCTGCGGTCCCGGTACGGGCCGGCCGGTAATAAAGACGACCGGTTCGACGCATTTGTGCTCGCCGGCGTGCTGCGCACCGGCCGGGCCCGGCTGCGGCCGCTGATCCCGGACAGCCCGGCCACCGTCACGCTGCGCCAAGCCTGCCGGGCCCGCCAGGACCTGGTCCGCCACCGGGTCGCGGCCGGCAACCAGCTGCGCGCCCGCCTGCTGGCCGCCTTTCCCGGCCCGGTCGGGCTCTTTTGCGAGCTCCACTCGGCGATCAGCCTGGCCTTCTTGGGCCGCTTCGGCGGCCAGGACCGCGCCGACTGGCTGTCGCAGAAACGGCTGGCCGCCTGGCTGAAAGCCGCCGGCTACAGCGGCCGCACCAGCCCGGCCGGCCGCTACCAGCGGCTGAGGGCCGCGCCGCGCGGCGCCACCGGCGAACACCGAGCCGCCAGCGCCCAGGTGACCCGCGCCCTGGCCGCCGTGCTGGCCACCCTGAACACCCAGATCAAGCACCTGGAAGCGCAGATCGCCGCCCAGCTCGCCAGCCACGCCGACGGGCACATCTTCACCTCACTGCCCCGCTCGGGCACCATCCGCGCCGCCCGCCTGCTCACCGAGATCGGCGACTGCCGGGCGAAGTTCCCCGGCCCCCAGGCGCTGATCTGCCTGGCCGGTGCCGCCCCGTCCACCCGCCAGTCCGGCAAGCACAAGGCCGTCACCTTCCGCTGGGCCGTCCGCAACCAGCTCCGCGACGCGGTCTGCGACTTCGCCGACGGCTCCCGCCACGCCAGCCCCTGGGCCGCCCACCTCTACAACGACGCGATCGCCCGGGGCAAAGACCACCCCCTGGCGGTGCGGATCCTGGCCAGGGCCTGGCTGTATGTGATCTGGGAATGCTGGCACAACGGCACCGCCTGCAACCCCGCCCGGCACCGCGCCCTGCAACGCCTGCTCGCCGCCCAGGACGCCGCCGCACAGCCCGCCGCGTGACAAACAACCCCCACGCTTGGAATGGTTCCGGCCCCGAAGGGTTGACACAGGGCTACTCATTCACCCCCGTCCGCCACCGTTCACCGGTGGTCGCCTGATCGTGTTCGCGCAGGCCACGGACGCTGACGGACGCCGGTGAACGGTGGTGCGCAGTACTCGAAAGCGTGTGAAGGCGCCAGTCGGCGTCATTGAGATTGGTTCGCCCGTGGTAGGGCAGTGTCCTCAAGGCCGAGGCTGAGGGTGGCCCAGGCCCGGTCTTACTTCTGCGGCGGTGACTTCCGTCAGTGCCTGGCGGACGTGGGCGATCCGTTCGCTATCCCATTCGATCGCGGAGTCGGGCTCGAAGAATGCCGCTGCGATGCCGGCGATGCCCAGAGCAGGCAGCGACCAGTCCTGGGGGGCGGCGGCTCCGAACGGGGCCGCCGTGGTGCGATGCGTGGCCATGGCGGGGATGGCCAGGGCCATCATGACCATCCCGTGCATGGTGGCGTCGATCAGGGTGACAACCGTGTCCAGCGTGGCGCCGGTCTCGGGCCGGACCCGGTAGCCGAGCAGACCTGCCAGCTGCTGCCAGCCTTTCACGATGCGGGCCAGGCGGGCCTGCTCGGACCGGGCGAGCGCCGCCTGGACCTCGTCGCGCAGCTCGCCATCGGCCAGGCTCAGGAACGTCGCGTGCAAGGCGAAGTAGGTCCGCCATTCCGGTGACCCGCAGAAGGCCTCGAAGTCCAGGAGCGCTGCCTGGCGGAACAGCTCGCTGACCAGGCTGGCGCGCAGCTCGGGGGTGTCCAGCCAGTCCGGGTGCCCGGCCACGATCCGCCGGATCAGCTCGTACTCCTCGTCGAGGAGCGCCGGGGGGATGGCCTCCTTGGCCAGCTCCTTGACCAGGTCGCTGAAGAACAGGTCCTTGTAGGGCCAGCGGCGGTAGACCGCGCTGCGGGCCACGTC
>Ga0306926_10002239_pt1 | contig 19686 bp, 15 predicted proteins | sample flu12Cox44000178_FD_203759 | JGI IMG/M metagenome (GOLD analysis project Ga0306926, IMG submission 203759) | Lab enrichment of tropical soil microbial communities from Luquillo Experimental Forest, Puerto Rico - flux8day.12C.oxic.44.000.178 (v2)... | ecosystem: Environmental > Terrestrial >... | reverse complement strand
GGATGAGACCCGCGACGCGGCTGAGAAGGATTCCCGCGGCGATAAGAAAGGCGAAGCGTTTGGAACCGGCAGGTTGAGACGTGCTCGTGGTGGCAGTTTCGGTCACGAAATCTTCCGGAATGCTCTCTTTTCCCCACTGAAGCACCACCAGAGCGATTCCTCGCTCAACTCAAAAATTCACGGGCGCTTCTTGAGATGTTCGCTGAACATTCTCCATTACAAACTGTACCAAACGCGGTCCGCGACTTGGGCGGCGTTGCCGTTCTTAACATCAAGATACCCGAAAGTTGAGCCGCGCCGTCGAAATAAAGGAACCTGTGATGCTAAGTCAAATTTTGGCGGAAATGGTACAATGCGCCGCGAATCGGGGGATTTATGAACAATGAACCGTCGAGACCGGCTGCTAGAGCGACCTTGGTGTTGGGTGTGCTGCTCGCGTTCGAGCCATTCCTGGGAGGGCAGAACCAGGACTTTTCGAAAGTGCAGATTAAGGTGACGAAGGTTTCCGGCAACGTTTACATGCTTGAAGGCGACGGCGGAAATATTGCGGCCTCCGTGGGAGAAGACGGAATCGTGATCGTAGACGACCAGTTTGCGCCTCTGGCCGATAAGATCCAGACAGCACTCAAAGACCTGAAAATTACCGACAAGCCCGTCCGCTTTGTCATCAACACGCACTACCACGGCGATCACACCGGCGGCAACGAACCGTTCGCGAATACCGGGTCGACCGTAATCGCGCAAGATAACGTGCGAAAGCGCTTGGAAACGGGGGGGACCTCGGGAAATGGCGGGTCGATCAAACGAGAAGTCCAACCAGCTCCGAAAGGCGCTTTGCCGGTGATCACCTTCGAGCATGACGTGACCGTGCATCTCAACGGAGAAGACATCCGGGCGCTCCACTTCCCCGCCGGGCACACCGATGGCGACGCGGTAATCTTTTTTCCGAAGAACAACGTGGTGCACATGGGCGACGACTTCGTCCGCTACGGATTCCCGTTCATTGATGTGACGAGCGGAGGCAGCGTGCAAGGAATGATCGACGCGATGGAAAAGGTCTCCGCCCAGTTGCCCCCGGACGTGAAAGTAATTCCCGGTCACGGAGCGATTTCGAATCTCGACGACGTGCGCGAATTTGTGAAAATGCTGAAGGAAACGTCGGCAGCAGTGCAAAAAGCGCTGGACGAACACAAGACCCTGGAGCAGATGAAGCAGGAGAAAATTCTCGAGCCGTGGAAGAAGTGGTCGGGAGGGTTTCTCGACAGCGATAAATTCATCGAGACGCTGTACAACTCGCTCACCGGCAAAAAGGGCGAATTCGTCAAACACAACTAGGGGTCAGGAGTTCCCCCGCTTTGTCTAGAACAGCCGGGGCTGGCGCCGTGGCAGCTCCCGGCCGAAGTATTCATAGGCGCGCTGAGTGGCAACGCGGCCGCGCGGAGTACGATCCAGCATGCCAACCTGCATGAGGTAGGGTTCGTACATTTCCTCGATGGCGTCTTCCTCTTCGCTGAGAGCGGCAGCGAGCGTACCGAGGCCCACGGGCCCACCACCATATTTATCGAGTAGGGCGAACATCAGGTTGCGGTCGACCTCGTCGAGCCCGAGTTTATCAACACCGAGCATTTGCAGGGCTTCCTCGGCAACCTCGCGCGTGATACGCCCGCCGGCCCGAACCTCGGCAAAGTCGCGGGCGCGGCGCAAGAGCCGGTTGGCGACGCGCGGCGTTCCCCGGCAGCGTCCGGCAATTTCCTCGGCGCCAGCGCCGTCCATCTGAATATTCAGAATTTTCGCTGAACGGTGAAGGATGATGAGCAGATCCTCAGGTTCATAGAAATCGAGCCGGTGAACGATGCCGAAGCGCGAACGAAGCGGCGCGGTGATCAGTCCCGCTCGTGTCGTGGCGCCGACGAGTGTGAAATGATTGAGGTGGAACGGATGGATGCGAGCGCCCGGCCCCTGGCCGATCACCAGATCAACCCGAAAATCTTCCATCGCGGGATAGAGGACTTCTTCAACCGATGGCTGCAGGCGATGGATTTCGTCGAGAAAGAACACTTCGCGCAGTTCAAGGGCGGTGAGGACGGCGGTGAGGTCGCCTTTGCGCTCGAGAAGCGGGCCCGCGCTGGTCTTGATCGGCACGCCGAGTTCATTGGCGATGATTTGCGCAAGCGTGGTTTTGCCAAGGCCAGGAGGACCATAAAGCAGAACGTGGTCGAGGGCCTCTCCCCGATTACGAGCCGCCTCAAGGGCGATGGCGATGTTTTCCTTGACGCGTTTTTGGCCGATATACTCGGCGAGGGTCTTCGGGCGTACGCTGGCGTCGAGTCGCGCCTCATCGTCCCACGCGGCGCCGGAAACGATGCGTGACGCCCGGTCGGGTTGTTCGTTGGAACGCTCCTTTTTTGAGCCGAAGTCTGCCATAGCCCTCTATCGTTTCTGCGGTGCGCTCAGCGCTGTGAGAGTGGCGCGCAAGAGATTTTCGAAGTTGGTAGTTCCGGGCTGGCGTTTGGCGTCAGCGACCGCGGCTTCGGCTGCGCGTTCGTCGTAGCCAAGATTAATGAGCGCGGATTTCACGTCAGCGGCAACACCAGCGGGCGAGGCGGCAGGAGGCTTTTCGGCTTCGGCTGCGACGACTTCGAGCTTGTCTTTGAGTTCGACGACCATGCGCTCGGCGGTCTTCCGCCCAACGCCGGGAATTTTCGTGAGCCGCACGAGATCACCGCTACGAATTGCGGGGATAAGCTCTTCGACGTTCATACCGGACAAAATCTTAAGAGCGAGGGTCGGGCCGACTCCGGAAGCGCCGATCAGCAATTCGAAAAGATGCTTTTCACGCGCCGAGAGAAAGCCGTAAAGGGCCAGAGCATCTTCGCGAACATGCGTGTGGATAAGCAGAGTCACTTCGGCGTGCAGTTCGCCAAGCGTGGCAAACGTGGAAAGAGGGATGGCGACGAGATACCCAACACCGCCAACATCGACAATGACCTGACTAGGACGTTTATCCAGGAGGCGGCCACGGAGGAGTCCGATCATCGCTTGAAAGTATTGCTGTGTTGCGTAGAAGTGTCAACGATAGGGTCGGCAGTGCGTTAATCTAAAATTCCAGGCTTACGTCCGTCGCGCCTCAATGAAGAGTGATAATCTGGCAGCCATCATGGCCGATTCAGCTCGCACGCTGATGAATCAGGCGGTCCAGGCTCGCAGGGAGGGGCGTTTGGCAGACGCGAATCGCAATTGGACCGAAGCGCTTGCACTGTGCCGGCGGTCAGGCTCGCGGCACGATCTAATCGTGGCGCTCAAAGGTCTTGGCCAGATCGAGCGGGATCTGCAAAATGGCGACGCGGCGTTGCCACTTTACGAGGAAGCCGTGGCTCTCTGCCGCGCGGTTAGCGGACCGCTCCTGCTGGCTCACACGATTGGCCACCTCGGTAACATCCACCTGGACGCGGGACGGTTAGAGCTGGCAGAGCCCTGCTATGACGAAGCACTCGCACTTTACCGTGAAAATGAGCAAACTGTGCCGCTCGATCTCGCCAACGCGATTCGGCCTTTGGCAATTCTCCAGAAACGAAACGGCGACCGAGAACTGGCAAAGTCTCTTTGGAAGGAAGCTCAGGAACTCTACGCTGCAGTGGACGTGCCCGCCGCAGTCGCCGAAAGTTCGAGACTCCTCGCTGCACTTGGTTAGTGCCTACGGGCTCTCGGTTTGCTGTGGCCGAACATGGCGTCCCCCCGGCTGCCGTGACCTATTTTGACGGGCGGACGCGCAAACGCAGGGGATAGCCGTCGTCCTCTGGCCGGAGGTTATTGATCCGGACGACCTTCACAGAGTTGTCGAGATCGGAAACACGCACATACGCGACCGCCCCGGGCGTACTTGCAACAAACTTCCGCACGTCTCTTGGCGTTCGCAGAGTCGTCGGCGAGGTAACAAACTCGCCGCGGAACATTCCCCAGAGAAAATACTTATCGAAGTCCTTATCGTTCATCGCGTACACCACTCGCAGCACGGTTTGCCGCTCGGCGCTTCCGGGTGGCAACGCCGCAAGTACGACGCGGCGGCCGTTGGCCCACCACAGTCTTTCTCCGAGGAAGATATGGCGCAATTGCCAGAGTGTCAGGTTGGAAACCGGATTCTTGCTGTTAACGACGATCGCCAGCCCCTCCCAAGATCCCCGGGGAAGCGACTCCGTCTGCACAGAAGGCTCCGTCGCGTGCGAAGGGCGATCCAGCGGCACGCTGAGTGCCAGCACGAGGAGCACTACACCTGCCACCTTCACGCCCGCCTCCGAAAACAAGCGAATGGTCGAGAAGGAAGAAGGCTGATTGGCGGACTCACGAACACGTGCGGCCAAGAGCTTCTAAACAAACGGTCCGGTGAAGCGGTGTAACCATCAATCGGCCACGTCCTTCGGCTTTATCAACCGAGCCTTGTTTCGATCTCTGCCTCCGTGCCCGAGAGATATTCACAGGTCTAAGACATCAAGCTCGCAGTGCGCCTGAGAACCTCCTCCCAAGGCACCTTTACTTCTCCTGAAAGTAATACGCCTGATGATAACCGTTCAAGTAGGCTTCGCGGTAGAAATGTTTATAGCGGTCTGCGTTGGCGTTCACATCCAAATAGGACGTGCCTGCGTCGCGATAGTTGGCGGTCTGGTCTGCCTGGAAAGGCTGGGACGCGATGCGATGCCAGGCGCCGTCGAGCATCCCGTCGCGGTATCCGGATGCAGCGAGTTCGGCAACGCTCGGTTCCATGAGTTGTCCTGACAAGTTTTCGTAGGACTCGCGGTAGCCCTGCTGGTAGCCGGCCACATAAGAAGCGCGGTCGGAATCGCTGCTCCAGCGGCCAGTCGAGAAGTGGGGACGTCTTCCCTCTTCGGCGTCCAGCCTAGCCTGGTATGCCCCGTCTCTGAAGGCCGGGTCGAGAGCCTGGGCAGCGCTGCGGTGAGGGAATCTGGAATGGTGAACGGAACCTCCCACAAGCAATCCGCCCGCAAAACTGAGACTCAGGGCTGCAACCCAAAACACACGCTTGTTCATTTTTCCTCCGCTCAAGTCCGCGGCCCCGGATCGAAATTGCGGGCGGCCCACGCCTCAACGCAGTTCCTTTGCGGTTCCGTTCTTGCGCTACCTCGATCCGCGGGAGCAGAGGGAGCATCCCCAAAGATGGTCAATCTCCCGGGGAAGTAGCGGAACGCGCGCGGTGCACAGTCAAGAAAACGGAAACCGAAAAGATCAGCTGGACCAATCGATCCCGGCCCGGGCGCATTCGTGAACATGGTCGAGGGGATCGATGTCGCGCTCTTTGCTCGATGGCAAGAAGGTTGTAAGAAGACTGTAAATTGTCCGTCAAAAACGCAAGCCGCAAATAAAAATTAAGAAACTGGAGTGCTGCAGAAATTTCGAAGATGCGACGACGCAAAAAAATCGATAGGAGCAAAGAGCGACGTAGCTTCCTGATGATCCGGACGCGGCGGAGGTTTGCGCCGGGCACGGAGCATCGAGGCGACGAAAAAAAGGCGAGCGAGAGCCTTGTCGCGCAGAATCTTTGGAGTGAAAGCCCGTTGCAGAGTGCACGTCGCAGGAGATAGTGTGCAACGACTTTGCGTTTCTGTGCATCGGACCGCAGTTTTGTGCGAGACAACCCGGGACGGAGATCTGAGTCCCGAGAGGAAGTTCAGGAGAACGAGGCTTGAGGTAGCGAGCTCGAGGAATAGCGCTCCCGCACATCAGCGGGAGTACCGTCCGACGTATTCTCCCTGGGCGAGGACGTGATTCTGCATAGCGCGCTCGACATCTTTCTTGGTCGCACGGGAAGGAAGATTCAGTTTTGTATCGAGCGCATAGATCTTGAAAAAATAGCGGTGCACTTTACCCGGAGGCGGACAGGGCCCTCCGTAGCCGGTCTTTCCGAAATCGTTTTGGCCCTGACGAGTCCCATCCGGGAGCTGCTCCTTCTTCGGAACCGCCTGCGGCAGTGAGCGCAGCGTGGGCGGCAAGTCGAATGCAACCCAATGCACCCAGGTGCCCGCAGGCGCGTCGGGATCGTCGGCAATTAAAGCGAAACTCTCGGTACCGGAGGGCGGGGCGCTCCACTCCAAAGCGGGCGAAGCGTCCACGCCTTCGCAGGTAAATTGTTTCGGAATGGTTCCGCCCGACGCGAAATCTGGGCTCTTCACTTGCAAATTCATGGCTGTACCTCCGCCGGGGCCAACGAGAGCCTGACTGCTGCAAACAATACACAGAGTGACGAGAATTAAGAGTGGAACGGACCGCCGTAGCCGATTGTTGATCATATGTGCCCCGTCGCCGAAATAGCTTCCGTCAAGCGCCGCGTTCCCGGAGGAACGAGGCGACCTGACGGTGGTTACGCTCGGAAGCAAGCGCAATCGCGGACTTGCCGTCGTTCGCGGTGGCGCGCAAGTCAGCCCCGTGATCAAGAAGAAGCTTCACGATTTCGAGATGGCCGTTTGCAGCGGCCGTAAGCAACGGCGCGTAACCGGGGCCGTAACGGTAATTGGCGTCGAGGCCCGAAGCGAGCAGCCACTCGACGATCGGCGTATGCCCTGCGGCTACGGCTGCCGTGAGCGCGTTATAACCGGTCCCATTCCTGGCTGCGGCGTGAATATCCGCGCCCTGCTGAGCGAGGTAGCGCGCCGTATCGAGATGTCCAAAGAAGCACGCAAGGGCAAAGACGGGAAAGCCGTCGGGCGAAAACGATTTCGCGAGCGCAGAATTTTTCTCCACGAACTGCTTCACGCTATCAAGGTTGCCAGCCGCGGCCGCGGCGTGCAGTTCAAACCTCGCACCACGCGCAAGGAGAAGATCCCGGATCTCGTGGCGTCCGGTGTAAATCGACATGAGCAGGGCGGATGCGCCGGACTCGTTTTCCGACGATGAGAGAGACGGGTCGGCATCGAGCAGCGATTTCACCTGCGACACATCGCCGGAACGGATAGCGTCGAAGAAAGTTGCGGTATCGCTCACGATGGGGACCTCCGCAAACAAAAGCCGTTGAGGCGCTCGCGCGCCGCCACATCGATCCGGCGAGAGCCCGCCGGGCGGAGCAAGGTTAGCCCAAAAGGCGCGGCGCGGCGGGCGGGGAGCCGATGCACGGCCGCACAAAAACGCGAGCCATCAGGAAAAAATTTCAGCGCCGCGCGCGGTCTTTGCGAACTGCTTCATCAACGAGGGCATCGAGTTCGGAGCGTGTTAATGTCACTTCGTCGGTGGCGTTCTCGCCGCTGTCGGAAGTTTCCGGAAGTTCCGCGCCGCCCCCTGGAGGGGGCGTCACATTATAGCGGGCACGAGCCGCCATCAGCTTGGCAACCTCGCGCGTCGACAGTAATTGCGGCTCGCCTGCAAGCCGCGCGGCAAGTGTGATCTTTGCAAAATGTTCCACGGTTTCCAGGCGGAAAAACGCCGTAAGGAGATCTGGACCACAGGCCACGACGCCGTGGTTGGCGAGCAAAAGCGCATCGTAGTGCGGAACGTACGGTTCAAGCACAGCGCTAAGGTCAGGCGTGCCGGGCGTCGCATATCGCACCAGCGGAATTTTCCCAAGGCACACCACAACTTCAGGGAGAAGCGCCTGGTCGAGCCCCTGCCCGGCCGTTGCAAATCCCGTCGCCGTGGGCGGATGAGCGTGACAAACCGCCTGCACATCCGCTCTCATACGATAAAACAGAAGGTGCATGCCCGCTTCCGACGAAATCTTGCGCTCACCCTGAAGCTGGCGTCCTTCCATGTCCATGATGACGAGATCATCGGGAGACATCATGCCTTTATTCAGGCAGGTAGGAGTGGTCAGGATGCGGTCGCCGTCGAGGCGAACGGAAATGTTTCCTTCGCCCGCAACGATATGGCCGCGTTCGTACATCCAGCGGCCGACCATGCAGATGTCGCGGCGGTGCTGTTCTTCTGGGCGGGCTTTCAGATCCGGTGATGACTCCGAAGGCACGGTGTACCGGCTCCTTCCTGGGACCTCGCGCCGTCCCAATCTTTAAGCGGTCAACCAAACGCCAAAGCTCGCAGAAAGAGTACGCTTCGGCGCGCCGAAAGCCAAGAAAAAATCAAGCATAGATGCCCCGCAGCTTAAGAGCGGTGGCCACGCGGTCGATCGCCAGCATGTAGGCCGCGATCCGATTGTTGACGCGGTGTGTTTCCGCATAGCGCACGACCTCGTCGAAAGCACGTTCCATTACGTCCAGCAGCCGTTCATTCACTTCGCTCTCCCGCCAGAAAAACCCCTGGCGGTCCTGGACCCACTCGAAGTAGCTCACGGTGACGCCGCCCGCATTTCCGAGAATGTCGGGGACGGTAAAGATACCCTTGTTGTCAATAATGGCGTCGGCCTGCCAGGTGGTGGGCCCGTTTGCTCCTTCGCAAAGAATCTTGCATTGCACTTTGTGCGCGTTTTGCTCGGTGATCTGGTTTTCAATTGCGGCGGGAATTAAAACGTCGCACGGCTGGAAAAGCACGTCCCGCGCGCTCATTTTGATGCCGCCGCCCGGGAATTCCTGGAGGGGTTTCCGCTGCTTGTACACCCATTCAAGCACCTTCGGGACGTCGAAACCATTTTCGTTGTACAGCCCACCGCCAATATCGGCAAGCCCGATAATCCGGTAGCTCGCCCTCTGCATCAGCTCCGCGGCGAGCGAGCCGACGTTTCCAAACCCCTGGACGATCACGCGGGCTTCTTCCTTTCGCAGCCCGAGCTTCGTAATCGCTTTGTCGACGCAAATCATTACGCCCCGGCCAGTGGCTTCCCGGCGTCCGCGTGACCCACCCAGCTCAATCGGCTTGCCCGTCACTACAGCCGTGGTGGCCTGGCGGGCATGCATGGCATAGGTGTCCATCACCCAAGCCATGGTCTGTTCGTTGCTGCCAACGTCCGGCGCCGGCACGTCTCGCTCGGGCCCCAACCAATCCGAGAGTTCGGCGGTGTAGCGCCGCGTGAGACGTTCGAGCTCCCCGCGCGACATCTTGCGCGGATCGCAGATGATTCCCCCTTTGGCACCTCCAAATGGAATGTCCACGACCGCGCACTTCCAGGTCATCCAGGCCGAAAGGGCGCGGACTTCGTCAATCGTCACGTCTGGCGCAAAACGAATGCCTCCCTTACCGGGGCCGCGCACGGTGGAATGCAGTACGCGGTAGCCCGTAAAAACCTCAAGCTGGCCATTGTCCATGCCCACCGGAATGTAAAGAGTTATTTCCTTGTCTGGATATTTGAGGTAGCGGTAAACGCCCTGTTCGAGGCCTAGCTTGTTCGCGGCGACTTCAAAACGCGCTTCCGCGTTCTGATAGACATTCATTTCTTCCGGCGCGAGCGTATTGGGCATGCAAAACTCTCCTTCGCAGAGACAGCCCAGGGTGCGGCCGGCTGCGCGACATGGTTCGGCCTGAAGTAAGACGAGCAGGCCCGAAAAGAGGGGCCAAGAGGGACCGTAGGCGGCGGGTTACCCACCCGCCGGCCAGCCAATTGGCCGGGTTGTCAGTATAGTAAGGCGAATCTTGTAGAGCAAGTTTGGGGGACAGAAATCAAACGCGCTCGCGCAAAAAATTCGACACACGACGCGAGAACGACTGCGGCCCGTAGCCAGGGCAGAGGTAAACTATGCCTGAGGCTGGTACACAACCAGGTTCGAGCGGAATGGAAACGAAACTAAGCCTTTCGGTGGTGGTGCCCGTTTACAACGAACAGTACCTGGTGGAAGCCAGCCTGCATCGTCTCGCAATCCTTCTCGAATCAACCTGGCTGGAACGCGTTCGCGTCATTGTTGTGAATGACGCATCGACAGACCGTACGGCCGCCGCGTTGTTGCGATTTCAGGAAGCTTTACCGCAATCCGAACTCTCCCGCTTCGAATGGGTATTCCTGGAACACGAAACCAATGCTGGTAAGGGGGCAGCCATCCGCACCGCTCTCCCTCATGTCGATACCGACCTCGTCGTCATCCACGACGCGGACCTCGAATACCATCCGGATGATCTGCGGATGATGCTGCCGTTGTTTGTGACCGAGGAGGCTGAGGCGGTATTTGGGTCGCGATTTCTTTCGAGCGATTTCCGCAGGGTACTCTTTTTCCGCCACTCTTTGGGCAATAAACTGCTCACGCTCCTGACCAATTTGGTTACCGATCTGAATCTATCGGACATGGAAACGTGCTACAAGATGGTGCGCTCCGACTTGATGAAGAGTATTCCGTGGGAGAGCGACCGCTTTGGAATCGAGCCGGAAATCACCATAAAACTGGCCAAGCGGCAGGCCCGCATTTTCGAGATCCCTATCCGATATTCGGGCCGTACCTACTCCGAGGGAAAGAAAATCACATGGAAGGATGGAATTAGAGCCCTCGGGGCCCTACTGAAGTTTGGAATCTCAGACAAGATTTACATTGAGGACGAGCACGGTAGCCAGATCCTCGCCCGTTTGAACCGTGCGCCGCGCTTCACCAAATGGATGGCCGACACCATCCGGCCATTCCTGGGAGACCGGGTACTCGAAATCGGCGCGGGCATCGGAAACCTCACGGCCAATCTCGTCCCGCGAACCACGTACTGCGTAAGCGACATCAATCCCCATTACCTCGGGCGGCTCAAGACGCTGACCGCGACCAGGCCGTACCTTTACGTGCACTGCACGGACGCAAGCGACGAAGAAACCTATCCCAAAGAGCAATTTGATACCGTCATCTGCCTGAACGTCGTCGAGCATCTCGAAAATGATGTGCAGGCGCTGCGGAACATTCGAAAAGCCCTGACGAAAGATGGTAGAGCGATCGTGCTGGTACCGAATGGTCCCGGGCTTTATGGATCCCTGGACCGCGTCCTGGGCCACTACCGAAGATACACACAGGAACAACTGGTGCACACCTGCGAGCGGGCAGGCTTGCGCGTGGATCAAATCTTGAAGTTCAACCGCGTCGGATCACCAGGATGGTGGGTCAACGGGCGCCTGCTCAAGAAGGAAAGCTTCGGCTTCTGGCAGATCAAGCTATTGAACTTTCTCGTACCGTTCATCAAGCCCATCGACCCCTTTCTTCCGTTCCCGCACCTCTCCTGGATTGTTGTCCTGCAGCCCGATCCCCAACTTGAGGGAGAACCGGTCGCGGAGGCAGTTCTCGGGCAGGGCGTGGTTTCCACGCAAGGCCACTACCGACACGGCGAATAGACTGCGCTCCGTTTTGGCGACCGCCGGCAAGGCTGATGCGCGATTTTGCTTGACAAACTACTGCATCCGGAATTGCACGATCACCGTCAGATGCGAAGCAGTCGGCTTGCCGTCCAGCATCGCCGGCTCGTAGTGCCATTGCTTTACGGCTTCTAATGCGGCCCGATGGAGTATGGCCGGACCCGATAGCACCTTCACCGAGCTGACGCTGCCATCGGTGGCGACAACTGCGTCGATGCTCACATTGCCCGCGATACGCTGCGTCCGCGCCACCGGTGGATAGACCGGTGGAACTGACTTGACCAGACGTGCCTGCTTCACGTCCCCGCCCACTGGAAGAGGCGCTGCCGGCTCCTTCGCGTTACCAGCCGACAACGACGAGAGCGATTCGGCTCCGGGGGTCGGCACGCCCGCACCCAGCGAAGCATCGGCTTCCCCGGGTTGCTGTGAATTCCCCGCATGACTGACAACCGGCGTCGAAAGGCGCACCTGACCGAGACCGGGCTTTTTTGGTTGCTCCGCGGGAGCCTCATTGCGCGCCACGGGAGCGCTGTTTTTCGGCGTGGCTGCCGGTGCGGGTGAGAGCGCGCTACCGGCGCTGTTTTTCGGCATGGCTGCCGGTGCGGGTGAGAGCGCGCTACCGGCGCTGTTTTTCGCAGGCGTCGCGGAAATGGGCGAGAGCACAGGTGAAGATGAACTCAGTCCCGCGGGAAGCGCCGCAGACTCAGGCTTGGCTGCCGGAAGACTGTCGACGGCAGCCACTGTCTGGCTCGAGACAGGCGCTTCGACACTCTTCCTTGCCGTAGGAACGCTCGAATTTCCCCCATGCGTCTGACGCATGTACCACACGCCACCACCGGCCACAAGCAGTGCTGCGGCCGCCAGACCAAGGAACAATCCTTTCTTCGTACTGCCGGCACTGGAGGCTTCCGGCACGGATTCGAACGATTCGTCCAGCATCGTTCCGCCGAAGGGCGCATGTTCTGACTCGGCCTCAGGTTCTACACTGGGAGCATTCGATGCACCCGACCCGGCGGGCGAAGCGGATATCGCCGCAGTATTTGCCGGAGCTGTTGTAGAAGACGCGCCAGGAGCCAGCGCAGGTGGGGCAATGTGCGACAGTGGCGCTAGCCAACCCGGGATCCTGGATTGTTCCGATGCGGCAGGGGTAGGCGTAGGGGTCGACGTAGGTAAAGATTCCGCGTTGCGAGATAGCGGGGCGAGCCAATCTGGAACTTTGACTTCTTCGACTTGATCGATGTCGTAGGACCTGGACTTCGGCGTCGATGGAACTGGCTTCGGTAGGGGCTTGGCTGCGGGCTTTGCGTCCTCTGCTTTGAACTCGGAGACTTTTTGAGCGGAGTCAGCCTGGGTGAAGCCGACGCTACCCGTGGCAGGAGACTTGCCATGCGAGGCCGGCGCAGTGACGGTTGCAGAAGTTGGCGGTGTGGCGGTCGATTCGGTAAAGAGCATAGAACCAAGCTGCACCTGAAGACGCGTCGCCTGCTGCTTGAGTTCCTCCATGGAAGGCTGAGAAGAAGCCGGAACCGGCGGAGGCGCCGGGCTGGGCGTGGTCGTCTGAGCCGACGTCCCCACCGGAGGCACCGCAAAAATTGCAGCGATCTCTTTCGAATAATCATGAATCTCAGGAATTCCACGGCCTTGCTTCCCTTCGGGCGGAGCTGGCGGCGCCACCGGTGGAAGAGGTGCCGGCGGCGGTGCGAACGAAACCGGTGCGGGGGATGGCGGAGTTGCGGCCACGGTGGGCTTGAGCGTCTCCGTTTTGGAAACCGGCGGCGGGGGCGGCACCGTCGCAGGCTGAGGCGGCTGGGAAGCGGAGAGCGCGGTTGCAATGGGCTTCGAGGTAACAGGCGCGGCAGGAGGCACAGCCTTGGGTGTCGAAGGAAGAACAGAAGCAGCCGGCGTAGCCGGTGCCGCAGGGAACCGCATTCCCCAAAAACCCACCGCAGGCTCGGTAAACTGCAATTCCACGTAGCCGGCACCGGGACCACCGCCCGGTTTGGACTTGACCACCTGGCAGACCACTTCCTTCTTCGATTTTTCGTTGGTGAGAAAAACGAGTTGGCCCGCCGCAACAGGAGTCGCGATGCGAATCACCGCGCCCTGATTGAAAATCAAAACCGTTTTGGTGGATTCAGAAAAAGGCTCCCGCTTGTCTGATCCTTCTACCGTTCGGGCTCCGTTTACAGTGACAGGAATCTCCAGGGCAACCGGTTGTGTGCGCGTGGAACCATCAGCCGGTTTGGGCGCGCTTGGTGCGGGGGCCGTTGAGGAGGGCGATTCCGCCGGGTTTTCGGCGTCTTTCGTGATTGGAGCCATGGCGTACCCCGGAAATGAGATTGAGAGAAAACCCCGCGCAAACAGGGTTTTCCTGTTGTACCTCTTATATGGTGGCGGCGCCGGATACCAGCAGCTATAGTACTCACGTACTACAACGGAAACAGGGCCGGCCGCATGCGCCTCCCAAGGCATGGGCTGTTTTGTCTCTACGCCGCGCAGCAGCCAGACGACTGCGCAGGGGCGGCTGAGGCTGAAGCTACTTCGCGTGCTCGAGAGGGGGCTCAAAGCGGGCGTCGATCGCCACCTGATAACCTGTGACGAGCTTGTTCGTTTCGTTGGCCATCCCAATCACCTGCTGCAGTTCCTTGAACATCGCGGGCGTCATGCCCTTGCTGAACGCCGAGGCGGTGTGGGAAGCGATGCAGTAGTGGCAATTGTTGGTGACGCTGACGGCGATGTAGAGCAGTTCCTTGGTCAGCGCGTCGAGCGCGCCCGGAGCCATGACAGCCTTCAAATCTTCCCAGGTGCGTTTGAGAAGAGCGGGGTCGTGCGCGATAGCTTTCCAGAAATTGTTGATGTAGTCCGTTTTACGAGTCGTCATGATGTCGTCATAGACGGCTTTGACCTGCGGGCTGGCGTCGTTGTATTCGATAAGCCCAAAAGTCGACATGAAGATTCTCCGTGCCGCAGAATTGAGTGCGAAAGAAATGTTAGCCGGAAGCGTAGCCGCGCGCCAACACCGAGCGGCGGCAAGAGTCGATCTGGGACGCCAGGCTTTGCCGCAGTGCGCTATTGAATCGATATAATGTTGCCGCTTTACAGGAGGAGGCCATGCAATTCCCCGCCCCGATGTGGATGCGTTTTTTTGCGTTGCAGATGCTGGTTTTATCGCTGGCGCTGTTCGCCGGAGCGACGCACGCCCAGACCATGCACGTCGATGTAACGCCATCGCATGCCATCGAGTTCGATCCCGACAAGGCGATGGGAACATCGATGGACATTCTCCAGGCGAGGGAATTTGATGCCGTTTATAGCGAGGCAATCGTGAAAGCGGGGCTTGCTGCCGGCTGGGGACCGATCACGTACCGGCAGAACACGGAACTCACCTATTCCGCCTGGCACTGGAATCCCAACGGGACCTGGAGCGACGAGAAAAACAAGAGCGGGTACTTCGTAGGCAGCGCAGAGCCGAAGGAGTTCTTGGGGAAATCCTTCGGGTATCACATCGCGCATCGCGGCACGACTCGGAGCGATGCGGGCCAGAACGAATTTTCGCGCCTGACCGATGGCGACGAAAACAGCTACTGGAAGAGCAATCCCTACCTCGCGGAAAAGTTCACCGGAGCGCCAGACTCGACACACCCCCAATGGGTGGTCATTGAATTCGGCCTGCCCCAGGAGATCGATGCCATTCAGATCGCCTGGGCGAATCCGTATGCCAGGAGATACGTGGTCGAATACTGGACCGGAAAAGAAGACGCCCTGAACAAGCAGACCTCCGGCGACTGGGTGAAATTTCCGCAAGGCGAGGTCAGCGCCGGAGCAGGAGGTAGCAAAGTGCAGCGGCTGGCCGACCATCCCATTGCCACCCGCTTCCTGCGCATCTGGATGACGGAATCCTCAAACACCTGCGACACGCACGGCAGCGACGACCCCCGCAATTGCGTGGGCTATGCGATTTTCGAAATCTCGGCGGGAAACTTCAATTCGCTCGGACAGTTCGTGGACCTGGTCAAGCACACACCGGGACAAGCGCAAACGGCGACACAGGCTTCCTCGGTCGACTCCTGGCACACGGCCGAGGATATCATCTCGAACCGCATTCAAACCGGCTTCGACCTGTTTTTCACCAGCGGCTACACCAATCATCTGCCCGCGATGATTCCGGTCGCGATGATCTGCGCGACACCGGAAGACAGCGCGGCCGAAGTCGCCTACATCGAGAAACGTGGTTATCCGGTCTCCTACGTGGAGATGGGCGAAGAGCCGGACGGGGCCTACATGGTCCCGGAAGATTACGCGGAACTCTACTTGCAATGGGCAACCGTGCTGCACAAGGTCGATCCCAAACTGAAGCTCGGCGGCCCGATTTTCACGGGCGTGAACGAGGACATCAAGGTCTGGCCCGATGCGCAGGGCCGTACCTCATGGCTCGGGCGCTTTATCGATTACTTGAAAGCTCACGGAAGAATGGCCGACCTGGCGTTTGTGTCGTTCGAGCATTACCCCTTGGAACCATGCCTGATCGACTGGTCCGACCTCTACCGCGAGCCGCAGCTGGTGGAAGGAATCCTGAAAATCTGGCGGGAAGACGGAGTACCGGCCGATGTGCCCTTGATGAATACGGAAAGCAATGTGTCCTGGTCGCTGACCGATCCGATGCAGGACCTGTTCGCGGGGTTGTGGCTGGCGGATAGCGTGGGGGCATTCCTGACCCACGGCGGGCCCGGCGCGGTGTACTACCACTCGCCGATTCAGCCGGAGGCGCTGCGTTCCGGATGCCATGCGTGGAGCACCTATGGAAATTTTGTGGCCAATGAGAAACTCGAAATCCGGCAGTATACGGCACAATATTTCGCGAGCCAGCTTTTGAATCTCGATTGGGTGAAGCACGGCGGAGGAATGCACCAGCTTTTTCCGGCCGCTGGAGACCTGGAGGACGAAGTCGGCAACAACCTGATTAGCGCATATGCCGTGAAACGCCCGGACGGAGAATGGTCGCTGCTGATCATTAATAAGGATCCGAGCAACGCCCACGAAGTGAGGATTGCGTTTGAAAACGGCGGCAAAGAAACGGCCGCCCAGCTTGCCGGGACGGTGAAAGTGGTGACCTTCGGCGCCGCGGAGTACCTGTGGCATCCCTCGGGACAGGGAAGCTTTGCCGATCCCGACGGCCCGCCGAAAAAAAGCACGATGGAGTGGAAGAGTGGGCAAACAGCGCTGCTTCCGAAAGCATCCATCACAGTGCTGACCGGCAAAGCGGCCGGGGGCATATAACGGGGCACCAGTCGACTTGCAGCTTTGGTGACTCTCACTTGCGTGATGCATGCAACCAGAGAAAGTTCAGATAGGCTGTATTTACCTGGGGCTGTCTTCGAAGACTAATTTACGAACCGGTTTCGTTGACCGGACGAAAGAATCTGACTCCGTGATCCCTCGCTCCACACGTCCAAGAGCTCGCTGGTCCCATCTGTTCCGAATTTTATGCGATGCCTTCATTTTGCTCCTCTTGGGATGCGCCTTCGCCGGCGCCGCTCGACCGCAAGAGCGTGCCACCATACGCGGAACGGTAGTGGACTCAACGGGTGCGCCGATCCAAGGCGCGGCGATTGAGTATCGCTCAGATGCAGGAGTCCAGCTTGCCGTCACGGACGCGCGAGGCGCTTTTGCCGTCGAGGAAGCGCCCACGGGCGGAACGCTGGCTGTGAGTTTTCCGGGTTTCGCAACCCTGACGCGTGAAATCAAGGTCCATGCGGCCGCTGCAGGCGTTCAGATCGTGCTCATTCCGTCTGCGAACCTGGAGCGCATCGAGGTCAATGCAACCACCGAAGACCTGATTCCTTCGACCCCCACGAGCCAGTATCAGATTTCCGCGCAAGCGATCGACAATTCCGGAAGCCTCGTCGTGGACGACGTTCTTCGCCAAGTCCCAGGCTTCAGCACCTATCGCAGGTCGAGCAGCCTTTTCGCCAATCCGACCTCGCAAGGGGTATCGTTGCGGGGAGTCGGCGCCAGTGCAACCAGCCGCTCGACCGTGCTGCTCGATGGCATACCTCTGAACGATCCTTTCGGCGGTTGGGTTTACTGGGCACGCGTCCCGCGAGCAGCAATCGAGTCTATGGAAGTCGTGAATGGCGGCGCCTCGGACCTGTATGGTGGTGGGGCCTTGGGTGGCGTCGTGAACCTGGAGACCCGGCCCGCCAAGGAGAGCTATGCGACTGGAGAACTTCTCTACGGCAGCATGGACACGCCGGATGTTTCGTTCGCCGCCGGCACGCCGATCGGAAACTGGTCGATCAATGCCTCGGGTCAGGCTTACCAGACCGACGGTTACATCGCCGTGCCTCCTGATCAGCGGGGCTCCGTCGATACACCCGTTGCTTCCGGTATTTTGGCTGGCCTCCTGGAAGCGTCGCGAAACCTCGGCGAGCGCGGAAGCATTTTTGTGAGAGGCGGCGGCTTCGGCGACAGCGGCAAGAACGGAACTCCTCTGCAGAATAACGACACGACGATCGCGGAACTGGATGTCGGCGCCGATTGGAGCTCCACACAGGCGGGAACGTTCTCCGGACGCCTCTACGGGGTGCGCGAACTTTACCATCAGACGTTTTCTTCAATCGCGCTTAACCGCGATTCCGAGGCTTTGACCGATGTGCAGCGCAATCCTTCGCAGCAAATTGGATTTGTGGGCACCTGGTCGCGCTTGTTTGCGGAAAAGCACAAAGTGTCGGCGGGATTCGAAGCGCTGAACGTGCGTGGGCACAGCCAGGATTTGAACTACCGTGCCGGCTCGCCTTCGGTGCTTGTGGATGCGGGCGGCCGCCAGACCACCTTCGGCTTTTTCGCGCAGGATGCATTTTTTTTTGCGCCCGGATGGTTGCTCACCTTCGGCGGGCGCGTCGACACCTGGAGCAACAACAACGGCTACCAGAATCGCACTCCTCAGCCGTCCGGCACTACCACGCCAACCACATTCCCCGATCGCACGGAGTCTGCGTTCAGCCCGCGCGTATCTCTGTTGAAAAGTTTTCATAGCGGGCTGGCTTTGAGCGCTTCGGTGTACCGCGGTTTCCGGGCCCCAACGCTTAATGAACTTTACCGGAATTTTCGCGTCGGCAACGTGCTGACCATGGCGAATCCGGCTCTGACCGCCGAGCATCTGACCGGCGGCGAAGCGGGCGCGAGCCTGCCCACTTGGGGAAATCGGCTCACGCTGCGTGGGAATTTCTTTTGGAGCAACATTGCGGAACCTGTGGCGAACGTGACGCTGACTACCACTCCGGCACTGATCACGAGGCAAAAAGAGAACTTGGGACTCACACAGGCGCGCGGGTTTGAGCTTGCTGGCGAAATGCATCTTACGCCGCGTTTGCAGATCTCCGCAGCCTATCTATTTGTGAACAGCACTGTACTCAGTTTCGCGGCGAATCCCTCGCTCCAGGGATTGTTTCTGCCGCAGGTTGCGCAGAATCAATTCGGCGTCCAGGCGAGTTACGCCGGAAGGACTTGGACGCTGGCCGCTCAGGCGCGGTTCTTGGGAAATCAGTATGACGACGACCAGAACCGGCTGCCCCTCGGCCGCGCATTTTCCCTCGACGCGCAAGTCTCGCGCCAGCTCAAATGGCACACTGCCCTCTTCTTTGCCGTACAGAACCTGACGAACGACCGTTTCAATGTGTCGGCGACTCCGGTCCTGACCGAGGGACCTCCTATTTTCGTGAGGGGAGGACTACGGTTCGAGTGGCACTGAGCTAACGGCGTTTTCTCCGAAGCAAAAACTTTTCCACGAGCAATCTTGCCAGGCGTTCCGAATCATGCCGGATCACGCTATGTTCCTCGAGCAGGTCGCCCGTCACTAGCTTCACCTTCAATTTGGCGACTCGATCGGCATCGATCGCGACTGGAGCGGCGCCTTGCGCGCGATAGCGCTCGGCGACTTCCGGAGAAACTTGTCGCATGTTGGCCACCACAGAATCGATCACGCGGCTCCTCACGTGATCCTGAATAGCGCGTATGTGCTCGCTGAGCGCGTACTGCGTGGTTTCACCGGGCTGGGTCATAAGATTCGCAATATAAACTCGCGGCGCACGAGTCCGCGCGATGCTCTCGGCGATTTCCGGAATCAAAAGATTGGGAATCACGCTGGTATAGAGAGAGCCCGGTCCCATGATGATCAAATCGGCCTGCTCGATCGCCTCGATGGCCGCCGAAAGCGGGCGAACACGCCGCGGCACCAGTTCCAGCTTGCGAATGGGAACGGTGCTGCGTGAAATATTTGTTTCCCCTTGAACCCGCCGGCCGTTCGCAAGCTTTGCAACCAAATGCACATTCGAAACGGTGGAAGGAAAAATGCGCCCGCGAATCGCCAGCACTTTGCTCGAAACGCGCACCGCTTCCGCGAAATCACCGGTGACGTGAGTAAGGGCCGCCAGAAAAAGGTTGCCGAAGTTGTGCCCGCGCAATCCGCGCCCGGCCTGAAAGCGGTA
>Ga0306926_10002238_pt1 | contig 19688 bp, 19 predicted proteins | sample flu12Cox44000178_FD_203759 | JGI IMG/M metagenome (GOLD analysis project Ga0306926, IMG submission 203759) | Lab enrichment of tropical soil microbial communities from Luquillo Experimental Forest, Puerto Rico - flux8day.12C.oxic.44.000.178 (v2)... | ecosystem: Environmental > Terrestrial >... | reverse complement strand
CCCGCTGGCATCGCCGTGCGCGGCCGGAATTGGAGCACGCGGTGCTCGTCGTCCGAAGGGACTGAAACGATGGGCCGCTGGGTCTTCACGGCAACCAGCTCCGGGAATTTCCACTCCTGTCTAGCATGCTCGCCTCGGCTCTCCCAGAAAATGTTGAGAACAGAGCAGCCTATCCATCCAAAGTCTCATGGAACCTCGCGTAGTTGATTCGAACCCGGCCATCGTCGAGATCATCGAGAATGTTGGCGTAATGTCTGCCAAATCGAATGTCGGTATGATCGTAAGACCGCCTTGCATGGATAGTCTGGGACGCAACGACATCGTATCCGGTCACCACAACCACAAGCGATACCCTTATGGCGCGGATGGCGTCCGCATCGAGCCCGTGAAGTGGGCTTTCTTCGTCGAGGACATGGTAGAGCGTCCAGCTCAAGGCAAGCGCGGGGTGTTCGTTTCGCAACAGCGGCAGTTCATAGAATCTTCGCTGGGCGTGGCCCTCCTCGCTCACGATGTTGCGAAGCAGCCAGAGCTTTGCGTTGGCGTTGCCGATAATGTTGTGGCGTTCGTTGACAAAGCGAACCATCAGCGTCGGCTTGCCCTCGTAATTCGAAATGACCGGGTTTTCGGCGAACAGCAGCCGGGCATTTGGCCGCGCGAACCGGGCGAAGATCAGACCGGTCATCAGCGACATCGAAAAGATTCCCGTGAACAGCTCGATGGTGGCGATGAAATGTCCGTAATGGGTCTGCGGATGCATATCGCCGTAACCGGCGGTCGAAAGGGTCTCGATGCTGAAATAGAGATAGTCGATGTACGCGCCGCGCGGCACGTTCGAGACCGGCTGATCTCCCAACCAATAGAGCAGAGCAAAAACCGCGTTGAAGACGAGAAATACCAGGGCCGCGCCGCCGATGAAGGCCGGCCATGAAGCCGTCATGCAGCGGTGGCTGATATCGGCCCAGAAGTTCAGATGGAGACCTTCCGCGATAATCTCGCGATCGCCGAAACGGACCACGCGTGCCTTCGACATCCGTTCCCTCAGGAGCCTGAATATCATTGCTCGTCTCTTTAGACCGGTGGTTGATTCAGCCGGGCTGCAGCCGGTGGTCTGGCCTGACATTCGCTCCCCATTACCCCGCATATTTTTGCGAATATTAGAATCAAAAGACCACCAGCAAATACAGGATTCCGGTGGAGTCAGGGTTTGACATTGGCTTGCGAACCCGCGGCCAGCTCCTGTACCAGCGACGTACTCAGTCAGGAACTACAAATCGAAAGCGGCACCGGAGTTAGGTTTGTCAGTGCCCATGACTTTCCGAAGTTCGTCAAAGGTGGGTGCTGCAAGAGCACACGAACTTCGGAAAGTGGGCGCTAGTGAGCAGCGAACGTCAAATCCACTCCGCCAGCTGGCTGGAGCATGCGCTCTCCAATGATGAAGGATGTGAGCGGACGCAAAACCGCCCTTTGCCGTTCGCGTTGCGGGCGAAGGCAATTGATCGGAACCCGCATCATGCCATAATCAAGGGGATTACAAGAGCATTTTTCACAATCCGATAGAGGGATTTCTAGCCATGGCGAGCGTGCGGGAACCCATCGTCCACCCCATTTCAATTCTTTCGCTGCGTCCGACCCAGATGACCGTGGGTATGAGGGAGGTGAAGGAAAAGCGCCAGCGCTGGCGAGAGCACAAATCGAAGAAAAAACAGGAGGAGCTTCTGGGTCGACACATGATCCCTGTGGTTCACGGACCCGACGAGCGGTTCTACGTGATCGATCACCATCATTTGGCGCGGGCGCTTCATGATGAGGGCGTGCAAGACATCCTCGTGACCGTCGTCGCGGATCTCACCATGGTCGATCGCGACGGGTTCTGGGTCGTGCTCGACGATCGCAAATGGGTCTATCCCTACGATGCCAAGGGCGAACGCCGGCACTACCGCGACATTCCGAAAACCGTCGCCGACCTCAAGGACGATCCCTTCCGTAGCCTCGCCGGTCAACTCAGGCGGATCGGCGGGTTTGCCAAGGATACGACGCCGTTCAGCGAATTTTTGTGGGCGGATTTTCTGCGCCGCAGAATGGGACGCAAGAGCGTGGACCGCGATTTCGACAAGGCGCTGGAAAAGGCCCTGGATCTCGCCAAGAGCGGCGACGCCATCTACCTGCCCGGCTGGTGCGGACCCGCCTCGGAAGATTAACGGCGCGCTGGGCCCTCACTTCGGCAGGCGGCCCATCATGTAGAATTCGTCGTTCGGACGCATCGCCGTGACGTTGGCCATCCGGTTCGACAGCGCGAAGAACGCGGAGATTGCGGCAATATCCCAGATGTCGTCGTCGCTGAAGCCGTGACTGGCGATCTCGGCGAAATCGGCGTCCGAAATCAGGTGCGCCGCCGCGCTCACTTTCATGGCAAAATCGAGCATCGCGCGCTGCCGCGGTGTGATATCGGCCTTGCGGTAGTTGACCGCGATCTGGTCTGCGATCAGCGGATTCTTCGCCCGAAGTCTCAAGATCGCCCCGTGCGCGATCACACAATAGTGGCACTGGTTGGCGCTCGAAGTTGCGACCACGATCATCTCGCGTTCCGCCTTGGTCAGGCCGCTGTCCTTGTCCATCAGGGCGTCGTGATAGGCAAAGAATGCGCGGAATTCCTCCGGCCGGCAGGAAAGCGCGAGAAAGACGTTCGGAATGAACCCGGATTTTTCCTGCACCGCGAGCAGCCGGCTCCTGATGTCTTCCGGCAAGCTGTCGATCGGGGGAATTGGAAAACGACTGATCTGGGGCGTCATGGCGAAGTTCCCGCTGCGAGAGTTCGATGTGACTGCGCGAGAATAGTCGACGATAGTGGCCGCGCAAAGCGTATCCAGTGGTCCGATTCCAACATTCGCTTCCCGTTGCTTTTGCGAATGCCAGAATCAAGGGACAACTAAAACACAATCGGTTCTGATTGAATCAGGACCGAAGCTCCAGCTTGTTGTTTTGACGCGTTTTCTTCACGCGAACCGGTATCCAATTCGCTTGAAATGATAGCTTTGGCTGGAGCGCGGATGGACTAGCGCAGCGGCTTTTTCAAAAGCGAGAAGCGGTCCGGATCGAGCCCGAGCGAAGGCTGCAGCATGGGTGCTTCCACCGCCGCGGTCCGCACTGGCGAACGCTCGCTAGGGCCCGGATCGTTCGGCACGTCACGATTGGAGGTGGCGCCGCGCCAGCGCTCCAGAACGGCGCTGACGAAATGCGTGTCGTGGCCGGCGCTGACCGAAGGCACGGTCGCAATGGTCGCTTCGCTGCGCGGCCGCTGATGTACCGGCACTTCCTTGAAGCGCAGCCGCGTCGGCAGCGCCACGCCTTCGCCGAAGGCCAGCACCTCGCGGGTTCCAAGCGAGGGGACGAACGACAAGAGATTCGCCGCGGCGTCCGAGACCGCCGAGCGCAACAGCGCCTGGTCACGCTCGTTGGCGAGGCGCATCGTGAACAGCGTGTTGCACTGGGAAATGATGGTGGCGTCGAGTTCGGCGGGCCGTTGCGTGACGAGCCCGAGATAGACACCGTATTTGCGGCCTTCCTTGGCGATCCGCGAGACCGCCTTGCGGGTCGGTCCAAAGCCGATATTGCGGTCGGCCGAGGCGTAGCGGTGCGCTTCTTCGCAGACGAACAACAGCGGCGAAACGCCGTCGCTCCACAGTCCGAAGTCGAAGGCCATGCGGCACAGCACCGAGACAACGGAATCGATGACCTCGGCCGGAAAGCCGGCAAGCTGCATCACGGTCATCGGCCGGCCATTGGAGGGCAGGCGGAACAGATGGCTGATGACCTCCGCCATGGTGTCGCCGCCGACATTGGCGCCGTCGAACATGAAGGCATAGCGCGGATCGTTGCGCACGGCTTCGATGCGCGAGATCAGCTTGTGATAGATGATGCGGGAGGATCGGTTCTCGAGCTTGCCCATGCGCTCGTCGATCATCGAGATCAGGTCGACAAGGCGATAAGGTACCGGAGTATCGACGGTGTAGCCGACCGACTTCACATCCGTCCGCTTCAAGCCCACCCGGTCGGAATTCTGGTACTGCGTATAGATTCCTTTCGCCGCCGGGATGACCTCGGCGAGAACGTCGAGTTCGTCGGGGACGCCGGGCCGGCCGGCGAAGAGCACGTCGACGATCTCTTCGAAATTGAACAGCCAGAACGGAAGCTTGAGATTGCGGGGGTTGAGCACGAGGGCGCGTTCGCCGAAACAACGGCCATACTCGTTGTGAACGTCGAGCAGGAAGATCCGTAAATTCGGCCGCGATTTGAGGATCTCGTTCATCAGCAGCGACACGCCTGTCGATTTACCGACACCGGTGGACCCGAGCACCGCAAAATGCTTGGAGAGCATTTCCTCGATATCGACATAGGCGATGACCGAGGAATCCTGCTGCAGGGTTCCGATATCGATCTGGTCCGATCCGTTCGGCGCATAAACCGTGCGCAGTTCCTGATTGTTGATCAGATCGACGCCATCGCCAATAGTTGGATAATGGGTGACGCCGCGCTGAAATTTCTGGCGTTCCGGACCGCCGAGGATTTCACCGAGCAGGTCGACCGAGGCGCTGGCGATGAAATCGCCGGAACTCGGCAGGTTTTCGCAACTGACCTCGGTGATCATCGCGACGATCGTGGAATTCGTGCAGCGGATGCAGACAAAGCGGCCGACGGTCGCCCGAATCTCGGAATAGCTCATGTGGCTCGTGGCCACCAGCCCGACGCGGGCAAGCGAGCCACGCACCGAAATCACGCGTCCCAGGGATGTCACAGTCTTCGACCCCGCCATGTCATGAATTGCGCTTGGGACCTCACTATGCCGTCAGTCCTTGCACAAACGGTTAAACCGAAATCGGCAAATCACGGCTATCCGGTCGCGATGTTTCGTCCGAATCGACAGCGGCGGGCTCGTCCCGATCGTCGATTTGCGAAACGGATGCGTCCTTTCAATCGTTCTCTGGTCGTTACGCGGTGCTTAAGAATCCGTTTACCATTTCCGCAAGCGATCCACCGGAGCGAGCGCTTCCGGCAGGCGGAGACGCGAGACGCGATGTTTGTCGCGGCCGGTTGCGATGAAGTCGGGGGACGACCGACCGTGCCACGATCGAAAGCGCTGGCGGCGCGGCGGGCATTGCGAGAAGGCCACGTTTGGGCTCCTGCAGGTGGCCGTTGCGTGCTAGTCTGATGCACGCGGCAGGGGACGGACTCCTCCTGCGAAGGAGGAGTTATTCCCAATACCTTTTCGATTCAAAGCCTTTTGAAATTCTCCGGATCAATGATCAAGCAGTCGATCCGCCGAAGGATCGTCTCGATCGCCGTGGGATTGATCATCCTCATGGTGGCGACCTCGGTCCTGTCGATGGCGATGGTTGGGCGGGTGGGCCATCTGCTCGATGAGCTCACGGCGCGGTATATCCCCGCCAATGCGCATCTGACGCGGATCACTATCCTTTCGCTGGAACGAGCGGTCGCACTCCGCCGCATGGTGATTGCAAAAATGCAGGAGCCGCCCGATCAGGCCGCCTATATTGCCCGCAAGCAGTTCTACGACGCAAAGGATGCCGAAATCGACGGTGAGGCCGAGGCCGCCCGCAAGCTGATCAATGCGATCATCGCAGACCCGAGCACGCCTTCGGACGACGCCGCGCTGGCGCGCATCGACAGCCGGATCGACAGTCTGACAACCGACAGCCGCCGTCATCTCAAGCAGGAGACCGACGACCTGCTTGCGAATCTGGACGCGCGGGATTTTGCCGCGGTCAGGCGCGGGCTCGCCCGGGTCGACGAACTGCGCGACGAGCTGGATGAGAGGATCGACGCCGTCCGAGCCGATATGTTGCAGGTGAGCGCCGGTGCGGTGAGAACGATCAGGTCACAGCAGACCCAGGAGGTCCTGATCTCGGCGGTCGTGACCCTGCTGGCGGCGATTGTCGGTCTGATTTTCGCCAATCTCGTCAGCGGCGGCATCATTCGCTCGGTCCGCCAATTGCTGGATGGAGCGCGCGCCGTTGAGGCCGGCCAGCTCGACAAATCGATCGACGTGACGACCGAAGATGAGATCGGGCAATTGGCAAGTGCGTTCAACCGGATGGTGGTCCAGCTTCGCGACAACCGGCGTATCCGCGAAACCTTCGGCAAATATATCGATCCGCGCGTCGCGGAAGGTTTGATCGATCGCCCCGCTTTGACCGCGGCCGAAGGTCAGCGGCGCGTGATGACGGTCCTGTTCTGCGACCTCAAGGGATTCACCAGTCTGAGCGAGGGCCTGACGCCGCAGGGCCTGGTCAAGGTCATGAACCGCTATCTTTCGGTGATGTCGGAGCCGATCCGCTCGAATCGGGGAATCATCGATAAATATATCGGCGACGGCATCATGGCCTATTGGGGCGCTCCTTTTGTCGACGAGGCCGATCACGCCCGCCTCGCATGCCTTTCCGTCCTTCGCATGATCGAACGCATCGGCAACTTGCGGGACCAAATTCCCGAGCTGCTCGGCGTGCGAGGCACACCGATGGAGAAATGCGATTTGAGGATCGGCGTCGCCACCGGCGAAGCGCTGGTCGGCAGCATCGGTTCCGATCTGATGATGAGCTATACCCTGATGGGCGACGTGGTGAATTTCGCCTCTCGCCTCGAGGGTGCGAACAAGCTCTACGGCACCCGCAATCTCGTCTCGGAGAAAACCGCTGTCGCGGCTTCGGGTGCGGTGGAGATTCGCGAGATCGATTCCGTGGTGGTCGAAGGCCAAACCCATTCGGAAGTGATCTTCGAGATCATGGCAAACGCCGGCGAACTCACCTCGCAGCAGTTGTCGCTGCGTGACAACTACACCAATGGGCTCGCGGCCTACCGCGAACGGCGGTGGGACGATGCGCTCGGCGCGCTCGAGGCTGCAATTGAGACGATGCCTCAAGACGGGCCTTCGATCGCACTGATCAACCGCATCAAGGGCCTGAAAGCCGACCCGCCGCCGCCGGACTGGGACGGGTCCTGGCACATCGATAAATGATCGCTAATGGTCCAGTTCTGACATTCGCATCCCGTTTCGGAGGCACATTTGCGAATGTTGGAATTGCAGGACCACCAGCAAATATTGGTTGCCGGTAGAGTCCTGGATTTGACATTCGCTTTACCACTCCTCGACCAGCGGGTAGCGAACGTCAAATCCACTCCACCTTGATTCCGAAATTCGTAAAAGCCCTTGCTGCAATACGAGACGAATGTCAAAACTGAACCCAGAAAAAGGGCGAAACAGGGCAGGGGTGGAACGCGATGAAACGCGGCGTCGCAACTTGAGCAAACTCGCGCGATTCTCCGCGCTCGCTCCTTTCCGTATCAGGAGTTATCGTTTTCAGTGGCCTGCCGACCTGCTCACGTCGTGGGCTTTCGAAATGGAGACGCTGATCCTTGGTTGGTACGTGCTCGTCGAGACCGGATCGGTCCTGCTACTGACCTTGCTCGCTTCTCTCAACTATACCGGGACCCTGATCGCGCCGATGTTCGGCGTGGCCGGCGATCGCATCGGCCACCGCGACCTGCTCGCCATGATGCGCACGACTTATACGGTCCTTTCCGCAACCTTGATGGTGCTGGCGCTGACGAGCCATCTCAGTCCGCTTTATGTCCTGATCATCGTTGCTGTCATGGGCCTCGTTCGCCCATCCGATCTTGGTGTGCGCGGCGCGCTGGTCGCAACCATCATGCCGCCGGCGCAATTGATTGGGGCAATCAGCATTTCCAGGACCACGATGGATACGGCGCGCATCGCCGGCGCGCTGAGCGGGGCCGGGTTGTTCGCAGCGCTCGGCATCGGACCTGCTTACGTGGCGATCGTTGGTCTCTACGCGGTCAGCACGGCGCTGACGCTCTGCGTCGTGGCGCCGGCGAAGCCGCATCCCGTTTCCGGAAGCATTGGCGGAGCACGATGGCGCTCTCCCATCCACGACCTTCGGGAGGGCGTGAACTATGTCTGGACCACACCGACCATGCGTGCCGCGATCTGGATCGCGTTCCTCGCCAATCTCACCGCCTATCCTTTCTCGAACGGACTGTTGCCCTATATCGCGCGGGAGATTTACGGCACCGGCCAAACCGGGCTCGGATATCTGTCGGCCAGTTACGCTGTCGGCTCGCTGGCAGGCTCGATCGTCCTGAGCCTATCCAGCAGTATCCCCGTGGCTCGGCTGATGATCGGCTCGACCGTTGTCTGGTATGCGATGCTGCTTGTGTTTGCGCATTTGCAAAGCATGCCGGCCGCGATCGCCTGCCTGGTTCTGATCGGCTTCTCGCAGAGCCTTTGCATGATTTCGCTTGCGGTGATTTTGATGCGCACGGCGAGCGAGCATTTCCGCGGTCGTGTGATGGGCGTGCGAATGCTCGTGATCTACGGCCTGCCGCTGGGGCTGCTTGCGGCGGGCACGCTGATCGACGAGGTCGGCTTTGCGGCGACCGCAACGCTGTATTCGGCTGCCGGTCTTGCGTTGATGCTGGGCATCGCGCTGCACTGGCGTGCCGATCTTTGGTACCTGCACGCGCCGGCGAATGCCAGGTAGCGATTGTTGGTCCTTTGCTGTCACGTTCCGATTAGACAGAGTGGGAACGTGATCTCATCTCTTGGAGCATGACCTCCGCGCAAACGCATTCGTATTTGTCGCGAGGGAAAACCGCTTTCCACTTTGCGCGGGCGCGGCCCTTCGGGTCCGGATCATGCTCCGGCACCTCGCGCGCGGCCTTCGCCTGACCGGGCGAGGGCATGCGATCCTGCCTTGCCGTGACACCCAGATATTTGTTGACTTGACCGGGTCTTTTGTACATTCGTACAAAATGTCACGGCAATCCGACGGCGACGGAACAGGCACGCGCAAGCCAAACATGCGCGAGGCGATCCTGTGGGCCGCCGAAGAACTGTTTTCGACCAACGGGTTCAACGCAGTGTCGATTCGCCACATTGCGCAAGCCGCCGGAGCAAACCCCGGCAGCGTGACCTATCATTTCAAGACCAAGGACGGGTTGCTTCTCGAAATCTACCGGCGCCATTGCGGCCCGATGAACCGCAGACGATCGGAATTGCTCGCGGCGGCAAGGCGCGTGCGGGACCTTGGGGATCGCCTGGAGGCGATCGTTCGCGCCTATGTGCTGCCGGCATTCTCCTCCGGCAGCGATCTTGCGGGCGGGGGCGCGCGCTTCACCCGGCTGCGCGCGGTGATGTCGGCGGAAGGAAACGAGGTCGCAGGCCGGATCATCGCGCAGACCTTCGACGACACCAGCCACGCCTTTATCGACGCGATCTGCGAAAGCCTGCCGCACGTTCCACGTACCGAAATCGTCTGGCGCAGCCACTTTCTGCTCGGAGCGCTTTACTACACGCTGGTTACGCCCGAGCGCGTGTCGCGGCTGTCGCAGGGTGAGGCTGACGGTACCGATGCGGCCCACGCAATCGAGCAGCTTGTGCGCGCAACCGTGGCCTCGTTTCAGGCAGCTCCGCTGGAGCGACCGGCGCCGATACGGAGACGGGCTCCACTACCTGCCAAGAACTAGGAGCGACGCGCGCGCAGGGCTCCGCGGGCGCTACGGGCAGACGGGTTCGACGCTTAAGAAGATTGCGAGCGGTTAGAGGTAAGGCCATGGCAAAGACAGGTTTGGTGGTTTCGGCTCATCCTGGTGATTTCGTGTGGCGGGCAGGCGGAGCCATCGCGCTTCACGCCAAGAAAGGGTACCGGATCAAGATCGTCTGTCTCGCCTTCGGTGAGCGCGGGGAATCCCAGTTCGCCTGGAAGCAGCCGGGCATGACGCTGGCGAAAGTGAAGGCCGGCCGCAAGGACGAGGCGGAACGTGCCGCAGCGGCGCTTGGGGCCGAAATCGAATTCTTCGATGCCGGCGATTACCCGCTGCGCCTCACCGAGGAGCACATGGGCCGGCTGATCGACATCTACCGCGAGCTCAACCCGAGCTTCGTGCTGACGCATTCGCTGGAAGATCCCTACAACGTCGATCATCCCGCCGCTGCCGCCTATGCGCAGGAGGCGCGGATCGTGGCGCAGGCCATGGGGCACAAGCCGCAGGCCGACTACAGCTACGCCGCGCCTCCAGTGTTCCTGTTCGAGCCGCACCAGCCGGAGATGTGCAATTTCAAGCCGCAGGTGATCCTCAACATCGACGAGGTCTGGGACATCAAGCGCAAGACCTTCGAGATCCTCGCCGCACAGAAACATCTGTGGGCATACTACGAGAGGGTCGCATTGCAGCGAGGCATGCAGGGCGGGCGCAATTCCGGCAAGGCCATGACCTATGGCGAGGCCTATCAGCGGCTGTTCCCGATGGCATTGGAGGAATTGGTGTAATGGAGGAATTGGCATGAAGACCGTCGTCGTCCGCAACATCACGCGCGCCGATGCCGATGTCGTCAAGCGGCTCGGCGCCTTGGGCGTTGCAACCGTACACGAGGCCTATGGCCGCTTCGGCCTGATGAAGCCGTATATGCGCCCCATTTGGGCGGGCGGTGAAGCGGCCGGCACCGCCGTTACCGTGTTGGCCCAGCCGGGCGACAACTGGATGATTCATGTCGCGGTCGAACAATGTCGGCCGGGCGACATCCTCGTGGTCGGCTGCACGGCCGACAATACCGACGGCATGTTCGGCGATCTGCTCGCGACATCGCTGATGGCGCGCGGTGTCACTGGCCTTGTCATCGATGCTGGCTGCCGCGATGTGAAATCGCTCAAGGAAATGGGATTTCCGGTGTGGTCGAAAGCGATTTCGGCCAAGGGCACGGTGAAAGCGACGCTGGGTGCGGTCAACGTCCCCGTGGTCTGCGCCGGCATCAATGTTCATCCGGGCGATGCCGTGATCGGCGATGACGACGGCGTGGTGGTGGTGGGCAGGAAGCATGCTGCCGAAGTCGCCATCAAGGGCGAGAAGCGGCAAGCGGACGAAGATGGCAAACGGCGTCAGCTCGCCTCGGGCGTGCTCGGGCTCGATATGTACAACATGCGCGAGCCACTGGCGAAGGCCGGCCTCGTCTATATCGACGAACCGGAGGGCGACTGAGGTGACGTTACGTCTTCCTACATTGCTCGGCGACCACAGATGCACGGCGGCGCTGAAGAGTGGCGCGATCAAATCGGATGTCGTTGCCTTCGACTTCGCCGACTATTCGCCGACCAATAAGGGCTTCAAGCCCATGGTGCGCGAGGGGGCGTTCGACGTCTCCGAGATGGCGATCGTCACCTATCTGATGGCAAAAAGCTTCGACAAGCCGATGGTTCTGCTGCCTTGCGTGGTGCTGGCGCGCTTCCAGCATGCTTATGCGTTCACCAATGCGAAGCTGGGAAACATGAGACCGGCCGATTTGAACGGCAAGCGCGTCGGTATCCGTTCCTTCACCACCACCACCGGCGCCTGGCTGCGCGGCATTCTCGCCAATGATTACGGCGTCGACCTCGACTCGATCGACTGGGTGACGTTCGAGGACGCGCATGTCGCCGAATTCGAAGATCGCACCAAAAGGGCGCCCGCCGGAAAAAAGATCATCCAGATGCTACTCGAGGGCGAACTCGATTGCGTGCTTGGCGAGAAATCGGATCAGGCTGGCCTCAAGCCGCTGTTTCCCGATTCGGAAAAGGAAGAAAAGGCGTGGTTTGCCAAACACGGCGTGGTGCCGATCAATCACATGGTGGTCGTCAGCCGCGCGCTCGCCGGCACAAATCCACAAATCGTGCGCGAGGTCTTCAGGCTATTGAAGGAAAGCGCGGCAATGGCCGGCGCTGCCTCGCCCCAATTCACTCCTGAAGAAATGCGACGCTCGCTGCAGCTGATCATCCAATATAGCGCCCAACAGAAGCTTATTCCCCGAGCTTACGCGATCGACGAATTGTTCGACGATCTGACGCGGACATTGATTTGAAGGATTTTTTGAAGATGAACCCCGAGCCCATCATGGATCTTGCCCATCTCGGCCATCTGGAATTGCTGACGCCGAAGCCGGACGAGAGCCTGAAGTTTTTCGTCGACGTGATGGGCATGACCATCAGCGGCCGCAAGGGCGAGTCGGTGTATTTGCGAGGCTGGGATGACTACGAGCGCTATTCGCTCAAGCTTACGGCCTCAAAGACGTCCGGGATGGAGCACATGGCGTTGCGGGCGCGAAGTCCGCAAGGCCTGGAGCGGCGGGTCGCGGCGCTCAAGGGCTCCGGATTCGAGATCGGCTGGACCGACGGCGATCTCGGCCACGGGCCGGCGTTCCGCTGCCGCGATCCCGACGGCCATATCATCGAGCTCTACTACGAGAGCGAATGGTATGAGGCGCAGGGCGAACTGAAGCCGGCGCTGAAGAACCAGGCGCAGCGTTTTCCGGCGCGCGGCGTCAATGTCCGCCGCCTCGATCACCTCAATTGTCTTGCCGTCGACATCAAGGCCAATCGGATTTTCTTCGAAAAATATCTGGGCTGCCGCCTGACCGAGCAGATCGTTCTCAACGACGGCACGGAAGCAGCGATGTGGATGACGATGACGAACAAGAGCTACGATTTCGCCTATTCGCACGATCACTCCGGCACGCCGGGCCGTTTCCACCACCTCACCTATGCGCTCGACAGCCGTGAGGATGTGCTGCGCGCCGCGGATATCTTTCTGGAAAACGGCGTCTTCATCGAGACCGGTCCGCACAAGCACGCGATCCAGCAGACCTTTTTCCTCTACGTTTATGAACCCGGCGGCAACCGGGTCGAGGTCGCCAATGCCGGCGCGCGCCTCATCCTGGCGCCGGACTGGAAACCGATCGTGTGGACCGAGGAGGAGCGGAAAAAAGGGCAGGCATGGGGGCTGAAAACGATCGAATCGTTCCATACCCACGGGACGCCGCCGGTCAAGGGCACGTAGCCTTGATCTACAGGCCATGGCTGGCGCGGCCGGCACCGCTTGGCCAGCTTCCCGGGAAACGCGACGGCTGCTATCATTGCCTTTGTTGAAACGGAGCGGGCTTCGAAAAAGGCTCGCGTCAAAAAAATCGGGAGGAGAACTTCATGAAACGCCGGTCTGCCATCGCTCTACTCGTCGTCGGCTTCGCCGCGCTTTCCTGGTCGCCGCAGGCGTCAAGCGAAACCGGATGGGTCACGCTGTTCGACGGCAAGAGCCTCGACAACTTCAACAAGATCGGCGACGCCAACTGGCGCGTCGAGGACGGCGTAATCGTCGCCGACAAGGGCAACGGTTTCCTGGTCAGCAAAAACGGCTATGGCGATTTCCAGATCAGGGCCGAATTCTGGGTCGAGCCCGATTCCAACAGCGGCGTCTATATCCGCTGTACCGATCCGGAGAAGCTGACGGCGGAAAATTGCTACGAGGTCAACATCTGGGATGCGCGCCCCGAGCCGAGCTATGGCACGGGCGCGATCGTCAATGTCGCCAAGGTCGATCCGATGCCGAAAGCCGCCGGCAAGTGGAACGTCTACGAGATCACGGCGAAGGGCCCCACGTTTACGGTGGTCCTGAACGGGCAAAAGACCGTCGATGGTGCGCAGGACGCCAAACTTGCGAACGGGCGGATCGGCCTTCAGCACGGCCTTGGCAACAAGGACGACAAGGGCGTCGCCAACGACAAGGGCGTGGTGAAATTCCGCAAAATCGAGATCAGGCCGCTGTAGATTCGGGCATTCCCCGCGCCGTTTGAAATCGAAATCTCCGCGCATTGCAACGTGCGCGGAGATTTTTCAACGTCGTGCTGCTTCCAAGGCCGTCGAGCCGGTGCGATCATTCGATCGTGTCGTTGACGCGAATCATGATGGTCGGCGGGATCGGCAGCTCCAACTCCCTCGCGGTCTTGAGATTGACGACGAGCTCGAACCTGGTCGGTTGCTCGACGGGGAGTTCGGCGGGCTTGGTACCCCTAAGGATGAGGTCGACGAATTCCGCGCCGCGCCGCCATTGCGCGCCGTGATCGGTCCCGTAGGACATCAGGCCTCCGGCTTCGGCGAATTCGCGGTAACCGTAGACGGCAGGTAACCGCAAGCGCGCGACAATCGTCGCGATCTCGCCTCGCTGGCTCAGGGTGAGAGGATCCTCGAAGACCGCGAGTGCGCCGGCTCCTGCGGCTTTGGTAGCCAAAAGCTGTGGCTCGATTTCCTTTGCCGAGCGCACCTCGAAGGGACGCAACTCGATCTTCGCGACCCCGGCCGCTGCTTCGAGTTCCCGGTAAGCCAGCGCCGCGTAAGGTGTGCCTGGATTGAACACCACGCCAACCAACGAAGCGGAAGGAGCGACCTCGCGCAACAATTGAAGGCGGCTGCCCTGGAGGTTGGACGCCAGATCCGACAATCCCGTCACGTTCGCGCCCGGCCGCGCGAGGCTTCCGACCACGCCAGCCCCAACGGGATCGCCGACCGCCATGAAGACGACCGGGATGCCGCCCGCAGCCGCCGACTTCGCGGCCTTTGCGGCCACGGTACCAAATCCGGTAACGAGAACGTCGGGTTTCATCTCGACAAGTTCGGCCGCGAGAGCGGGCAGGAGTTCGGGCCGGCCTTCGGCCGAGCGGTATTCGAAGTGCAAGCTTTTACCGTCGACGTAGCCAAGCTCGTTGAGGCGGCGCATGAAACTTGCCATGAAGCTCATGCTATCCTCGCCCGGCAGCAGCGCCAGGTAGCCAATGGTGACTGATTTCGCTCTTTGCGCGTAGGCTGCGCTTGCGCCGAAGAGCAAGGCGCCCGCGAGCGATTTGATCAACGAGCGTCGGTCGGTCATGCGATTCCGATGGCCGGTTGGGGAACCAGGATTCGAACCTAGATAAACAGAGTCCCAGAATTTGGAGTAGCCTTGAATTTGTCGGAAAAAAATTGTGACCAGGCCCGTTCAAGTCGCACAAAATGCCCGACAGGAATTGGCTTGTTGGGCGACAAACCGGAGACCTTTTACCCTAAAGCTGCGGAATTGGCACGCCAACGTTATCAACTCGCGTGGACTGCGCGCAGCGGCCGGCAGCGAGATCCGCAGTTCATATCCGCGCAACATTCGCCTGTTCGGCGAGTTCGTTTTATGGCGAGCGGGATTTAGGCGAGGGCAGCAGGACATGTTCAACTCTTGGATGAAGTTGGCGGTGGAAGCAAACCAGGTCATCGCATTGCGCGTGATGAAGCTGATGCAGGGCGGCAAAAGGGCGCGGCGTGAGGCCAATCTCATGGTCAGCGAAAAGATCGACGCTGCCGTCAAAGCCGGCGCGAGCCTCATGACGGGGGCTTCGGGCGAGGAAATAGTTCGCCAATATCGACGTCGCGTCGCGGCAAACGCCAAGCGATTGGGCCAGTTCAAAGGCGGTTGGCCTGTTCGGCGACGAAAGCGAAGCAAACGCAAGTAGTGCGATCACCGGCCCGGAAATCCAGGCAGGCATGGCGGCCACCTCGTTGTGAGGTGAGGGCCATGCGCTGCCAGAAGTGGCTAGTGACGATACCAATCCTTGGATGCATAAGGACGGCAGCCGGCAGCGAAAGGACTACAGCCGTAGTCACTCCAGAACGGTCATCGAACGACGAGGCGTCTCACACAACGGCGTGGAGCCGGGCCCTAGGGACGTTGGGGCGCCAGGATGGTGCGCGCGGTCTCCAGGCCACTTGCCAGCGCCGCTTCGACCGTACCCATGTCGCGTCCCCGGTAGAGCGCTTCACCGGCAAAAAGAACCGGTCGGCCGGCCGCTCTTGTGAGCGCAGATTGTGCCTTGCGGGTCTCGAGCGTCGCGTAGGAATAGGCTCCGCGCGCGAAAGGATCGCTGGCCCAGTTGATTGCCCGCGCCGTTACCAGATTAGGCATCAATTGCTCCGGATCGAGGTCGAAGATTTCGGCGAGCGAGGCGAGCCCTGCTTCGATCAGCCCATGCTCGTCGAAATGCGCCATCGCCTCCGTTTTCGGGCCGCCGAACCAACCGGTGAGCACGGGGTAGTCGGCAGGGTTCTGCGTCCACCAGACCGGTATCCTTGCATCCGAAAGCAGGAATGTCAGGTCGTTAAGTTCCTTCCGCTTGTCGAGCCACCAACGGCTCTCAAAACGCAGCAAGACCTTGATGACGTTGCCGATGCCGATCTTCGCAGCGGCCGTGGCCCTTACGCGTTCCGGCGGAGGAAGCAGGATGTCTCGAAGGAGAGGAACGGGCACCGTGAGGATTACAGCATCGCACGCATCGGCATTGCCATTGGTGCAGACGACGACCGGGCTCCCTCGATCGCTCGTTTCGATGGCGCTCACGGCTGTGTCGAGACGGATCGTAACGCCGGTTTTGCGGCATTCCGAAACCAGGAAATCGATGAGGGCGCCGTAGCCACCCACGATGCGAGCCTGCGTGCTCCGTTCTCCATCCATCCACTCGTCGCGAAGCGCCAATGTGCTGGCCCGCTCCGGATCGGCCGCATCGTAGCCCTCGACCATCCGCTCGATCGATTGGCGCAGTCGCTTGTAACGGGCGCCCGCGAAACGCCCTCTCAGGAATTGGGCGACAGGCAAGTCGTCCCTGAGCTCTCGGAGCGCATTGCGAAGCTCCGGCTCGTTTGTACCTTGGCTGCCCCTGCAGAACTTCCCTTGCTCCACTGTCCACCGCGTCCCCTTGATCGGCAGCAGCGAAAGTCCCGCCTCGCGCAATAAACCCCGCGTGACAGGCGCTTCACCGTGCACGAACTCGGCGCCCCCTGCGGCCGGGTAGCCGAATTCCGCGGCCGGGAGGGGATTGATGCGCCCACCGCATCTGCCGCGCGCTTCCAGGATCGTCACCCTTCTGCCCGCGCGTCCAAGCTCGCGGGCGGCCATCAGACCCGCCGCGCCAGCGCCGACAACGAGGATGTGATCTGTTTTGGGGCGATCCATGCGCAAACTCAACCGGTCGGATATTGAGGCGCGTTCTGGATCCGATACCGAAGCAGCATTGCTCCGCCCTCCATGGCCCGGTTGCTCTCCAGCGTCATTGCCGTGAGGGGGGCGCGCTGGTCGGCTTCGGCCTCCGTGGAGTCAAAAACGTTCGGCGCGCCCTTGGTGCCGTCCACCGCCGGAAAGATGATGAGATTGAGTTCGTCGACGAGACCCGCCCTGAGAAACGCGCCGTTTGCGCCGCCCCCGCCTTCCAGCAGCAGCCGCTTCACGCCAAGTTCGCGATTGAGGATTTCCAGTGTCGACGCGAGATCCAATCCGGATTTCCCGGCAAAGAAATAAGACACGCCCTCGTTGCGCAGGCCCGCAAGGTGTGCGTCCGACACCGTCTCGGAAAGCACGACAACGATCGGATCGCCGCCGATATCGGAACGGCCCCAGACGATCTTGCCATTGGGGTCGAGCACGACGCCGTACGCCTTCGCATCGCGTCGTGCAAACCATGGCTCGCGCGGAAAGGTCTCCTTCGTCGAAACGGGATAGGCTTTGCCTTTCGCAAACTCCTCGCCGGTCACGCGGCCGATAAGCCAGGCGTCGCCGCCGAGCTCGTCATGCACTCGCTCGAACTGGTCGCCGGCTGATTTTTGGGGGCGCCAGCGGCTTGGGAGCGTCCGGCCATCGACGCTGCAAGCCATGAGGCAAATGACGTGCGGTTTCATGCGAAATCTTCCCTGAGCTTCGGAATCCCCGCCCGGCGGTCGTTCGCTAATCGATATTGCTCTCGCTGGCCTTCTTCAACCAAATCAACTGGCTTTCGTTCGATTGCAAAATCATGCAGCGTTGAAAGTCATTCCGGCGCGCTTGGAAGGCAAGACCGTCATGGGACCGATCAGGTTTGACGCTCGTGGCGTGAACGTGAATGCCGCGACAATGTCGTCGTCTATCAGATGAGGAGGGAAAAGACGTATCGGTTGCGCCGGCAAAGATCGCGCAAAGCGAGGCACGACGTGCCGGGCTGGCCTTACCGGAAATGAAGAAGAGGGGGGCGGATTTGCAGCCCGCCCCCGGCTGGGACAGAGATGGCGGCGCCCGCCAAGTTGTTTGGGTTACCGGGGAGCGTCAGCAAACCTGTCCTAATCAAGCGCGGACGATTTCCATCCAAGGCACGACAATCGCTGGTTTGATTGCGCCCAGCGGTCGTATGCTCTCGAGCGAGGAGGACGGTCGCATGGGTGAACGGGTAAGAGGGCTCGTTTATGAAGCAGCAGTCATCACTGGCGGCATGGCCCCGGTCGCGTTGCTGGCGCTGGCATTGATGCTCGATTGACCGACTGCGCCGCTGTCGTGCATGCGAACACCGCATCTTGCTGCGAGCCGGCTTGTTGTGACCTAATCCGTTCCTCGCTGACTTGTTCACGACATTTCGCATCCAAACGGATCGATCCTGATGGCAAAAGACAGATCGCTTTTCGTCGACAGCCGGATCAGCCGCAGTGTCTTGCTCGCTGTCGCGCTCACGTTCGTTCTTGCGGCCGCTTCCCTCGCGCAGGACGCGGGCGTGAGCGGCATTCCGCCGGGACCGGCAAATGGGTGGAACTCCAGAAACCCTTCCTTCAACACTGCGAAGGTGCCTTCGATCCCGCCGCCCACAATCAGGCCGGTAATGCCGACTACCGTCGCGCCGTTCAATCCGACTCGGCCGCTGCTCGGTCAGGGATCAAGTCGTGTCCCCACGGTGCGAGCGCGATCTTCGTCGTCGCACGCACGGCGCAGTTCGGACCACATTGCCGTCAAGGAGAATGACCGGCTGCTCAATCACGGCGTCACAAGCATCTGCAGGGGATGCTGAGAAGAGCCGCACGGGCCACGGCCTGCGCAAAACCTCGCCAACGATAGCAGTGCATCCGAGGCGGAGTTGAACGCGATGTTCGGCTGGACCAGCCACGAAATGGCGCAACCGCAAGCGGCTCGCCGCACGCGCGATGCGGAAGTGGACTTGGCCCGCGTCAGAGGACGTGGAAGAACTTTCCGGCGTCTCGTTTTTGCAGAGGGAAAGAGAACGCGCACAGAACTTTAGAAATCACCACCTGGGAAGGTGGTGACCGCAGCGGAAATACGCTTGCGAATTCAAAGTCGGAAATTCGATGTGGCTGGGGAACTAGGATTCGAACCTAGACAAACAGAGTCAGAGACTGAATGCCGGCCAATCGCTCGGCAACGAATGTATTGGGCATTTCCTGCGGACCTCCAAGGGTAGGAATACTAGTCCGATCCTTCTCATTGTCATCCAATCGGTCAGCCGCCCTATGTGGGCAATTCCATCTCGAGCACCCGACAGACATCAGCCCGATCTCGACTCTGGCGGCTCGGCAAAAATCAATGCGGCAGAGGTTTACCCTCGAACTTGATATCGCACTTCTTGGCGATAGAAGCCTGTTCGATCGCAACCATCTGGCCTTTCATCTGAGCCAGCTCGGCCGCGGTTTGCTTGTCACCGCTCACAAGAAACGCTGCGGGCCAGAAAACAACCACTGCCGCCGCCGTAGTCCATTGATCTTTGGTGCGCTGGCTGTCCTGCACGCCAGATAATGATGCGGCCCTGGTCGAAACGGCTTGGGCCTCAAGGGCTAATTGCTGGCAGGTGTAGCCCTGATAGATGACCGGCGAAATGTAAGCCGGCGTAATCTCTGCTGAAGTTGATGCACAGCCGCCCACCACGGCGCACAGCACCGCGACTGCCAGAATATTCCTCATGGCTTGTCCCCCAGACCCAGACCCGGCCGCATCCAACTGCAACCGTGAGGCATGCGCAAGCAGATTTCCCCCGG
>Ga0306926_10002232_pt1 | contig 19700 bp, 18 predicted proteins | sample flu12Cox44000178_FD_203759 | JGI IMG/M metagenome (GOLD analysis project Ga0306926, IMG submission 203759) | Lab enrichment of tropical soil microbial communities from Luquillo Experimental Forest, Puerto Rico - flux8day.12C.oxic.44.000.178 (v2)... | ecosystem: Environmental > Terrestrial >... | reverse complement strand
GCATCCACTTCATAACAATCCCCAAAAACCTGATTGAGTGCCAGGAAAGCAGCCGCCATGCCGCTGCCGGTCCGGATGAACTTTCGCCGATCGATTCCCTGCCGCTTCGCGGCCTGCGCGCTGATCTCCTGCACGCGTGCTTCGTATTCTTTTTCCTTGGGAGTTTGCGCCGGCGGAATGAATTCCTCGTTCGAAACTATCCGCGCCGGGATCGGTGCAGGCGCTTCATCCTTTGCATCGAGATCGCATTGCCTTACCCACATTTTATTTCTCCTTTTTCGCTAATTGGACTACCAATCGTTCCAACAACGTTCGCGGGGGCAACTGGCTTCCCCCTTTGAGACCCAGGTCCGTTTCGAGTAACCGCGAATACAACTTGTCCGCGCGCCGTCCTCCCAGGTGCCGCATTTGTTGTTCACAACTCTGGCGGGCGAACGGTGGGATATCCACGTTTTCGAGCGCCACTCCCACCGGAGTCCCCTGCCGGCACAGGGCTGCCGCTTGCGCCAGCCGTCTCAATTGCATACTGAATGCCCCGAATATCCGGTGCGGATCTTCCCCCTGATCGAATAGCCGATCCATGAGCCCCAGGGCCTTCCCGGTATCTCCAACTCCCATGCAATCAAATATCCGGAAAATATTTTCCGCGCGGCTGTGGGCCACCAGTTGATCCACATCCTTGGTTTCAATGCGCGCTTGGGATCCGACGTAAATGGCCAGCTTGGTGAGTTCCTGGTCCAATACTCCCATTTCCGTACCGACCAGGTCGACCAGTAGTTTGGCCGCCGGAGCGGCCAATTGTTTGCCAAGGCGCGAAGCAGCCCACTTGGTGCACCAGTCCGGCAACCTGTATGCCGTCGGCGCTTTACAAACGATTGTGCCGGCATTGTCGACTAGCTTCGCCAGTTTTGTGGTCGCCGGCCAGGCCTTGACATCCAAGACCAAAATTCCCGTGGCCGCCGGTTCCGTTACGTATTTTTCCAGGGCGGCTCGAAACCGGGTGACAAATGGATCGGCAGTTTCCACTAACACGAGACGATGGTTGCAGAGAAACGGCAGTGTTTCCAATTCATTCCGGATCGCGGCAAATTCCGCCTTGTCCCCCGCATGGCTGCTAAAGCCGAATTGGCTTTGTTCGTCGCCAAACACCAGGGATCGAATGGATAGAAGAACCTGCCGTTTGAGAAAATCCTCATTTCCAAGCAACACGTAGATGGGTTGCAGTTTTTTCTTGGCAGCGGATTGCTCTAGAAATGCGAGACTTTCCATGGGAAGAATGCGTAAGACCCGGTTGAGTTATTCCCATGGGGGATTATAAGAATTTTGTTGCTTGCGGGTCTAATTATTGACAGGGTCAACGTTGAGAATCACACCCTTGGGTTGCGAAAGGTCCACAATAATCGGTTTCGGCGTTTCATCGAAGCCGACATTTCCGGCCCGGTCGGTGGCTTGCACCCGGACCAGGAATTTATAGGGCACATCCGCCGGCATTTGCCAGGTGTAGCGGCCGGAGTTCTCCAGATTGGCCAGGATAGTCTTCCACGGGCCTTCTGTTCTTTCCGCATAGGAAAGCGTGATGGGTTGTTTGCTCAAATTCTTGTCGGCGGCGGTCCATTGAATGGTCAAGCGCCCGGCGTCGATGCCGCGGCCAACTTCCACGGCACCCAGGCGAACCGCCGGCTTGGTCAGATCGACCTCGACCCACACCTGGGGTTGATCTCCCGCTTGCGGGGGCCGTTCACCCAAAAGCCCGACGCCGCTCCGGACTACCATGGTGAATCCGTAGATACCTTCGCCGTTCACCTCAACCTGGAATGGGGATTGCGGGGGCATGCCGTCCTTCACTTCTTCTTCACGATATTTCTGCCAGCTACGGCCCGCCGGGTCCTGGGTGTACCAGAGTTCCACGGCCGAGACTCCGGAAGGGCCTTTGTCCTTGATATCGTAATTCAGACCGAAGCGCTTGCTGTTGACCAATTTGACATTTGACTCCGCCGTTCGGGGAATTCCCGCATCCGTGAAGGGCGGATTCTTTCCGATCGGGGCTCCGGGTGTCAATGTGGTTTTCTCCTCACCCCAATTATCCGCCTTGTCGCGGGCTCGTAAGCGAACTTCAATATTTCCATTGGTCGTCGGTTTCCAGAAGCGCTCGCCTGTAGGCGGCAAATCGGCCGCCAGGGGAATCCAATCGTTGCCGCCCGACATACGATACTCCAGCCGCAAACTGGTCGGATCGAGGTTTTCATCACGGACGTCCCAATCCACCCCAATTTCACCGATCCGACCCGGGGCAGGTCGCAGCCGAATTACCGGGGGCTGGGTGTCGACGTAGACCTTCAATCCTGGTTTGGCGCCATCCATGGTCAATGGAAACCCTCGGTTCTCGAAGTCCACCGTGCGGACGGCGAACCAGTACAGACCGTCTTGTTGGGCCCGAAAGTCAAAGTACTTCTGATCCGGCGTCACCGTCACGACCGGGTGCCAGCTCGATCCTTTGTCGTAGGAAACATAAAGTTGAATTTGTTTGATCCGGCCGCCCGCATCGGTCTGAAAGGGTATTCGAAACATCGGGTGCCGGCTGTAATTGATCTCGCCGCCCGCATCCTGGGCCATGCCTGACCCTGCTCCAACCAGTAAGATCAGGGCGACGAGAACCAGGTCGAACAATCGTGAGGCGTGGGGCGTGAGGCGTGAGGCGTGAATGCGGGGCCCCACGCTCCACGCTCCACCCTGCACGCCCCACGATTCCTTGTAGACGGATGGTCCCATTTCATCCATATCGTCCGGAAAATGGGCGACCTTGAGAGTATTTGGATAGATGTGCCGGCAAGGAAAAAGTACAAAGAATGGGCAATTTGCTCGCGGCAAACTATTTTCTCAATGCCTTCGCAGCCTTGGCAAGCGGCTTACCATTCTCCAACCGATCCACCGGTACCGCTGCATTGATTTCACCCGGAAAACGGCGTTTTGCCAGCATTGCCACACCGGGGATCCAAGTGATTGCTGCCACTGGCCACAGGATTCGCAACGACCGTACCAACCGCTCGAATAGCGAATAGCCGCTGCGGGATTCTTCTGTTTCTTCGAACAGGCGCAACGGTTGAGTGTCATCACTTTCGCGTTCCGGTCGAAACGTCTTGACCGCCTGGATTTTCTGAGGGCTCAGGGGAGTTTCACCGTCTACCGAGTTGCGCCACCCGGCCGATCGATCCACCAATTCAACCTGACTGAAGGCATCAAAGGCGTGAACCAGAGCGGCGGCCCGAACTTGCCGCTCCAAGCGCCCATTGTATTCCAGCCGCAGTTGGCGGGTTCCGCGATTGAGAGCCTGGAGGACCTGGTGGATGGTCGCAATTGGTACAAACGAAATCAGCATCGTCAGCATAAACAAGCTGAATGTGTTCAGGCCCATGAATAGGGCAATGCCGGTGTGCAATAGTACGGCCATTGTCAGAAAGATCCAGCGCCACCGGCGACTCCAGATCAAAAAGATGAAGCCGATTTCCGTAACCAGAGTAAATACCGTACCTCCGGTCATGAATATTTCCCAGGCCCACCGGTTCGAGCAAAGCATTTGCAGGAAATTCCGGAACAAGGGAATATGCATGGGCGAGAACTCGGCGTTGGCCATGGTTCCCCAGATGGCCGTACCCATCCACCACGCCTTGCCTTCCAGTTTGGACAGCCCCGACGTGAGGTAAATCAGGCACAGATTAATCTGAATCAATTTCAAGGTCACATTTGCAGAAACCTTCGGCAAGGGAACGGATAAATCCGGAGCTTGCCGGCGCGCCCGCAGGGCTTTCCATGTTGACCAGTAGCGTTTGATCAATCGATCCACCGACAAAGCCGCTCCGGCCGGAGCAATCATCAAATAGATCAGCAGAAGGTTCATCATGGTATCCATGCCGAACAGAGTGGTTTGCGCGCGGTGAATGTAACACATCGCCCCCATCCAGGTCAGCACCGAAGTGATGCGCGTGCAAAATCCAATGGTAAACAGGAACATGATAAACAAAATGATTCCATGAACCACGGCCATTTGCGGTGGATCGGTCACATGGAACCAAATGGACCAGACCGGCAGGCCCTTGCTGGTAAGCGTGCGTGGGTTGACCCCATACCATTCCTCCATGTATCGTCTCTCGTCATCGGTCAGGTCTTTGGGTATTTCTTTGGGACGCTCATCCCAATCGGTCGTTCGACCCAACCAGGGAACCTCTTGCCGGAATTTATTCACGGTGGCGAGGTCCAGCCAGGCATTGCGACCCATGAGTTCCTGCAAGTCCACCGTATAGGCCAGGTGTACGTAGAGAGTAACGATCCCGCAAAAAATGCGAATCAAACCAATGGCAGTTGGATCAGCCGGGGTAAACCAGAAGCGGCTCCAACCTTGCAGCAGGCGCGAAACCGGATTGGCGGCAGCCTCCTGATAATTTGCCGAAGCTAACTTCATGGGAGGTCCTCCTCTGAGATATCGCCGGCGTGCTTCTTGACATAGTTGGTGATTTTGCTTTCCTTGAGCCAGGTTTTGAAATCCTGATCCCGTCTTCTGGGCGGTCTTTCAATGGGGATGATCCAATACAGGAATGGATCCCGATCAATGGTGCCCAGTTCCGGCAAACTGCTGAGGATCACTTTGAAAGTTTGCAGCGGTCTGGAATACCGTTTCATTTTGCCGTTTTTATCAAACTCACCCATGTAAAACGGATGGTACAAGGCAGGATCCCTGGGGTCCACTCCCGCGTTGAGGAGTTCCGCCGAGATGATATTGTGAATGGCACGGTAGACCTTGACTCCGGTAACTTCCAGTTCCGGTTTTGTCTGATGCCGGAAGGTGGAAGCGACATGGCGCGCGTAGGATTGAATATTGATCTTCGCGCCGTCGTTTGGTTCTCGATACTGAAGATGGGGATAAACATCACTATGAAAAGGGATACCGAGCTGTTCCCCTGCGGCCTGCCTGAGGGCAAATAAATCATTGAAGTTGATCCGTGGCTCCGCCTGGTAATTGGTGCTTTCCGCAAGGGACAAACGGCGCGTGTATTCCAGGTTGGGCCAGAGCGGCGTTTCGTCCGGTCGCAAGCGGTCAAAGTCCATGTCGAGATATGGCACTTTCACCCAGCGCAGATTTCTCGTCCCATCCGCATTCGGTTCATATTCGATGCAGAACCACAAAAGCGGCGTCGGGCCGGGTTCCGGCGCGTAAAAGTGATAGGCGTTATTCAAATACATGAATTGGAGATACGGCTTGTATAAATAGACCCAAACATTGTATGCCAACCATGAATTGGACGGCGATGATACTGCGGTGAGAATTCCTCCGAAATGAAGCAGAATGATCACGCTGAAGACTGCACGGCGCACTCGTGGGGAAAAAAACACCACGATGGCGGAAACGGCCGCAACCGCGCATAGGACTCGCAAAACCAACCGTCCGGAATCCCATTCCGATTCGTTCCCAACCATGCTGGCAACAAACGCAACAACGGCAGCCAAGCCAAGGACAATCGAAGACCGCGGTTGAATCACCACGGCGACCCCCGCAGCCACTAAGCCGGTGGCCACTATTAGAAGAACGATCACTCCAGTTCCGTGCAGGTCTAACTTCCCTAGGCCCAATGCAACAAAGCTCGCTCCCAACGCTATCCCCATGGCCGGCCAGGGATTGGTGAAGAAGCCGGGTTCCTCCTCGATCATCTCCCTGTTGTTGCCAACCATTCCTGTTGCTCCTCTTGAAAGAAACCGACCGCTACGAAATTGCGCCATGACGATTTGCGTTTTTTACTCGGAAACCTGATGTTTCCTCTATTTTCAAGAATACCCGATGCGGATACGACGATTAAAGAAAATACTGAAAAATTTGCAATTTTTCCAATTAGGAACTATAGCTTAACAAGAACGTCCGTTGCAGGATCGGCTTGCGCTGACCACAACAATAAGGAAGGAAATACCGCGTAGGTACTTGAGGCACCCCCCCAAAGACGGTTGTAGGTCTCCTTTCTTAATCGAGAACGAATTCTTGGTCATTTAGTGAGTTCGCAGGTCGAACGGGCAAACTCGGTAAAACTGGACGACATTTACCAAGGATTCGGTTTATCCTACCCAGTTTACTATTGATTCATTATTTACCCATTTTTACTATTCAACGTACTTGGAAAAGCTTCCGTATTCTATAGATTTCCACTTGAGCTCCAGTACGAGAGGATGTTCCTCATATCAAGGGTTGGCCAACTTTGTTTCTTAGGAGGTGTACATCATGTACAGTGTAGTGTTGATGATGGCGCTCAGCAGCGGCGGTGAAGCGGCCCCCCAAGGGTTCTTCAGCCACGGCTGCAACGGCGGCTGCTACGGGGGCGGCGGCTGCTACGGCGGGGGCCACCGCTTCTTTGGCGGCTGCTTCGGTGGTGGCGGCTGCTATGGGGGCGGCGGCTGCTACGGCGGGGGCCACCGCTTGTTTGGCGGCCACGGCTGCAACGGCGGCTGCTACGGTGGCGGCTGCTATGGTGGCCACCGCTTGTTTGGCGGCCACGGCTGCAACGGCGGCTGCTACGGGGGAGGCTACGGGGGCGGCTGCTGCGGCAGCGCTGCGGTCTACAACGGCTGCACGGGTGGGACGGTCGCACCGGCTCCCGGTCCGAAGCCAATGCCCGCACCGGGCGGCAAATCGCCAGAAACCGTTCCCGGCGGCAAACCGGTCCCCACGAAGCCTGAAGCTTCATTGTCTGCGCCGGCCACCATTCTGGTCAGCTTGCCCGCGGACGCCAAGTTAACGGTAGACGGCGCCCCTACGCAGTCGACTTCTTCTCTACGTGTTTTCGCTTCTCCCGCGTTGGAACGGGGCAGCGAATATTTCTACAATCTCAACGCCGAGATCGTTCGCGATGGCCAGACTATTACTGCTTCCAAGCGAATTGCGGTGCGCGCGGGCGAGGAAACCCGCGTTTCCATCGATTTTCCCGTGACCGGCTTGGCCCAACGCTAAGGCCAACCGGGGTCGGGTGGCGCCTGGAGCCGACACCCGAATTCGGAGAACGGTAGCGTCATACCTGTACGGCGAAATGTTTGGGGGCAAGGGGAGAACCCGGCGTTCTCCCCCACTTTTTTAGATCGATCGATTTTCCGTTGTCAAGTTTATTTTTTCCCTTTTTCGGTTTCTCTTTTGACCTGATTTGGCACGGAGGAAAATCCGTTGTGACTATGCACGGGCCGAATTATAATCGTCCTAACAATGCGTTTTTTGTCCCCTTTGGCCGGGCTGTCACGACATGGGCGTGCAATCTATTCGACCTCCGGTTTGCGACTTGGTTTTCCAGGTTTATGGAAAGCCGTTGCATCCCGAATTGTTTGATGTTCTCGCCACTCGCAGAGTCCAGCGTCAGGATTACGAGTTAATCGTTCGCATCACCCGCACCGGCCACGTTATTTCCTGGAAGAATGGCGCCGTTTTTCTAACCGAAGTTGCCGCATGTGATCAAGTGCTACCGGAGCGGCACCGACTCTTGCATTATCGCCTTCGCGGGGAACATACTCACTGCCTGCGCGCCGGCTCGGATATCAATTACCAGACCAGTTTTCAGGTGGAGGTTTTGCCCCCGGAAATTTTCTTACATGTCCACGATGAAATTCTGACGGACGGCGGAAAACGCGGCTTGCTCCACAATTTCCAGCCCCATCATCGCCTGGCCCTGGCGCCGCTCGGCTATGTTACCGTGGAAGGCCGGGCCGGTTGCCTGTTTATTTCCGCCTTTCACACCTTCCCGGACGAATTCACCGTTGTCAAAACCCAATCCCTGATCGAACGAAGACCTTGATTCATGAGCAAGGAAAATCATCTCCGCCAGGTTCTCGAATGCGGCATCGTGGCGGTGATTCGCTCCGCGGATAGCCGGCGACTCGTCGAAGTAGCTCGTGCACTGGCAGACGGTGGGATTTCGGTTGTAGAAATTACCATGTCGGTTCCCAATGCCCTGGAAGTATTGGGGAGCGTTCGCAGCGCGTTGGGCGAGCGCGTGCTTCTGGGAGCCGGCACGGTGCTCGACCCCGAGACAGCCTGTGCCGTGTTACTGGCCGGCGCTGAATTCATCGTGGCTCCTACTGTCAACCCGGATGTAATTCGCCTGTGCCGGCGTTATGACAGACTCGTCATGCCCGGGGCTTTCACACCCACGGAAATCCTGAGCGCCTGGGAAGCCGGTGCCGACATCGTGAAGGTGTTCCCGGCGGAGATTGTGGGGCCTGCGTTCTTCCGGGCCATGCGCGGGCCGTTGCCGCAGATCCGCATGATGCCCACGGGCGGCGTCGATCTGGCCACTGCCGCCGAATTCCTCAAGGCCGGCGCCTGTTGCCTCGGAGTGGGCAGTCAGTTGATTGAAGCGAAAGCCGTCGCGGATGGTAATTTTGATCGCATTCGGGAACTGGCCGCACGATACGTCGCGATTGTCAAGGAAGTGCGAAGAGCCAAAGGCGGGGAGCAGGTGAATTAATGTTTCTTTCGCGCGAAGAAGTACGGGCCATCGACCGGCGCGCTATTGAGGAACTAGGAATTCCGGGACTAGTTCTCATGGAAAATGCCGGTCGCGGCACAGCGGAGTTGCTCCGCCGGCTCGGGATTAACGGCCCTGTTGTGATTTGCTGCGGTAAAGGGAACAACGGCGGCGATGGCCTGGTAATCGCGCGCCATTTGGACAATTGGCAATTCCCCGTTCAGGTGCTTCTCTTCACTCGGGCTGAGGAATTAACAGGCGATGCCGCCACGGCTTATCAAAGCATCGCGCGATCTCAGTTGCCGGTGGTCGCGTACGGGGAAGCTGCCCTGGATGAAAAAGAATTGCAAAATCAATTGGCCTCTGCGGATTGGATCGTGGACGCCCTTTTCGGCACGGGTCTCAAGGGTCCCGTTCGGCCGCCGTACGATCGGGTGATCGGCGCCATCAACGCGTGTCGCGCCCACGTTCTGGCGGTCGATATTCCTTCGGGATTGGATTGTGATACCGGAGAACCGCTCGGGCCGGCGGTGCGGGCGCACTACACGGCCACTTTTGTCGCTCCGAAAAAAGGATTTGAGAATCCTGCAGCAAAGGCATGGACCGGCAAGGTCTATGTTCTGGACATCGGTGTCTCCAGCGCCCTCGCGAGCGCCGCTACCAGATCCTGTTCCTGATGGGAAAACACGGTTCGCAAATCCAGCACCAATTTTCCCTCGCGAATTCTGCCGACCACCGCGGGATTCCCCGTCCGCAAGCGCAGAGCGAATTCCGCGTCGCTTATGTCCCTGGGTTCAATTTCCAGCGAGATTGTTTTCATGGCCTGATCGGGCAACGAACCGCCGCCTACAAAGGCTTCATCGATCCGCACTACCACGGAAGCCACCCCGGCGATTGCGCGAATCGGAGCGACCAGTCGTTCCCCGCGCTGCCGCAATTCTTCGAGCGGCATTCCCAGCATCCGCAAGCTGGGAATTTGGTGGAGCGCACGTTCTTCGTTGAGGTATAACCTCAAGGTCGTCTCCAGCGCCGCCAGGGTCATCTTGTCGAGCCGGAAAGCGCGCATGAGCGGATCTTTTTCGATTTTCTGAATAATCTCCTTACGGCCGGCAATGAGGCCGGCTTGCGGTCCGCCGAGCAATTTATCGCCGCTGAAAAGCACGAGGTCGGCGCCGGCCCGAATGCTGTCCCGCGCCACGGGTTCTCCCGTGAACCCGAATCGGGCAAAATCGATCATCGCGCCGCTGCCGATGTCATCGATGACCGGCAAGGCGCGCTTCTTGCCAAGCGTTACCAGGTCGCCCAACGGAACAGACTTGGTGAAACCGGAAATCCGATAGTTGCTGGAATGAACCTGCATCAGCGCCGCGGTGGCCGGACCGATGGCCCGTTCAAAATCGGTCAATCGAGTGATATTCGTCGTGCCGACTTCCCGGAGAATAGCGCCGCTGACGCCCATGATGTCCGGGATACGAAAGCTCCCGCCGATTTCGATCAATTGGCCTCGCGAGATGATCACTTCTTTTGCCTGGCACAAGGCGCGCAGCACGATCACTGTGGCCGCGGCATTGTTGTTGACGGCCGTTGCGGACTCCGCTCCTGTCAACCGGCACACCCATTCGCGGATCGCCGCCTGCCGGGAGGAGCGCTTGCCGGTGTCCAGGTCGAGTTCCAGGTTGAGGTAACCCCGCGCGGCTTCAAAAGCAGCGTGGGCGGCTTCCTCGGCTATCGGGGCACGGCCCAGATTCGTGTGCAACAGGATACCGGTAGCGTTGATTACGGTCCGTAGTTTGGGCTTCACCTGGTGATGCACCCGCCTGGCGACGCGGGCCGCAACTACTTCTGCCCGGCACTCTCCATCGACCGGCAACCCCTGGCTGAGCTGTTGCCGCACCTCCGCCAGTTCCTCTCGAATGGCCGAAATAATCAAGTCATGGGCATGGTCTCGCGCCAATGCCTTCACGGCGGTGGAATCCAGAATGTCATTTACGGAAGGAAGATTCCGAAATGGATTGTCGCCCATGGGAACCCTAAGCCCTCGTACCCTGCCCGATAATGATCCATCCCGCCCGACCCAGCAAACGCCCATAAATCAGCAAGGCGCTTGACCACAAGATGCCCGATAAAAACGCATAGGAGAAGCTGCGGCCCACAATCAGCGCCTGCGCCAGATAGACGCTGGGCAAGATAAGCAATACCGAAGGAATGCAGACGAGAAATAAAGCCCTGGGCTTCCGAAAGATGCCTCCGGCAATTTTCCCGTCCAGAACATGCCACCACCAGCCACCTTTCAGCGACGACAATAGCAAAATCGGGAATAGCAAGACCCACGGCATCACGGGAACCAGCCAGCCCAAACGTATCGCAGACGAATCCGGCGCGGCCAGCCCATTATGCAAAACACCCGGTTTCCCGGAGGCAACCGTGTTGCCGCCGGCCGCGTACTGGGCCGCCACAATAAAAATCACCGGAATGGCGCTGCAAAAAATAATCCAGAGGAGATAAAAGAATTTGCCGAAACCATCCAGAAGGCCGCCGCCTCGAGGCCAGGCTACGAGATCATTGCCTGCCGCCGTTTCCTCCACATTGGCAATGAAGCAGTTCGTCGCATAGATGCCGCTCCAGAAAAACGCCAAGGCCACCATCGGGATGATCAGAACCACACCAATGATCATGGCCCCTCCGGCATCGAGGAACTTGAGCATGCCCACGATCAGAAAGCTCATCAAACTGAAATTGAGGGCCTGAAAAAACCAGACTCCCAGGTTATTCGGACGCCAGGGAAACGCATAAATGCCGCTCCACAGGGGAAAGGGTGGCGGCGGAGGCGGCGGCTCCGGCAGCAATTCCTGCACACGCCTGGGATCCGGCAAGGCGGCTTCACGACCTAATGCCGCACTCTTGGCCGGGAAAACCGGATAAGCTTCCCGTTCCGGTTCTTCTTGCAAGACCTGTGGAGATGGCGGTAAATCATCAGCGGCCAATCGATAGCCCCCAGCGGCGGGCATTTCGTCTCGCGGAGTGAGAGGGCTACTATCGGGCCAAACAGGCGGTTCCGCCGCTATCCCATAACTTTCGTCATCTTTTGCCCCGGCCACCCGAGCGGGCTCCGGCCACTCGTCTTCGATCGGCACCAACCCCAATAACTTTTCCGATCCGTCATCGGATGTCGATCCAGCGCTCGATTGCAGCGGTTCAATGCGACAGCCGCACTCCGGGCACTGCCCGCGCATGGCGGCGTACCGTGCCTTGATCTGCAATTGCGCCCGGCAGGCAGGACACGAAAAAGACAGCCATTTCAGGGAGAATTCAGGGGAGTCTGTAGACATCAATCGATGATCTTTATCATAATCCCTTTTCGCTCTTGTTCACCACTTTGCCGCTGGTGAAAAAGACGGAGATCTTTTTCTCACCGCTTTCCCAAACGTATTCATCCGGTCCTTTCGCTCGAGGGGCGGCTATCCCCACATCTACGCCGTACTGGGCGGCCACGCCGGCGCCATCGCCTTCCACTTTTTTCCCCGACCCTAGAATCTCCTGAACCTGCTCCAGGGTCATGCCGATCTGAATGCTGTCGTAATTGGTCCTGGTAACCTTGCTCTTGCCACAACCGGAAAGCAGCATGCACAGCATAAGGAGCATGCTCATGCCGGTCCATCTCATATCACGGGAAAATGGCGCCATAGCCGTACTCCTTTTAATACCGAGGAACACTATCGTCGGATGGAACAATAATTGCCAAAATAATGTAAAGAATGAAGCCGGGAAAAAATGCCGTAAAAAGCGACAAAACCACATACGCAATCCGCACGAGCGTCGGGTCCAGGTTCAAATACTGGGCAATGCCCCCACAAACGCCTGCCAGCATCCGGTCCTGGCTGGAGCGCATTAGTCGGCGGGGACCATAGGCGGTTTCAACCGGATGACCAGCAGCCTGGGGATGCGGGTTTGTCTGATTTTCCGGGGTTGCGACCAGCCAGGATCCGCAGTGTTTGCATTTGACTGCTTCTTCCTGGATTTCTTCCGCGCAGAACGGGCATTTTAATGTGGCCATCCCGTCACACCTGCCTTTCTTTTCCCGGCTACTCAGGCTCGATTATAGCCGATTTTTTCCGTTACTGGACCGCATAATTGGGTTTTTACTTGCATGAATCCCAAAAGCGACCTATTTTTGCATGCGGTCCCCACCAAGACGCAAATGGATCAATGTCGGGCCCCTCGTGAAGCGCGAGGGCTACAAATCGCCGGGGAGTCAAGCATGTCTCAGGAATCCGCGCAAATCCAGCCCATCCTCGCCGATACCGCGGAACAGGATCGGCGCGTTTGGGTGCGGCGCGTGCGGCCGCTAAAATCGTATTGCCAACGCGGACCCGGCGAACCGGATGACGTATGGTGGATCGGCCAAATCCGAGATATTTCCCGCTCCGGCATCGGGCTATACATGCAGCATCATTTCGAACTGGAAACGGTCTTAACGGTTGAGTTGGAAAACAGCGCCCGGAAACATTTTCGGACAGTCCAGGTTCGCGTCGTGCATGCCACGCCCCAGCCCGGCGGGTTCTGGCTGATGGGTTGCGCCTTTTCTCAGGAAATCAGCGAAGCCGACCTTGAAGGTTTGCTGTAAGCTCTGATTGAGATAACAAAGGATGCCCTGCCTCTCGCGGAGCGAAAGGGCTACTTTACGCCATTCGGCCCCGGTCCGCCAAGTAAAACCAGCAGCCTTAGTTGAGCCTTGTCGAGAGAATTAATAACCCCCAGATAGTTGCCTTTTGCTCGTCCGATGGAACCGATGGCAAGAAGCGTTTCGGTGAAGGAGGCAGTCTGCGGCAGGTTTTCCAGCCGGCTGAAACTGAGTTTGTAGGTTTCCTCGGAATTCCTGATCTGGGTCAAGCACAAATCAAGTTGTCCTTTACTGCTGATAATGGTTTCGCGAGCTTCTTGCACGCCCGCGGTCAATTTGCCGCGCAAATCCTGAGCCGCAAGGTGAGCCTGCTGCACCTTGGCCATGATGGCGCGTTGCCGTTCGTGCTGCGTCAAACAGTGCGTCAAGTTCCAGCGCGCTTGCAGGCCCAAGTCCCAGCGGTTGTCCCAGTCCATGCGGTCGCCGGGACCGGCGCCGAAGCCGCCTTCCGCCATGCGGACCTCGAAAATCGGTAAGAATTGGGCAAACCCCTTCGACTTGTCGATGCTCTCCTGGACCAGGGTGAGAAGCCCATCCAGCTCCTTGACGCCCGGGCCCTCGGCCAGTGCCTTTTGCACCAAATCGTTCGTGGCCGGTGATGCATCGACGATTTCAAAGGGCACTAGCTTTTTCTCGACGGGGACCAATGCCGTCGCGGGATCGAGCGCCAGCAGGTAAACCAACTTGGCCGCAGCTCCCGCCGCTTGCGACCGCAATTTTTCGATCGTTTGCTGTTGTCCGTCGAGCTCGGCCTGGACGCGAAACACTTCGACTTTGGCGGCCGGCTCCAGGTCGGCAGTCTTGCGGGCTTTCTCCGCCAATTGCCGCATTTTTTCGGCCATCTCGTGGGCAATTACTTCTCCGGCCCGGGCGGACAGCCAGTCGATGTAGGTGTTGGCCGCCTCGAGCAGCGTTTCACTCTTAATCCGGCTCAATTCCCCTTTTTGCTGCCAGACCTTTCGCTGGGCGTTCACCTTCTCATAGGCAACGTCGCGAATATCAAGCCGGCTGTCGATCTCCATGCCCGCAAACATGGCCCCATGGCTGGAATGCAAAAGCGTGCCGTCTTCATTTTGAATTCCACCTTCATGGCGGTAATAAGCCAGTCCCACGTAAATGTCCGGTAACCATTTCTTCCCGGCCAGATCCTTGTCGGCGTAGGCTTCGCGGAGCCGTTCGCGGGCCTGGCCGATTTGCGCATTCTGCTCTTCCGCCAGATGTAACACCGTATCCAGGCTGATCGGCAATACCTGGTTCGACTTCGTGTTGGTTTCGGTCTTTTCGGTTGACTCAACCAGCGGAGTCGGAGCGATCGGCCCGGCATCGGGCGGCGCCAATTGGGCGCAGCCGCATACGCTGAGAATAAATCCGGATATGACGCGGCCTCGCGGCAGCCAATGCCAGCGCGCAAATTCCATGGGCCATCTCCTGGCTTTGATCCTGAGAATCTGTGAAATTGTGTCTTTTTCATCGGTTTAAACAGGATGGCAACTTTGACAAAGATCTAACGAATATGGGGGCTTTGCACGGATTAAAGAGAAAAAGGAGTTTACCGCGGCCCCGGCAACGAATCGCGAGTAGCCGGAATAACAAAGACCGCACTTCGCGCCCGCTGCCCGGAATGATATAAACCTTGGAAATCGACCCTTCGCCCATGGAGAACCGAAACTGGAGAAGGTTTATGGGTAAACTCTGGATCATCGTAGCCGCTGGCTTGCTGGCAACCGCCGCGGGATATGCGCAACAACCGCCGACGGTCCCGGGCAAGACCCCTCCTGCCGCGGTCCCTACTCTGGATCCCCGCAATCCGCTCGATGCTTTGCTGATGCGTTGGGAAGAGCAAATGGCCAAGATTCAGACCGTCGAGGCCAAGTGTACCCGGACTTCCATCGATCAAGTCTTCAAAGTCGTGGAAGTTTTTGAGGGGAAGGCCAAATACATGAAGCCGAATCTGGCCATGCTGGAAATGTCCCAGAAAGATAAACCGACTGCCAAGGACAAACCGGCGCCCTTTGAGAAATACATTTGCACGGGAACTTTTTTTTACGTGTATGTCCCTTCCGAAAAAGTCATCCGCGTCTATGAAATGCCTCCGCCCAAACCGGGGGCGCCGGTTGCCAACGATAACTTTCTGTCGTTCCTGTTTGGCATCAAGGCGCTCGACGCCAAAATTCGTTACGACCTCCATCTTGTCAAAGGGCCTCCCGATGACAAATGGTATTATTACGTGAAAATTGTGCCGCGCTCGCAGGAAGATAAGCAGGACTTCCAGGAGGCCCGCCTGGTCCTGACGGCGAGCACGTATATGCCGCGCGAACTTTGGTTTAAACAACCCAACGGGAACGAAGTGAAGTGGGATATCCCCGCCATCGAAAGCGGCGTCACTCTCAACCGCGCGGATTTCATCGCTCCCACGCCGCCTCCCGGCTGGAAACTGGAGCGCGCCCCCAAGACCAACCCGACCGTCCAGGGACCCGCTCCGGCGCCCCGCATCGTGCGGCCAAACGGCAAATAGTATGTTCAAATCTGCTGCATATTCCAAGCCCATGGGTACAACCCGTGGGTTTTTCAGCGCGCCACCTGAACCGCTGAGACAAACAAAGTGGCTATTCCCGATCCAATCCTAATCTTGATCCTCATCTTGCTCTTGCTCTGCTTTTTTGCAGCCGAATCGCGCACGCTGATATAGGAAACTATGCCGTGCAACGGTTTTCTCCTTGACCGGCTGTCTTCGTCGGTTAGGATGAAAACAGTTGACTACTTGTCCATCTGCAGGAGTCACGCGTGGCAACTGTGGTTCGATCGGGATTAACCGGCGCTGTTTTGTTGCTGGCCATCGCCCAGTGCGGACCGGGCGGCCCGCTATTGGCGGCCGATCCCGAGGGCGGCGAAAAAGTCTACAAGAACACCCTCCGCTCGACCGTTTGGGTCGTTGTGCCCCATGGCAACGGCAGAGCAGGCACGGGGACCGGCTCCCTCGTCGATGTCAAAAAACGCTTTATTCTTACGAACTATCACGTCGTTCGCGAACGCGATGACGCCCTGATCTACTTTCCCATCATCAACAAAAACGGGAAGGTTGTCGCGGAACGCGAAACGTACCGGACATCTGGTGCCGGTATCAAAGGGAAAGTCGTGGCCCGCGAACCCAAACACGATCTGGCCCTGATTGTGTTGGACGCCGTCCCGCCGGATGCCCGGCCCATTCCCCTTGCGGCCGACAGCCCCGGCCCCGGCCAGCGGGTCCACTCCATCGGCAACTACGGCGCCAGCGGCGCCCTCTTCAACTACAACACCGGCAACGTCCGCCAGGTATATCAGAAGAAATTTATGGCGGCGGACGGTAAAGGCGAAAACGCCTTCGCCGTCGATGCCAAGATCGTCGAAACCGACAATCCGATCAACCCCGGCGACAGCGGCGGGCCCGTCGTCAACGACCGCGGGGACCTGGTGGCCGTCACCCAGGGCCATCTCAACGACGCCCAGGCGCGCGGTGTGAGCATTTTGATCGACGTCACGGAAGTCCGGAAATTTCTCGCCAGTAAGGGCAGCAAGATAACCGCCCCTCCCGCGGTGATTGCGACGAAGTCTGATACGCCGATGGAAAAACCTACTGAAACAGCCGAGGATGCCGCCGCGAAGGCGGAAAAGGAAGCGAACGTAAAACTCCGGTTGGCGAAACAGTTTATCGAGGACGCTCGGGCACCGGGCCAGGAAAAATTCCGGGAAAACGCCCGCAAACGCCTGAACGAAATAATCGAGACCTACCCGAAAACCAAGGCTGCAGCCGAAGCCAAAGAATTGCTGGAAAAACTGAAAAAATAGCGCAGAAAAAGCGGAACCGGAAAGGACTCGAAGGCAGGCCTCTCCGGTTCGCGAGACCGGTTGGATAATTGGGCTCAATTCTACCCGAAACTCCCTGGGAGCGCGGGCATCGCGCCCGAAATCTGGCCGCCAGGTGAGCCACGCTCCCAGGGCCGCGGATTTCCCCTGTTCCGTATGGCATCAGGGCGGTTTTTCGACCCCCGCGGTAACGACTTCCACTTCTCCTGTAGAGTTAAACGACTTTTTTGCCATCCACCGGACATGCAAAACCGATTTTTTTCAAAAATTTCCAAAATAACTGGATTATGAGGCCCGGATTTGCCAGCCGTGCGGCCCAATGACCGCGAATGATGACTGATAAATCTCGCATCTCACGCGAATGCACGCCCGCCCATCTGCACGCAACCTTTTCGCCCCAAACAACTTAACGTGCTTTCCCGCGCCGTATCTCACGAAAACGTGAGATACGGCACCCACCCCATATGACCAACGTGCATCTGGAACCGGTTGCCAATGACCAATGACGAATGACCAGGGACAAATGACAATCGTTTCCGAACGCGCAGCCAGCAAAAGTCCCTATTTTTCGGTCGTATTGTTGACATCTCCGTGTCCCCTTAATTGCTCTTGTTCCCTCCGAACGCACAGATAGGCTGCCAATCTCCCTTCGGGCGCCTGTGCCTCCGGACTACCCTTCGTGACAGATTTTTGTCACGTTCCGAACAAAAAATTTGGACCGAAAGCAATAAACGCCCCGTCTATGCGCCTGCGCTTCGCAAGGACGTCGCCGCCAACCGATCGCGATGGTACCGCCGGCTCGAGCGCAGTCCAAACCTAGTCCTGAGTTCTCAGTACTGCCTACTCAATGCCCTCAACCCCGAGAACTGCACCGCGTCGTTGCATCATCGCCTGCAACGACGAACCAGTGACAAATGAGTACTACAGACCAAGTACCAATGACTTTTAACCACCTGCCCAATGACTACGGGCGACGTCATTGCGTCGTTGCACTCACCCCGGCCCGGCCGCATTGCGTGCAATGCGGGCATTGCACGCATTGCACGCATTGCATGCAACGACCGCAACGACCGCAACGACGAGGAGACTTCCAATGACTCCAAACGACACTCCCTCATCCGATCCCGTAGCCGTTTCCCCAACCTGCACGCCATTGACAGCGGGCCTTCTCGCCCGTGCGGTTTCCGCTGGCAACTTTGACAAACAAGATCTCATCCCCACGACCTGGCTCACCCACGGCTACGTCGGAGCGGGCAAAATCCGCCTCCTCACCGGACAATTGAAATCCGGCAAAACGGCCCGGGTGTTCCTCCTCTTCGATTTTTTCGATGACATCCAGCTGAAATTCAAACTCCATCTCCGACACTCAAAGGCAGAGACGGCCAGCCACTCTCAATTGGGCACCTGTGCGCCCGGCGGACACTATCCGTATTGTTTCACCTCAAATCGCACACGGGCTGAGTTAGACGACGGCGTCCTCCGAGGATCGGAAATCCACGGTTTCTTGCCGAATCCTTTGCTCCACTTCCCGTTTTCCGGTGGGCGCAAACCATGCAGGTGATGCAGCTCTTTTCGCCTCCGGCGTGTCCGGCATACAATGGGGCCTGTTAAACCTCGATTCGCTGGCTGAAGGTATGGACCGAAGTTCAGGCGGCCGCGAGGGGACGTCCCGGTATTTGGACCACGCCGGATACCGAGGCGGCGCTGTGTTACGCCAATGAACACGTGCGGGCCTGGCAGGATCACGGCCCGACGCGCGAGGAGGTCTGGCGTCAACGCGAGCCTATTTCGGCAACGATCCGGGACAACTTCCGCGCCGACGTGGCGGCGGAATTGCAGAAAACCATACCGCAAGGGGACGACGAGGCGAGCCTTTCCGCGCCCCGACCGGAGGGCTTATGAGCGCAAAGCGATTGAACGTGTGCTCGTGGTACATGATCTATTACAGTTTTCGAGGAGGCGAATTCCTCCACGGATTTACAGGAAAAAAATGATATCGGACGGGTAGGGGATACAAGTGAATTTCGAACCGCCACCAGATAGCGGGAAAAACCTTGATCATCAATTTATTTCTTGTGAAACGGAAATTTAAATTCGGTTGTATAGGATTTGCTTTAACCGTCCTTGCCCTAATAGCGGCATTAATTTTCTACCGCTTGGAGTGCGGTTGGACCCCGAAAAAAGTTGAAAGGATGATTAAGTCCGCTCTTCCGCCTGGTTCTTCCCGTCAACAAGTCGAAATCTGGCTGAAACAACAAAAAATAGAATATGTTTATCAGGAAGATGTCAAGGGCGACCGGACAGATGACAAAACGATGCCAGAAATCGCCGGTTTAAATTCCTCCGAATTAAGCGGCATGATAAGAGGAACGATACCTGACGCCCACGTCCATTTGATTTTACCGGGAAAGATTGAAATTTACTTTTTCTTTGATTCAACAGGTAAAATGATCAAACACCTCGTCTAACCATGGGTGTATTTTTTGTGAAAAAGTAACCAAAAGAGAAAAAGGAGTTGTCATTTCTCATCCACAAATTGGAGGATCGGCACAGCCATCAAAGATCGCTTCCAATATTCGTACGACCGCGACAATAACCGCCTGATGCGAAAACAAAAGGGGACAGGCACGTTTAATATTGACATTTGGCTGGTTTGCACCTATGCTGTCGGTTATGCCGCGTGCTCCGCG
>Ga0306926_10002229_pt1 | contig 19708 bp, 16 predicted proteins | sample flu12Cox44000178_FD_203759 | JGI IMG/M metagenome (GOLD analysis project Ga0306926, IMG submission 203759) | Lab enrichment of tropical soil microbial communities from Luquillo Experimental Forest, Puerto Rico - flux8day.12C.oxic.44.000.178 (v2)... | ecosystem: Environmental > Terrestrial >... | reverse complement strand
CATTACCTCAAGTCGGTTTCCACTCCGAAACACTACGCCGTTCACAGTGGCCCCGAAACACTCCGCCATCGCTTCAACGTTCCCGTCTCTCTCCACGATCTCTACGACACCTATACTCCTGCCTTTCGCGCCACGATCACCGAAGGCCACGCCGACTCCGTCATGTGTGCCTACAACTCGATCCGCGGCGAACCCGCCTGCGCCAATCAACTCCTCTTCGATCTCCTCCGCAACAAATGGGGTTTTAATGGTTACGTTGTTTCGGACTGCTCGGCCATCACCGACCTCTATCAGGGTCATAACTTCGTTCTCTCTCTCGACCAATCGTCTGCTCTCGCCGTCAAGGCTGGCACCGACCTCTCCTGCGGCCCCGAATTCAACATCCTTGATCATTCCGTCCGCGATCGCATGCTATCCACGGAAGACATCGACCGCGCCGTCAAGCGCCTTTTCGAAGCCCGCTTCCGTCTCGGCATGTTCGATCCACCCGCCAACGTTCCGTGGTCCAAACTCTCGCTCTCCGACGTCGACACGGCCGCCAACCGCCAGCTTGCTCTCAATGCCGCGCGCGAATCCGTCGCCCTCCTCAAAAACGATCGCAACACGCTCCCACTCAAATCCTCCGTAAAATCCATCGCTGTCATTGGCCCCACCGCCGATTCGCTCGATGTCCTCCTCGGCAATTACAACGGCACGCCGTCTTCTTACACCACGATCCTAGCTGGAATCCGCAAGCGTTTCTCCAACGCTAAAATTTCTTACGCCGTCGGCGCGCCACTCACCGAAAGCCGCGCCCTGCCCGTCCCTGGCTCCGCCCTTCGCACGGGCGGCACCGCCTCACAACCTGGCCTCACCGCGGAATACTTCAACGATTCCACCCTTTCCGGCGCTCCCCTTGTCACTCGCGTCGATCCCGCTCTCGATTTCGTCTGGAACAACATCTCTCCCGCCCCCGGCGTTCCTGTCGAAAACTACTCCGTTCGCTGGTCCGGCGAGCTCGTCGCACCTGTCGAAGGCGACTACCGAATCGGGGCCAGTTCCGATGGCGGTTTGCGTCTCTTCTTCGATGGCCAAGTCCTTCTTGATGACTGGGTTGTCTACGGCCAGCGCGGCGAACGCACATTCACCACGCTCATGCATCTCGAGGCTGGCCACGCCTATCCCATCAAGCTTGAATATTTCCGCCGCTTCCGCGAATCCTTCGCGCGCCTTCTCTGGGTTCCTCCCAACCTCACTCAAGAAGCCGTCGACACCGCTCGCAAATCTGATGTCGTTATCGCTGTGGTTGGCATCACCGCCGACCTTGAAGGCGAAGAGCGGGACAAGAGCGATCCCGGTTTCTTTGGCGGCGACCGCACCGACATCTACCTTCCCCGCACGCAAGAAGACCTCCTCCAGGCCCTCGTCGCCAGCGGCAAACCGCTCGTCGTCGTTCTCACCACAGGCAGCGCTCTCGCTGTGAACTGGGCCAGCGAACACGCGGCCGCCATCCTCGAAGCCTGGTATCCCGGCGAAGAAGGTGGCACTGCCGTCGCCGACGTTCTCTCCGGGGGCTACAATCCCGCTGGGCGTCTCCCCGTCACTTTCTACAGATCCATCGCGCAACTTCCGCCTTTCACCGACTACTCCATGTTCAACCGCACTTACCGCTATTTCACCGAAGATCCCCTCTTCGCCTTCGGCTTCGGTCTCTCCTATTCCTCCTTCTCCTACTCCGACCCTGCTCTTGCGGCCGCGCGCGAAAACTCGTCATCCCGAGCGGAGTCTCCGGACCGAGGGAGCTCTCCGCGGTCGTTTCCCGGCGACGAACCCATAGCCGCATCCGCCAAAGTCACGAACACTTCTTCCATCCCCGGCGACGAGGTCGCCGAACTCTACATCTCGCATCCCGGCGTCGCAGGTGCTCCCATTCGTGCCCTCGTTGGTTTCCAGCGCATCCATCTCGCGGCGAATGCCTCCCAGACCGTCACCTTCACGCTTTCGCCTCGCGAACTCTCCATCGTCGACCCCAACGGCAACCGTTCCGTTCCCGCTGGACCCGTCGAATTCTGGCTCGGCTCCGGCCAACCCCCTGCAGCCTCTACGAAACCAGGTCGCTCTGCCCCCAGCGGCGTATCCCTCAAATTCACCATCACTTCATCGACCCCCATCCCCAACTGATTTCGCGATCCAGCTGCTTTCGGCGAGGCCCTCACCCAGCAAAGCGAATCCCGCACCGGCGTCGGCGGGGAAGCCTACTGCCTTTACACGTGGCACGGTGCAACGCGTTTTCCCGCATCGATGGTAATTGACTTCCTCCTCCGTCAATTTCAAGCCCGCGCAACAGATCACTCGTCACAAATCACTGAATTTATCTCCCGTTTATCTTTTCTATGTCACCGTCTTCCCTGGACGTGATATCACTCTCCTCAAATCCCCTTGGAGGTTTTCCAATGTACCGAAAAATCTCGGTCCCTCTGGTTGCCTTTGCCCTCCTGCTCCTCTTATCGTCTCTTGTGGCGCTGGCTTTTGTGCCCGCCTCCGCGCCTTTATCTCCTCAATCGGCTGGCGCTTCCGGATATCACCTTGTCAAGAAAGTTAAACTGGGCGGCACTGGTGGCTGGGACTACCTCGAAGTCGAACCCAGCACTCGTCGTTTGTTCATCTCCCGCTCCACCCACGTTATCGTCGTGGACACCAACGACGGTAAAGTCGTCGGCGACATTCCCGACACCCAGGGCGTTCACGGCGTCGCTTTCGCCAATGAATTCAACAAAGGCTTTACAACCAACGGCCGCTCCGCCAATTCCACCATCTTCGATCTCGCCTCTTTCAAAACTACCGGTGACGCCAAGACCGACAAAGATCCTGACGCCGTCATCTACGATCCCTTTTCCAAGCGCGTTTTCACCTTCAATGGCGACGCCAACTCCTCCACGGTCATCGACGCCGCGTCCGGCAAGGTTGTCGGCACGGTCGCTCTCGGCGGTGGCCCTGAATTTGCCGCCACCGACGCAAAGGGCAAAATCTTCGTCAACCTCGAAGACAAAAGCTCGCTCGTCAAATTCGACGCCAAAACCCTTAAGGTGGAAAACACCTGGCCCCTGACGCCGTGCGAATCTCCCTCAGGTCTCGCGATCGACGCGGCTCACGAAATCCTCGTCGTCGGCTGCCATAACAAACTCATGGCCTTTGTCGACGGCAACACCGGCAAAGTCATTGGCACCGTACCCATCGGCCAGGGTGTCGACGCCAATCGCTTCGATCCTCTGACCCAATATGCCTTCGCCTCTTGCGGCGACGGCACCCTCACCATCGCCCACGAAGACTCTCCCACCAAGTTTTCTTTCGTAGAAAAAATCGACACGCAGCGTGGCGCTCGCACCATGGCCCTCGACTACGCCAACCACAACATCTATCTCGTCTCCGCGGACTTCGGCCCTGCGCCGGCCGCCACCGCGGACAATCCCCATCCTCGCCCTGCCATCATCCCCGACACCTTCACCCTTCTCATCTACGCCAAATAAGTTCGGCTCGCTTTGCAGGGGTCCAGCCAGTGCTGGACCCCTTGGCCTTTTTTTGTTCGTGATCCCTCGCGGAGCCTGTGGAGCGAGGAGTCTCTCGTCGAATTGTTTGAGCGGCTGCAGCTTTGCGATGCGCCGCCTTGATCTGGTCACCCCGACTCCGGCTGCCACGGACAGCCGGAATGGCCCGTCTCTTCTTTCATTCGCGTTCCGTGAGTCGGCCACATAGCGGGGGAATCGTGGCAAGATGAATCCCTCGCTGCAACTCGACAGAGGCGCCCTCGTCTCCCCTGGCCTTTTGAAACCTCCGTGCCCGCTGCGTCTCTGTGGTCAACCTACCCCTCAAAAACTCCAACCCGCATAGCCACATCTCACACAACTCCTGCACATGCACAATCCTTCCCGGCACAAAGATCGCCGAACTTCCCGCGCCTCCGCCGAAAAGGCGCCGTGATCCGTAGCCCTTGCCCTCTCCTCGCTCCACATCCTCCTTAACCACCCTCCCTCCCCCCGCATCCAAACATTGGCCTTTACCCAGCCCACTTTCCGGTGTACCCAAAAGGCTCCTCTTTTTCAGGTGACCGAATGTCCGACGAACTGCCCTCCACTTTGCCCCGACCCGTCAGGGTTTATGGCCGCAACGAATGTGGCCGCGCTTACGCCATCCGCGACCTTCTTCACCGCGCCGACGTTCCCTTCGAATGGACTGAAGTCACGTCCGACGAAATCTGCCGCGAACTCGGCGTCACGGGTCCCCGTGACCACCGCTTGCCCCTCTGCATCTTTCCTGACGGTACGCGTCTCGAGCGTCCCACCAATCGCCAGATCGTCGAAAAGCTCGGCTGGTTTCGCGATCCCTCGCGCTCCGAGTATGATGTCGCGATTTACGGCGCCGGTCCCGCCGGACTCAGCGCTGCCGTCTACGCCGCTTCCGAAGGTCTCAAAACCGTTGTCATCGAACGCTCGGTCGTCGGAGGCCAGGCTGGGACGAGCTCAAGAATTGAAAACTATCTTGGATTTCCTCAGGGAGTTAACGGCGCCGATCTGGCCAAGGCTGCCCGCGAGCAGGCCACTCGCTTCGGCGCGGAAATTCTCATGCTCCGCGAGGGTATTGGTGGTGAATTCTTCCCCGGCAAAGGAGTCGGCCATCTCGCCGACGGCACCACGATCGTCGCCCATGCTACGGTCTGCTGTACTGGTGTGAGCTACCGTCGCCTCGGCCTTCCCAACGAGGAAAAATTCCTCAACGTCGGCCTCTTCTACGGCGCCGGCGCCAGCGAAGCCAGCATCTGCGTCAATGAGCACGTCTTCGTCGTCGGTGGCGGCAATTCTGCCGGGCAAGCCGCAATGCACTTCTCCCGTACTGCCAAAAAAGTTACTGTCATCATTCGCGGTGATGGCTTGAAAGCTACGCTCTCCCAGTACCTCATCGACCGCATCAAGGCTTGCCCAAAAATCGAAGTCCGGCCTCACACGCAAGTGACCGCGCTCCACGGCGACGTCATGCTCAACGCCATCACTCTCACCAACGGTCAGACTGGCGGACAACAAACTTTCGACACGCGCTTCCTCTTCCTCTGTCTCGGCGGTCAGCCGCACACCGAATGGGCCGCTGCTGTCGGCGTTTGCCGTGATGAAGACGGCTACCTGATCACCGGACCCGATCTCAACTCCCACGGCATTCTTCCCACCAAATGGCCGCTCGAGCGCGCTCCCTACTATCTAGAAACCAGCATGCCCGGACTCTTCGCCGCGGGCGATGTCCGCCACGGCTCGGTCAAGCGCTGCGCCTCCGCCGTCGGGGAAGGCGCCATGGCCGTCACCTTCGTCCATCGCTATCTCTCCACCATCTGACCCTGGCACTCTCTTCCCATCATCGCGACTCTGCCTGCCGCAGGCTGGCGGAGACCCGGCGTATTTTCCTGGCTCGCACCGAAGCGATCGTGGCACGATGTACGTGGCCACTCGCGCCCCCGGAATCACCTCGCCAGCGCAAAGGAGCTAGATCATGCCGCCCTGCACGCACCTCTCCCACGTCCACAAAGTCACCCCGCACACCAAAGGCTGCGAAGAATGTCTGAAAATGGGCGATTCCTGGGTCCACCTTCGTCTCTGCCTCGAATGTGGACACGTCGGCTGCTGCGACTCTTCCAAAAACAAACACGCCACCAAACACTTCCATCGCACGAAACATCCCATCATACGTTCTCTCGAACCCGGCGAATCCTGGGGCTGGTGTTACGTCGACGAGATCGAACTCGACTTCTCCTAGGTCTGCGCAAGGCTTGCGCTCCGCCTTTTCTGTGGGTGTTGTGGCACTGGCTTCCCTACCAGCGTCTCTAACTTGTGTTTGTTATCCGGGGCCTGCCGCAGGCAGGCCCCGCTTCTTGCGGACGAAGGATCTCAACCGCTGCATCTTGCCACTTCGATCAGGCAAATGCCAGGTCTCTCGCTTCGTAACCTTATCCGCCCTCCTCTACTCTCATCTTCAGCAGGACACGTTATGTATAGCCGCTCGTTCTTTATCGCTTCTGGCTTTCTTGCTTTGGCCTCAGTGCTCGCCTTTGCCCTCGTCGGCGGCTCCGCAACCTCGCGCCGCGAGCCTAAATCTTCGAATCCCTCTTCCGGTCGACCCGTCCTCGTCGAACTCTTCACCTCCGAAGGCTGCTCCAGCTGCCCTCCTGCCGATTCTCTCCTCAAACAATTGTCCGAGGAACAACCCATCGACGGCGCCGAAGTCATCGCTCTCGAAGAGCACGTCGACTATTGGAATCACCTCGGCTGGAGCGACCCGTTCTCCTCTCCCGACTTCACTCGCCGCCAGAAAGCCTACGCCACCACTCTCCCCGACGGCGGCGTGTACACTCCCCAAATGATCGTCGACGGCCGCGTTCAGTTCGTCGGCAGCCGTTCTAGTGTAGCCCGCGAAAAAATCCAATTGGCCGCCGCCCGCTTGAAGGGGCGCCTGCTTCTCACGCCCGTCGCCACGGCGAAACCGCAATCGCGTTCCTTCGAACTCCGTCTCGACGCAACGCCGCCCGGGAATTCGGAACTCTGGCTCGCTGTCACCGAAAAAAACCTCCAATCTCGCGTCACGGCCGGCGAGAATTCTGGCGAAACCCTCTGGCACGCGCCGGTCGTCCGCCTGCTTCGCAAAATCCAATCAGTGCGCTCGCCCGCCGTTGAGCCCATTCGCATCAACTTCGACCTGCACCCCGGCTGGAATCCCGCCAATCTGACCGCCGTGGTCTTTCTCGCCGACTCACACTCCCATCAAGTCGTCGCAGCCGGTCTCTCCCCTGTCACTCCTTGATTTCGTGACCCCGCCTACCATCACATTCTCCCAGCCCGCCATCACTCTGCCTCGTGATCGTCGCCCTTGTCCCTAGCCGCCAACCGTCGTATCCCCCTCGTTGGTGGTGCGCTATGACAACTGCCTCGGCGATCCTCAAGGCCTGCTTACTCCTCTTCTTCCTGCTCGTCTTCGGAGCTTTCGCCCTTTCTGACGTTCACTGGGATTCGAAAACCGAGCAGACGAACCCGTTCTTTTTCTACGTCGTCACTTCTACTTCCGGCCGAGAAATGTATCTCGCCTACTGTTCCGGGTGTCATGGCAAGGATGGTCGTGCCAGGACCGCTGCCTCTCGTCTCTGCACGGTCTCTCCTTCCGACCTTACACTTCTCTCCATCAAGAATCAGGGCTCGTATCCTGCGCAGAGAGTTTTGGAAGTCCTGCACAACGGCACCGGTAAACCCCCTCAAGGTCAGGGCTACATGCCCGTTTGGGAGCCTCTGCTAAAATCCATGAATTCCGAGACGCAAGACGTCGTCGACCTGCAGCTCCGCAATCTCACCGAATACGTCCGCACGCTCCAAACCCGCCCCGTCGCTCATCCTTGGCACCCTTTCTGACAGGCCTCGGATCCCGAGCTTGCCTGTTGCCGTTAAGCTCCCACCCGGTCATCCCGACCTGCTTACCTTAGGCAGCCGGAGAGCACCGCCTTTCTCGTTCCACGCTATTTCTTGGGCGTCCGTGTCTCGAATCGGGGGGATCGTGCCATGATTCAGTCACCATTCGGCTCGGCGCGCCCCCGAATCTCCTTTACGCCGGCTAATCTTGACCTCTCCCCTCCCGTTATCTACTATTACAATTCTTTCAGATTTCTTCCTCCGCTCCCCCTCGCTCCTCTGCAAAATAAAAGCCAGCGGGGGTCCCGCGCTGGACGGTGTTCGATGAAGCTCACAGGTCTGACCTTGCTTTTCCCGGCTGTCGTTTTATCCCTCTCAGCCCGCGCGCAATCTCCGTCCGCCCACAACGTGTCTCCGAGCGACGCCGTTGTCTCCGTTCAGGAACTGGCCATGCCCGCCAAAGCTGCGCGGGCCTTGGAAAGAGGTACGAGCCTACTCCTCAAGGGCGAAGCCGAGGCCAGCCTCCCCTACTTCTCCACGGCCATCAAGCTAGCCCCTGCTTGTTTTCGCGGCTACCACAATCGCGCTCTTGCCTTGTACCGGCTCGGTCAACTCGATGCTGCCGCGCTCGATTTCCGGAAGTCCATCGACCTTTCGAACAGCACCTTCGCGCCCTCTCTGTTTGGACTGTCCATGATCCTTTACCAGCACTCTCGGTTTCCCGAGGCCGAATCGCTCGTTCGCACGGGCCTCTACGTCAACTCCGGCTCTGCCATCGGCAAATATTGTTTGGGACTCGTCCAGTATTCTCTAGGGCAGATTTCGGAAGCTCTGCAAAGTGCTCTCGACGCCCTCGGCCGCGATCCCGCCCTCGCCGACGTCCGCGTGCTGCTCGCCCGCATTCACGAACGCCAGCACAATCCCTCCGCCGTCATCGCCGATGTCCAGGCGTACTTCAAACTCGATCCCCGCGGTCCTCTGCAAGAGGAAGCCCGCAAACTCCTCGAGCGCGCCCAACAAAATCTCGCCGCCCTCTCCGCCGTGGCCTTCTACGAAACGCCCTAACTGTCGTCCTCACTGTTTCCTTCCGTTGGAATGCGTGGCTGTAGCGCCTTTCCTTCATCTTCTTTGTAAAGCCGCCCTTCACGCTAACGCTCCTCCCTCCGAGGTGATCAGCGTTTGGACGAAGAAATCGCCTGCCTGCCACCCTGAGCCCGCGTCCTTTGCGGGCGAAGGTTCTCAACCCGCGCGTCCTGCCTCGCTCTGTCATCCCGAGCCTGCCTGCCCGGCCTACCGCAGGTAGGCAGCGAGCGTCATGACCGCCCGCGATAAATCCCCCACCCCCGTTCACCTTTCGCCATCAAGGTACTTCGGTACCGTAGGCCGCTTGCCCTGCACATGATAGAAAAGGGGAAAGGTGCCCGCTTAAATGAAAAGACTATTCCTCGGCCTTTTCTGTGCTGTGCTCCTGGGCAGCCCCGGCACGCTTCCCGTGGCCTCGGCCCAAGGCTGGTGGTGGCACCATAAAGGGCCTGGTCCTGCCGGTGTCGGTTCTACAGGCAAGACCAAGAAGGCCAAATCCCATCACGAGAAGCCACATCACGATAAGACCGAGCCTCTCCACAAATTCCCCAAGTCCATTGGCTGGAGGCACAACAGCCCAGGCCCTGCCGGCGCCGGCGTTAAATAGCCTGCCCGCCGGAGACAGCCGGAGTCTCGAAGTGACGGCTTCCTCCTCTCTTGCACCGCTCGCGAGACGACCAACCGCATCCCTGCATCTAATGCCCGTAGCGTCAAAGGACGAATGCCATGGCCGACAAACTTGACTCCCTTCGTTCCGATCTTCTCGCGCTCCTCACCAGCGAAAACGCCCACGCCACCTTCGACGCGACCCTCAAAGATCTCCCCGCTGACCTGCGCGGCAAACGCCCCCAAGGTGCTCCTCATTCACCCTGGGAACTCCTCGAGCATCTCCGTATTGCACAATGGGACATCATCGAATACGCCTTTAACCCCAAGCACACCTCGCCCGATTTCCCTTCCGGCTACTGGCCCAAATCTCCCGAACCTCCCGATGCCAAGGCCTGGGACAAAAGCGTCGCCGCTTTCCGCTCCGACCTGAAAAAACTCGCCGCCAGAATCGAAGATCCCCCCACGGATCTCCTCGCCCCGATTCCTCACGCCAACAACCAATCTCTCCTCAACAAAGCGCTCCTCCTCGCCGACCACAACGCCTACCACATCGGCCAACTCGTCCTCGTCCGCCGCCTCCTGTCCTCCTGGCCTTGATTCTGGATCGTCGAGTTTGCGCTTCACAAAGGATCGACTTTTCTCTTCGCCGCGCGATGGTCCGTTCTATTTCCCGCTTCGCTTTCCCCGCTCTTCCTCCGGAAATGCAGTAGTTTCTTCACTTCCGCCACCGCCGCTCCGCTCTCGTCCTTCACTTGTACGGCGAACTCCCTCTCGATCTTCTCTTCTTTCTCCAGTGCCTTTCTGATTTCCTCGATCTCCCCCTCTGCCAGCCGAAATTCGGCCCGCACCGTTCCTCGTCCCGGCCTTCGAAATCGGATGCTCGCGCTCTTGTCCCACACAACGTATTCCCGTCCCAGATTTCCGATCAGCATCACCATGTAAAACGGATCCGTCATCGAATACAACGACCCGCCGTAATGCGTCCCCACATAATTCTGGTTCCATCTTCTCAATTTCATCTCCACGTCGACCGAGCGCCAGTCCACGTCCCACCGGGTCACGCGAATCCCCGCACCGAGAAACGGCGGCCACCAGTTGATCATCCGCCGGATATTCCGCATTACAATATTGCTCACGCCCGTACCCTCACTCTCCCGTTTGATGCCTCCGTGCGGCACGTACCTCCCTTGCAACCCGCTGGCAGCACGCCCGTCCCTTCGGTAAGCTTAATTCACGTGACGGAACCCTCTTTTATGACGGAAATCCCCGAGTCCATCGGACCTTACAAAATCCTGTCCAAACTCGGCGAGGGAGGTATGGGCGTCGTCTATAAAGGCCTGGATCAGCGGCTCGATCGCCTCGTCGCACTTAAAGTCATCTCCAATTCCGGCCCCGACCCTACGCGCCACCAACGTTTCTGGCAGGAAGCGCGCGCTGCGGCTCAGGTGGCTCATCCCAATGCCTGCAGGCTTTACGACGTCGCCGAAGAACAGGATCATCTCGTTCTCGTCATGGAGTTCGTCGAAGGCGAATCCCTCGCTCTCCGCATCAGCCGCGGCGCTCTTCCCGCCCACGAAGCTGCGCAAATCGTTCTTGGCATCCTCTCCGCTCTCGGCGCCTTCCACAAAGCCGGCATCGTTCATCGCGACGTCAAGCCCGGTAACATTCTCTTGTCCCCCTCAGGCACCAAGCTGATGGACTTCGGCATCGCCAAACTCAGCCCCGTGCAGTCTCCCGGTGAAAGCGACCTCACTCTCACCGAGGTCACTCTGCCAGGACTCTTTCTCGGCACCCCCCGCTACGCTTCGCCCGAACAGTTCCGCGGCGTTCCCGTTGACGCTCGCTCCGATCTTTTCTCGACCGGCGCTCTCTTCTTCGAAATGCTCACCGGTCAATCGCCTTTTCCCGGCGAATCCTTCGGTGAAATTGCGCACTCCGTCCTGCACGCCCGTCCGCCGGCGCTCAGCGGTTCTCCGGCGATTTCCGCTCTTGGCCGCATTGTGAGCGTCGCCATGGCCCGCGACCCTCACGACCGCTACTCCACCGCCGAAGCCATGGCCGCCGACGTCCGCGCTGCTCTGCTCTTGGACGGCATTGACATCGCCGCCTCTGCCCGCCCCTTGCGCAGGCTCATCGTTCTTCCCTTTCGCCTCTTGCGTCCCTCCGCAGAAATCCAGTTCCTTGCCTTCAGTCTTCCCGAAGCCATCACCGTGTCCCTCGGAGGACTCGAGAACCTCACCGTGCGTTCCTCCATTGTTGCCGCGCGCTACTCTGATGATTCACCCGATCTCCAGAAGATCGCCGCCGAAGCTGAAGTCGATGTCGTCCTCACTGGAGCTCTCCTCCAACTCGGCGAGCAATTGCGTATCACCGCCCAACTCGTCGAAGCGCCCAGCGGCACTTTGCTGTGGTCCCACTCCTCGCAGGGCACCACCCACGAACTCCTCGAGCTCCACGACGACCTCGTTCGCCGTGTTGTTGATTCCATTCTGCCCTCCCTCACCGCCAGCGAGCAGCAGTCCCTCCAGCAGGAACGCCCCGCCAGCCCCACCATTTATGAACTCTATCTGCGCGCCAATGAATATAGCCGTCAGTGGGAAAACCTGCCCGCTGCCATCGAAATGTACGAACGATGCGTCGCGGCCGATCCCTCCTATGCTCCTTCCTGGGCCAGGCTCGGCCGTGCTCGCTGGCTTTGGGACAAATATCAATTCGGTTCCCGCGAAGGTCTTCGCGCCGCTGATGAGGACTTTCAGAAGGCCCTGCAACTCAGCCCCAACCTCCCTCTCGCCCATAATCTCTACACCCCTCTTCAAGTCGATCAAGGCCGTTCTCTCGACGCGATGAAGCGACTCCTCGATCGCGCCCCGCGGCGCCGCGGGGACGCCGACATCTTTGCCGGACTCGCCCACGTCTGCCGCTATTGCGGCCTTCTGCAGGCTGGCCTTTCTGCATATCAGGAAGCTCGCCGTCTTGACCCGCTCATCCCTACCAGCGTCAACCACACCTATTTCATGCTCGGCGACTACCAGCGCTCTCTTGAGACTTCCGGCGGTGATTTTGGCTTCGCGATCGCTCTCGACCTCACCATGCTCGGTCGCACTGACGACGCCATTGGCGTCCTTCGCCAAAAAGAACCTCTTACCCCCTGGCGTTTGGGGAAATTGTATTTAACCTCTCTTCGCGCTCTTCTCGAAGGCGACCGCGCGCAAAGTCTCAAGGAAAGCGATCAGCTGGCGGCCGCTACTTTCCGCGATCCGGAAGGTTTCTACTATCTCGCCAGGCAGTTCGCTTTTCTTGGTGAACGCACCAAGGCCCTCGAGCAGCTTTCCCGCTCCATTAAGAACGGCTTCTTCTGTTATTCCGCCATGGTCCGCGACCCCTGGCTCGACCCCCTCCGGGGCCACGAGGAGTTTGTCCGGCTTTTGCGCCAGGCCCACGAACTCCACCTCGACGCTCTCAAGACCTTTCTTGCCGCTGACGGCGCCTCTCTCCTCCGCATCTCACCCGAGAACCCCTAAACATCTCGTTTTTTGTGCCCTCGCTCGTCTCGACAAGCGAACAATGCCCGCGTTCTCCAGGCACCTCATCAGCCAGCTAGCTACTTTTGTTTCATCCAGACCCTGCCTGCCGAAGGCAGGCGCAAGCAACGCGACGCGCTCTTTTTCGCTATCTTCTACTCTCCTCCCTCACTCCCAATCTTCCCTGCAACTGCCTCTTGTATCTCCGGCTCAACCGCAATCTCGTCCCATTTCCGAGCACTACGTCGGTCCCGCCTTCTTCGCTTACCTCCAGCCTCCGCACCCGCTCCAGATTCACGATCGCCGACCGGTGTATTCGGCAAAACGCCCCCGTGCCCAGCTCTTCTTCCACTTCATTCATACTTCGCCGCAGCAAATGCGTTCTCGCCCCCGCATGCAGGCACACGTAATAGTCCGCTGCCTCAATCCAGTCAATCTCCGAGATTTTCAAGAACAGCATTTCTCCCGCATTCTTGATCGCCAGCCGCTCGATTTTTCTCGGCGCATCCTTCAACGCAATTCTTTCTTTCGCTCGTTCCAGCGCCCGCGCAAACCGCGCGTTGTCGAACGGCTTCAGCAAATAATCGAGCGCCCCCGCCTCAAACGCCCGCAGCGCATACTGGTCATACGCCGTTACAAACACCAGCGCCAGCGGCAGGTCCTTCCCCAACTGTTCCAGCACGTCAAACCCGTCGCACTCCGGCATCTGCACATCCAGAAACACGAGCTCCGGTTTTCTCGCCCGGATCTCCCGCAGCGCCTCTTTCCCCGACCCGCATTCACTCACCAACTCAATTTCCGGGTCGCGCCGCAACAGCACTCTCAGGCTGCTCCGCGCCAGCGGTTCATCGTCCACCACCATTGCCTGGATCTTCCCCCGCTCTCCCCCGAACTGCGCCACCTACCCCTCCCGATAAGGCACCGACAATGACACCTTTACTCCTTTCCCCTCGTTGCCCATGTTTAACTCGAAGCCATCGCCATACAAACTCTCGAGCCGTGTCCGCACGTTGCTCAGCCCGATCCCGCCGTTGCTCTGATCCCAGTCTGCGGGCAATTGTGGACCGTCGTTGTATACACTCACCGTCAGCATGCCATCCGAACGCTCCACGCCGATCTCAATCGCGCCTCCTTGCGTGCGCTTCGCAATCCCGTGCTTCACCGCGTTCTCCACGATCGGTTGCAAAATCAGCCCCGGCACTCGTGCCCTGCAAAGCTCCTCCGGCACATCCACGCGCAACGTGAGCCGCTCCGCAAATCGCGCTTTCTGAATGTCCAGGTACTTCTGGAGGAATTCCAATTCCTCGCCAAGTGGTACTTCCTGCCGTTGCGAATCGTTCACCACGCGTCGCAGCAAATCGCTCAGCCCCGCGATCATGTTTACCGCCGCATCATTCCGTCCCTCACGAATCAACCCTGCAACCGCGTTCAGGGTGTTAAACAAAAAGTGGGGCTCAATCTGTTGTCGCAGCGCATTCAACTGCGCCTTCGAAAGCTGCTCGCCGAGCCGAGCCGCCTCCATTTGCTGCCGCGCCAGTCTCTCTCTCGATTCCAGCATGTACCCCACCAGCAAAATGCATCCATATAAAATCACAAACCCCAGCAGCTGATTGAGAAATTTATGAAGAAACAGCGGCCCGTAGGGCCCCGGCGGCGGCGAGTAGGCCCACGGGTCCAGCAGCATTTCGATTCCGGCAACCAGCCCCGCGTACGCGAGTCCTATGCAAACACACGCTGCCCCGTGCACAAGCCACGGCGCCAGCTTCCAGCGCAGTGGGTATTCCCATCCGAGTCGCAGCGCGATTGGCGTCGCCAGCGCCCAAGGCAGCCACCCCAGCGCCTGCGTTATGAACAGATACGTCCACCGGTGGTGCATGTGCTCCGCGCGCATCACCACCACGGTCTGTGTCGCATCCCACAACGCGATCCCCGCCCAGATCGCGCCAATCCAATACCAGCGCGGCGCGCGCGGCATTATCTGCGCTCTTTCCATGCCAGCATCATACTCTCGGCCCTGCGGCGCCGCCTTAACTTGCAGCCAGTCGCCTCTTTTCTGCAGCCAGCGGTCCCTTGCTTCCCTTTGTCATCCCGACCCTCACGACGGCGAACAGGCGGAGAGCCAGCGCCGGTTTGCCCTCAACCCAAGAAATGCAGCCAATCACCAACTCCCTGCAGCCACTGGTCTGGCCTTCGTCCGGTTCCCGCCGCATACTCTGCACCATGGTTACCAAACTGAAAGTCGCGCTCCTCAGCGGAGCGGTTCTCCTCTCCGCTGCAACTTTCCGTCTGAACCCGAAACCCTCGCCGAGTTCCGGCCCGGAGTACACCAGCGATGGCCACCTCCGTTTTCCCGAGCATTATCGCGAATGGGTCTACCTCACCACTGGCTTCGACATGAGCTACAACCCGGCGATGGAGATGGGCCACCACATGTTCGACAATGTTTTCGTGAATCGCGAAGCCTACCAGGCGTTCCTCGAAACCGGCACGTGGCCTGACAAAACCATGCTCGTTCTCGAAGGTCGTCGCGCGGAAAGCAAGGGATCCATCAACAAGGCTGGACATTTCCAAAGCACGGACGCCATGGGCTTCGAAGTGCACGTGAAGGACGAATCGCGTTTCCCAGCCAAGTGGGCTTTTTTCGGCTTCGGCGATACCACGCCCGCCAAAATGATTCCGCGCTCCGCCGAATGCTACTCCTGCCACGCCGAACACGCCGCTGTCGACACGACTTTCGTCCAGTTCTATCCAACTCTGCTCCCGCTCGCCACGAGCAAAGGCACACTCTCCCCCAGCTATCTAAAAGAAAACGCGCCGGCAGAATCCAACGACGCACCGAAACCAAACCCCGACGCCAAGCCCTATCCCTGATTCACTTGCATCAGTGATGAATCATCCGAATCCGGCCTGCCGCACCCAGGCGGAGAGGCCAGCGCCGTTTGCTGGCTTGCAGAGGGACTCTGGCAACGAGGTAATGTCCCGTGCTTCCTTCGATGGAACCATCTCCACCTGTCATCCTGAGCGTGCTGCGTTTCGTCACGGCTCGCTCCGCTTCCCCTTTTTGCTCCCCCGCAACGACCCACTCTCTCCACCAAATACCATTCGTAACGCATAGCGGTGACTTCCCGCGGCCTGCCGCAGGCAGACACGGGTAGGCCTCGGTTCTTTTGTTTACGCCCGCCTCTGTACGGGCAGCCCGCCTCCCTCTTGAAGGAAAGGAGGCGGGCCGTTCGTTCTTTAGCGCTGGCCGTCGCGGCCTGCCGAGCGAGGGCTCTCTCTTTTTTATCCGTCTACTCATACCTCAGCGCCACGATCGGGTCCACCCGCATCGCCCTGCGCGTCGGCACCACGCATCCAATCACCGCCGCCGCCAACAGCACCATCACCGTCCCCGCAAACACCGCTGGATCATTCGGCGACACGCCCATCAACAACGACCGCAAAACTTTTGTCACACCCAGCGCCAGCAACAACCCAATCACTAATCCCGGCACCAGCGGCGGGATCCCCTGTCGAAACACAAGCCCCGCAATATCTCCGCGTGTCGCTCCCAGTGCGATGCGTAATCCAATTTCCTGCGTTCGCTGGCTCACCGCCTGCAGTATCACCGCATACAACCCGACCGCTGCTAGCACCGTCGCCACCACGGCAAACGCTGTGCACATCGTGCCAAACAAGCTCACCGTTAGCCGGCTTTCCGCAATCCGCTCATCGAGCGTTCGCACTTCATACACCGCCAGATTTGCGTCCATCCGCTGTACCTCGCGGCGGAAACCGCCCGCCAGCGTCGCCGGGGGCACTTCGGTTCTCGCCACCAAAAACATTTGCCGTTCCGGCTCTTCCGCGAATGGCAAATACACCAGCGGATCGTGCTTCAAGTGCTCCCTGAAATTTTGCAAGATGTCCGGCACCACTCCCACCACCAGCAGCCACGGCCCCGGCGCAGCGCTCTCTTCCGTCAAACGCATTCGCCTGCCCAGCGCCTCCTCGCCTGGCCAGAACTTCGCCGCAAACGTCTCGTTTACCAGCACCACGGGCGGCCCCGCCTGTCCATCGGCCCCCCGAAACAGCCGCCCTCGCCGCGCCTGTACCTGCATCATCTCGAAATAATTGTTGCTCACCACCAGGCCACCTACTTCGGGTCGCTGCCTCGCATCGTCGTTCTTTCCCTCAAACTCCACGTCAAACGGAATCCAGTTCCCCAGCGGCAACTGTGACGCTGCTCCCGCCATCGCCACGCCCGGCAATCCCTTCAGCATCTTCGCCAGATTCTCGTGAAACTCAATCCAGCTCTCCGGATTCTTGTACTTCGCCTCCGGCAAATTCACCCGCATCGTCAGCACATTCGCCGTAGTCACTCCAATCGGCGTGCTGTACAAATTCACTGCGCTTCGAATCATCAATCCTGCCCCGACCAGCAGCACCACGCAAAGCGCCATCTGGAATGCCACGAGCACATTCGACGCCCGCAATCCAAACTTGCTCCCCGTCACACCACTCCCGCCGTCCTTCAACGCTGCGCTTACCTCCGTCTTCAGCAGACGCAGCGCCGGCGCGAGTCCAAACAAAATTCCGGTTCCAATCGAAATCGCCCCAAGATAAAGCAACGCATTTCGGTCCAGGGTCAAATGCAGCCAGATCGGCTTGACCTGTGTGCCCATGCCGCGGTCAAACCACCGCAGCCCGCCAACCGCCACAAGCAATCCCAAAAACCCTCCGGCCATCGACAGCACCACGCTCTCCAGCAAGACCTGACGCAGGATCGGAATCCTCCCCGCCCCAATCGCCACGCGGATCGAAATCTCCCGCGCGCGTTCCGCTGCTCGCCCCAACAGCATATTCGCCACGTCCGCGCAGGCTATCAGCAACACGAATCCCACCGCCACAAACAGCACCAGCAACAGCGGTTTCATGAAATACACGCCTGTAATCTGCATGATCGGCCGCACGTCCGCTGTAAAGTCCTTGTTTGTGTCGGGATACTGCGCCGCAAGTCGTCCCGCGATTGCCTCCGCCTCCGACCGCGCCGTCGCGAGTTTCACGCCATCGCCGAGCCGCCCAAACAGCATCAACTCGCGGTTGTCCCGTTTTTCTCTCGCCGCGTCCGGAACGAGCGGCACCCACAAATCCGTCTCTTCAGGAAATCTACGTCCAGGCGGCATCACTCCGATCACCACGCGCGGTACTTCGTCCACGCGCACCGTCCTCCCGATGATTCCCGGGTCCCGCGCGTACCGGTCCCGCCACACGTGATACCCCAGCATCAGCACCGGGGCCGCGCCTGGCTGTTCGTCTGCCACAATGAAATCCCGCCCCAGCAAAGGCTTGTGCTGCACGACCGAAAACCCGTTCGAAGACATCTGCACACAGTAATACCTCTCCGGCAGCGCGCTCTGGTCGCTCAGGTTCACCGGCAGAAACCGGTAGGCCGCCAGTCCCGCAAGCGACTTCAGCTGTCTACGAAAATCCCGAAAGTCTGGATACGAGACCGTCCAGTCCTGATCATGCTGCTTGTTTGTCGAGCTCACAATCACGATCCGGTCGCGATTCTCGAGCCCCAGATCCCACGTCAGCGCTCCGTTCACGATCGAGTACATCGCGGCGTCCGCGCCGATCCCCAGCGCCAGCGCGATTACCGCCACCGCCGTGAATCCGGGACTCTTCATCGACATCCGCAACCCAAACCGAAAATCCCGCCACAGGTGATCGATCCAATTCAGGATCAGCGCCTCACGGCACTCCTCCTTGAACCGCTCCACACCTCCAAACTCGATTCTCGCCCGCCGTTCCGCCTCATTCTCCGCAACACCCGCTTGCTTCAGATCCTCCGCCCGCTCCCGGATGTGCGCGCGAATCTCCTCGTCCATTTCGTGCTCGATGCGCTTCCGCCGGAACAGCCCCGTCACCACCGCCCGCCACCAGCTCAGCAATCCCATGCTCCCCCCGTTTCCGCTCACCTCGTGGGCCCTGGCCTGTCATCCAGACCCTGCCTACCGTTGGCAGGTGGAGTGGCTCGGCTCTTTCTTCCGCTCCGCTCTCTCGCGCACCAGTCCACGGCGCCGCGGGATCCTGGCAAGGTTTACCGTAAGAATCTCGATGAAGACATCGGTACGGTTCTTCCTCACATCTCCTCCGCCTCCGCTCCCAGCACCGATCCCATCGCCTCCACCAGGCGTCTCCATCCATCAGCTTCCGAGCGCAGTCGTTTCCGTCCCGCTGCCGTCAGTTCATAAAACTTCGCGCGCCGGTTGTTCTCCGACGTTCCCCAGTTCGCCTTCAAATATCCCTGCCTCACCAGCCGGAACAGAGCGGGATACAGCGCCCCCTGTTCGATCAACAGCGCCCCGTGCGAAATCTGTTCAATGCGTAGAAGCACACCATAGCCATGCAGCGGCCCGAGCGAGACCGCTTTCAAAATCAGCAGATCCAAGGTTCCGGGAAGAAGCTGCGCCAGCTCGCCCACTGTCGCCTCCTAAGATGATTAGGAGGCTAACCTCTCTCTCCTAAGTTGTCAAGGAGAGTCTCTCCCGGCCCGCAATTCCTTCACGAACGGCTAGTGGCTTCCCGTTCTTGGCCGGTGTGTCTTAGGATTGTCGTGTTTGTTCACGCGCCGTTTCGCCCCAAGGCAGTGATTCTTGGCAGGACGTATCCGACGCCACTTATCTTAATTGTCGTCCCACAAAACGCAATCTCGCGGTTACCGCTCTTCCCTGTCCGCCGCTGAATGCCCCGAAATTCGGCGCGTCAATGTTATTCACCACCACATCCGGATTCTGCCGCCCAAGAATATTGATCACCGCCACTCGCACCGCAAACACGCGATGGTTGAACCCGAATTTCTTTTCCACCGCAATCGTCAAGCTCGCGTAATCCGGAAATCGCAGCGAATTTGGCGGGCCCACCAGAAACTGCTGCTGGTTGGTCACGCTATAGGGATAGCCTGTCCGGTACTCAAAGAAATACGTAAACAGAATCCCCCAAATCGGCGTTGGAACACTGCCCCACGTCAGCAGCCGGTTCGGCGCATCCCAGGACAGCGGCCCGGGCTGCTGCGGCGCGAAGTACAGCTGTCCGAGCATCGGA
>Ga0306926_10002228_pt1 | contig 19710 bp, 12 predicted proteins | sample flu12Cox44000178_FD_203759 | JGI IMG/M metagenome (GOLD analysis project Ga0306926, IMG submission 203759) | Lab enrichment of tropical soil microbial communities from Luquillo Experimental Forest, Puerto Rico - flux8day.12C.oxic.44.000.178 (v2)... | ecosystem: Environmental > Terrestrial >... | reverse complement strand
AATCCTGGCGTGCAAGTCCTGGATATAGTACCAGAGGCGCCGGGAGAGCGCGTCGCGGGTGGTACTGGCCATGATCACGCTCGTGCCTTCGGGATACTCCAGCCAGTACAACAGCCCAATGAGCGAGGCGTTAAAGCTTTTGGCACTGGCCGCCGGCCCCGTCCAGGTCACCCAGTGGTATTCACAAAAGCTCCGCAGCGCACGGTCGATCCAGGGGTGCCAGACGATGCCGGCGCCATGCCAGATGTCCAGGATCGCCGCCTTGCGATGCACGTAGGCGCCCGAGCAGATGTTCTTGGCCCCCGCGTAGAGGTGACACTGCAAGGGTGTCGCGCCCCGGGGGAAAGGAAACCCCTTGAAGACATCGCTCGCCGGGACGGGTTGCATGTGGAGAGAGGAGTTTAGCAATCGGCCCCCTGGCTTGGCAAGGCGCTTGGAGGTTCCTTGCCGGAGCAGTCTGCCAGCGATTGCGGCAAATCAAAGTATATCTTAGTAACTGTTAGTTAATTTTAGTAATAGCCTGGTTGGGACTCGATAATTCTCCTCCTGCCGTTAGCTTGACAGTGGTTAGCTTTACAGTACCATGCCGTACTAACAAATGCATTCCGGGCCGGAGTCCAGTCGTAAAAAACAAACCAGCTATTGAAGGTCCTGATTCCGATGCGGTGACGGTGGTGGAACTGGCCCGGCTGTTTGGGGTGGAGAGGTCGGTGGCTCGCCGATGGCTGCATCGGCATGGATTCCAAATGCGCCTGGTTCGACTGCCACAGACCGGCAATCAGGCGAGCAACGCTCTGTCGCGCTCCGATGCTCTGGAAGCAATCTCCCTGCGCCGGAAAGAGGGGTTCCGGGTGAAACTGACCAAGGAAGGCAATAGAACTTAACTAGCGCCTTTTATGCAAATACCGCAACCCACAACTGTCCTCCCGCACGACTCTCGAATTGTCAGCCTTCGGATGGGCGAGCTGGCAAAGCGCCCCCTCAGACCATCGCCGCCGCCCACCCCAACGTTTCTTGGAATTCTGATACTGCTGGCGCCCCTCGCCCTGTTGCTCTTTTTTGGTGAGCAGCAAAGAGAGCAGCAGGTTTCGCTCGCCAGGAAAGCACTTCTGGACCGGCTAGACCGCAGTATCCTGGAGAAAAAGATTAGCGGGGGCATGGATTTGGGCAGCCAGTACTGGATCTTGATGCCGGACGGTCGCTGGCACCTGGGGTTGTACTCCGGCCCCGTTGCCAGTCCTGATGAGCTGCCCCGCGAAGGCAACGTTCCCGGGGATCTCCGGGCGAGCTTGCGCGACGGCCATCTGTGGCTTTTCACCAGGATTGGAGGCAGTTCGGACTTTGCCTGGGTCGATCCCTAGCACCTGTCCAGCTAAAGCCGCGCCCTCAAACCAATAAACCAACAAACCAATGTTAGACTATTACACTCCACAACAAGACCCTGAAGAAGAAAAGGCCAGGCTCCAACTTCTGGCCATGGCCCAACAGTACGAACGACAACGCCAAAACTACGGATGGAGAAACATGCCGCTTTGGCAAAAAATTCTGCTGATTCTGGCCGGAATCCTCTTTTTTGGTCTTGGTTCAGGCGCCAACCCTTTTGGAGGATAAGCTCCTCATCTCCTTTGCTCCCTTTGCGCGGCAATCCGCTCCTTGGCCACCGCGCTGGCTTGGGCCTCCATTTCCCGGACCACTATGTTGCGTTCCTGGGCGTCTAATCCCTGGAACGCCCCTAACTCAGCAGAGATCATCTCTCGCAAACGCAGCCCGCGCTCCTGGACAAAATCGTGCATTTCGTCTGGAGAAAGCTGGACGCCGCCCACCTTGGTGCTCGCCCCCGGAAACGAGAGATGAATATTGCCCTCGTCGATGAAACGCCAGACCGGGTCCTGGTTTTCCACTGTCGGCCCGATGATTAGACGGTTCCAGGGGCTGCTGGTCACAGGTTCACCGAGCACGTTCAGGCTGGGCCGAAGAAGTGCAGAGTTAAGCCCCGGTATATTGCGCACGATCATTTGTCCCAAACCTTTTGCCTCGTAGTTCTGCGGATTGAAAACCTTGTAGATTTGCCGGGCGCCGGTCCCGCCGTAAAAGATCCCGGCCAGGCCGCTGGAAGTCTGGGAAATAAAACGTTCAACCAGGTTCTGGGCGTCGGTTCCGCGTGTGCTCGAAGCGCCCAGGACAGTCTGCAATCCCTGCAGGAAACTCGAATCCGTCACCGAGTTGGCGGCATCCCTGAACGCGCTCATTGTGACATCGCCCCAGAAGTTTTCGGGGTTAAAGTGTTTGCTGTAATTGATCAGATCATGCGCTCCTCCGATCATCCCTAGCGCAGCTTTCCATGGGCTGGCTTCATAGGAGAAGTATCGGTCTCCAACCTTTATCGAATACGGCTGCCAGCCACCGGCCCGCAAGGCGTCCCGATCATGAATATTGGTCGGCCCGGCGCCGTTAACGGCAAAGAATGCGTTCGGATTGTTGCGGTTCATGAAAGCCATGCCGATGCCCGTCAGGATGCCCAGGCTTCCAATCACGCCTTTGGCCATGTACTCGTATGCCAGATCGCGGAGTTCCCTGTTCCCGATCCCTCCCGGCCCGGTCGCGCCCGCCTCGACCAAACGCTCAAAGCCCGGAACATCGGCATAAAGTCTTTTTATTGCGCCTGTGCCTGAACCCAAAGCGTCACGCCCGCGCCACAAACCGATTGGCGTCCAGTTCATGAATTCATTGGCGACATTGGCCGGCAGACTGATAAATGGTGTGACCAGACTGACGGCGGGATTATCGGCTCTGATTTCGTTAAGCTTGCGGGCCAGCGTACCCAACATCCCGTAAGGCGCCTCGCGGTAGACCGAGTGAAGGGCAAACCGATGCGCTTGATCGGCCAGCTCCGGTATGCGCTCGAAGCGTTTCTGGTCTATTAACTCTTGGACCCGTCTATCCCGGACGGCGTCACTGAAGCCGAACCTGGCCTGTTCCTGGGCGGCCTGGGCAATCGCCTGGTTACGGTCGTTCTCGGTGCCGTAGACCACCTGTTCGGCAAACCGGATGCCGTCGGCACTGGAAAGCCCGCGTTCATCGGCCAGCCGGATCGCCAGCGAGCGAGTAATCGCCGCCTGCGCGCCCCGGTAAAAGACGGTCTCGGCGCCTTGCAGAAACCGCCCCACATAGCGATACCAGTTGAGCGGGTTGCGCATCTCTCCCGGCAACGGCGTTGCTTCCAGGGCGCTCCGTGGCGGGATTCCTTCACCCCGCATCCCGGCAGTCTCGGCACCGGGCAGCTCACGCTGAGTGTGGATGCCGGTTTGCAGGATGAACTTGGCCTCCGGCAGTGCGTGAACCATGCTGTTGAACATGTCGCCGATGGCTGCGAACAACGTGCCGGTGTCGGCAGGCGTTCGCAATGTCCGCAGCGCCAGGTTGGTCATCACCTGGGCCAGGTTCTGGGCGTAATAACTGCCGTGGGTGAACGGGCCGGTTAACAGGCTGCTCATCCAGAGCGCCTCGGCCCGTCTGACATTAACGTCTAACGCCGGCTGGTTCCGGGCAATCAGGTCCGCGATCTCGGCTGCTTTCTGGTTCTTGAACACTTCCGGGCCGCCTTCGTCGCGGATCTGTTGGAGCACTTCGCCGGCCGCACCCAGCTTGGCGTTTACCTCCGGGTTCCAGCTCCCCAGACCGAACCGCGGCGCGAGCAGATTATTGTACTCGTCCTTGTTAAGAGCGCCGATTGACATCAGTTGGGTCAGGCGCTCCAGTTCGCCCTCCGCCGGTCTATTTGTTCCCTTGGCGCCGACCCGGTCCAGGGCGGCTTGGAGTTCGGCGCCTTGAGTTTTGGCCAGCAGGTCTCTGAAAGCCGAGTTAAAAGCGTTCTGGACCCGCATCGCGTGAAAAGGGTCTAGTCCAAGACCTTGGACTAGAGAGTTGGCCAGCTCGTTGCCGATCCGTTCCTGGGTGGTGAAATGATTGTAAATGAGCTGGCGCAGATCGTACCCGGCCTCGCGCACCACGCCACTCACCGCCCGGGCGCTCAAAGGTGCCTGGAGCGCGTTATCGAGCTTGGAGAAAAACAGGGCATTCGGGTTTTCGGTTTTCAGGCGGGTCAGCGTTTCATCCCAGGCCCGCTCGAACATCGGCAGATTAGACAGTGCTTCGCGGATAGTTGCGGTTGCCCCGAGACGCTCCACCATTTCGGGCGTAGGCGGCGGAACCATCCGTTCGCGGATCATCTGGTTGATGGTGCTCTGGAAACGGTTAAAAAGTTCCTGCAACGCCGGACGTTCTTCCGGGTTGAAGCCTAACTGCGCCATTCGGTCGTTGATGCTGGTGGCCAAAGCGTTGATATAACGATCCGCCAAAGATTGTTGTAGCCCGAAAAGCTTGTTCATCCGCTCCTGGATACCCTCAATCGCCGCCGCGTTTTTGCCGATCAGTTGGCTGGCCGTCTGGCGCATGATCGCTCCTATCTGGGCGAAACTGCGATTAGCGGCCCGGTCAGGCTCGACTATCCTTTTTTGAGCAGGCCCGACCGCGGCGCGCAGCCGCCCGATGGCGCTGGGACCGTCCTCGTAAAAAAGTTTCTGGGCGTTGAGCGCCTGGGCTATCTCGGTCACTTTGGGCGCCATCTGCTCGTTGAACCTGTCCCTGATGTGCTCCAGGCTCCATGCGCTTTCGGTCAGGTTACGCGCTTTAAGCGCGTCTATTTGCCGGTTGGTTTCTTCGTTGACTACCTTGCGCAGGGCGGTGTGGGCGTCGGTGTAAGATTCGCCGAGCATCCTTTGCATGGCGTAATGGATGTCGCCGCCGTAATCGCTTTGAAACTGCGCCCGGGCTTCAGCCATGACGCGCTCGAAACTGCGCTTGTCGTAGACGGCTACCACATCCCTGGCCAGAGCCATCCGTTCGCTGAAGGGACGGCCCTGTTGCATGGCCATGCGCTCAACCTGCTGGCGCATCCCTTGATCGGGCGTTAGACCGGCTCTGACCTCGGCCAGTTGAGGCTTGACAAACACATCGCCGACCCGGGCCGGGGCGCGAGGCCCTGACGGACCGACAGGCTGCGGCTCGGGCGGCCCCGGCGGCTTTTGTGGCAGCGGTGGCGGCTCGGCGGCCTGGGCCACCTTCTCCCCGACCGCCCGATTAGACAGGTCTACGCCCGCATCCGCCCATTGCTTGAACCAGTCTGCCTGTGCTTCAGAATCGCCGCGCAGGTTTGCCAACTGGTTGCGGAACATGTCGGTCTTTGCTGCTTCGCCGATCTCCGGGTGAAACGTAGTGTCTTGCCCGAACTTGGGTTTGCGCAAAGCCGCCATCGAATCGTTAAGCAAGTGGCCGATATCGACCGGCCCGGTCTCGATCCCCAGACGGCGTCTGATACCATCACTCAGATTCTGCAACGCGCTTTGCCACCAACGCGGGGCGCTCTGTTCGATGGCTTCCCTGGTGCCGAACCGCTGCGCGTAAGCGCCGGCCAGTTCCTCAGTCAAGGCGTGCTGATGACGCGGGTTAGAGGCGTAATCCTCGAACCCGTAAGCTTTGGCCATCTGTTCCAGGTTGCGGAATCCTTTTGCCCTCGCCAGATCGTCGTTGATTTGCAAACGGTCGAACTGGCGCTGAACCGCATTCATGGCGTCCACGTAGGTCTGGCCTTCGCGTGGGCCAAGCAGCTTGCTGAACCCCTGGTGAACGTTGATTTCTTCTAGAGCCGCTTTGCTCGCGTTGGTAAACGGGTCATCGGTTCGAAGGAGTGCCGCCGTATTGAGCACCGGACGGTCCCCCGCGATATCGTAGTGTCCCAGACGCGGGTCACTTGGGTCATGAATCATTTTCAGGTCGCTGACATCGTTCCAGATCCGGCCTTGGGTCTCCTCGATCAGCGCCCGCTGGAGATCCTCGCGGCTGGTAAACCGATCCCCGATCACCCACAGATCCCGCATCGAGTTGTCCCAGACGGTTTGAGCCGTGTTGTTGCGCTCGCCTTCCGTCAGCGTCTTCTTGACCCGTTCGGGCAGCGACTCGGCATCCGGGACGTAATGAACAACCTGGTCTAGACCCATCGCGGTGGCGGCCCGGTTGGTCTCAGCCTTAACCTCGCGCTGGGTCAGGGGCTCTGGGCGTTGGGTGGCGGGCTCCGCTACACGTTCGGCGCCCGTCAAAGCGGCCAATCCTTGCGCGACTTGGCCGCCTGTCGAAGGGGTGGTTCCGGCCCGCGCCGGCTGCGGCTCCGGTCCCTGCTGCTCTATCGGAGTCGGCTTGGGTTCTTGGGGGCCAGGGCCTCGCTCCAGTTCACGCGCTGCTTCCTGCCGCCCGGCTTGGAGAACTTCCGGGCTAACGGCCACCACAGGCGCGGGAGCCGGTCCGCCTTGGAGGCCGGGACTCGGGGGGGGCCCCGGAGCAGGAGCCGGTTCGGTTATCCCGCTCAAGGAGTGAAGCTCATTTTCCAGAGCCTCTTGCGGGGTCCCGGCCGCCGCCAGGACCGCTTCCGGTGTCGGCGCGGCACGCAATGCTCCTGCAGTTCGTTGGGCAACTTGGGCCGCAGTCTCCAAAGGAACCGCAGGCGGTTCTGCCAAAGGCGCCGCCGCGCCGCCCCACGACTCGGGGCCGGTTTCTCCCGGAGGCGCTGTTCCGGGCTTGTTGCGGACCTCGGTGTCCGCGCCCCGCAGATACCTGGCGTAACCGGGCAGCACGGAAAGACCCTCGGTCAAAGCGCCCAGACCGGCGGTCATCGCCGCCTGCTGGATCACGCCCTGGTCTAATCTCCGGTTCGGGTCGTATCCTGCCAGTTGAGCGGTCAGGTTCTGGTAAGCCTGGAACTCGCCCCCGGTGATTCCGCCGAGTGCCGCCGACTGCGCCAGCTTGGTGATAACCTGCGTGGTGGTCATCCCGCCCAGGTTCTTGCCCAGCTTGGACGCGATACCGCTAAGGAGCAGCGCGTTCGGGACCGCCCCCAGGCCGCCGATCAGCGCAGCGTTCTCGGCGTCCGCATCGCTGGCTCCCTTGGCCTTGGCGTCCTCGTACTGCGCCCCGGCCCCGTACAGGTACTGGACAGCCAGATCCGCCGCCGGCCCGGCAAAAGCTGCCGGTGCCAGGGTTCCCAGAGTGCCGACTCCCTGCAGAAATTGCCCTACCGGACTGGCGTCTAATTGCTCGGTGGTCGGGATCAGCGCACGCCGGGCCTCGTCTCCCTGCGCGGCAATCGCCGAAGCTGCCAGACCGGCTATCTGATGATAAGACCGAAAAGCGTTTAACCCGGCATCAGGTAAAGTCTTGACCTTCCCGCTCGCCAGAATCCCGTTGGCCTCGTCTATCTGGGCCTGAAACTGGGCGTTCTGTAACGAAAGGTCAGGCACTTGACCGAGATCGCCTGCCGCGCCGGAATTGACCTTCTCTTCCAGTTGGGCCTGTATGCCCTGCTGCTCCTTGACCAGGTTGTCGCGCAGTGCTTTTACATCGGGTAAGGACCAACCGACAAGGTTGTCGGTCCTGCCAACGTCCCAGTAATTCGCCACGCCCGCAGTGGTGGCCAGCGCCCCGGTGGCCAGCGTCCTGGCCAGGTTGGCCGGACCTACACCGAACAGTTCGCGAGCTGCGGGTCCAACGCCGGGGAGATTCATAGCCGCCTCGGCAATCGTACCCAGCGGTCCTCCGGTCGCCCGGAGAATTTGGCCCATGACCGGCGAGATCGGGCCTGCCTGCGCTTTTTCTTCCTGCTGGCCTCTGAGCGCCGCGAGGATCTGCTGGCGCATCGCCAGTTGCTCGTCAGTCGGACCCGGCTCCTGCGGGGTGATTGGCTCGCCTACTTCGCCACGGTCAGTTTCACTGAGGTTCTCTGCGCCGCGTTCACCGAGCTGGTCTAAAAGGGCCTGGCGCTCGGGACTGATCGTCGCCACGCCCGCATCCACTCCGTCAGGCGCCTCTCGTTTGGGCTCCCCTCCCGCAATCACGGCACCAAGACGGTCCAGGAGCGCCTGCCTCTCCGGGCTGATCGTTGTCGTCGTCGGCTCATCCGCCATCGGCTCGCTCGCTCCAATGGAACCCCACCGTAATCGCTAACCAAGAGTTTTTCCAGAACCTTCGCCATCCCACAATGCAGCTTGCCCACAACCACACCAAAAAAGGTGTTTCCTTTCAAACGTGGGCTATCGAGCGGACGACGACCCATTTTTTTGATCAGACCCGGAAGCGGTGGGACGGTCATCGTTGGCAAAGTGAATTCCTTTTTTCTCAAGGCCAGTTCGAAAATCTCTGGCGGTGCGAAAGGCACCAGGTCGAGGCCGAGCTGCCCGCTAGGGGCAAGGCCGCACGCTTGCTCCCTCGGGCGCGATGGGTCCTCCAGACCCTCCATGCCCTCCTCGGTGCGTTTAGACCTTGGGGCGCGACGCTCGCAAACCGGCCGGAAAAACTACACAAAAGCTACACGATTTTCTTCTATTTGGCTCCATTTCTCGCCATCTTTTGCCATGCTGTCTGAAAACGGTTGACGAAGTTCTCTCCCGTCTAGATTGGCTATGGAACTTGATTCCCGAGGAGAAAGAACGGTGCGGCAGGGATTCGATCCCTGGCACGATTTTAGGGGCGCTTCGCTTTACGAAAAAGAGGTTTTACCTACGTGCGGTCTTAAAAACTACACAAAAACTACACATTTTGCTTGAATTTGATCTGGAAGGACCGTCTTTTTTCACTTGTGAGCGTGCTTTCAATCCCAGGCAAAAAGGGCCGCGGAAAGGCCAGGATTCGCGGCTTGAACTTCTTCAAGATTAATAATCACGGCGTCGATTCGTGGAGAATCGTGACACCGACAATCAACGGGCGGCGTACCGTCAAAACATTTCGTGATGAGCATGAAGCCAAAGCCTATTACGATTATCAATTCAATCAACTCCGGGCCGGCGGCGTCACCGAACTGCTGTTAAGCGAAAGCCAGCGCCTGGATGCCAAAGCCGCCCTGGCAATCCTGTCGGGCTACGGCGTATCGCTGGAAGCCGCGGCTCAATATTACGCCAAGACGCACGAAGCGAGCGAAACCCAGACCGTATCGGAGGCCATCGGCCAACTGCTCAGAGCCAAGAAGGCCGACAAGCTGTCGGAAGTCTATCTCACAGATCTGGCGTATCGGTTGGGGCGATTTGCCGAAACCTTTGGAGACCGGCCGCTGGCCGGTATCGGACGAGGTGAAATAGCGCAATGGCTTCGCAATTTAGACGTCATCCCTTTAACCCGGAACATTTTCTACCTCCGCTTGAGCGTCCTTTTTTCCTTCGCCATCGAACAAGGCTGGGTCGATTTGAGCCCCATGCAACGCAGCATGCGGGCAAAGGTTATCCGCGCTGATGAGCCGGGAATTCTCTCCCCGGCGCAGTTCGCCGGTCTATTGTCTAATGCCAGCCCCGAAACATTGCCCTATTGGCTGATCGGCGGTTTTTGCGGACTTCGGACGGCGGAACTCAAACGCCTGGAATGGCATGACGTCGATTTTGAGGCTGGCCTGATAGAAGTGAAACGCTCAAAAAGCAAGACGGCCTCCAGACGTCATATCCCGATCCGGCCGGCGCTTGAAGCCTGGCTGGCACCCTATCGCGGACTGGAAGGGCGAATCTGTCCTGTTGGACTGCGGGCAAGGTTGGAGGCTGACCGGAGACGGGCTGGGATAACCAACTGGCCTTCCAATGCCTTGCGCCACAGTTTCGCGTCCTATCACCTGGCGCATTTCGCCGACGCTTCGCGGCTGGCTCTGGAAATGGGCCACAAGGATTCGACCTTGGTGTTTGAGCACTACCGTCAACTGGTCAAGCCGGCGGTCGCCAAATCGTGGTGGTCGATCCTTCCGGCGGATAAAGCTAACAACGTGGTCAGTATTTCCGCCTGAATTTATGGCTTGACTCTATCTAACTCTATCTACCTCCGTCCTCAGGTATCGTTAGCTACGCTTGGGGTAGGTTAATGCACTTTACCCTGTTTATTTACCATAGTTTATAACAAGAATGAGGTCCTCCAGAAGTTAGTCGTAAAGGAGTATACTGTTGGAATGCAGAAAGACCCTCCTCCCACTCCGACGGTTGCCAAGTGTGAACAACGGCGAAAAAACCGGATAAAGCCACCGGTTCGAAAATCCGGTACCAGCTTGGTATTTGCGCTTCGGACAACAGAACGAATGTATCGGAATCGGTCGGATATCGAGGAGAGCAGAACAAGATGAAGAAGAGTTTTGTGCGAAGCTTGACAAGAAGAGACCAGATCGAATCCGAATTTTAAACCGTTGGATTTACCGGATTTTCAGATCGGCGGTGACACCAAGCCGCATCTCGTCACCAAAGCTATGTTGGCAAAGCGTTATTCGTGCTCCACCAGGACAATTCAAGCCTGGGTTGCCGCTCGCATTATTCCCTTTGTCAGGACCAACCCCCAATTCCTGCGATTTAATCCGGCCGCCTGTGATCGTGCCCTGGCCAGGTTCGGCGGCGTAGCGGAGCTGCCTGTAACCTTTACCAAACCCCGGAAGCGGAAATCACCCCCAAAAAAGCCTGTCAGTTAGCATTGCGGCCTCTTGAAGGACTAGCCATTGGCTAAACAGGCCCGGCCGCTATCCTTACCCTCCCGGAAGCTGAAAACGGCTCCCAAGGTCCTCAGCGGCCCGGCAAATGGCCTGATATAACAATGCACCGCGCCCGAAATCCGCGACACTGCAAGGCTTGAGCAAGCTCCGCTCCGATGAATCCAAAACTGGGTAAATTCCCGCCATTCCCACCCAGGCAAGAATGGGACTCCACGGCTTGCCCACAGGACGAACGCTTCACTTGTTTGGTCTATACATGCTACGCGCTGGCGCAAAAGCTAGACCCGTCATTCACTGACAGGCTACCGAAGGATTGGAAAACGAAATATCCGCGGTGGCCGGTGACGCCTTACCTGCAAATCCCCGAGGAGGCACGGCGAGAAGTGCAACCGGATTTGCACAATAAGACAAAGGTCATGGCCAAGGGGATAATCGCCCGATCAATCCCTCCAGAAACATTCAAATCCCTTGAGTTGCTCAACGCGACGGGCAATCCCATAATTCACACCAGGGACGGCAAAACCTTCGTGCTGTTGGACGTGTCGCACGGCATGAGTCCAGAACATCTTGCCAAGCATCTTGGGGCTTTAGCCAGGGAATACCTCGACCCAAAACTGTTAGGCGTCCGACCCGAAGGCGCGGGAAGCTATGCGCGCCAGTTCCAATCTGACCTCAACGCTTTGACGGCCTACATGCTATTACAGACCCTCTCCCCGGCTGAGGCATCCGTGGTCAGTGCAGAGTTGCCCTCAATAAGAACAAAAGGAAAATCCCGCCGGAAACGGGGACTTTACAGCACGGTTCAGAAATGGCTTGAGGCGAGAGAGCGCGGCGAATTTCTGATTAAAAAAACACTCGAAGGCCGATTGCTCGCCGTTCTGCTCCTGGAGCGCCTAGAGAGCCAGTCTTGGTGTCGCACCTCCTACTAAAATAGGTAGCAGGTGCGACAAGATTTTCGGGCCAGATGATCTTTTTACGCGATGAAAAATCCCGACCGGCCAGACCCGTCTGAACCTGAAGCCGAGCTGCCTGAAGAACAGATCCCGGAGTACGCAATCGGTAACGACGAACCGCTACCGCTCAAGTACGTCCGAATGAGCCGTCTAATTTATCCGCGAGGTCCACTCAATAAGAGCTGGCTTCTGGATCAGATGCCGCATTTCAAGACGCTGCTCCTGATTCCACGCGGCAAATCTTACGGCGTCCGGTTAGTCGATCTGCAAAGTCTTTACGAACATATAAACCGGCTTACCCAAGCACCGGGTCCGGCACCGAAAGGCGGCGATAAAGGATGGATCAGGTGAACGAGCTTGCTAACAGTCCGCCCCCAAAAGAAACGGCGCCCCCGGCAGAAGGCGCCGAATGGACCAGTGAAACAAATCCGGGAGCATCTAAGCACAAGGACGACGGCAAGACAACTGGCTCCGGGTTTAAGTTGTGGCCCCACCAGCGCGACGGCGTAGACGGCATTTTCCGGTCCTGGGACCGGGACCAATATGACCGAACGCTGCTGGTCCAGCCCACTGGGTCCGGCAAGACCGTCACTCTGTCCGAGGTCGCAAGAAGGCGCCTGGCTGCCGGCCGGGTGCTGGTGCTCGCCCATACCGACGAATTGATTCAGCAAGCCCGCGACAAGATGTATCGGGCACGGCGACTGGAGAGCGACCTCGAAAAGGCCGAATCCAGAACGTCTCTGGAAAGTCCGCTGGTGGTCAGCTCGGTCCAGACGCTTTCGCGCCCGTCGCGCCTGGAGCGGTTTGGGTCTAATCACTTTTTAACCATCATCGTAGACGAAGCCCACCGGGCGCTGGCGCCCAGCTACGGGCGGATCATCGATTACTTCGCAAACGCCAAACTGCTCGGCGTCACCGCGACCCCGGATCGCGGCGACAAGAAATCTCTCGGGGCGCTTTTCCAGGACATCGCGCACGAAGTTTCGCTGGTCGAGCTGATTCGCACCGGCTACCTCGCCCCGATCACGGTTCAGACCGTGCCGATCAAGATCGACATCTCGAAGGTCGCTGTCCGGGCCGGCGATTTTTCCGAGGAGGAGTTAGACCAGGCCCTAGACCCGGTCCTCGAACAGGTCGCCCGAGGAATCGCCGAGTATGCCCGGGACCGGAAAACATTGGTGTTCACACCGCTGATTCGAACCGCGGATCGGTTTGCGCAGATTCTTCGAGCGGCCGGATTCGCGGCGGAATTCGTCTCCGGCAAGTGCGTAGACCGGGCCGAGAAACTGCAGCGGTTTGCCCGCGGTGAGACGCGCATCCTGGCTAATGCCCAGTTGCTGACCGAAGGCTATGACGAGCCGTCAATCGATTGTGTCGTGATTCTGCGGCCAACCCGGAGCAGACCTGCGTTTTGTTTAGACGAACAAACCGAGATCTTAACGCCGGATGGTTGGAAACTGGACGTCGAAGTTGGTCAGCAGGTCGCTGCGTTCGATCCTGCTACAGAAACGATTCAGTTCGTACCTGCAAAGACCAAAGTGCGCCGGGAATTGTATCCAGGCGAATATTTTCTAAGCCTGTGTGGCCAAAGTTGTGACCTTCGGGTCACTAACAATCATCGACTGTTGTATCGGCACAAGAGGCCGAACGCCTGGAGAATAGCGACGGCGCAAAATGTTGCCGCGCTCAAAGATGGTGTTCAGATCCCGGTCAGCGGATACGGAAAGTTTAAAGGTGTTCCTCTGAGCGACGACGAGATCCGGTTCATCGGATGGGTGATGACCGACGGGACGATCAGTAAAAGCACTAATGCAATAGCCATATCCCAGTCTGAGAGCCAGCCATGGTTCGACGAGATTGAACGGGTTTTGCAATCCTGTGGATTGAAGTACGGGAAATACAAAATCACGGCCCGGTCTAACTTCACACCTACCGCCGAGCGATGCGTGTTCAGCGTTTCACCGCGCACAAGAGATAAACACCTTCGCGGCTACGCACACTTAGCACCATGGATCAGCAAAACGTTTGCTGATGCGCTCATGGAACTGGATGAGCACCAGTTTGGCGTCCTGCTGGAGGCGATGCATCTCGGAAACGGAAACAAACATAAACCTAAAGACTGGACACCGCGCAGTTATCACATCTCTTCAGGACACAAACTCCTTCTTGAGAGAATACAGATAGCCGCAATCCAACGCGGTTATAGAGCAAGCTTAAGCCAGACAGCACCCAAGACCTGGATAATCCACCTCAAGAAACAATCGTTCGTTAAGGTGGGCTCGACTTTTGGTCCGCACGCCAAGTGGAAGCGTGACGATTTTAATCCGTCTGAACGTTGCTGGTGTGTGGAGAACGAACTCGGCACCAGGCGCAACGGCAAGGTTGCTATCGTAGGCAACTGCCAGATGGCCGGTCGCGGTTTTCGCATCCATCCCGGCAAAGGGGATCTGCTGCTGCTGGATTTTCTCTGGCACATCTCCAGGCACAGCCTGATCAGACCGGCCAGTCTAATCGCCAAGGACGAAAAGGAGGCCGAACAAATCGAGCGGCGGCTCGGCGCGGCCGGCGGCGATCTGATCGAGGCCCTCCGGCTTGCCAACCATGATCGCGACAAGGCTCTTGCCGCGGCGATCCGGGACAATGAAAAGCGGGGTGCCAGGCGCATTGACATCATCGAGCTGGAGCTTGGTCTACATGCCGCCGGCATCGCCGACTACGAACCGACCATGCCGTGGCATTTCGAGCGAGCGAGCGATCGGCAGCTCGCCTACATCGCCCGAACCGGGATTGATCCGAAGCAGGTCCGCTGCAAGGGCGAGGCTTCCGCCATCATCGAGCTTCTGGAAAAGCGGCGGCGGCTCGGGCTGGCGACCTTCAAACAGGCCCGGCTGCTGCGGCGTCTTGGCCATCCCAAGCCGCACGAACTCTCGATCGGCGAGGCCGGGGCCTGGATCAAGCGCCGGCTCGGGCAGCGACACAGTATCGAACTGAAAGGCCAAAATGGAGAACACCGACGCCGGCAATAAAAGTAAGCCGATCCACAGCTATAACGGTGAGGTTTCCGACTTCATTGCTCAAGGCATTCCTCAATTCATTGGGTTCGAAGCCGAGAGGCTAATGTTGACGATTCTAGCGCGTAACGAGGATCTAATCGAAGCGCCGGGAATGGGGCCTCATTTGTTTGGAGATGCGACCAATCAACTCATTTACCAGACACTAGCCGATTACATTCAATATGAATCCCATCCTTACACCAAAGGGCATGTGATGGCTTACGCGCGCCAGGTGCCGGGGCTCTGGGAAAAAATCGATGCCGATGAACGCTTCGTCCCGCTTTTTGACGACAGTCCACACAACATCGACAGGTCGGAATTCAATTTCATGCTTGGGCGCCTGCGTCAGTACCTCGCTCATCGGATGGCTTTCATCGAGAATTGGGCATCGATTCAATCCTTGCTTTCAAGCAAAGATCGCGAAGGTAACCCTGCTGATGGATTTCGCCAGATCGCTCTGAAAATCGAAACACTAGCTCCCTGCGGCTCGATCAGTGTGCTGAACGGAACCGATCCGATCACCTACAGCGAGATGGAACTGGACATGAGTCTGGTGCTCGCAGGGGACCGTTGGCTCAGCCGCAAAACCGCCGCAATGCTAGTGGCCCCGAGTGGTCACGGAAAAAGCACCTTTACCACCCAGCTTGTTCTTGGATGGGCCTGCGGACGGCCGGTATTCGGAATTAACTCTGCCGGCGCTCTTCAAATCGTTTGTATCCAAGCCGAGGACGATAAAAACGATGTCATCGAGTTTTGCCGGATGGAGCGCCGGATGAACCTTTCGGACGCCGAGAAAGCCTTGATTCGTAAAAACGCCCATATCGAACAGGTTGCCGATTGCACCGGGCCTGCATTCTTCAAACGGATACGGACCATTCTCTCAGCGCGAAGATCTACCGACGTGCTGATCATCAATCCTTTAACTGCCTATCTGGGCAAAGATCCCCGCGACCCGACTTCGAATGCCGATTTCTTCCGTGTACGGCTGGCGCAAATTCTGGCCGAGTTCAACTGCGCGTGCATCATTGTGCATCACACTCCGAAAACCAACTTCATCCGAACCGAAGATTTCAATTGGTGGGACTGGATGTATCTGGCCAGCGGTGAAGCCGGAATCGTCAACTGGATCAGAGCATGCCTGGTCATGTGGCCAACAAGTCAGCGCGGCACTTATCGATTCATCGCAGCTAAGCGCGGGGCGCGGATCGGTTGGACCGAGATGGAGTATTACTTCAGTTGGAGCGAAGAGAACGGCATTTGCCTCTGGGTTCCAAGCACTTCAGACCAGATCAAGTCCGCCCAGGAATCGAAGGAAGGCCGTTCTTCCGCCCAGACCAAAGAGAAACACAAACACGGGATTCTTGCGCTTGTTCCGAAGATCGACCCCATCAGCCAGGAGCGGCTGTTCCAGGCAGCTAAATGCGGCCAGAAACTGGTGCGCCAGATCATCGCTGTCCTGATCGAGGACGGTAAAGTGTTCGAGCACAAAATGCTGCGCTACGACCAGAGCGGCAAACGGCTCAAGTCTGGCGTCGGCTATAGCCAGATGCCGCCCACCCTGGAGGAGGAAACTACTAAATGACGGCCTTTTTCAGTAACGAAAGAATAAGTGACGGGGGGAATCTTGGCAAGCTGCCAACATTCCTGCCAACATTGCCAAAATGCCTGTGGGGAAAATACAACCAAAAGGGGGGGGGAATGTTGGCGCACGGGTTGGGTTTAGTACGTAGTACTAACCCGTGTGCCAACATTCCTATTCCCCCGGTATTTACCCCCGGTTTTTCATGCGGCAAGAATCTTGGCAACGGTTGGGGGACAAAAAACAAAATTCCACCCGTTACTCTTCTTTCCAACGCTCCGAACTTTTCAAACAACTCCGCCCCGGCTGGAAACCGTTGAAAGGACAAAACAAACTTTTCCGTAACTCTCTCCGAACGGCCGAACATCCCTTCAGGAGCTTCATGAAACGCCCAAAACACAACCTTAAAGGCTGGCTGGGATTGCCGGTCACCAAGCCCGAGGGCGAGGATTTTTTCATCGTCGCCGTCCGCATTGAGAATCCCTCAGATCCGTGCTGGGACGACGGCTTCTGCCTGATGGGAAGCTGGGAGATCATCAGCCGGGATCTGGAGAAGTCGATTGCTCTTACGCCCAAGGCGCTTGGCTACCGGCGATGCCGGTTTGCCCTCAAGCTTTATCAAGGCCAGGAGGCTCGCGAATACATGAGCCAGATGGTGAAGGACGAGCTTCGTTACGCCGCGCAGAAACGTGGGCAGCCAAATAACTAGACGACGTCTAATTTTTGCAGGTAGTTACTACTTATCCCCCCCACAATGAGAGGACCCGATTCCCGAAAACGCCAGCGCGAAGAACTCCAGCGCCTGCGGCGGGAAAAACGACAAGCCCGGCAACGTGCCAAACCACACTCGGGATCACATTGCAAAACCGTGGCCGGAGCTAACAGTTAGACCGTCTAACTTTCTCCCCTCCCCGCGTGTTCACAGCTCGATATCAGATCCAGTTACTCCCTGCCCCGGACGGCCGGCTCTTCTGGGCGGCAGGAGAATCTCGCGGCGATCTTCTGGTAGACGGCAGCCATGAGAAAAGGGACTCCGGTCTAAAGCGAAAAGTCTTTTACGATGATGGCCGCGGGCGCCGGCTCACCTACGAGGCCAACTTCGAAAAGGGCTCTTATCGCTACGTACTGGAACGCGCCGACCACCACGATGGTAAGGTGCAACGTACGATATTCCCGACGTTGCAGGCCGCCGTTTTCTGCCTGACCGGCTGTATCAGCCGCAACGAGTAAGGCTCCGCTCCCGCCTGGTTAACACCAGCCCAAAACCTTTGGTTTCGGAGCTGCCCAAATCAATTTGGGCTATTTTGGGCCGAATTCGAAAAACGCCGTGCGGCGAGCACTGGACGCTATCAATTCGCTCTGAGCCTATGTGATTACCGCAGGCTCCTTCCGGTAATCACGCTCTTTTTCACGAAAATCGTATCAGTTACCCTGGCAGGGTTAGCCTTGTTTATTGGAAGTTGATTACATGTCAACCTCTTCACGTCCTTACCGAACTCGCAAAAAAGATTCCGTTTCGCAACGAGCAATCAATTGATTGGCAACGCGAAAATTAGTCTCCGTCCGAGGGGAAAGGAGGCCTTAAAACGTGCCGGGATTGGAAGATGAGTGGGTTAATTTTGGCAGCGATTGGATGGGCTGGAGGCGTGGGAATCAGCTATGAGGGAGGGAGGTCTCGGACTGGCTGAGTAGAGCCATATTGCTGCTTAAGTTCGTCGAAAGAAGCGCCATTATTAGCATCGAGTTGGCTAGGGCTGAAGTTAAACAAGACGCCCTGGATGGAGAGGTGTGGGAGCTGGCTATTATCCCAATTGAAGACACCGGCGGCGGTTTTGGTGACGGAACTCAAGGCCTGATGTTTTTCGAGGATTTCTGGTCCTGGCAAGGCGCTCAAAGTTTCACTAGCGGAGACAACAGCTTTAGCCAGGTGGAACTTGGTTTTGCCGTTGGCCTGGCGGAAGTAGTCTTCGCCTGCGGAGACGGTGCGTTTGGTGCGAGCGAGCATTTCCTTGGAAATGGAGGGTTGTTCCCCGCGGCCGCGCAATTGGGCGATGCCCCAATTCTGGCTTCTTGCTTTATAGAGAGCGGTGTTGGGATTAACGCCTAGACGGCGAGCGACCTCGCGGATGGAGAGGCCGCTGACTACGAGGGCTCTGAACGCGCCCCAATCGACATCGAGTTTTTTCATGGGGTAGAGAGAGAGTAATCTCTAAGAGCCCCAAGTGAAAGCGCCATCATCGGAGCCGGCGTGCATATAGGCGTTGTGGTCGGTAATCATGTCATCGTATTCGCGCTGCATGTTCGAGAAAGAACTTTCGGGCTGGTTTTTGAGCTGGGTGCCGGCGAGTGCGCCGAGGCGGCGGGCCAGTTCGACGGCGAAACAGCAACTGTCGGCGTAGTCGGGGCTGCGGGGGAAATGTTTGCGCATCTCCGGCTTGGTTTCGACCCTGCACTTCTTGGCGCGCATTTCCCAGCGACGTGCGCAGAACTCTTTTATTGCTTGGGCCGGCATGTTGCGCAGGGCGTCGTTAACGGCGAACTCGCGCACGGCGAAATGCAGCTCGCTGACCACCCGGTCGTACTCTTCGCTGGCGGGGCGCGGGTTAACGGCGCTGATGGGGCGCTCGCTGACTTTGCCCGCCTCCTCGATGCCGACAACCGGCCCCCATTCCCGTCTAAAAATAGACAATAGGCCGCCGCCTTCACCCGAGCTGCCCAGAGCGAAACGTTCCGGCGGAATAGCGAGCGAGCGGCAAAGTTCGACGCACTGGTGGAAGATCTGGTAATGAATTTCCTGGTCGAGGCGGACACTGATTTTCAGCTCGACGGGGGTCCCGAACTCGATGAGCCAACTCTTAGCGCCGTCCTCGCCCGGGACCTGGCCAAGCTTGAAGGGGAGAAACACTTTGCGGTCGCCGCCTTCGTAGCTTGGGTCCAGCACGGCGCACTGGGTAAAGCTGGTGTACCAGGTGGCCGGCTCGCGTAAGTGGTTGTTAAGGACGATGCGTTCGTCGAGCACTGTTTGGGTGATGCCGACCGGGGTCCAGAACCCGATTGATTGAGACCAAAACCGCGGATGTTCACTGGTGCCGTGATAGGCCAGAGCGTCATCGATCTGGCGCTGGTTGATCAGGAAAGGATATTTCCGCTCGCCGCCTTTTTCGACGATCGCGGGACTCCTGCGGCCGTCGAAGAACACGCAGCAACCAACTCCGCGGGCCGGGCCGCCGCGGGTTTCCCATTGTTCGGCTGAATCTGGATCGACACTTATCCAGCCGCCCAGCGGCTCGCTGAACCGGCCGTGGGGGTCCTCGCGTGATTCGGCGTTGCCAAGTAAGAGCGCCTTGAACTCGGGGTTTTTGGCCAGGTTGTCGCAAGCCTGGAAGATGGCCTCGCGAGTGCCTTGCGCCTCATCGACGACTAACAGGACCCGGGTGTTGTGGTAACCGATCAGGTTGTGCAGGGCCTCCTCCACCGGGCCGTCCTCGATGGCTAACCCGAAGATGCCGTTCTTTTTGTCGCCGGCCCGAAGTCGGATCATGTATTCGCTGTAGAGAGCCTGCCCGATGGTCA
>Ga0306926_10002227_pt1 | contig 19712 bp, 19 predicted proteins | sample flu12Cox44000178_FD_203759 | JGI IMG/M metagenome (GOLD analysis project Ga0306926, IMG submission 203759) | Lab enrichment of tropical soil microbial communities from Luquillo Experimental Forest, Puerto Rico - flux8day.12C.oxic.44.000.178 (v2)... | ecosystem: Environmental > Terrestrial >... | reverse complement strand
CAGGGCCGAGACCGTCGATCGTCCAGCCATCGCCGTACTTCCACAACGCGCGCGCCAGCCACAAGGTCGGGCGAACGATCAGGAAGTCGTAGATCTCGTCGAAATACCACTTGTTGAGCAGAAACTTATAGAGCGGCTCCTGCTGGCGCGCGAGCTCGACCGGCAGCTCGGGCCGGCGGATGTAGAACTCCCAGGCGATGACGAAGCCAATTCCCATCGCCAGGGTTGGAATCATAGCAATCAGCAACGGGATTTGGTGCATCATTTCGAAGATATGGCTGCCCGTGGCGAATTTGAGCGAGTCGCCGAAGAACTCACCGACATCGTGGCCGACGAACAGCTCGCGGAAGGGATAGCCGGAGAAAATCGCGCCGGTGGCAAGGAAGCAGAGGGGAATGAGCATCACCATCGGGCTCTCCCGCGCTGCGTCGTAGTGATGCTGATCGTGGGGGGCGCCGTGGAACGTCAGGAAGATGAGCCGCCAAGAATAGAACGCGGTGAGCGCCGCAGCGATCGCCGTCAGCCCGAAAGCGTAGAGCGCCATCGGTTTGTTGCTCACATAGGCGGCCTCGATGATGGCATCCTTGGAGAAATAGCCGGCGGTGAGTGGAAAGCCGCTCAATGCGAGTGAGCCGATCACCATCGTCCAATAGGTGATCGGGAGCTTGTCCTTGAGCCCGCCCATGCGCCGGATGTCCTGCTCGTGGTGCATGGCAATGATCACGGAGCCGGAACCGAGGAAGAGGAGCGCCTTGAAGAAGGCATGCGTGAACAGGTGATACATGCCGATCGAATAGGCGCCCGTGCCCATGGCGACGAACATGTAGCCAAGCTGCGAGCAGGTCGAATAGGCAATGATGCGCTTGATGTCGTTCTGCACCAGGGCGATGGTGGCGGCGAAGAAAGCCGTGGTCGCGCCGATGAAGGTGACGAAGGCTTGCGCGGTGGGCGCGAGATCGAACAGCGGTGAGAGCCGTGCCACCATGAACACGCCCGCCGTCACCATGGTGGCGGCATGAATGAGCGCGGACACGGGGGTTGGACCTTCCATCGCGTCCGGCAGCCACGTATGCAGCAGAAACTGCGCCGATTTGCCCATGGCGCCCATGAACAGGAGCAGACTGATCAGCGTCAGCGCGTCTACATCCCAGGAGAGGAAATGAATCGTCTTGCCGGTGAGCGCGGGCGCCTGCGCGAAGACGGTGTCGAGGTCGACCGCACCGGTCATCATGAACGCGGCGAAAATGCCGAGTGAGAAGCCGAAGTCGCCCACGCGATTGACGATGAAGGCCTTGATCGCGGCGGCGTTTGCTTCCGGCTTGTGGTACCAGAAGCCGATGAGCAAATAGCTCATCAGGCCGACTCCCTCCCAGCCGAAAAACAGTTGCACCAGATTGTCCGCTGTCACCAGCGCCAGCATGGCGAAGGTGAACAAGGACAAATACGAGAAGAAGCGCGGTCGGTACGGATCCTCCTCCATGTAGCCGACGGAATAGAGGTGGACGAAGGCCGAAATGGTGGTGACGACGACCAGCATGACCGCCGTCAGCGCATCGACGCGCAGCGCCCAATCGACCTTGAGGTCGCCGGAGACGATCCAAGGAAAGAGCGTCACACGAGCGTCGTGATGGCCAAATCCGACGTCGATGAAAGCCAACCACGACAGCAGCATGGCGGCGAACAGGAACACGGTGGTGACGAACTCGGCGGAACGGGAGCCCGCAGCCGGCGGTTCCGGCGCTTGCGGCTCGGCGTGCGAGGCTTCGATGACGGCATGCGTCTCGTGCGGAGACGGCGCGCCGCGCGGATGGCTTTCGTCGACCGGACCGTGCGCGTGGCTCTCGGTGCCGACATCCGGCGGCCCGCCGGGATAGCGCGCTCGCGCGCCGGCGAGCGCGATGAGCGCGGCGATGATGGCACCGAGCAGCGGCAGGAAAACGATCGCGTAATACACGCTCAGCCCTTCATCAGGTTGATGTCTTCGACCGCGATCGAACCGCGATTGCGATAGTAGGCGACGAGAATGGCAAGCCCTATGGCCGCCTCAGCCGCGGCAACCGTGAGCACCAGCAGGGCATAGACTTGGCCGACCAGATCTCCGAGGAAGGCGGAAAAGGCGACGAGATTGAGGTTGACCGCAAGTAGGATCAATTCGATCGACATGAGAATGATGATCACGTTCTTGCGGTTGAGGAAAATGCCGAAAATGCCGATCGTGAACAGGATCGCGGCGACCGTGAGGTAGTGGGCGAGACCGATGGTCATGTCGCTTCCTGTGCGCTAGAGGCCCTGGCCCGGCCGCACCTTGACGATCTCGATGGAGGTCGCCTTGCTGCGCGCAACCTGCTCGGCGATGTTCTGCCGCTTGACGTAGGGCTTGTGCCGCAGTGTGAGCACGATTGCCCCGATCATGGCCACCAACAGCACCACGCCGGCCGCCTGGAAGAAGTAAACGTAGCGCGTGTAGAGCACGTGGCCGAGCGCTTGGACGTTGACCACGCTTGCATTCGGCGGCATCGGCGCCGCGATCGCCTGCGCCACGCTGGCGCCGGTGGTCCAGCCGACCAGGACGACTACCAGCTCGATCAGCAGAATGCCGCCGATGAACGCGCCGATCGGCAAATACTGAAGAAAACCTTGGCGCAGCTCGACGAAATCCACGTCGAGCATCATCACCACGAACAGGAACAACACCAGGACCGCGCCGACATAGACGATGATGAGGATCATCGCCAGGAATTCCGCGCCCAGGAGGATGAACAACGCCGCCGCGTTGACGAAGGCGAGAATGAGAAACAGCACCGAGTGCACGGGATTTCTGGCTGCGACGACCATGACCGCAGCGGCAATGCACACGCCGGCGAACAAGTAGAAGAACAGCGCGGGGAAGATCATTCCGCGGCCTCACCGGTACGGCGCATCGAGGGCGATGTTCTTGGCGATCTCGCGCTCCCAACGGTCGCCGTTGGCAAGCAGCCGCTCCTTGTCGAAGTAGAGCTCCTCCCGCGTCTCGGTCGCGAACTCGAAGTTCGGTCCTTCGACGATGGCGTCGACCGGGCAGGCCTCCTGGCAAAGTCCGCAATAGATGCATTTGACCATGTCGATGTCGTAGCGCGTGGTGCGGCGCGTGCCGTCGTTGCGGCGCGGCCCCGCCTCTATGGTGATGGCTTGCGCCGGACAGATCGCCTCGCACAGCTTGCAGGCGATGCAGCGCTCCTCGCCGTTCGGATAGCGGCGCAGCGCATGCTCGCCGCGAAAGCGCGGGGAGAGCTGTCCCTTCTCGAACGGATAATTGAGTGTTGGCTTCGGCTTGAAGAAATAGCGAAGGCCGAGCACGAATGCCGACACGAACTCCTTGAGGAACAACGCGCGGGCGGCCTGATCCAATTTCATGCGGCGATCCTTTCGGCTACTGCGTTTTGCCGCGGCATGTCGCTTAGTCCCCAATCATCCCGCCCAGCCAATAGCCGATGCCCGCGAAAACGATAATGTCGGCCGCGAGCACGGCGCGGCGCAGCAACGATATCTCCTGCTCCAGCGTCTCGCCTTCGGCCACGCTGTCGGCTCGCGCGCGCAAGCCGCGCTCGACGAAGCTCACCAGTGGAACGTAAGCCAGCGCCGCAACGATCGTGCCGATGACGGCTCCGATGAGCCCGGCCAGCGACAGATCTATCATGCCGTTGCTCCGTCATTTCGCGATCAATCCGCCGTATTGCAAGACGCCGGCGACGATCGCCACCATTGCCAGGGAAAGCGGCAGGAAGACCTTCCAGCCCAGCCGCATGAGCTGGTCGTAGCGGTAGCGCGGCACGATCGCCTTCACCATGGCAAAAAGAAAGAACATGAATAGGCATTTGAGCACGAACCAGATCACTCCCGGGATCCAGGTGAACGGCGCCACCGGAAACGGCGGCAGCCAACCGCCGAGGAACAGAATGGTCGCCATCGCGCACATGGTCAGGATGGCGATGTACTCGCCCAGGAAGAAGAGCATGAACGGCGTCGCGGAATATTCCACCGAATAGCCGGCGACCAGCTCGGATTCGGCCTCCACCAGGTCGAACGGCGGGCGGTTGGTCTCGGCGAGCGCGGAGATGAAGAAGACCACGAACATCGGCAGCAGCGGCAGCCAGAACCAGTTGAAGATTCCCAACCTGCCCGCCTGCGCCTCGACGATGGCCGAGAGGTTGAGCGAGCCAGCTAAGAGCAGCACGGTGATGAACACGAAACCGATCGAGACTTCGTAGGACACCATTTGTGCCGCCGAGCGCAGCGCCGCGAGGAACGGGTATTTGGAGTTCGACGACCAGCCCGCCATGATCACGCCGTAAACCATGAGCGATGAGATCGCGAAGATGTAGAGGACGCCGACGTTGATGTCGGCGATCGCCCAGTCGGCATTGACCGGGATCACGGCCCAGGCCGACAGGGCAAGCGCGGCGGTGACGAGCGGCGCCAGCAGGAACACGCCCTTGTTGGCGCCGGCCGGGATGATCGGTTCTTTGACGACGAATTTGAAGAGATCGGCGAAGGATTGCAGCAGACCCCAAGGTCCGACCACGTTGGGCCCGCGCCTGATCTGCACCGCGGCCCAGATCTTGCGGTCGGCGTAAAGCACGTAGGCGGTGATGATGAGGAGGACGACGAGCAGAAGCACGCTCTGCGCGAGGATGATGATCAGCGGCCAGATGTAGTTGGTCCACACTTCGGCCATTGTCAGCTATTCCGCCGCCGTGAGGGCGCCCTGGCGCTCGGCGATCACCGAGCACTCCGCCATGGTGGCGGAAGCCCGCGCGATCGGATTGGTGAGGTAGAAGTCGTCGAGCGCGCGGCCGAACGCAGCCTTCTCGACCGCGCCCCCGCGCGCGGCAAGCGCGGCGATCTCCGCTCGCTGCCCCGGCGCGATCTGACCCAGCCGTTGCAGGTGGGGGTGCGCTTTGAACAGCGCCTGGCGCAACTGTGCGAGCGAGTCATAGGGAAGCTTGCGGCCGAGCACATCCGACAGCGCGCGCAGGATCGCCCAGTCCTCGCGCGCCTCGCCCGGCGGGAAGGAGGCGCGGCCGGCCATCTGCACGCGCCCTTCGGTATTGACGTAGATGCCGGATTTCTCCGGGTAAGCCGCGCCGGGAAGGATGACGTCGGCGCGCTGTGCGCCAGCGTCGCCGTGCGTGCCGATATAGACGACGAACGCTCCCGGAGCGATGTCGATTTCGTCAGCGCCGAGCAGGAAGACAAGGTCGAGCGCGCCGGGTGCCGCCATTTCTGATGCCGTACGGCCGCCCGGACCGGGAACGAAGCCGAGGTCGAGCGCGCCCACGCGCGCCGCCGCCGTATGCAGGACCGAATAGCCGTTCCACCCCTCCTTGGCGCTACCCTGCGCGGCGCGCGCCGCGAGCGAGGCGACTGCCGCGCCGTCCGGCCGCGCCAGCCCCGCCATGCCGATGATCACCAGCGGATGGTCGGCCCGTTTGAGCACGGCGCCGAACTCATGCGTCCCCGAGGCCACATCGGAGAGCGTCTGCGGCCCCGCGCCAAGATAGCTGTAAGGATAGGTGAGATCGGCCCGCTCGCCGATCAGGCCGATTGGAATGCCGGTCGTGCGCCAGCGCTTGCGGATGCGCGCGTTAAGCACGGCCGCTTCGCGCCGGGGATTCGAAGCGACCATGAGCAAGGCATCCGCCTCCTCGATTCCGGCGATGGTGGCGTTGAAGAGGTAGCTCGCCCTCCCCGCTGCCGGGTCGAGCGCCGCGCCATCCTGCCGACAATCGAGGTTGGCGACGCCAAGTCGCGTCATCAAATCCTTGAGCGCAAAGATCTCCTCGACTGCGGCGAGATCGCCAACGATCGCGCCCATGCGCTTCGCCTGCGTCTGCTTGACCTTGGCGGCGATGGCGTCGAAGGCATCCCGCCACGAGGCAGGATAAAGCCGGCCGTCCTCGCGAATGTAGGCCTGATCGACGCGCTGCGTGCGCAGGCCGTCGACCACGTGGCGCGTCTTGTCGGAAATCCACTCCTCGTTCACGTCGTCGTTGTCGCGCGGCAGGATGCGCATGACTTCGCGTCCGCGGGTATCGATGCGGATGGCCGAGCCGAGCGCATCCATGACGTCGATCGATTCGGTCTTGTTGAGCTCCCATGGACGCGCGGCAAAGGCATAAGGCTTGGACGTGAGCGCGCCGACGGGGCAGAGGTCGACCACGTTGCCCTGCAGCTCGGAGGTCATGGCCTGTTCCAGATAGGTTGTGATCTCCGTGTCCTCGCCGCGGCCGATCGCGCCGAGCTCCGGCACGCCGGCGACCTCGGTCATGAAGCGCACGCACCGCGTGCAGTGGATGCAGCGGTTCATGACGGTCTTGACGAGGACGCCGACATATTTGTCCTCGACCGCGCGCTTATTCTCCTCGAACCGGCTGGAATCCACGCCGTAGGCCATGGCCTGATCTTGCAGATCGCACTCCCCGCCCTGGTCGCAGATCGGGCAATCAAGCGGGTGGTTGATCAGTAGGAATTCCATCACGCCTTCACGCGCTTTGCGCACCATCGGCGTCTTGGTGAGGACCTCGGGCGGCTCGCCGTTCGGCCCTGGTCGACAATCGCGCACGCCCCAGGCGCAGGAGGCCACCGGTTTGGGCGAGCCCTTGAGTTCGACCAGGCACATGCGGCAATTGCCGGCAATCGAGAGCCGTTCGTGGAAGCAGAAATGCGGGATTTCCGCGCCCGCCGCCTCACACGCCTGCAGCAGCGTGTGGTCCAGCGGGACGTCAATCTCTTTGCCGTCGACGATCAGCTTGGTCATCTCAATTCCACTGCAGCCAAATCAGCAGAGCGATGGCAAGGACGACGCCCACTGCCATGTCGAGCCGCACCAACCATGCCACGCGATGCCAAACGCGATTCGAGAAAGTCACGACCGGTCTAGCGTCATTCGTGTCGCTGAGGTTGCTCATGCTGCGTCCCTGACGATCCATGTGGCGATCGAGATCCTCTGCCCATCAGGCACAACGCGCCGCTTTCCATAATTGCGCCGCCGGCAGGCTTTCCCAGCCGAAGGCGTGCTCGTTCGGCCCGTGCTGCTGCAAATGTTGCAGCCGCTCGATTGCCTCCTGCACCGTCGGCCGACGTCCGGCCGGCACCCACCACATCACGAAGTAGCGCTCGTCCATCCGCTCGAACCACTCGTGGCGGCGGCCGTAGAAGCGTTTGTGTACCGTCTGCCAGACGAACCGCTCGAGCGCCTCGACGCTGTCCCATACCGACAGGTTGATCGCCATGCGCGGATCGCCGGCAAACGGGCGGGTGTCGATGGCGCTTCCGCTGTCGTCCTGATAGCGCCAGACAAATCCTGGGCTGCGCTCGGCCAAGCCGTTCACGAGCGCGAGGTTGTCGACGAAGTCCGCCATGCGCGGATCGCCGACTTCGTAGCGTAGGCGGCCAATGTTGAGCTGCGCGAGATGAAGCGTTGTCATCGGAACATGCTCTCCATTACTCCGCCGCCACCCGCACCGGCTCCGGATGCGGGTTGGCGCTGTACTCGTCGATGCGCCGCTCGATCTCGTGCCGGAAATGGCGAAGCAGGCCCTGTACCGGCCAGGCCGCGCCATCCCCGAAGGCGCAGATCGTATGGCCCTCGATCTGGGTGGTGACCTCCATGAGCATGTCGATCTCGCGCTTATGCGCGCGGCCTTCGGCCATGCGGCTGAGGACTCGCCACATCCAACCCATGCCCTCGCGGCAGGGCGTGCACTGGCCGCAGCTCTCATGCTTGTAGAAATAAGAGATGCGCGCCATGGCGCGGATGACGTCGGTCGATTTGTCCATCACGATCACGGCGGCGGTGCCGAGCGCGGACTTGAACTCGCGGCAACCGTCAAAATCCATGAGCAAATGCTCGCATTGGTACGCCGGGATCATCGGCATCGAAGAGCCGCCGGGGATGACGGCGAGCAAGTTGTCCCAGCCGCCGCGCACGCCCCCAGAATGTTTGTCGAGCAACTCGCGCAGCGGGACGCCCATGGCGTCTTCCACCGTGCAGGGCTTCTCCACATGCCCGGAAATGCAGAACAGTTTGGTGCCAGTGTTGTTAGGCCGCCCGATGGCGGCAAACCAGTGGGCGCCGCGCCGCATGATGTCGGGCACCACGGCGATCGACTCCACGTTGTTGACCGTGGTCGGAGAGCCGTAGACGCCGACATTGGCGGGGAACGGCGGTTTCAGACGCGGCTGGCCCTTCTTACCTTCCAGGCTCTCCAACAGCGCCGTCTCTTCGCCGCAGATGTAGGCGCCGGCGCCATGGTGCACGATGATGTCGAAGGGAAAGCCGTGGACGTTGTCTTTGCCGATGAGATTGGCCGCGTAGGCCTGATCGACCGCCGCCTGCAGGCGTTCGCGCTCGCGCACGAACTCGCCACGGATATAGATGAAGCAGGTATGCGCCCCCATGGCGAAACCGGCGATCAGACAGCCCTCGACCAACAGATGCGGGTCGTTGCGCATGATCTCGCGGTCCTTGCAGGTGCCGGGCTCGGATTCATCGGCGTTGACCACGAGATAATGCGGCCGCCCGTCGGACTGCTTGGGCATGAACGACCACTTCAGTCCGGTGGGGAAGCCGGCGCCGCCGCGGCCGCGCAGCCCCGAGGCCTTCACTTCGTTGATGATCCCATCGCGCCCCTTCTCGAGGATGGCTTTGGTGCCGTCCCAGGCGCCGCGCGCACGCGCACCCTCGAGGCCCCAGTCGTGCAGGCCGTAGAGGTTGGTGAAGATGCGATCCTTGTCCTGGAGCATCAGCGCCGCCTCGATGAATCATCGATCTGAGGTTTCGGCGTGACCGCTTCGCGCACATTCGCCGGCTCGCCGGGTTTCTTGGTCGCGGCATCGCGCAGGGCCTGATCCCGTCTCGGCCCGCCGCTTCCGCGCCGATAGAGCGCGGGATCGGTGAGTGTCGTCGGGCCGCCGACGGGCGCGGACAGCTGCCGGTCCACCTGGGGGCCTCCCTTGACAGTTTTGCCGGCCACGAGGTCGTCCAATATTTTAGTCAAGCTTTCCGGGCTAAGATCTTCATAATAATCATAATTGACTTGCGTAGCGGAGGGGTTGGCGCAGCTGATCTGCGCCATCGGGCCGTTGACGCAGGCGCCCAGGCATTCGACTTCGATCCAGGACAGCTTGCCGTCGGAGGTGACTTCGAGCGGCTCGCCGATCCGCTCGTGGCAGAGCTTGATCAGCTTATCCGCGCCGCGCAGCACGCAAGGCGTTGTGCCGCAAAGCTGGACGTGAAAGCGCCCAACCGGCGCCAGGTTGAACATGGTGTAGAAGGTCGCGACTTCGAGCGCGCGGATTTTCGGCATGCCGAGGAGATCGGCGACGTGCTCGATGGCCTTTTGCGGCAGCCAGCCGCCGGCCTGCTCCTGTGCGCGCCACAGCAGCGCGATGATCGCGGAATGCTGCCGCCCTTCCGGATATTTGGCGATCTCGCCCTTGGCCCAATCGAGATTCTCGACCGTGAAGGCGAAGCTCTTGGGCTGGAGCGCGGGATCGGCGAGGCGACGCACGGCCATCAGCGATCGACCTCCCCGAACACGATGTCGAGCGAACCGAGGATCGCCGATATGTCCGCCAGCATGTAACCCCGGCAGAGGAAATCCATGGCCTGCAGATGAGCGAAGCCGGGCGCTCGGATCTTGCATCTGTACGGCTTGTTGCCGCCGTCGGCGATGAGATAGACGCCGAACTCGCCCTTGGGGGCCTCGACCGCGGCATAGACCTCGCCAGCCGGCACGTGAAAGCCTTCCGTGTAGAGCTTGAAGTGATGGATGAGCGCCTCCATGGAGCGCTTCATCTCAGCACGCTTGGGCGGAACGATCTTGTGATCCTCGACCGCCACCGGCCCCTGTCCTTCGGCGGCGTATAGCTTCTCAAGGCACTGTTTCATGATCTTGATCGACTGCCGCATCTCTTCCACGCGGATGCAGTAGCGGTCGTAGTTATCGCCGTTCTTGCCGATGGGAATGTCGAAATCGAGCTCGGAATAACATTCATAAGGCTGCGCCTTGCGCAGATCCCACGCCGCACCAGACCCGCGCACCATCACGCCGGAAAAGCCCCACGCCCAGGCATCGGCCAGCGTAACCACACCGACGTCAACGTTGCGCTGCTTGAAGATCCGGTTGTCCGTTAAGAGCCCCTCGATATCGTCGCATACCTTGAGGCACGGATCGCAGAATGCCCAGATGTCGTCGAGGAGCTTTGGCGGTAAATCCCGGTGCACGCCTCCGACGCGGAAATAGTTCGCGTGCAGGCGAGATCCTGACGCGCGCTCGTAGAACACCATCAGCTTCTCGCGCTCCTCGAAGCCCCAGAGCGGCGGCGTCAGCGCGCCCACGTCCATCGCCTGCGTCGTCACGTTGAGGAGGTGGGAGAGCAGGCGTCCGATCTCGCAGTAGAGCACGCGAATGAGCTGCCCGCGCTTGGGCACGGCGATGCCGAGCAGCTTCTCGGCCGCCAGGCAGAACGCGTGCTCCTGGTTGATCGGCGCGACGTAATCGAGCCGGTCGAAGTAGGGCACCGCCTGCAAATAGGTCTTGTGCTCGATCAGCTTCTCGGTCCCGCGGTGCAAGAGCCCGATATGCGGATCGACGCGCTCGACCACCTCGCCGTCGAGGTCCAAAACGAGACGCAGCACGCCGTGCGCCGCCGGGTGCTGCGGCCCGAAATTCATGGTGAAATTGCGCAGATTAGTTTCAGCCATGGGACCCAATCCGAATGCGGGGTAATGAGACGGATACGTGCGACCCGCTGTTCACTGATCTTTCCCGTTCCCCGCCTTCTCGTCCCCCGGCAGCGGATAGCCCGGACCCTCCCACGGCGACAGGAAATCAAAGTTGCGGAATTCCTGCGTCAGCCTGACCGGCTCGTAGACGACGCGCTTCTGCTCGTCGTCGTAGCGCACCTCGACGAAACCGGTGAGGGGAAAATCCTTGCGCAGCGGATGACCCTCGAACCCGTAGTCGGTAAGCAGCCGACGCATGTCGGGGTGCCCGGTAAAGAGCACCCCGTAGAGATCGTAAGTCTCGCGCTCGAACCAGTTGGCGCCGGGAAAGACGCCGATGATCGAGGGGACCGGCGTCGCCTCGTCGACCTCGGTCTTCACCCGCACGCGCAGGTTCTGCTTGGGAGAGAGGAAATGATAGACGACATCGAAGCGCCGCTCGCGGCTCGGCCAGTCGACCGCGGTGACGTCGATGATGCACCAGAACTGGCATCCCTCGTCGTCGCGCAGGAAGTTGGCGACTTTCACGATGTCGCGGGCGAGTGCGGTGATCGTCAGCTCGCCATTCGCAACTGCGTACCCGGTGACCGAACCCGGGAGCGCGCCGGCGATGATCCCGCCGAGTTTATCCAGCCTGTCATCCATTGCACGAAACCCATCAGCGCTCGATGGTGCCGGTGCGTCGGATCTTCTTCTGCAGCAACAGCACGCCGTAGAGCAGTGCCTCCGCGGTCGGCGGGCAGCCGGGCACGTAGATATCGACCGGCACGATGCGATCGCAGCCGCGTACGACCGAGTAGGAATAGTGGTAGTACCCGCCGCCGTTTGCGCACGAGCCCATGGAAATGACGTAGCGCGGCTCCGGCATCTGGTCATAGACCTTACGCAACGCCGGCGCCATCTTGTTGGTCAGCGTCCCCGCCACGATCATCACATCCGATTGCCGCGGCGACCCGCGCGGTGCAAAGCCGAACCGCTCCGCATCGTAGCGCGGCATCGACATCTGCATCATCTCGATCGCACAGCAAGCAAGCCCGAACGACATCCACATGAGCGAGCCGGTGCGCGCCCAGATGATGAGATCGTCGCTCGCCGTGACCAGGAAGCCCTTGTCCGCGAGCTCGTTGTTGAGCCCGGCGAAGAAAGCATCGTCCGCCCGCGCAGGCTTGCCGGTATGCGGATCAACAATGCCCTTGGCGGGCGGGGCGATGACGGCCTTGCCCTCTAATCCCATTCAAGCGCTCCTTTACGCCATTCATATATGAAGCCGATGGTCAGAACGCCAAGGAACACGATCGCCGACCAGTAGCCGTAGAGCCCGAGATCGCGCAGTGCGACGGCCCAGGGAAAGAGAAAGCTCACTTCGAGATCGAAAATGATGAACAGGATGGCGACGAGGTAAAACCGCACGTCGAACTTCATGCGGGCGTCATCGAAGGCGTTGAACCCGCACTCGTAGGCGGAAAGCTTCTCCGGATCGGGCGCCTTGAAAGCGATCAGGAACGGCACGATCAGAAGCGCGATGCTGATGCCGAGGGCGACCGCAATGAAGATCACCAGGGGCAAGTAATCTAACAATAGTGCGTTCATCGGCGACCTCACCCCCGACGTTCCGGCCTCGTATGGAAAGCACGCCCTGCAGCCAACGCGCTGTAGGCGCTTGCGAAATCGCCCTCGCCACAGATTGGATTCTACCAGTTCGGGCGCAAGGGAGCCTTAGCGCAGTGCACAATGCGAGGCAAGCCAGCGGCTGCCAGGGCTCGCCATCTTTGCTGGCTGGTGCGAGATCGAGCCACCCTCGACAAGGCCGGCATCAATTGATGTCGCTGCCTTTGCTCCGCTTGCCTGCGAATCGCTGGGCTTCGGCCCCCTGCTCGCGCTAGGCTCTGCCGCCAACGGGGTTCGGTGCCCAGGGAGGGCGGTATGCAACGCAAGGTGATGATCTCGTGCGCGGTGACGGGCTCGGCGGACACGCCAGGCCGGAACCCGGCTGTGCCCGTGACTCCCGAGCAGATCGCCCAATCCGCGATCGATGCCGCCAAGGCGGGCGCGGCGATCGTTCACATCCACGTGCGCGATCCCAAGACGACGCGGCCCAGCATGGACATCTCGCTCTATCGAGAAGTCGTCGACAGGATCAAAGGCAGCGGCAGCGACGTCATCATCAATCTCACCACCGGGCCGGGAGCGCGCTTCGTGCCGGCCGCCGATGACCCGCAAAAGCCCGGCCCGGGCACGACGATGAGAACGCCGGCCGAGCGCGTGCAACATGTTGTCGCGCTCAAGCCCGAAATCTGCAGCCTCGATATGGGCAGCATGAACATGGGTCCGACCGTCTTCATCAATACGCCGACGCATCTGGAAGCCATGGCCGTCGCGATCCGCGATGCCGACGTGATGCCCGAACTGGAAGTGTTCGAGACCGGCCATCTGCTGCTGGCCAAGCGGCTGATCGAGAGCGGCCACATCAAGACGCCGGGAATGTTCCAGATCTGCCTCGGCATTTCCTGGGCGCAGCCCGCGACCACCGAGGCGATGACCTACATGCGAAGCCTCCTGCCGGCGGGTTCGCCGTGGTTCGCCTTCGGCATATCGCTGCATCAATTCCCGATGGTCGCGCAGGCGGTCTTGCTCGGTGGCCATCCGCGGGTCGGGCTCGAGGACAACATCTATCTCGAGAAGGGCAAGCTTGCCCCGAGCAACGCCGCGCTGGTGGAGAAGGCGGTCAAGATCGTCGAGGTCCTCGGCGACGTCGTCGCCACTCCCGCCGATGCGCGCGCAATCCTCGGGCTCAAGACGGCACACTAGGGCCGCGAATTTTATCCGGCGGGGGCGGGGTGCGAAACTAACTTGCCGATACCGAGCTTCAAGCGGGGCCTGGCCTTATTCACTGCCGCCCGTAGTGGCCACGCTCATCGCCTCAACCGCTGCTTTGACGATATCCGACGGCAGCGCATAGGCATCAGCCACGATCTTGGCGAGGCGACCGCCGTCGACCTCCACGATTTCGAGATGCTGTCGCCGCGCCTCGGCGATGAAGGATGGATCGTTCATTGTGGCGTGGAAGGCGTGCCGGAGTGTCGCGATGCGCTCGGCGGGTACATCCGGCGGGGCGAGGATCGGACGGTCCATCGCCTGCGGCGCCACGAACAACTGGAGGATTTTCCGCGTGCGCTCGTCCTTCGTGAATTCGGCGACCGCCGGAACATCCGGGAACAGCGGGCTGCGTTCGAGCGCGACCACGATCGGCACGCTGATTTTATGCTGCGGAAACCAGTCGGGCCGGGTGGAGTTGATCGACGACACCAAACCGCCGCATCGGCCGTCGACCTCGCCGCGTTCCATCGCCAGATAGATTTCGTTGCCGCCCTTGTAGCCGGAGATGACCCTCATCTTCGCCCCGAACAGCTTGTTGAGCATCGCCGGCATGGTTTCCATCTGCGAGCCCACGCCCGAGCCGCCGACGGTGAATTCCTGCTCGAGTGCGTCATGCCACGTCTTGATGCGCGAGCTATGCCAAGCGATGCAAATCGCGCTATTGGCGTCGAGACTGCCGATCCAATTGATCCGGCGCGGATCAAATTTTGCGCCCTTGATGCCGTAGAGCAGGGCAAACGGCACGCTCGAATGCACCAAGCCGAGCACCGTGCCGTCCTTGGGTGCGACCGAATAAAGATAATTCATGGCGCGGATGCCGCCGGCGCCGGGCATATGCTGGATGATGATGTTGGGATTGCCCGGAATATGCTTGCTGAAGAACGGCGCGAACGCGCGCGCGTAGCTGGCGTAACCTCCGCCGACATCGGCGCTCAGGATCAACGCGATTTGACGGCCCTTGTAGAAATCCTCATCCGCATTCGCCGCGGCCGGCAGAGCTGCCAGCCCTAGCGCGCTCAAGACAACCGCCCCGCGGATGAGATCTGCTGGCACGGCGGGCGCCGGTGAGCTAATCGGCTGCGACGTCGATCAAGATACCGTCGCAGTCGGCCATTTTATATGTGCCGAGCGGACAGGAGCGGCGGAACAGTTGCTCGAGCGCTTTTCCCTCCGCGCCCGACATCGGCGCCGGCGCGAGCCGCGGATTGTCGGCGGCGATCCGCTCCACGTCCGCCTTGAACGTTTGCATGTTCTCCACTTTGAAGCCGATGTGATCCATGCCTGGCGTAATGATCCCGGTGCCCTCGTAGTCGGTAATCTCCCAGGGCATGATCACCAGCGTCACACGCCCGTCGGTGGCGTAGTGATTGCGGTCATCCGGCTTCTTGTTGCCGGGAGCGAGCTCGAACACGTCGTAGAAAAAATCGGCCATTTCCGCCGGCCGCATGGTGCGCATGGCCACATGATTGATGTGGCGGGGGTTGGCCTTGCCGTCGTTCTCGACGTAGACCGAGGTGCGGTTCTTCATGTCTTTTTGCGAAATGTCGAAGACGTTGCCGTCGGGATCATGGGTTGTGATGCCGGCAAACGGCCGGTTGGAGGGGCGCTTGAGCCATTTCACGCTCGGGTAGTTTTTGCGCATGCGCTCGAACGCCGTCTCCGCATCCTCGACTTCGATACCGAAATGGTCGAGGCCGGCGGCGCGTCCGGCGCGGCGGGGATTGATGTTGAGGCCGACATAGCCGTCACCGACCGTGACCGCGCTGCCCGGCCGGGTCTTGGCCGAGGTCCGCATGCCGAACACCGCCTCGTAGAACTGGGCAAGCTGGGCGTAGTCCCGACTGACGATGGCAACGTGATTAATCTTCGCAAACATGGCGCTCTCCCTATCCGCCCCCGACCCGGCCATCGTTCAGTCGCGCGCAGGCAAGCCTACAGCATCCACAAAGACGAATGTAGCGCGCTTGTCGCCTGCGCGGGTTCCGCCGTAGCTTGTGCGTCAGCCACCCCTCCCCGTCCAAACCGCAGCAGTGTTTCCATGGCGAAAGAGACGGCGCAACTGGCCGATTATGCGGCGACGTGTCGTTACGAGGACATTCCACCCGACGTGATCGAGCGCGCCAAGCAATGCATTACGGACACGGTTGCCGCGGTTATTTTCGGCTACGACCTGCCCTGGAGCCGCATGGTCGTGGCGTTTGCGGAAAGGAACGGCGCCGGCGGCAACAGCCGCATTCTCGGACCCGGCGGGGGGCTCCTGCATGCGCCGGCAGCGGCCTTGGCCAACGGCGCCCTGGCGCACGCCTTCGAGATGGACAACCTCACCTGGCCGAACAGCGGCGTGCATCCCGGTGCGACGCTGCTCGCGTCCGCACTTGCGCTGGCGCAGGAGCGCGGAAGCGGCGGGCGCGAACTCGTGACGGCGGTCATCGCCGGCACCGAGGTCATGATCCGCATCGGTCGCGCGACGCAGCACAGCAACGAAGGCCGCGGCTTTCATGCGCCCGGCACCACCGGCCCGTTCGGCGCCGCGGTCGCCTGCGGCAAGCTCATGGGCTTCGATGCCGAGCGCATGGGCAACGCGCTTGGGATCGCCGGCTCGCTTGCCTGCGGCTTGCTCGAATTCGCCCGCGCCGGCAACGGCGCCATGGTGAAGCGTCTCCACCTCGGGCGCGCGGCCGAGAGCGGCGTGCTCGCGGCAAGTCTCGCCGCCGACGGCTTTACCGGCCCGACGAGCGTGCTCGAAGGCGAGTTCGGCTTCCTGCGCGTGTTCTGCGGTAACGAATTCGATGCGCGCGAGCTCACCCGCGAGCTCGGCGACAACTACGCCACCCGCTCGATCATGCTCAAGCGCTTTCCCTGCCACATCACCGCGCACACCTCGGTGCAGGCGATCCTGGATTTACGCGCCGAGCATCACTATGCGGCCGCGGACGTAGCCTCGATCCACATCGGCGGCAACGACAAGATGGCACGGGTCAACAACATCCCCTCCCCTGCAGACATCATGATGGCGCAATACAGCATCCCGTTCTGCGTCGCGCTCGCGCACGTGCGCGATCCCCGCGATCCGCGTTCCTTCGACGACAGCGCGTTGCGCGAGGCGCAGATCCGCTCGCTCGCCGAGCGCGTAAAGATCACCGTCGCCAAGGATCGCCCCACCCCGCTGGCGGCGGATGTCGCGGTCACCTTGAAGAACGGGCGCGTGCTGCGGCGCTCCGTCGCCGGCTTCAAAGGCACGCCGGAGCAGCCGCTCTCTCGCGCCGAGCTGCGCGACAAGTTTTTGATGCTGACCCGCCATTGCGGCGCTGACCGGATGGGCGAGATGTTCGATCGCCTGCAAAACCTGGCACACGAATCCAATCTCGATTGGATCGCCGTCGAATCGACTAACTAGAATCGTTCTCCCAGGCAGGCTGCACGCCTGCGCGCCCCTTGATGCTCGCGTTGGCGAACTTGGCGCGCAGCAACGCGACTGCGTCCCCGACCACCCGGCGCTCCTCGCCACCCGCGTCGAAAACACGCGACACGTCATCGGCTGATCGGGCGAGCGACCAACCGCAAATAGCCATCGGCTATGTGTGCGGTTGAAAGATACCAACTGAAGAATTCTTCAGAAAATCTCCAACGAGTTTCAACCAGGGCTGAAGGCCGGCTTCAAGCCTGTCATCCGATCTGCCGCTAAGAGCCCGACTCCGCGCTAACGCAAAAGACCAACCATCTGGACAGATCGAATAGGAGACCTTCGTGCGCCAGCCCTTCCCCCGTCTGATCGTCGTTGCGGTGTTGTGTTGGGCGAGCTTGGCTGCGCCAGCCCTGTCGGAAGGTGTGGTGTTGGGAGCTGGTTCGACGTTTGTGTATCCGGTTCTGGCCAAATGGGCGGAAGCCTACGAGGCCATGACCGGGGTAAAGATTGACTACAAGGCCGTCGGATCGGGCGTAGGCATCCGACAGATAAGAAGCAGGACTGTGGATTTCGGAGCTTCCGATGCGCCATTGCGTCCGGAAGAACTGGCCGTCGCGGGCCTCATGCAGTTTCCAATTGTCGTCGGAGGCGTGGTGCCAGTAGTGAACGTCGAAGGCATCGGCCCAGGACAACTTCGTTTGACCGGATCGGTGCTTGCGGACATTTATCTCGGCAAGATTACAAAATGGAACGCCGAGGCGATTGGTGACCTCAATCCGGGCCTTGCACTGCCCGATCAGGCCATCATTCCAATCCATCGCGCCGATGCGTCTGGTACCACTTTCGTCCTCGCGGACTATCTAGCCCGGGTCAGCGCCACGTGGAGAGACGAGATTGGTGTGAACATCGCGGTCGCGTTTCCAACCGGGATCGGAGGCAAAGGCAATGAAGGAGTTGCCGGCTTCACAGCTCGGACTAAAGGCGCCATCGGCTATGTCGAGCACGCCTACGCGATCCGCAGCAAGCTTGCCTACGTTTCATTGAAAAACCGGGACGGAGAATTCGTTACGCCAAGCAGACAGGCGTTTCAGTCTGCCGTCGCAAACGCCGACTGGGCAGCCGCGCCCGCGCTTCGCGCGTTGCTTGTTCATCAACCCGGCAAGCAGACTTGGCCAATCACTGGCGCAACCTTTGCGCTTATTTACAAGCGACAGCAGAGCCGGCTCACGGCAATCGAGATGCTAAGATTCTTTGACTGGTCATATAGGATCGGCGCCAAATTGGCCGACGACTTGCAGTATGTGCCGATGCCCAAAGACGTTGTTCAAATGATCGAGTCGACGTGGGCCGAAGTGACGGATGCCCACGGGCAAGCGGCATGGGTGGAGCCTACGACAGCTAAGGATTGACGCTTAATTGATCCCCCGGCACCGGGACAGGACGGCCGAAAAGTCGGAACGCTGACGACCTTTCGTAGCCAACGTATTGAAACATGGCGGGAGCGACGGGGCTCGAACCCGCGACCTTCGGCGTGACAGGCCGACGCTCCCTTAAAAATCCGAATGATTTCAACGGCACATGACACTCGCCTAGTTTCGCAACGGGCGCCAACGAAGGCAAAAGTGTCATAGCTTGCGAACGCCCGGTGACGGGACGTGACGGAAGTTTGGATTATCCGCTCACGCGCGCGTACGCCGGTTATTCGAGCACAAATCGAATCGAATTACGGCTCTTCGGTAGGCGACGCGCGGCAAGCCGCATTCTGCATATGCCGGTGGATACGTCGGAATGCCGGACGGTCGCGCCACGGCGTCGGTAAGCTATATTCGTCCTGATTCGCGTCCGCGCGCTTTGCTCAAGTGTTGCCCATTGCTGATCACGCTCGCGGAAGTGAAAAAAATGATTGGACAGAAGGCGCATAGACATGGACATGATGTCACCTACTGAAATTCTCAACAAGGCCGAGCTATTGCCAGACGACGACTCGCGCCGCGAGCTTGCCGCCCATCTGCGTTATCGCGCCCAACAGGACCCTGGACTGGAGCCGGATGAACGTTTAGTCGCGTCCAAGTGCGCCGACTCCATCGACGCGATGTGCACGCGCCCTGCGCCTCCACAGGCGGTGCCGCCGCAGCCGAGGTCCCCCAAGGCGCGCAGGCGGTGGCGGCACAGGCATCGGCGGCACCGCACATATGCAAATGAATTTGAGTTTGAGGCGTCAGTGGAAACCGAGAAAATACTGGCTCAGCTGACAGATCTGCCAAGAGGTGAGCGCGAGAGCACGCTCCGCGACATTACGGATTGGTCGGAAAGCCTGCCAGGAAAGCTTCCGAAAGATGAGGCAGTCCTGAGGGATCTGAAGCGAAGACTGCGGCGGGCCATCGATCCCAATCAAATTCCCGATGATCCTTTAGGCGACCGCAGTAAAATAACCGACAATTTTGGCAATGGCGGATTTGTGCCGCGGCGCAGTGCTCTGGATCGGTTTGGCCACGTCGGAGGCCGCCTCTCGGCGCTTGATCATACCAAGGCCGGAAAGAAACGCCGCGTCGAAGCCCTCAAGACGGTGCGGCACATCGATCCGAAATCAGTTGCGATCGGGCGCCCGCGGGGACCCCGACCCCTGGAGGTGCCGCAAACGAAACATGCTTTGCCGTTCGA
>Ga0306926_10002226_pt1 | contig 19712 bp, 15 predicted proteins | sample flu12Cox44000178_FD_203759 | JGI IMG/M metagenome (GOLD analysis project Ga0306926, IMG submission 203759) | Lab enrichment of tropical soil microbial communities from Luquillo Experimental Forest, Puerto Rico - flux8day.12C.oxic.44.000.178 (v2)... | ecosystem: Environmental > Terrestrial >... | reverse complement strand
ATGGTTTAGCGGAACCATCCTGACCGGGTTATGCGGCGCGGCCTTGATCGGCGGCGCCGTTTTCGCGTCTCTGGATGGCGAGATGACCTTTGCCAAGGTTCCGGAACGGGTTGAAGGCGCGCTGCGCGGGGCGTTTGGCGCCAACGATCATATCCTGAAAAAGAGCGACCGGTTGCCGCCGCCCGGCGAGGCAACCGCGGCTCGGAACGTGGTGCGGGTTTCGACGGTCACCCGCGTCGGCAACCGCGACGTCATGCGAGTGCGGCCGTTCGTTCGCATTTCCGGCAATCTGTCGATGACGACCAGCGACCTGAGCGCCAAGATCCCACCGTTCAACGCCCAGCGCATGCTCAGCGATGTCGGCAGCCCCCCACCTGCCGCCTCCGACGACCAGAACGCCGCCGTCGAACCCGATGCCGAGGTTTCGTTCGTCACCAAGGATCTCGCACCGATCCTGCCCAAGGCCAAGATTGCCGCAGTTGTCGCCCTCGATGAGGTGATCCTGCGGGTCCGCGACGCCTCGAGCTGGCGCGGCAACGGCGGCGTCCGCTACGCCGCTCTGGCCAATGCCACCGCGGACGTGAGCGGCGCGCAGACCGGTCTCAAGCTGGCCTATGCCACCGAGGGCTCGGCCTCCGATCCTTATGCCGGCTTCGAGACCCGGATCGTACCTGAGAACGTTACACTGCTGCCCAAGACGAAAGAGCAGATCACCGGTGGCAATCCCAACGGCGAACGCGTCCACATGGTCAAGAAGGGCGATAACGTCGTCTCGATCCTGCGCGAGCAGGGCGCAACGGCCGAAGAAGCCAGATCGATTGCGATAATGCTCGGCGCGAAGGGGCGCGACGGCGGGCTGAAGGAAGGTCAGAAGGTGCGCATCCTGATGGCGCCTGGGGGGCCTGGCCAGCGGCTGCAACCCTACCGGGTGGTGGTTGCCAACGATACCAGCATCGAAGCGGTGGCAGCGCTGTCCGATCTCGGCAAATACGTCGCCGTCGACGTGCAGAGCCTGAACACCGTCACCGATACGGCCGACAACAGCGACGATGACGACGACGACGGCAGCGGCGTGCGGCTCTATCAAAGCATTTACGAAACCGCGTTGCGCAACAAGGTGCCGGCGGCCGTGATCGAAGACATGGTCCGCATCTATTCCTACGACGTCGATTTCCAGCGCAAGGTCCAGCCCGGGGATTCCTTCGACGTGTTCTTTGCCGGAGAGGACGAAGGTTCGAACAGCAACGAAAAATCCGAAGTCCTGTTTGCCTCTCTGACGGTCGGGGGCGAAACCAAGAAATACTACCGTTTCCAGACCCCGGACGACTCCGTCGTCGACTACTATGATGAGAGCGGCAAGAGCGCGAAAAAGTTTTTGGTCCGCAAACCCGTCAATAACGCGATCATGCGATCCGGTTTCGGCAGCCGCCGCCACCCCATCCTCGGTTATGTGAAGATGCACACCGGCGTCGACTGGGCGACCCCTTACGGCACTCCGATTTTCGCGTCGGGCAACGGCGTGGTCGAAACCGTCGGCTGGGAAGGCGGCTACGGCAAATACGTCAAGCTGAAACACAACAACGGTTACGAGACCGCCTACGGACACATGTCCGCCTATGCCAAGGGGCTCGAAGTCGGCAAGCGGGTTCGCCAGGGCCAGATCATCGGTTTTGTCGGTTCGACCGGGCAATCGACCGGCGCCCACGTCCACTATGAAATCCTGGTCAATGGCCGCTTCGTCGATCCGATGCGCATCAGGCTGCCGCGGGGCCGCTCCCTCGAGGGGCCGGTGCTGGCAGGTTTCGAGAAGGAACGCGACCGCCTCGACTCCATGATGAACAATCGCGGCGGCGCCGCGGCGCGAATATCGGACGCCACCGGAAGCAGCAGCGCGCGGCAAGCCAGCACCCGCTGAAGCCCGGACGTCCGCCGGTTCCAGCTAAAGGGCGAGACCCGGTTCAATCAGGAAAGCGATTCCAATCGCGGTGAGATCGAAAGCGACGGCCGCTAACGGCAACACGTCGATTGCAGCATGCGAATAGAAGCGGGCAATCGCCACCGAATGTTTCCTGAATTACAGGCAATGCTGTCGGCCGGCATCAGTTCAGCTTCCGTTTCGGCACCGGCGCTTCGAATGGCGCAATCTCCGCCGTCTGCCGTGCCTTGCCGTTGAATGTCAGCACGTTGCCTTCCGCCGAAATAACGACGCGGTCGCCGTCCTGGACTTCACCCGCGAGAATCATCTCGGCCAGCGGATCCTGCAGGTTGCGCTGGATCACTCGTTTCAGCGGCCGCGCGCCGTAGGCGGGATCCCAGCCCTTGGCGGCAAGCCAGTCGCGCGCGGGAGCCTCGAGCGTGAGGGTGATTTTCCGCTCCTCCAAAAGCTTCTGCAAGCGAGCGAACTGGATTTCGACGATCCGGCCCATCTCGCTCTTCTGCAAGCGATGGAACAGGATGATCTCGTCGACGCGGTTGAGGAATTCGGGTCGGAAGTGCGAGCGCACCATGCCCATCACCTGCTCGCGGACCGCAGAGGTGTCCTCGCCTTCGGGCTGGTTCACCAGAAACTCCGAACCCAGATTCGAGGTCATGATGATCAGCGTGTTGCGGAAATCGACGGTGCGCCCCTGACCATCGGTCAGGCGGCCATCGTCCAGCACCTGCAGCAACACGTTGAAGACGTCCGGATGAGCCTTCTCGATCTCGTCGAACAGCACGACCTGATAGGGTCGCCGACGGACCGCTTCGGTCAGCGCGCCGCCCTCGTCATAGCCGACATAGCCCGGAGGCGCGCCGATCAGCCGCGACACCGAATGCTTCTCCATGTATTCGGACATATCGAGGCGCACCATCGCGGTCTCGTCATTGAACAGGTATTCGGCGAGCGCCTTTGTAAGCTCGGTCTTGCCGACGCCGGTAGGACCCAGGAACATGAACGAGCCCATCGGGCGGTTTGGATCCTGCAAGCCTGCGCGCGAACGGCGCACCGCGGTTGCCACCGCACGCACGGCTTCGGCCTGGCCAACGACGCGCTTGCTGAGGCTTTCTTCCATCCTCAACAGCTTGTCCTTCTCGCCTTCCAGCATCTTGTCGACGGGAACGCCGGTCCAGCGTGAAACCACCTGCGCGATGTGGTTGGCGGTGACCGCCTCCTCCATCATCTCGCCGGCATTTTCCTTGGCCTCGATTTCGGCAAGCTTCTTCTCCAGCTCCGGAATCCGGCCATAGGCAAGCTCGCCCGCGCGCTGGAATTCGCCGCGGCGCTGCGCGTTGGCAAGTTCGATCCTGAGCGCATCGAGCTCGCTCTTCAGCTTCTGTGCATTGGAGAGCTTGTTCTTCTCCGCGCTCCAGCGCGCAGTCAGGGCGGCCGACCTTTCCTCGAGTTCGGCCAATTCCTTTTCCAGGGTCTGCAGGCGGCTCTTCGAACCGGGATCGCTCTCCTTTTTCAGAGCCTCCTGCTCGATCTTGAGCCGGATGATCTCACGGTCCAGCGAGTCGAGTTCTTCGGGCTTGGAATCGACCTGCATCTTCAGCCGCGCCGCGGCCTCGTCCATGAGATCGATCGCCTTGTCGGGCAGAAAGCGGTCGGTGATGTATCGGTTCGACAGCGTGGCCGCAGCGACAAGCGCGGAATCGGTAATGCGCACGCCGTGGTGCTGCTCGTATTTGTCCTTCAGCCCGCGCAGGATCGAGATGGTGTCTTCAACCGTCGGTTCGGAGACGAAGATCGGCTGGAACCGCCGCGCCAGCGCCGCGTCCTTTTCGACGTGCTTGCGATACTCGTCGAGCGTGGTGGCGCCGATGCAATGCAATTCTCCCCGCGCCAGCGCGGGTTTCAGCAGATTTGACGCATCCATCGCGCCGTCGGCCTTGCCGGCGCCGATCAGCGTGTGCATCTCGTCAATGAAAAGGATGATGCTGCCTTCGGCCGAGGTCACCTCCTGAAGCACGGCCTTGAGCCGCTCCTCGAACTCGCCGCGGTATTTGGCCCCGGCGATGAGCGCGCCCATGTCGAGCGACAACAGTCTCTTGTCCTTCAGGCTTTCCGGCACGTCGCCATTGAGGATCCGCAAAGCGAGGCCTTCGACGATCGCAGTCTTGCCGACGCCGGGCTCACCGATCAGGACGGGATTATTCTTGGTGCGGCGGGAGAGAACCTGAATGGTTCGACGGATTTCCTCGTCGCGCCCGATCACGGGGTCGAGCTTGCCATCGCGGGCGGCTTGCGTCAGGTCGCGCGCATATTTCTTCAGCGCGTCATAGGCGTTCTCGGCCGTGGCGCTGTCGGCCGTTCGCCCCTTGCGCAGGGATTCGATCGCCGCATTGAGATTTTGTGGCGTGACACCGCCGTCCTTGAGGATCTTGCCGGCGTCGCTGTTCTTCTCGAGCGCCAATCCGAGCAACAGCCGCTCGACGGTGACAAAGCTGTCACCGGACTTATCCGCGGCCTTTTCGGCCGCATCGAACGCGCGCGCGAGATCGGGGGCAAGATAGACCTGGCCGGCGCCGCTTCCGGAAACTTTCGGCAGCTTGTTGAGCGCATCCTCGGTGGCCTTGAGGATCGCGCGGGAGTTGCCTCCGGCACGATCGATCAAGCCGGCGGCGAGGCCCTCATTATCATCGAGCAGAACTTTAAGCACATGCAGCGACGAAAACTGCTGGTGGCCCTCGCGCACCGCCAGCGACTGCGCCGACTGGATAAAACCGCGCGAACGCTCGGTATATTTTTCGATATTCATTCGTGTGCCCTCGGCCTGCCGCTACCGCCATAGGCGCGATCAGCAAAAGCGGAGACCGGTTTTGCGTCAGATCGCGCCTCGAACCTTCAAGTTGGCGCGCGATTTTATCGCGAAACCGCCCACACTTTCGCGGATCACGCGCAAGGCATGGCCAACGGCATCTTCATTGGGATTCCGCGCACCGCATTGACGTTCGTCAACCGCTTCGCGGCCGTCACCGACGCCAGTGTGGTGGATTTGGCATTCGCTTCAGTATTGCCACGAGTCGCTCAAAGCGAATGTCAAATATAAAACCACACTGCAAACAAATATTTGCTAATGTCCCTTTGGTTCCGACATTCGTAAACGAACCCGCGGCGACGGGATACGAATGTCAGAACCGGGACACTAGGCAGCGGCTTGGGGCAAATGTGGGAAGGGGTGTCCGGAAACGGAAGAGGCGTTTTCACAAATTCGTGTGCGGTGTGCCCCGGGCCGAAGAATCTCCTATTAAGGCCCGATGTCCTCAAGCCCAGCGCAAATCACAAGCCTTTATCGTTATCCGGTCAAAGGTCTTTCCCCCGAACCATTGCCGCGCGTCGCCGTTCAGGTCGGCCAGACCTTTCCGGCCGACCGGCGCTACGCCATCGAGAACGGCACGAGTGGGTTTGATCCAAAGGCGCCGGCATGGCTGCCAAAATCGCAGTTCCTGATGTTGATGCGAAACGAGCGCCTGGCGGAGTTGCAGGCCCATTTCGAGGATCGCACTAGCCTCCTGACCATCCGAAAGGGCGGCCATGTCGCCGCGCAAGGCAATCTGGAAACGCCGGAAGGCCGGACCGCGATCGAGCAGTATTTCGTTGCGAATTTTGCCAGCGATCTGAAGGGAGCGCCGAAGATTCTTTCGAGTGCCGGGCACAGCTTTTCCGATGTCGCCCGCAAGGTCGTTTCCATCATCAATCTGGCAAGCGTTGCCGCGATCGAAGACATTGTCGGCCGGCCCGTCCATCCCTTGCGATTCCGCGCCAATATGTATGTCGCGGGTTGGCCGGCATGGCACGAATTCGAATTGATCGGGAAGACGCTGGCGATCGGCGACGTCCGCCTGAAGGTCTTTAAACCGATCACCCGCTGCGCGGCCGTGAACGTGGATCCCGAAAGCGCGGCGCGCGATCTCGAAATCCCGCACACGCTCCAGAGAAAGCTCGGTCATGATCATTGCGGCATCTACGCCGAGGTCGTCGCCGGCGGCGCGATTGCCGTGGGCGGTGCAATCACGGCGGAAGAACCGCAGTTGATCTAGAAGCAGATGCATCCACGGGGTGTCCTGCGGTTATTTCGCGATCATTTGGCGATCCAAAAAATCAATGTTGCCGCATTGCAGCCTCGAGCATTAACTGCGACTTTCGGGACAAAACGCCTATGACGCGAAGTCGCTCGCAAAAGACGCAAAGAAAGCGCGCGCAAATAAAAACGGTGGAAGGAAACTCCAATGCCCCACGCCCTGTCTAAAGACAATGTCCGTCTCTATTTCGAGCAAGCGGGCAGCGGAACGCCCATCATCTTTCTGCACGAATACGCAGCCGACCACACCAACTGGGAACCGCAGATGCGCTACTTCTCGCGTGGCCATCGCTGCATCGCCTATTCCGCGCGCGGATATATCCCCTCCGACGTGCCGCCGTCGCCGGATTCCTACACTTACAGGCATTTCTACACCGACGCGCTCGCCGTGCTCGATCATCTCGACATTGCAAGAGCGCATTTCGTCGGCCTGTCGATGGGCGCCTATTCCTCGCTGCAGGTTGCGCTGAACACGCCCGAACGTGCGGTATCGATGACACTCGCCGGTGTGGGCTCGGGCTCGAGCCTCGAAAATCTCGACGCTTTCCGCAAGCAATGCGCCGAGAATGCCGAGCAATATGAGACGATCGGCTCGGTTGAAGTCGCTAAAGTCACGCGCGAGGCGCCGGGCCGCATTCCCTTCCTGGTGAAGGACCCGCGCGGCCACGCCGATTTCTACAATGCGCTCGCCCGCCACGACGCCAAGGGTTCGGCCAATACGATGCGGGGTTTCCAGGGCGGCAGGCCCTCGATCTACACCATGACGGACGCCATCAGAAAAGTGCCGACGCCGGCGCTGATCATCTGCGGCGACGAGGACGATGCCTGCATCGAGCCGAGCCTGTTCCTGAAGAAACACCTTCCGGCCGCTGGCCTGACCTTTTTTCCGAAATCGGGCCACGTGCTCAATCTGGAAGAGCCGGCGCTGTTCAACCAAATGGTCGAACGCTTCATCGCCATCGTCGAAGCCGGGCGCTGGGGTGTGCGCGACCCGAGATCAACGGTGGTGTGAGCGTTACTGCGGAAACGCCAATCACATAGCCAAATATGGAGCACGCCCGCGCGACCAGGAGCGCACCTCGACCATGTCCGCTTCGCTCCGATGACGACCATTTGCGCAACTACAGCAAATACGCGAGGGCCGGAAGCGGACATTCTGCGACGCTTTACATCGTGTCCCGCGCAAGGATCAGAATTAGTGGCCGACGTACCTGAGGCGGCTTATGTCGGATTGCCCCTGCTCAGGGAATTCGAGCGTCGGCGTGACGTGGCCGACGAGTATGCCGGGTGTCACTGATGTCTTGATGTACTTCGTCTCGCCCGCTGCCAACTGGAACGTAACCGCATTTTCGACCTCGGTTGCCGTTGTCACGGCGTATTTCCCCGGGGGGCGGTCGACATAAGAGAATCCGCCGGGCACAGATCGGCCGACGATTTCATTGTTCATCCGAATCTCGGGCTGAATAGCCGACCCCGCAAGATCGCCCGGCCGGGTGAAGTAGACACGGCCGTAACCCGGCCTCAATGCCGGGATTTGCAAGGGCGGTTCATCGAGGCCACGCGGACTCGCGCAACTCGCCAGCAAAAAGCCGACAAGCAAAAGGGGCAGCGCCCCGATACTCGACCTCATTATGCCCCCGTCTCGATATTGGAAAGCGCCCAGCAACAAACCGACGACAAACAACAAACGGCTGGCAATTGCCTCGCTGTTTCCTCGCCCCACGAGCTCAGTTAGGCATACACGCACTGATTGCGCAATGCCTTTCTCTCTACGCGATCTGCGCGACTGCGCGCGAGCAAATCGCCCGTGATGTCGATGGAACCCGAGGTCATCTTTGACCCGCCCCAAGCAGTATTTCCACAGCAACGAGACGTGTCGTCGGATGAGCACGTCAAAATTCTGATGATGGTCTGCTCTGGGATCAATTCTCGACCGAGTCGCGCTAGATGGCCGGTCGATTTCCACTTTGGTTCGTCAACGTCCGAATCAGCGAGACCTAAAATATGCAGCGATGGGGCAACCTTTCGGACGACGGTGAAGTGGCTGTTCGAAAAGTTGAATTGATGATCTGGCGGCTGCGGTTCGCCGGGACGACTTAGTGAGCCAAACATCGTCACATCATGGACTGCGGATCCGGCGCAGTCGTGAGGCTCAACCGCTATCTCCCCTTCCCGGCACGGCTCAGCAGAAACACGCCCTGTTCGCCGAACATGTTCCAGAACCACCACGGTGCGCTGAGACGAAGCGGCCGACCGTAAAGATCGAGCGCCACCGCGCGCTCCATCTTGACGCTGATTTCGTCGCAAAGCTGAACGAAATCCTTGATGGTGCAGAAATGGATGTTCGGGGTGTCGTACCAGGTTGCGGGGAGATTCTCCGTGCGCGGCATATGCCCGCCGATCAAGAGTTGCAGCCGCATTTTCCAGAATCCGAAGTTCGGAAACGAGACGATCGCCCGACGTCCGATCCGCAGCAGGTTTTCCAGGACCGCTCTCGGCTGTCGCGTCGCCTGCAAGGTCTGCGACAGGATCACGTAATCGAAAGCGTCATCGGGATAGTTGACAAGGTCGGTGTCGGCGTCGCCCTGCACCACCGCGAGCCCCTTGGCGACGCAGCGATTGACGCCCTCGCGCGACAGCTCGATGCCGCGGCCGTCGATCCCACGGCTCTCAAGCAGCTGCAACAGGTCGCCGTCGCCACAGCCGACGTCGAGCACCTTCGAGCCGGGCTCGACCATTTCCGCGACCAGAAGATGGTCACCGCGGTAATGGGAAACGTCGCGCTTGATCGTGGGATCAAGCGGAAGCGCCTGTTGCTGCAAGCTCATGCGGCGTTGTTCCCAGAAAGTCCGCGCGCTTTCGCAGCCGATTGCAGGAAGGCGCGGGAGATGTCGAAGAATTCCGGCACGTCCAGCAGGAAGGCATCGTGCCCGCGATCGGTCTCGATCTCGGCGAAAGACACCCGCGCGCTGGAAGCGTTGAGCGCATGCACGAGCGCGCGCGACTCTGAGGTCGGAAACAGCCAGTCGCTGGTAAACGACACCACGCAGAAACGGGTCTTGATGCCGCGAAAAGCCTCCGCCAGCACGCCTTGATGGTCGGCGGCGATATCGAAGTAATCCATCGCGCGCGTCAGAAAAAGGTAGCTGTTGGCGTCGAACCGCTCGACGAAGGACGAGCCCTGATAGCGCAGGTAGCTTTCGACCTGAAAATCGGCGTCGAAGGAAAACGTCGGCAGGTCCCGGTCCTGCATCCGCCGGCCGAACTTGCGGTGCAACGCGGCGTCCGAAAGATAGGTGATATGGGCGGCCATCCGCGCCACGCCGAGGCCGCGATGGGGCTGCGTGCTATGCTCGGCGTAACGGCCCTGATGCCAGTCCGGATCGGCCATCACCGCCTGCCGGCCGAGCTCATGAAAGGCGATGTTCTGTGCCGAGTGCCGCGTGCTGCAGGCGATCGGGAGCGCGGAGAATACGCGCTTCGGATAGGCCGCGGTCCATTGCAACACCTGCATTCCGCCCATCGAACCGCCGACCACACAGAACAAGGTTTCGATTCCCAGCCGGTCCAGCAGCATGGCCTGGGCGCGCACCATGTCCGGGATCGTGATGATCGGAAAATCCAGTCCCCACAATTTACCGGTCGCGGGATTGGTCGAGGCCGGCCCGGTCGAGCCCATGCAGCCGCCGATCACGTTGGGGCAGATGATGAAGTAGTTGTCGGTATCGAGCGGGCGGCCGGGACCAACCATGGTCTCCCACCAGCCCGGCTTGCCCGTGACGGGGTGCACATTGGCGACATGCTGATCGCCGGTCAGCGCGTGGCAGACCAGGATGGCATTGGAGCGCTCCGCGTTGAGTTCGCCATAGGTCTGATAGGCGATCTGGAATGGGGCGAGATCAATGCCGCAATCGAGCGGCAACGGTTGATCCGCACCGAACAATGCGACCTTCGAACTCGGATGGTCCGCCTCCTGCGACCGCTCGTCGGCATGAATCGCGGGACTTGGGATAGACTGTATTTTCACCATCTTGCTATCGAGCTTCTCAGTTACATACTGCCGGATCAGGCCAAAAAAAATCCGGCCTGAACAATGGTTCGGCCGGGATCACTTTTGTCCCCGGCCTGTTTAGCGAGTTGTTTAACGTGGCTGCAAGCCGGCCGGCTCAAATGACCACGGAACGGGCAAAATTTAGTCCCAAGCGACCCTATCGTCAAGGCAAGCGGCCGTTAACCAAGACGGCGGGGCCGCAAGGCACTGAAACAGTCAATGTTTTCTTTGCTTTCAGCGGCTGTCTTACCTAATCAATGTGCAAGGTGAGCCGGCACATGATCGGCCGATCCGGCCTTCAGGGTTTGAAAAAGATGTCCCAATCGCCCCCCGCTCCGCCCTCGCTCGATGTGTTGCGCAAGGAGATCGATGCCATCGATGCACAGATGCACAGCCTGTTGATGCAGCGCGGCGATATTATCGATCGCCTGATACAGGTGAAGAAAACGCAGGAAGTCGGTTCGGCTTTCCGTCCCGCGCGCGAAGCGGACATGATGCGGCGCCTGGTGCAGCGCCACCGTGGCATCCTGCCGCTCGACACCGTAGAGAGCATCTGGCGCGTCATCATCTCGACCTTCACTTATGTGCAGGCGCCGTTTTCGGTTCATGCCGACGTTTCGGTCGGAGAGTCCGCGATGCGGGATTCGGCGCGTTTCCACTTCGGTTTTACCGTGCCCTATGTCCCGCATTTCAGCGCGCCGGCCGCGGTCGAGGCGGTCGCGAAATCCAAGGGCGATCTGGCACTGGTTTCGGCGACCTCAAGCCACGCGCCGTGGTGGATCGCGCTCGAGGGCAGGAATGCACCGAAAATCATCGCGCGCCTTCCCTTCGTCGAGCGCGCCGATCATCCCGCAGCCTTGCCGGTTTTCGTGGTGTCGCGGGTCGCCGACAGCGCGATGGTGACCGAGGTCGAAATGTGGAGCGTGCGCGTGTCCGGCTGGAACGCCGAAATCGCCCGCGCGTTGTCGCCGCTTGCGGAAATCGTCGCGGTGCCCGATATCGCGTTCGATGGCGCGGCCCTGCTGGTGTCGGTTTCGGGCGCCAGCGGCCTTGAAAAGACCAAGGCGGCACTGATCGAGGCCGGCGCTTCGGTACGTTCATCGGCCCTCGTCGGCAGCCACGCAACGCGCTATACGGTGGCCTAGTGGTCTGATTCTAACGTTCGCTTCCCATTGCAGCGGGCACCTCTGCGAATGTTAGAATCAAAAGACCACTAGCAAATTCAAGTTTCTAGTAGAGTTTAGGATTTGACATTCGCATTTCAAGCCTACGTCTAGGTGGGTAGCGAATGTCAAATCCACTCCACTAGTGCCCACTTTCCGAAGTTCGTGAGTTGAAGATGTCCCGACCCGTGCCGAACGCCGGCATTCTCGATATTGCGCCCTATAAGCCCGGCAAGAGCCCGAAGGCTGAACCGGGCCGCAAGGTGTTCAAATTGTCGGCCAACGAGACGCCGTTCGGCCCTTCGCCGAAGGCGATCGAGGCCTACATCAACGCGGCCGCGCATCTGGAAGACTATCCGGAGGGCACCTCGCGTATCCTGCGCGAAGCGATCGGGCGCGCCTTCGGGCTCGATCCCGATCGCATCATTTGCGGCGCCGGATCGGACGAACTCCTCAACCTGCTGGCGCATACGTATCTTTCCCGCGGCGACGAGGCGATCTCCACCGCTCACGGTTTCCTGGTGTATCCGATCGCGACCATGGCCAGCGGCGCCGTCAGTGTGGTAGCGCCCGAGACCAATTACACCGCTGATGTCGATGCGATCCTGAAGCTTACCACCCCGCGGACCAAGCTCGTGTGGCTTGCCAACCCGAACAATCCGACCGGGACCTATCTGCCGTTCGACGAGGTCAAACGGCTGCGCGCGGGACTGCCGTCGCATGCGCTGCTTGTGCTGGACGCGGCCTATTCGGACTACGTGTCGCGCAACGACTACGAGATGGGCATCGAACTGGTGGCGACCACCGACAATACCGTGATGACCCACACGTTCTCGAAAATTCACGGACTGGCGGCGTTGCGCGTCGGCTGGATGTTCGGACCGTCCCATATTATCGATGCGGTGAACCGCATCCGCGGACCCTTCAATGTCTCCACCCCGGCGATGCTGGCGGCCGTGGCGGCGCTGCAGGACACCGCGCATCACCAGATGTCGAAGGTGCACACCGAGAAGTGGCGCAGCTGGCTGACGGAAGAGTTGACAAAGCTCGGGCTGAAGGTGACGCCGAGCGCGGCCAATTTTGTCCTGATCCATTTTCCCCTCGACAAGGGCAAGACGGCGGCCGAAGCCGATGCCTTCCTCGCCAGCCGCGGCCTCGTGCTGCGCGCGTTGAACAACTACCGCCTGCCTCATGCGCTGCGCATGACGATCGGAACCGATGAGGCCAATCGGCTTGTGGTCGAGGGCTTGCGCGATTTCATGGGGGCGAAGTGAAGGCAGCACCGCAGTTCAACCGCATTGCGCTGATCGGCTTCGGGCTGATCGGCGGCTCGATCGCGCGTGCCGCGCGCGAGCAGGGACTTGCCGGCGAAATCGTCGCCACTGCGCACTCCGCCAGGACACGCGCGCGCGTGAGCGAGCTTGGCATCGTCGATCGCGTGGTGGAGACAAATGCAGAGGCAGTTCGAGGTGCCGATCTCGTCATCCTCTGCATCCCGGTCGGTGCCTGCGGCGTGGTCGCGCAGGAGATCGCGAGCCAGCTGAAGCCAGGCGCGATCGTTTCCGATGTCGGCTCGGTCAAGGGCGCGGTGGTGCGGGACATGGCGCCGCATTTGCCGCCGGGGGTGCATTTCGTGCCGGCGCACCCAGTTGCCGGCACCGAGCACTCCGGGCCTGATTCCGGTTTCGCCGAGCTTTTCATCAACCGCTGGTGCATCCTGACCCCGCCCGAAGGCAGCGACCCCGACGCGGTCGAGAAGTTGCGCGCGTTCTGGGCAGAGATAGGTGCCAGGGTCGAGATCATGACGCCTGATCATCACGATCTGGTGCTGGCGATCACCAGCCATTTGCCGCATTTGATCGCCTACACCATCGTCGGTACTGCCGACGAACTCGCCCAGGTCACCTCGTCGGAAGTGATGAAGTTCTCGGCCGGCGGCTTTCGCGATTTCACCCGCATCGCAGCTTCCGACCCGACCATGTGGCGCGACGTCTTTCTGACCAACAAGGACGCGGTGCTCGAGATGCTTGGCACCTTCAACGAGGATCTGTCGAAGCTTACCCGCGCGATCCGGCGTGGCGACGGCGAGGCGCTGTTCGAACATTTCACGCGTACCCGCACCATCCGCCGCGGTATCGTCGAGATCGGCCAGGATTCGGCCGCGCCCGATTTCGGTCGCCCGCACGCGCAGCTGGAGAAGAAGGCGGAATGAGCGTCTCGTGCCGCCGCGGCGGCGCCCGCCTAAAACAGCGGTGAGACCTGCCCTACTTTCAGCGGGCCCAGATATACCGAGCCGTCGACAAAGCGCAGCGGGAAGGCCCGCGCCTTCCTGCCTTCCAGCACCGCTTCGGTGCCGAGCGCGTTGACACCTGCCGCCACACCGATATTGGCGCCTTGCTTGACCGCTTTGCCGAGGCCCGGAATCGCCCGATCCAGCGCCCCCAGCAGATTGCTGACGTCCTGGGTCTTGACACCCGGCGCGACGCGGTCGAGCGCAGCCTGCGGCACGCCTTGGTCTAGCATCTTGTCGATGCCAAGCGCCGCAATCACCTTGTCGAGGCCGGCAACCGTCATCTGCAGCTCGCCGTCGAGATTGCCTTGCACGCTTAGCCCGAGGGTGCCTGCCGCAACCGCGATCAGATCGCCTTGCTGGATTCGGGATTGCACGATCTCGACGTGTCCGCCAGCGGCCTGCAACTCGCGAAACCGCTCCGGCCATGGTTTTGGCGCCAGATCCTTCAGTCCGCTCAGCATCGCGCGAAGCTGAGCATCGAACGGCTGGGCGAGCAGCGGATGCACATCCTGAACACTGCCTGCTTCGACCCTGAGCACGGTTTCAATCACGGGATGTTCAAGCGCGGTGCCCTCAGCAAGACGACCATGCAACTCGACATGCTTTGCGCGTGCCAGCGGCACCTGCACCGAAGCATTGACGCGATCGACCGACGCGTCATCGAAAACGATCGAGGCGCGCTGCGGAATCGCCGGCAATCCGACGACGCTGGAGCGAGCCTTGCTCCAGTTTACCACCATCGACGACCCGCCTTGCGGATCGAAGACCGTTGCAGGCGCCGAAAACTCCGCGATCAGCAATTTCGGATCATAGACCTGCGCAACGATGAGGATTTCACTGAGCTTGGCCGTTACCGGCTTTTGTGCGACGGCTTGGGCTGCGGTCTGCGAGACCAGCGACACGCTGGCGCCGTCGCAGCGCACCTCCAGGCGGAACGGGAAACCGGCCACTGTCCGTCTTGCGCAATCATAGACCCGCCCTGACCTGGCTTCCTGGGCGCGCCAGGCATCAGCTTTCACTTCGGCCTGCGAGGCGGCGTAAAACCAGAACCCGCTCCAGGCGGCCGCGGCGACCAGGAGCAGAACTGGCATCATGAAAAGCCGCCAGTGGCGGCGACCTTGGGTTGCGCTGGTCCTATTGATCATGCAGCGACCATTGGAGGACGATTTTGTCAATTCTAAGCGGCGAGCGGGGTACAAAAGGAGAGCGAATTCTGCTTCGTTTCGCTTCGAGGTTCTGATAGCCCTTCCTGAAAATGTCCGCTGAAATCGCCTCCCGAACGAGACCCTCCAGAGACGACCTGTGGGTTTTTGGCTACGGATCGCTGATGTGGCGACCGGGCTTCGAGTTCATCGAGCAGGTCCCGGCGCGCCTTATCGGCGAACACCGCGCGCTATGCGTCTATTCGTTCGACCATCGCGGCACCCCCGAAAAGCCGGGCCTTGTGCTGGGTCTCGACCGCGGCGGCGCCTGCCGCGGCGTCGCGTTCAGGGTGGTCGCAAGGCGGCGCGACGAAACGGTGGAATATCTGCGCAGCCGCGAGCAGACCACCCATGTCTACCGCGAGGTCATGCGATCGGTCTGGCTGGAAAACGAGAACCGCGATCGGGTGAGCGCTCTGGCCTATGTGGTCGATCGCGGCCATGTCCAATATGCGGGGCGGCTATCGCTCGCCGAGCAGTTGCGCCTGGTCCGGCAAGGCCATGGCCGCTCGGGAAACAACCGCGACTATGTGCTGTCAACCGCCAAATCGATCGAAGCGCAGGGTTTTCGGGACCCGCAATTGCATCAGCTTGCGCTCATGCTGCACGATGACGCACCGCTGCATCGGTGACGCCGCAATCAGCAGAGGCCTTCAGATTTTCGCCGAGGCCGAATCCGGCACGCCGCCGAACAACTGCGCCTGTTCGCGGCGCGCGGCTTCGACAAGCCTGCCGGTTGCTTCCTCGATCGCGCTGGAGATGCGCGCGAGGAATTCGTCGCGCGACAGGCCCGGTGGCAGTGGGTCGAGGAATTCGACGACCAGCGTTCCCGGATAACGCATGAACGTCCGCCGCGGCCAAAACAGTCCCGAATTGAGCGCAACCGGCAGACAGGGTGCGCCGCAATTGATGTAAATCTGCGAAACGCCGGCCTTGTAGTGCGGCGGCGCGCCGACCGGCGTTCGCGTGCCTTCCGGAAAGATGATCAACTGCCGACCCTGCCGCACCTGCTCGCCGGCTCGGCGCGCCATCCTCAACAACGCCCGGCCGCCCGCGCTTCTGTCGACATCGATCATGTCGGCCTTGATCAGATACAGGCCGAACACCGGTATCCATTTCAACTCGCGCTTGAGAATAAAGAGCGGTTGATCGAAGAATTGCAGGAGCGCAAAGGTTTCCCACATCGACTGATGCTTCGAGGCGACAATCAAGGGCCCCTTGGGGATCTTCTCGACGCCACGATATTCCACTCTGGTGTTGCAGATGATGCGCAGCAGCCAGATGTTGCCGCGCCCCCAAAGCCGCGCCAGCGTCATCAGGGCCGATCGGGGCATGACGAAGGTCGGGATGGCGACGATGAACCAACAGAAGAGCACCACATAGAACAGCACGTTGTAGATCAGCGAACGCACGAAAATGGAGGCCATCGAGAACCCGATCAATCAATTGGCTTGAGCCGTCGCCGGCGGCGGGATGGGGCCGCCCGGCCTTTCCGCAACCTCGCTCATCATTTCGAGACCAGCGTCAGCTAGACGCACCCGCACCTCGGCGGCGATATATTTGGCGTATTCCGATAGCAGGAGCCGCACCGTCGCGCCATTGGTCCACCAGGGCTCGTCGCGCCATTTGTCGCCGACCACCACGTAGGGAATGAGGATGATGTCAGGCATCGCATGGGATAATTCGACGATTGCCCGGGGCATATGGTAATTCGACGTGACCACGATCAGCGATTTAAAGCCGCGCTCGCGCACCCAGCGCCGCGCCTCCGCCGCATTGCTGCGGGTGTTGACCGCGGAGCGATCGAGGTCGACGCAACAGCGGAGCAATGACTGATTGTCGGGCAACGAACGCGATATGTCGCTGGCGGCGTTGGTTGGATGCACGCCGGAGATCAACAGCCGCTTGCCGTAGCCATCGGCCAGCAGTTCCATCGCATCAGACACCCGCGACGATCCGCCGGTCAGCACCACGATCCCGTCAGCCGTCCGGTAGGGTTTGGTTTCACTCCCGCGCATTTTCGAAAGAAATCCGATAAAGCCGATCGCACCCGCAAGAAACGCGATCGCCAGCAGGGCAACGAGCGCGGCGCGTAAATGGTTTAGCGGCGCGGCGATCAGTGCTGTTTTCATCCTATCGTCGGGCGGCTGGCTCATTTTCGATTTGGCGATCCCTTCCAGTTCAAGTTTAGAAGGTTTTCAGGCGAAGTGGAATCTGCAACACGCCATACTGCACCGTCAGTCGATTTCGTTGAGCGTCGCAAGCAAGGTGCGTCGCGACGCCCAGGCTGTGATTCCGGCGATCAGCACCGCCTGCGCCGCCAGTGCCAGATAACCCGACGGGCGCAGCGAAAATGTACCCAACAGCGCGGCAAACTGATCCCCGGCGGGCGTGCCGGAGAACCAGCTTGCAATCGATTCAGAGAACCCGAAGAAGAGCATGGCGATGCCGCCGCCGATGATCCCGCCTTCAAGGCCCAGCCGGAGAAAATGCCGAAGGAAACGATTGGCGATGTAGCGATCGCCTGCACCGACAAAGTGAAGGACTTCGACGATCGGACGGTTCGCGGCCATTGCGCCGCGTGTCGCAAACGACACCGAAATGATGGTGGCGATGATGACCAGCACCAGAATGCCGACGCCGGCAATCACGGTAGCGCCGGTCATCGACCGCATGCGTTCGATCCAGGCGCGGTGATCGTCGACGCTGGCCGAAGGTGCCACCTGTCTCACCCGGCGGCGCAGCCCCTCCAGATCGAGGGCTGTCCCCGGTTGCACCCGCGCGACAATCACGCGCGGCACCGGCAACTCGTCAAGCGAGAGTCCACTGCCGAGCCACGGCTCCAGAAGTTTGGCCGATTCCTCCCTGGTGAACGGCCGGATATCAACGATGCCGGGCTGGGCACGCACTGCTTCGGCGACGGCGGCCGCATCGCGCTCGATATCGCGGCTAGGGGCGGGACGCACCTGAACAGTGATTTCGCTTGCGACTTCCGACTGCCACTCCGCCGCGGACGCACTCACCAGCAGCACAGTGCCGGTTGTCATGGAGGCGAGGAAGGTCATGATGGCGACGACTGCGACCAGCGCACTGCCTGCGATCGAGCCGCGCGGCACGATCGGCGACATGTTGCGCGCCTTCGCCGGCACCTGCGGACGCTCACGCGCGAGATCCACCAAAGGGCCAAGCTGTTGATCGGTCCTACTCATAGATGTGAAGCCGTCCCTGGTGCAGCACCAGCCGCCGCGCGTCATACTGGTCCATCAGCGCCATATCATGGGTCGCAATAATGACCGCGGTGCCGGACCTGTTCAGTTCGATGAACAGTCGCAGCAATCGCCGGCCGAGCGTCGGATCGACATTGCCGGTCGGCTCGTCCGCCAGCAACAGATGCGGCCGCGAGATCACGGCGCGCGCGATGGCCGCCCGCTGCTTCTCCCCGCCCGACAGGATCGGCGGCAGCGCATCCATTCGATCGCCAAGGCCCACCCACCTCAGAAGATCGATGACCTCCTTGCGGTAGCTCGATTCCTGCCGGCCTATGACGCGGAAGGGCAGCGCAACGTTCTCATACGTGGTCATGTGATCCAGCAGCCGGAAGTCCTGCAGCACGATCCCGATCCGCTTGCGCAGATCGGCGATCTGATCCTTGCCAAGCAGCGAGACGTCATGGCCGAACAGGTTGACCAGGCCGCGGGTCGGCCGCAGCGATAAAAACAACAGCTTCAACAGCGAGGTCTTGCCTGCGCCGGAGGGGCCGGTGAGGAACTGGAAGGAGTGGGCGGGAACCTCGAAATTGAGGTCGCGCAAAATCTCCGGGCCAAGCCCGTAGCGCAATCCGACATTTTCGAACCGAACCAATTTCAGCTCCGTTCGATGAGGGGCGCGACCTCAGACATCCTGGTCGCCCCTGGCCTCCGGCCTCGCTGCGGCCCGCGAACCCGACAAAGTGGTTGTGCTTGGTTTATGGTTTCCGATTCGTTAACGGTCACCTTGTAGCATCCCCCTGCCCAGCTTTCGAATTTTGCCCACGCTCGGGCGCTTCCGGCGCGAAATTCCGAAACCAGGGGCACCGGCAACCCGGCGCTTCCGGCGCCGCTTTTCGGTCTGAAGTTCCCAAGGCGAGAGTGTGGCAGACGCCCTGGAAACCCCGAACCGGCGGCGGCAGCCAGCGTCCTAGTGGAGACTGGCTCCATGCATATCGTATGCCCTCACTGCTCGACGTCCTACGCCATTGATCCAGCTACCTTGGGGACGGCTGGCCGCACCGTGCGGTGCTCCCGTTGCAAGGAGGTCTGGCTGGCGCGCCAGGAGGATGCCACCAGGCTTGAGGCACAGTCCCACGCGATGGCTGGCGCCGCAGATCAGGACGCCGCCGACGAATGGGACGCCCTCGCGCATGAGGGGGACGACCCCAGCCAGGACACGCCGCACGTCAACAGCCCCCCTATCGCAGACGATTGGCCGGCGGACGAAGAGCGGGATTTTGCACCTCGAGGCGGCGAGGGGCCCTCAAACGCCCGAAACGATCTGCATGACAAAGGGGCGGGCGGCCGGCAACATCCGTCCTGGCTGGGAAGGCTGCTCGGACGGAAGGGCCGTCCGCGTGCGCCGGGCAAATCGTCTGTCGGGCTACCCACGATCTGCGCCGCGATGGGCGCGCTGGTGGTGGCGCTGGTCATCTGGCGCGTCGACATAGTGCGCCTGATGCCCCAGACCGCAGCCTTCTACAAATTGGTCGGCCTTGAGGTCAACGTGCGCGGCTTGCGGTTCAAGGACGTCAAAGTCACCTCCGAGATGGTGGAAGGCAAGCCGGTTCTGGTGATCGAGGGTGTCATCACAGGCGAAGGCAGCAAGCCGCTTGAGTTGCCGCGGCTGCGCTTCAGCGTTCGCGACGCGCAGGGCGCCGAAATCTATGCGTGGAACGCGGTGCTGGAACAG
>Ga0306926_10002220_pt1 | contig 19725 bp, 14 predicted proteins | sample flu12Cox44000178_FD_203759 | JGI IMG/M metagenome (GOLD analysis project Ga0306926, IMG submission 203759) | Lab enrichment of tropical soil microbial communities from Luquillo Experimental Forest, Puerto Rico - flux8day.12C.oxic.44.000.178 (v2)... | ecosystem: Environmental > Terrestrial >... | reverse complement strand
GCTCAAAAAGAAACTCGTTCACCCAAGGTGCAAGCTGAGGATGCGGCAGATACCAGTTGCCAGCATTGAGTTCGTCGCTCGCCGCATACGCCCTGTCGTACTTCGACTTCGTGGCCTCTACTGCATTGATCCCGGCAACCATTGCGTCAGCGTGGCAATCGCAGCCGCACCATTCGCCGCGCGTTCAATGAATACCCCGCTGCATCCCGGATGCATCGCCCTGAACCGCTCTATGGCCTCGATCGTCTCCGTGAAGTCCAACCGCTGGTGCACGCCGTCGACAATGTATTTTTTCGCACCATTCGTCCGGATGTCCAGACCAGCTATGCAAAATGAAAGTCGCCCTTCGGCTACCACTGCTCCAAGCAGTTGCTGAAGCGCCAGAGAATAGAGAACGGCTGCAGCTAGCACGGAATCACGGCAACAATCGGCCGCTGGCTCATGATGTCTCCTTCAACTCGCTCGCGATTTCGGCTTTCATGAACTGAAAATAGGAGTTCGCATCGAGGTGTTCGCAGCGAGCACTGTCCCAGTCTGTAGGTGCCAACTCAACCAGCCAGCCCTTACCGTACGGCTCCTGGTTCACAAACTCCGGGTTCAGTTCGAGCACCTTATTGATCTGCACGATGACCCCTGAAACGGGGGATTGAGCCTCGAAAAACCCACGGTCGTCACGTAAACTATTACGCGGTGAGTGCCGACACTCTTATCCTCCCGCTGGTCTTCCTCGGACCATCGCTCCACCGGCGCGAAGCGCAACGGATCTGCCACGCCGAGTATCGTCCGCCGATCGCTCGGGGCGATCTTCCGACGCTCGCCGGCAACACGCCGCGCGCCCTAGTGATCATCGACGGCTGCTTCGAGCAGCGGCGCGCGGTGTCACCCAAGGAAATTCTGGCCGCGCTCGACGCGGGACATCAGGTCTATGGCGCGTCCAGCATGGGAGCGCTGCGCGCGATCGAATTGGAGAGCTTCGGCATGCTCGGTACCGGACGGATCGCCGAGTGGTATCGGACCGGAATGGTGGCCGCCGACGATGAGGTCGCACTGCGGTTCGAAGCGGATTCGCTGGAGGCATTGACCGTTCCGTTGGTCTGCATGCGCGTCGCCGTGCAGGAAGCCGTGGCCAAAGGGCTTCTGAATGATGACGAAGCCACCGCGCTTCTCGAAGTCGCGAGGCGTATTCATTACCGGAATCGCACGTACTTCGAGCTGATGAGCACGAGCGGCGTCATGGGTGCCCGGCGCGATCGTCTGCTCGAATTCTTCCTGCACGAGGCGACGGACCAGAAGGCGGAGGACGCGAGGAGCGTGCTGCGCCTCGTTGCCGCCGGGGGATGCAGGAGCACGCGGACGGCTCAGGATCTCCCGCAGCGCCCTCATCCGCCGCGCCCGTCGATTGCCGTGCGCGATCTACCGCCCGCGCCGAAATGCGGAGACCGGGATTCGGTGCGCACGGTCCCGGCGGAGGTGACGGATCGGAAGCTCGAAGCCGTCCGCTCGCTCGTCGGGATCACGCGAGTCACCGACGTGACGGGACTCGACGTCCTCGACATCCCCAACTGCATCGCCGTCCGCCCGAGCCGGGATGCGTACTGTAATTCGGCATACAGCGGCAAGGCGCTGCGTCTCGCGGATGCTCGCGTCGGCGCGCAGATGGAAGCGCTCGAGATGGCCTGCGGCCACGACGATCGGGTGCCGATGGAGCGGCACACGTGGCTCGAGCTGCGAGCGGCCCGGCTGTCGGCGCTTCATCCTGACACGTTGATTCCGTACAACGATGCGCCGCGCGATCTCAAGAACGAGCCGCTGGAGTGGGTCGCCGGCTGGAACATCTCGAACGGGACCCCGATTCGAGTGCCGGCAGACGTGGTCTTCTTCAGACGTGACGCGCGAAGAGTCTTCTGGAAAATCAGCTCAAATGGACTGGCGTCCGGAAATAATCTCGCCGAAGCGATCGCACACGGCCTCGCCGAAGTGATCGAACGCGATGCCGAAACTATGTTCCGCATGGCTACCGAATACGCGCCGTTTCCACGCTTGATGCAGGCGGTGGCGGGATTGGCACGAGTGCCGGCGCCGCGGGGCGCCTTGCCGGCACCTCGCGACTTCCCCTTCGTGCGCATCTCGACGTTGCCGCAGTACCTGCGCGTCATGGCGGAACGGATCGGCCGCGACGGGCGAAGCGTGGCGCTGCGCTGCATCACATCGGACGTCCAGGTGCCGACGCTCCTGTGCGTCATCCTCGAGAAGACCGGCGATGCTCGGCGTCAGTACCTTCACTATGGCGTCGGCACACATCTGGATCCGATTGTCGCGGCGCGACGAGCGATAACGGAAGCGGCCCAGAGCCGCGTCACCGCTATACAGGGGGCGCGCGAGGACCTTCGAACGAGCGCCGTCGCGAGAAGCGATCCGCCTGACGAGTGGTTCGACGGCGCCGAGCGCGGCATCGCGTTCGACGAGTTACTCGTCACGCGCAACCCCGATATCCGCGACGACATCGTCGAGATGCTTAACCGGCTCTCGGCGGCAGGACTCGATAAGGTCATCGCCGTCGACGTGTCGAACCCGGCCATCGGCTTTCCTGTCGTGAAGATTGTGGTCCCCGGGCTCGAACTCGCCTTTCACAATCTCGACGCGAACCGAATTCCGCTCGGATGGCGCGCGCGGCGCTACTTCTCCTCCGGCACCGTGTAGGAACCGACGATCTTGTACGTGGACTTGATCGATTGCAGTCGCAATCCACCGCCGAGGACTTCCCGCCCTTCGAGTGCGTCCTCGACTTCGGGCTTCCGTTCCTGGGGCACGCGCGTTTCCTCCAGAGCGGCGTCGTCCACCAAATAAGTGTTTCCCGCGTCGTCACGCAAGACGACGACGTGCTTTTCATCTTTTGCCACGATAGTCCTCCGATTTCTTACATACTCGCGAGCGAATTCATTTCCTCGATCAACGCGGCCGCCGGCTCGTTGTCGACGCACGTTCGCTTCCACACGGCATAGTTGATCGCGTTCCAGAATGTGTGAGCCATCTTTGGCTCGCGGCGTTCCCGCATCGAGTTCAGAAGCCGCGGGTCGAATACCTTCCACGCCAACGGCACAATCGGCTCGAGAATCCCGCCGATCTCGGCGACTTGTCTCGGCCGCACACTGAAGCCTGACTTCGGTCGATCGAGGATGAAGTCCGGGACCTGCAGCCGTCGTGCGACACCCTGCAGAACGGCCTTCGCATCCCTGAGTTTCACGTCCCAGCTCAGCGAGAATACATATCTGACGAGCGTCTCGTGATCGTACGCGTAGAAGACCGTCCGCTTCTGCGCACCCGCGAGCTTCGACCAGATGTTTTTTCGTGCGGATATCTCTCCGAAGAAGGCAAGCATCGACACGAGATCGTAAATGCTCCTGTCCTTGAATTCTTCCACACTCGCGTAGCGGCCCTGGACGATGTCGTCGAGTTTGGCGCCGAAGTGCCGGCAGACCCAGTTCTCGCTTCCGAATGAGTTGAACGTCCACAGCACGTGATGCGGATCTGAGAACGGACGTGACCGTCTGTTGATGTACGAGAGACGCTCTAGGCGCCTTCGGTTGTCCAGCGTGTCACGCGAGATCGCGCGCGCTAGCCGCAGGATCGGATCTTTTGCGAGAGCTGCGAGTATCGGGTTCCGGTTCTCACTCCAAGCGAGGTGGTGATGCGTCGACAATCCGAACAGCGCGTCAGCGCCCTGGCCCGAGACGACAACTGATTTTTCGACCGGCAGCCCCGCGCCAAATAGCAGGTGAAACATAGCCGGCTGAAGGAACAACAACGGCTCTTCGGCGACCGCGATGGACCGAACGATGGCGCCCTGCAAATCTTCGTTGGTGACATCGTAATAGACGTGCCGCGAACCAAACGCTTCCGCCGCGGACAACGCGTACTCTTTTTCCAAGTTTTCGTACTCGGACTGAAACGGAAAGCCGGTGGAATATGAATCGTCAATCCCGAGGTTGCGCTGAGCCAGTCGGAACAGCACCGAGGAGTCGAGGCCGCCACTCAGGAGCATGGCGGTGGCAGGCGCGACCGGTTTCACGACGTTGAACGAATTCTCCAGCAAGACAAACGTCTCGTCGCAAACCGCGTCGGTCGCGACGGCACAATCGCCGGGGAGTGGCAGCTCGAGCGACTCCTGTCGTGGTTCGTGACTTCCACCGTCGACGGCGATCACCACGCGCGCGCCGCAGGGCACCTGCGCGATGCCGTCGTACATGGTCCGCGGCGGAGACACGTAGTTGTACACGAAGAATTCCGGGAGCGCGTGTGCATTCTCCCGAATCGCGACGCCGGCCTGGCGCAACAGTGCGATGTGGCTGGAACAGTACAGCTCGCCCGTCGATTCGACCCGGAAGTAGATCGGCAGCCCCGCTCGAGTACCTCGGTGCAGGCTGACGCACTTCTGCGCCTTGCGATACTCGAGCCGGGCGAAAACGGCGCGCTCGTCGACGTCCACCGGTCCCGGCAGAGTCTGGACGATCGCGAACCCATCCCGATCGAACTGATGGCGGCAGACGCTGCCGTCAGTAATAACCGTCGCGACGAGCGGTGCGCAGTCGTATTCGACGACGCGAAGCGAGGGAAATCGATGCTTGAGGACGTTTCTAGTCAGCGCCATCAGAAACATAATCGTCCCTCTCGATCACAGTCCGCGCCGCATGTCGCGGACCCAGAGCGCCTGCGCGAGATGTTCCCAGACCTGCTCGAGCCGATTTGATCGACTCCCCTTCAGCAGCACGACATCCGACGGTGCGACACCGTCGAGGACCGCGTCCGCCATTTCCGAGCAGCTGTCCACCATATGGATTTCCACTGTCGATCCGAGGTAACGGAGCTCGTCGACGATGTAGCGCGTCGCTTCGCCGATAGTGATCACGTGCTCGAGTTGCAGCCGGTGCACCTCGCGCGCGACATCCCGGTGCACCTCCTCGCGGACGGCGGCGATCTCCGACATCTCGCCGAGACACGCCCACGCGCGCCCGCCCGTCGCCTGACGCACCTCGTCGAGAAGCTGCAGCGACGCTTGCATGGACACCGGATTGGCATTATAGAAATCGCAGATCATCTGGACTCCGCCGAGACGCATACGTTCGGTGCGCCCGTGCGACGTCGTGAACCGCTCCAACCCGGCAACGATTCCGTCGGCGCTGCAGCCGAGTACAGGCGCGATCGCGACAGCCGCGGTGATGTTGCGCGCGTTGTGTGCTCCCGGCAGCGGCTGATCGAACGAAAGAGCCGGCAGGCCCAAGCCTTCGATGAAAAGCTGGTTGCCGCGCCGGCGGCCGCGCACGACTTGATGAACCGCCGCCTTTCGCGCGCGGGCCGTGACGTCGTCCGTGAGCGTGAAGCCGATGCGTCTGCCACCGTCCAATCGCTCGCAAGCCTGCACGACAAACTCGTCGTCCAGGTTCACGAACAACGTTCCGCCCGCGCGCGCCACATGACGGAAGAGCGCCACCTCTTCATCGACGGCCGTGGCGAGATCGCCCAGACCATCGAGGTGCTCGACGCCGAGCGCCGTCAGCACCGCGAGACCCGGATCCGCCAGCGCGGCCTGTTGCGCCATGAGACCAGGCACATCGATTCCGATCTCGACGACCGCCGCTTCATGTTCGGGCCGCAATCGCAGGAGCGTGTGCGGCACGCCGAGCAATCCGTTCAGATTCTCCTGAGTGGCGAGGACGTTAAAACGCGCGCTGAGCACTGCCGCAATCAAATCCTTGGTCGTGGTTTTCCCGGCGGCTCCTGCGACCGCAATGACCGGCACGTCGTGCGCACGGCGCCAGACGCTCGCGATAGCTCGGTACGCGGCGGTCGCGTCGTGGACGCTGAACACGCGAACATCGGCCGAGATCCCGCCGAAAAAAACCGGGTCGCAAATCACGCCCGTCGCGCCTCGTGCGATCGCTTGCCGAATCCGTTCACCAGGTTCGCCCGCTTCGGACTCGGCGAAGGCGACGAACAGGCTGCCCACGGCGACCGCTGTCGAGTCGACGTCGACCTGCGAAAAGCGCGACACGTGGAGTCCGCCGGCGCTGGATATTCCTAGCGCCTGCTCCACCGCGTCGACCGACAACCCCGCGCTTGTCGCCGCAGCATGACGGATGGCCAGTTGTTGCCGGCAGATTGTCGTGTCGTCGAACGGAGCACGAACTCCGCGTATTTCCTGCCACGCTTCGTGACCCTTGCCGGCGACGAGAATCGTGTCGTCGTCGTGGGCCTCCTGAATGGCGAGCGACAGCGCCTGGCGCCGATCTCCTTCGACGGTGAGCTTGGCCGGGCCGGATGCGCCGGACAGCACATCGCCGATGATCGCGGACGGGTCCTCCCACCGCGGATTGTCGCTGGTGACGATGGCGACGTCGGCCAGTTCGGATGCAGCTTTCCCCATTAGGGGCCGTTTGCCGCGATCGCGATTGCCGCCGGCTCCAAACACGCACACGAGTCGGCCCGGCACGAGTGTCCTCAACTCTGTCAGAACTCGATGGAGCGCATTCGGCGTGTGCGCGAAATCCACGAACACCCGCGGGCGATCGCCGATCTTTTCCAGACGGCCATGTGGAACTTTCACGTCTTCGAGCGCTTGCACGGCATCGATCAGGTGTACCCCGGCGAGCATGCACATTCCGAGCGCAACGGCCGCATTCTCGACGTTGTGCGTGCCGGGAAGCGGCAGGAAGAACCGGTGCACGTCGCTGCCGTGTCGGGCTTCGACGAAACTGCCTCTCGTCGAGGTGTGCCGCGTCGCGAGTACGAGATCCGCCGCGCGTCCAGAAACGGTCGACACGGAAAGGCGGTCACCCTGGAACGATCGATGGAACTGCTCTCCGACAGCGTCGTCGACGTTGAAACAGCCGCGCTCGGCGAGGTCGCGGAACAGGATCGACTTGGCTTCGATGTACGACTCAAGATCCCCGTGTACGTCCAGATGTTCCCGCGTCAGATTCGTCAGGCCTCCGACGAGCATGCGTGTACCGGCGAGTCGACGCCGGGCTAGTCCCTCGCTCGACGCTTCGAGGCACACGTGCGTGACTCCCGCCGAGCGCATGTCAGCGAGCAACGGTTGCAGAATTTCCGGCGGCGGCGTCGTGTACCCGGTGTCGCGCATGTCGCCATCGACGCTGGCGCCGAACGTGCCGATGCACTCGGTTCGGCGTCCTCTCGCGCAGAGGATGTGACGCAGCATCTGCGTCACGGTCGTCTTGCCTTGCGTTCCCGTCACAGCGAGAACGGTGATGGCGTGCGAGGGATGTCCATGAAAGGCACTGAGCAAACGGCCTAGGGCGAGGCAGCTATCTTTGACGAGAATGCCGATGGGCGCGTGAACCAACAGCGACGCGTGCTCCGCCACGACCGCAGCGGCGCCGCATTCAAGCGCACGCGAAACATTGTTAGGACGGTCGGCGAGCCAGAACGGCAGCACGACAAACAGCGTGTCGGCGCGCGCGCGATCGGCGTCGACCTCGACCGACGCGATCGCAACTTCGTCAATCCGGCGTTCACCGGTGATGGATAACGCGTCGATCTCGCCAATCAAGCTCGAGAGTTGCATCGTTCGCACTGCGCGACACGGAGTACGATATCTGTAATGTAGCGCCGAGGCTGAAAAGGAGCAATCGCGATGGGATCCGATGCGCCTGATTCAACGATGTTCCGACTGAGGCCACTCGATCTCGCTGACATTCGCACGATCGCCACGTGGTACGAGCAAGTCGGCGATCTCGCAATGTTCCACCAGCGCATGCCGATCCCTCTCTCTGCCGATGCGATCGAAGCGAACTGGCGCGCCGCGATCGTGGCGCCGGAGCCCCGCACCAGCTACTTCTTCACCATCGAAGATTCGTCGCGCAATCCCGTCGGATTCGGCGGACTCGAAGACATCAACTACGCTCACGGCAATTGCCTCGCACCGTTTTTCGTCGCGCGGTGTGCGCGGAGGCGCGGCCTCGGCGTGCGGCTGCGCGCACTGCTCCTCGATCTCGCATTCGATCAGCTGGGACTGGCACGGCTCACGTCGATCTTTCGAGCGGATAACGCCGGGTCGCGCCGCGTCAACGAACTGTGCGGGTTGCGGGAGGAGGGCCGGCTGCGGAGCGCATGGCGCGCAGGCGGCCGCCGCGTCGACGTCATGATCTTCGGCATCCTCGCCGAAGAATGGCACGCTCACCGGAGCGCGCTGCGGCAAACATTGAGCGCCAGCACAATCCTTACTCTTGGCAGCGAGCCGTCGGGTTGTTTTTCATGGCCTTGAGAGTGGCAGCGCTCGCCGATCTCGAGGCGGTCGAGAAAATATTCGCGGAGGTGCTGGACCTTTCCGCTGCGACCGACGAGGCCGTCCAGGAACAGCAGCGGCGCAAGCTCGACGCGCTGCTCTCATACGCAAGTCGTCACGTGCCTTTCTATCGAGAACTTGCAAGGCGCCCGCGTATGGCGCTCAGCGACGTGCCGCCCGTCGACAAAGCCACGCTCATGACGCAGTTGAGCCTGACGTGTGCGGAGCCGGGGCTCGACGTAGAAGAGCTGCGCACGCATCTTGCCGGAAACGAGCGCAACAGTGCGTTCGCGTTGTTTCGCGAGCGTTACTACGTGCGCCGCACATCAGGGACAACGGGCTACCTCGGCTATTTCCTTTGGGACGGTCCGATGAGCCGCGTCGCCGAGACCTCCGCGACCCGATTCGTTCCCGCGCCCCGCGACATGCCGAAACCGGTTGTCGCCGTAAATCCGATCGTCGTCTGGCATCCTCTGCAGGCGCTGTTCGAACGTTTGCACGCATTGCCACTCGGAACGGGATTGCGCAGGACCGTCGATCGTTTGAACGAGCTGCGGCCGCGGACGCTCATGGGCTCGCCCGCGTTCGTCACGGAACTCGCAGAGGAACAGGTCGATGGCAGACTCCGGATACAGCCTGAAGTGGTGGTCATCGGGTCGGAGCACTGCTCCGCCCTGCAGCGGCAGTGTATGCGGGAGGCATGGTCGGTCGAGCCGTTGGAACAATACGGACTCAGCGAAGCCGGCCTGATCGCGTCGCGATGTGCCGGGGGCAACTTCCACGTGCATGCCGACACCGTCATCCTCGAAATGCTCGACGACGAAGGAAGGCCGGCACGCGAGGGAGAACGTTGCGCGCGAACGTTGCTGACGAGATTCTTCGGACCCGTGCAGCCAATCATTCGGTACGAACTGGGCGATCTGATCGTTGCGGGGCCGCGACGCTGCCCGTGCGGAGGTCCATTCCCCACGATCACGAGCATCGTCGGACGGATGAAGCCGCAAATGTGGTTCGGCACACAGGACGGCGGCGTGATCGCCCTGAGTGCCTACGTCCTCATCGCCATTCTCGAGGCGACTCGCGGCATCGTGCGCTATCAGCTTCACTACGAAGAACCAGGGACACTCGAGATCCGAGTTCTTGCGCGCACACTCGTAGATGAAGCCCACCTGACGCGTCAGCTCGAATCTGAGCTGACGCGTCGCGGAGCCATTTCGCCGCGGATCGTAATCAGGGCCGGAACGGTCCCGAGCGTCTGGGCGACCAGCCCGACCGCAAATGCCAAAGAGCACCACTTGCGCATTGCGGTCACACGCGAGCAGATGCTAGCCTGGATGCTCGCGCGAGTCGACTAAAGGGCTCGGAGAATTTCTGCGATCGACAGACCACCCGTGTGCTGCAGCCTGTAGGAGCCGACGAAGTTGTAAGTCGCCTTCGCCGATTGCACCAACTTCAACCCGCCTTCAGCGACCTTGCGCTTGTCGACGGCGACCGACACGTCGATCGAGGAACCCTTGAGCGCTTGTTCGACTTCTGTCGCCCTTTCCTTCGGCACGCGCATTTGCTGCAGCGTCAGATGATCGAACAGATAGATGTCTCCGGCGTCGTCACGTAACACGATGATCTCCTTTTCGCCCTTGGCCACGATGTCCTCCGATCAGATTCTGAGGTTATGCAATTGGATCCTGAGGGTCCGGGTGCGAATTAGCCCGACTTGGTGGTCGCGGCGCTGGCCGCGCCGAAGAGATGGTCGATCCGCGCAAGCGTCCGCAGCGCCGCGAAAGCCGACGGGACATCTGCGCGAGCGTCTTTCGTCACTGCCGCAGCGATCTGCGCCGATTCCTGATCGGTGAGGCCATATCCGGCGAGCGTCGATTGGCCCTTGGCCGCGACTGTTCGGAACAACGTCTCGTCCGTCATGATCCGCTCAAGCACGTGGTTCACAGCATAATCGCTCATGAGGCCCTCCTTCGAATGCGCGCGCATGTTACCACACACTCAACGCCGCGGTCAACGCGACACGGGCGAACACGCGACACGGGCGACATATCAGATAGTCCAGACGTGCGAGGTAGCACCCGCTTAGAATCATCGCGGAACTTAGGGCGTCACCTGATAGTCAAAGTACAGCTTCTCGGCCGTCGTGCGTCCCTTTAAATCTTCCCAATCATGGTGGGCACTGCCGCCAAACAATAAGATCAGTGGTGGGAAAATCATTGGCAAAGGTCACATGCCTACCAACAACCGTGCGGCCACTGTCTTAAGAATGGCGGCCACCACTTTACGGGAGAGCGACAGCTATTTAGGAGCGCAGTTCCGCCGATTGCGACTCGGCTAGGACCGCCGGTGGCCACTAAGGCCATGGCCGCCAAACTCGCCCGCCTCATCTACCGCATGCTGCGCTATGGGATGAAATATGCAGACCAAGGAGCCCAGTGCTATGACGCACAATACCGCAAGCAGCAAGTCATCCACCTCAAGCTAAAAGCCGCCCAGCTAGGGCTGCAAATCATCGAAGTTGCTCCAGCCGTTTAAAACCACGAATGCGGTTTCTGGCTGGAGTTCCTGGAGAGATTTATCGCAAATAATCGGCGTTGTCTTTATAACTTGGGCTTGACCGGAAAAGGCCGTACGCTGGGCATAGTCACACTGGCGAACTTTACGCCCAGTGACGTCTTTGCCTATTGGAGTTCGATTGGTCTCACAGTCGACCCGAACCGCTTGCAGGTCGTTAACATCGATGGCGGACCCGGTGCACCGAGCGACGCCTCAGATTCTGTGGAGACCACACTTGATGTCGAGCAGTCAGGTGGAATCGCGCCCGGTGCCAAAATAATCGTTTACCAGGCGCCGATTACAAACCAGGGCTGGGTCGACGCCTTTGCCACGGCTGTCGAATCGAATTCTGCGGAAACCCTCTCCACGAGTTGGATTTCCTGGGAATGGTTCAAGGAGAGTACCGTGGTCGATCCGATTACCGGAAAAAAGGCGAGCTTCACACAAGCCATGCACGAGCTCTTCCTTCGTGCCGCGATCCAGGGGCAGACGCTATTTGCCGCTTCCGGTGACAATGGCGCCTATGCTGCGGCCGGGCCTCCCCTTTCTTGCTTTCCGGCTAACTGTAGCTCACCGCTGAGTGTAGAGTCCCCCGTGAGTGATCCGGCGATTACTGCCGCGGGTGGCACTACGTTACCAGGCCTTCAAGCTGGATATTGCCTTAATGCTGCGTGCACACCGCCCTATTGGAACGTTAATATTCCACACGAGCGGGTATGGGGATGGGACTATCTGCTGCCATTGTGCGCATTGCTGGGAACGCCTGATCCAGTCGCATGCGGAATCTATTCGGAAGGAAGTGGCGGAGGCGTCAGTGTGATCCTTCCCGAGCCCGAGTATCAATCTGGACTACTTGGGGTGGAGCTAAGCCAACCTGGACGGGTTTGGGAGGCGAGCACAAGTGTCGGAAAGCATGCAGAACGGGGTGGGAACCTACTTTGCGCTTCCATCCAACTATCCGGGCCGTAATGTGCCGGACATCTCGTTCAACGCCGATCCAGAAACCGGCTATGTCATTTACTAGACTTCGGAAGTTACCGGATTTAGTGTTCTGAACTTTTGGGGTGGCACCAGTTTTGTAGCGCCGCAACTCAACGGTGTCTGCGCCTTGATCGGCGAAGAACTCCAGGGCCGCCTCGGACTCTTAAATTACCCACTCTACGCCATGGCACAAAATGGAACGGCCTACAAAAGCCCAAATGCACCTCTGCACGCCATCGCCTATGGCGACAACTGGTTTTACTACGGCAGCCAAGGCTACAACCTCGGAGCTGGGCTTGGTACGCTCGACGTCGCGAACTTTGCCGATTACCTGCGCGGGTTGTTCTAGCTTCTGAATTTGGAATTAACGCTCGCTGCAAGCTGTGGAAACCTAGCCGGGAACTCGGCGACGGTGCGCCCGTCCCGACAAGGAGGATAAGACCGGCTGCGACATAGGAGCGTACGAAAGGCAGAGCGATTAGGCTGCCGGTCGACACTGTTGGCGGCGGAAACCTGACCCGCTGAAATCGTCGTCAGTGGTGGAGTTTGCCGATTATCAATGTCCGATAAAGATCCATCGCGCGCAGCAGCTTCATTTCTTGACTAATGCAGTTCCGGAGAAAGCAGATGGCAACTGACGGCGAATATTCAACCGCACGTGTCTCTTTCAATTTTCCAAATGCGCGATCCGCAAGGACCTGGAAGTGCGCATTTCGAGATAGCGAGGGAGGGGCTCGGAGGATTATGTCCGGACGGAAGATTTCCAGTTTCCCGTCCCGACCTTCATTTCGCCGAATCTTCGCCTTTTTTACTGTGCTAATTTTTGTGCTAATTCCATGCTAGCAACAACTAGTGATATATTGCAAATAAAGGACTTAGCTCACACATCAGAATTAGGTCTGCGCGTCCCATAGCGAGAGCTAACTAATTTTGTTTGAGTTACTTAGATGGAATGAGTCAAGGTTGGAGGGGCGAGATTGAGAATCTTCCGTCCTAACCCCTAGACGATAGCGCCACTCCGAGGGCAACCTCTTGATTATAACAAGCTTGGGAACGTGGCCAGAGCCGCTTCAGTATTGGTTTTGCGAGGGGTTGACAAGGCTCGGGTCGGAGTGCAGAATCCTATCTATGTAGGCGAACAAAAAACGAAAGTAACATTACTGCCTTCTTCCGCTCGCCGTTCATCGAGGTCTCCACATGCCGTCCACCGCTTCCCTTCGTACCCGAGTCGAGTCTGCGCTCGGTGAACAACTCTCCTCTACGCTGTTGCTGCGCGAAAAAGCTGGTCTCCTAACGGTCTCTACCGGTGTGCCCGTACTTGACGCTCTGACGGGAGGATTACCGCGCGGAGCGTTGAGCGAAATTACCGGTCCGGCTTCCTCGGGAAGAACGGGCGTGATGCTGGCGGCTTTAGCGGGAGCCACGCGCCGTGAAGAAGCCTGCGCGTTGGTGGATGCCAGCGACAACTTCGATCCGGCTTCGGGCGCGGCGGCTGGAGTCGACCTCGACCGCTTATTGTGGGTGCGTTGCAGCGAACGCAACCGTTCTTCTCTGCTCAAAAATCAGCGGCATACCGTGCTTGAACGCCTGGAGCAAGTGTTGAAAGTAACCGACCTGCTACTGCAAGGAGGCGGCTTTGGCATGGTCGTACTAGATCTCGGAGACATTCCTCCTGCAAGTGCACGCCGTGTACCACTCACTTCGTGGTTTCGTTTTCGTCGCGTAGTAGAGCCGACGGCCACTGTCTTGCTTGTGGTGGAACAGGAGGCCTGTGCGAAAACCTGCGCCTCGTTGGCAGTACGGCTGCAACGGGTGACGATGTGCGCGCACAATGCCGCTCCAGTAACCGAAAGGGAATTTCACGGATGGAAAGTTCTGAGCCGTACACAGCCGGCAATCCCACCCGCAAATATGGTAAGTCATGCAGCCCTTCTACAGGGGATGCAACTGCGCGCCGAGGTGCAGCGCTCATGGACGCAGCGCAAACCCATGCATTCGGTGGGCACTGACTTCGAAATGCGCACTGCGTGGTGATTTTTTTCTTCTGCCGGAGGATATGCATGTTTGCCTGCATTTACATCCCCGATTTCCCCGTGGCGGCCATCATTCGCGCGGAACTCTTGTTGCGCGATCGAGCTGTGGCTGTGCTCGAAGGCACCCTCCCCCAGGTACGCGTGGCCGCATTGAACCACAACGCCCGCCTGCTCGGAATGGAAATTGGAATGACCAAAATGCAGGCTACGATTTTCGCAGCATCCAGTGAAGAAAGTACGGCCGCCGCAAAGGCCGGTAGCAAAAGGACACCCTCACAAATCGACCTTGCTTCGCGGCCTGTAAAGCCGCAGACTACGCTCAATTCTGCAGTTCTGCGGCAACGTTCGCCGGCGCAAGAGGACTCCACGCACGCTGCTTTGCTGGACGTCGCCCACGCGTTTACTCCGCGCGTGGAGGACACTCATCCCGACCGCTTGTTGCTCGATCTTGAAGGTCTCGAGCGGCTCTATGGCCCAACCGTTACGATGGCGCGCGAACTGGCCTCGCGAGTGAGCGCCGTGGGGCTGGAATGCAACGTCTGCGTGACCGCCAATCCTGATGCTGCCATGCATGGCGCCTGCGGATTCAGCGGGATCACCGTGATTCCCACAGGCGAGGAAGCCAGGCGGTTGGGAGTTCTGCCCATTGCTGTTCTGCTCGATTCGTTAGACATCACATGCAGTAAAACCAGAACTCCGGCGGTCACGCGCGAGCGCGAGAAATTACGCGAGCAGATGCTGGATACGCTGGAACGCTGGGGGGTGCGCGACTTTCGCACCCTGGCGCTGCTGCCAGAACACGCCTTGGCATCCCGGCTTGGAGAAGCGGGCACACATCTGCAACGGCTCGCTCGCGGGGCAGGCATGCGCACCCTGGCGCTCTGTGAGCCTCCGATTCAGTTCAAGGAGGCAATGGAGTTGGAGTCAGCGGTTGAAACTCTCGAGCCGCTTTTGTTCCTGCTGAACCGCCTGCTCGATCAGTTGTGCGCGCGGCTCGAAGCGCGCGCTCTCGCCGTACAAGAATTGAAGATGCGCCTACAATTGGAACCCCGTGTCGCTGACGAGCAAACGACTACCCTGCCGGAACTGGCTGCCACGCAAAAGGCATCACGGTTACCTGCCCGCCGAGACGGCAATTTTTACGCCAGTACATTGCGTTTGCCGGTAGCTATGCGCGATCCCAAAGTTTTTCTCAAGTTGCTGCAGTTGGATTTGGCAGCCCATCCCCCAGGAGCCCCTGTCTGCAAACTATGGCTTGAGGCTGAGCCTGCCCCTCCTCGTTCGGCCCAGTGCGGCCTGTTTTTACCTGTCACCCCCGAAGCCGAAAGGCTGGAGATCACGCTGGCACGCATAACCGGAGTTGTAGGCGAGCGTCGTGCCGGAATCGCGAAGCTGCTGGATACGCATCGCCCCAATGCATTTCGCATGGAACGTTTTGTTGCACAGCCCGCAGCGGACAACATAAACAGCGGTCCGACATTGTCAAAAACGGCGGAGATCCCGCCCCTTGCTTTACGTATCTTTCGCCCTTCACGACCGATTCGCGTGCAACTGGCCGAAGGCCATCCCAGCAAGCTGACTGCATTGATTCGCGACACAAGTGGGGGCGAGTTGCAGGGCAAAATCTTGTGGTCAGCAGGACCCTGGTGCTCCTCCGGAGATTGGTGGGCCGAGCAGCCAGCCTCCAAGAACACAACTGAAGACGAGCGCACATGGAGCCGCGAAGAATGGGACATCGCGCTCGCCCATGACGACGGCAGGGGGGTTGCACTCTACCGCATTTATCGCGACGCCGGTACAGGTGACTGGTTTGTCGATGCCAGCTACGACTGACGGGCCTGCCGTATGAACCTAGGAGCGACGGCAGCCGAAACCTCTCGGAGGGCAAAGCCTGGCTTCTTAATAGTTTGTTGCAGCGGATGAATCGTGCCCTTGCAAAGTGACGGATGAAACAGTTTCGAGTGTTTCGACCTATATGTATATCGAATATGTATATCGAACTGCACTCCCGGTCGGCATTCAGTTTCCTCGAAGGAGCATCGGTTCCCGAGGAATTGGCCGAGGTGTGCCACTCCCACCAAATGCCGGCAATGGCGCTGCTCGACCGAGATGGTGTTTATGGCGCTGCCCGCTTTCATCTGGCGATGAAGAAGCTCGACCTGAAGGCACATATCGGTGCGGAGATCACTTCCCTGCTGCCTTGTGGGTCATTGACACAAAGTGTGTTCCGCGTTCCCGTGCTGTGCGCTTCGCGCGAGGGATATCAGAACCTTTGCCGGCTGATCACCCGCACGAAGTTGCGTGCGCCAAAATATCCGGCTTCGCTGCCTTGCCAGGCAAAGCATACAGCATGTAAAGAACTGCTGTTGACTTCACAGGCAATGGCCTGCACCAACGATATCGCCGAACTTTCCAGCGGACTGATTTGCATGACCGGCGGAGACGAGGGGCCGCTGGCGTGCGCTCTGGTACACGGCGGCTTGCAAGAAGCACGGCGCACGCTTGAGCAACTGGTCGCGATCTTCGGTCATGACAATGTGTACGTCGAACTGCAACGCCATTACAACCGGGCGCAGGAATCGCGAAACCAGGCAGCCATCGGGTTGGCGCGCAGCTTGAAGCTGCCCTTGCTCGCAACCCAGGGCGCGCAATACGCCCAGCCAGAAGAGCGACAGATACTCGATGTCTTTACCTGCATCCGCCATCACCACCATCTCGACAATGCGGGGCGGCTGTTGTCGCGCAACAGCCAGCGGTATATCAAACCCGCGAAGGAAATGCTGCGCTTGTTTGCCGATCTCCCCGAGGCCCTTGCCAACACGCTTGAACTTTCCTCCCGCCTCGGGTTCACGCTCAACGATCTCGGTTATGAGTTCCCTAGTTATCCCGTATCGCCAGGCGAGACCATGAGCTCGTTTTTGCGGGAGTGCACATTCGATGGAGCACGCAAACGATATCAGCGTCCCGGGCAGAGTGAGCTGTGGCAGCGAGCGCGGCGACAGATCGAACGCGAGCTGGCGCTCATCGAGCACCTTAAGCTCGAAGGATATTTCCTTATTGTCTGGGACATTGTGCGTTACTGCCGCGAGCAAGGCATCCTGGTTCAGGGACGAGGCTCGGCTGCCAATAGCGCGGTCTGTTATTCGCTGGGCATTACGGCCGTCGACCCCATTGGAATGGAGCTGCTGTTTGAACGCTTCCTTTCGGAGGAGCGGGGCGAGTGGCCTGATATCGATCTCGATCTTCCCAGCGGCGATCAGCGCGAGCAGGCGATTCAATATGTTTACAACCGTTATGGCAAATTCGGTGCGGCTATGACGGCCAACGTCATCACCTATCGCGGCCGTTCGGCAGCCCGTGAAGTCGGCAAGGTGCTGGGCTTTGATGAAGAAACGCTTGGCCGTCTGGCCGGCCTGGTCAATTCCTGGGAGTACAAGGACCCCGGCGACACGCTGGAGCGCCAATTTCGCGATGCCGGATTCGAATTGCGGCATCCGCGCATTCGCAAGTTTTTCGAGCTTTGCGTCGCGGTACAGGACCTGCCGCGTCATCTGGGACAGCACTCCGGAGGCATGGTCATCTGCCAGGGACAACTGGATTCCATCGTGCCGCTCGAGCCTGCCACCATGCCCGGCCGCGTGGTGGTGCAGTGGGACAAGGAAGACTGTGCCGACATGGGCATCATCAAGGTCGATCTACTGGGATTAGGTATGATGGCCACGCTCAAAGACTCTCTCGCGCTCATTCGTGAGCACTATAAAGAAGATGTCGATCTTGCCTTGCTGCCCGCCGACGATCCGGTGGTTTATCGCACGCTGCAGAAGGCCGACACGGTCGGCATGTTTCAGATCGAGAGCCGAGCACAGATGTCGTGCCTGCCGCGCTTGCATCCCACGCATTTCTACGACATTGTGGTACAGGTGGCTATCATCCGGCCGGGGCCCATTGTCGGCAAGATGGTCAACCCGTTCCTCATGCGGCGGCAGGGACGCGAGCCGGTGACGTATCCGCATCCCTCATTGGAGCCGGTGCTGGAACGCACGCTCGGTGTGCCCCTCTTTCAGGAGCAACTTTTGCGCATGGCCATGATCGCCGCCGGCTTCACTGGGGGGGAGGCAGAGGAATTGCGCCGCGCCTTTGGTTTCAAGCGCAGCGAAAAGCGCATGCGCGACATCGAGGTCAAACTGCGGGAAGGCATGGAGCGCAACGGTATCTCCCGCGAAGCACAGGAGGAGATCATTCTTTCCATTACTTCGTTCGCGCTCTATGGATTTCCCGAATCACACGCCGCCAGCTTTGCTCTCATCGCGTATGCGAGTGCCTATCTCAAGTGCCATTACCTCGCGGCTTTTACCGCGGCGCTGTTGAATAACCAGCCGATGGGATTTTATTCGCCAGCCACGATCGTGAAAGATGCGCAGCGGCACGGCCTGCGAGTAAGGCCTGTGGACATCAGACTTTCTGATTGGCCGTGTACCTTGGAGCCGGAAGCGACTGGAAATGCGCGGAATGCCAGCAAAATGGATTTGCTTCCAGAAGTTGAAAATGAGGGAGGATATCCACATAACCCGGTAATGATGGGTGCGGCTTTAGCTACGGAAGGAGCTCGCAGCTCCCGGGAAACCGAAGCTCCCCCGTGGCTAAAACCGCTGTACCAAAAGAAGCCTCTTCGAAACGGAATTGACCCTTTGCACCAGGCGGAAGCCGGACAGTGCAGCACGTCTTCACGCCCGCTTCCTCAAGACTCTGGGCATTTCGTCCTGCGCATGGGGTTCCGTTATGCCAAGGGGTTAAGTAAAGAAGCCGGAACTGCGATTGTTCGCGCTCGCAATCAAAGACCTTTTGACTCGATTGCTGATCTCGCCCATCGTGTACCCGAACTATGCCGTAACGATTTGGTTCTGCTGGCCTCAATCGGAGCGTTGAATTCTATTGGTTGCGAAACCGCGAAAGACGTTGTGGCCCAGCTTGATGGTCCTCGCAGGGGTCAACGTCTGCACCGGCGCGATGCCCTATGGCAGGTAGAGCGCGCGGCCCGCTTTTCGGGACCATTGTTGGATGGTATTCCCGAAACCGATGCCGCTTCTCCCCTGGCTGTCATGACGCCCGAAGAGCGCTTGGTCGCCGACTTCCACGGTACCGGGCTCACGATTGGGCCGCACCCCATGGCCTATCGCCGCGCCAACCTCAAGCGTGCCCACGTACTCTCGGCGCATGAATTAGCGCAAGCCAGGAATGGCAGCTACGTACGCACCGCAGGATGCGTAATTGCGCGCCAACGGCCAGGAACCGCAAAGGGCTTTGTCTTTCTCAGCCTGGAAGATGAGACCGGCATCAGCAATGCGATCCTCTCACCCGACATCATGGACCAGCATCGCATTGCAATTACTTCGGAGAAATTCCTGCTACTGGAAGGCGTTTTACAGAATCAAGAAGGCGTAATCTCAGTGCGGGTGAAAAGGTTGGCACCGCTGCGCGAAGCCTATAAGGCCAGTAGGGTTGACATTACGGACGCGGAAGTGCGTTCCCACGACTTCCATTAGCCGCAAAAACGTACCGCACTCACTTTTTTTCGTCGCCAGTCGCGGTCTCGGCCAGCTTGGTCTCCGCCCTTCCCGGCCTCTGCCCCGGGTACTCATACACTCCCCGTCCCGCCTTGCGTCCCAGACGTCCGGCCTTGACGTATTGCACCATCAAGGGAGCGGGCCGGAATTTTTCGCCGAGTCTCTTGTGCAGATATTCAAGGATGTGCAGTCGCGTATCCAGTCCCACAAGATCCACCATTTCAAACGGACCCATGGGATGGTTCAAGCCAAGTTTCAACGCCTTGTCGATGTCTTCCGCAGAGGCAAC
>Ga0306926_10002219_pt1 | contig 19733 bp, 20 predicted proteins | sample flu12Cox44000178_FD_203759 | JGI IMG/M metagenome (GOLD analysis project Ga0306926, IMG submission 203759) | Lab enrichment of tropical soil microbial communities from Luquillo Experimental Forest, Puerto Rico - flux8day.12C.oxic.44.000.178 (v2)... | ecosystem: Environmental > Terrestrial >... | reverse complement strand
CGATAAGTCGATCACGTATATGTCAAATCCGTCAGCATGCGTTGAGCGAAAAATTAGTAGTATGCAACGACCATGCAACGTCGAAGAGGATTCAGTAAAATAAGTCTGGTAGAATCAATGCTGCGCCGAGGTAGCTCAGTGGTAGAGCAGCCGATTCGTAATCGGCAGGTCGCGGGTTCAAGTCCCGCCCTCGGCTCCAGATATCTTCTTAGAAACACGGCACTTCCCTTTTCTCATTGAATCCTTTTGCTGGCTTCTGTTGAACAGTTGTTGAACAATCCGAGTTTTTCGCTCAACGCATCCATTGCGCTCACCTGAGACTCGCTCACACTCTTCACGTAAATGTTCATCGTCAAGCCGATGTTGCTGTGGCGAAGAATGGCCTGGATGGTTTTGTCGTTAACGCCCATAGCGTGCAGGTTGGTCGCAAGGCCGCGGCGGAAGGCATGCCAGCCGTGCCAATGCGGCAACGTCTCGTCCCGTTTGAAAACGTGGCCTTCGGGCTTGTGCTCCTCTTCTGACTTCCGGCAAACCCCGCAACGAGAGAGCGCCGGCATTATGACGCGGCGCGCCAGGTTGTCGAGATTGAGCGGTTTCTTGTTCCCCGCCTGGAAGATTGGCCCGACTGCGAGCTTCCCTGCGCGAGCCTTGTGCGCCCCGAGCGCTTCGGCGAGCTGCTTCACAACTGGAATAGGAGCCTTGCTGCGATTCGTCTTCGGCTCATTCACGGTGCTGTTCCAGACAGATCGCTTAACGCTCAATTCCTCCCCGTTAAAGTCTTCCCACTCGAGGCCGCGGATCTCGCCTTTTCGCAGACCGGTTAAGGCAGCAGTGAGAACAACAGTCCACGCGGGCTGCGGTAGCACGCCAAGGATGGCTTTCACCTCGTGAAGGTTGTAGGCGTACGTCTCGTCGGGTTCTGGCGCCCGCGGAATGCTAACGTCCTGTATGGGATTAAGTCCGTCTAAGATCCCAAGTCGCTTCGCTTGTTTGAAGGAACCAGAGAGAAACGCTTTCACGTGTCGCAAGGAACTCCGTCCAAGTCCGGCTTGTGCGGCGATCTGCGCGAGCATCGTTTCTGCGTGAACCGTGCGGAATTCCCGCAAAGTGTACTTCCCAATCCACGGCTTAATGTGATTGTTCCAAATGTCGCGGTATTGCTTGAGAGTAGCCGCACGGAGTTTCTTTTCGACGTAATCGGGGAGATAAACCTTGTCCACAAACTCGGTTACAAGCATAGTGCTCTGAGGATTCAGCTTGCCAGCATTCAGCGGAGCAAGAATGTCCTTGGCGAATGGTCGGTCCCGGCACCGAGCTCACTCCACACCTCCAGTCGCCCGCCAAATCTCTTGGCGCGGTCACGCATCCCCGGGAGACCCCAGTGTCCGGCACGAGCGCCCTGTTTGGCGACCTCAGGATCAATGCCACTCCCGTCGTCTCGCACGTGCAAAAGAAACTGGGAATCGTCGTACGTAATTTCCGCCTCGATCTGGTGCGCCTTCGCATGGCGAAAGGCATTTCGCAATGCCTCGCGACCAATCCGGTAGATTTCGTCGCGCAGCACGGGATCGAGGTCCCGCTGTTTCCCTTCGACCACCGCGCGCACGTCCGGGGCGGCACCATTGTCGCTCTGCGCCGCCAGCTCCTCACCCAGCGCGGTCAACGCCCGCGCTATGTCGCTTTCCCCCACAATGGATTGCCGCAAGTCTGAAACTGTATCCCGGCCTTCCAGGATCGCTTTGTCTGCGCGATCGAGAGCAGACGCACGATCGTTCTTTTGACGTTTCGCGTCTCCCTTGGGATCTCGATACGCTGCGAGAGTTCGAGCCGGGAACAACGCGAAGGCAGACGGCGGCTCTATAAACGCGCCGGGGTTGCCCTCGTTGGGGGAATGTTATTTGTAAACTCAGGTTACGGCAGGCTCGGACTGCCCGGATACGTCCGTTGGCTTTCTCGGTGGACGGCAACCAATCGCCAAGGCACTTTTGGCACTCATCTCTCGGATTACGGGGGCTTCAGCCGGGCGGTGCGGCGGCAGTCACTTTGAACAAATCACAGGCTGATCTCACTCAGTCAATTATTGCTCAGCGGTGAGTTTCATGTTTTGTGGCCGGCCTTACCATCCAAATGCCCTGCTCCCTTGAGTCTGGATGCAGTCATCTCGCCTATGTCGCCATAGCAGATTAGCTTGGGCGGATGGTAGACCTTTTTGACAGGACTCTCAGGAGCTCCCATTTTGCACCTTCAACCTTTGATTTTAGCGAAGTCATCCTTACCTTGCAACGCCCTTCAGCCAAAAACTCAGCGAAACAGGGCGCAGGGCGACCCACCGGGCAGAACCCACCGCAGTGCTCAGCGTCGCGCCAAGCTTCTGCCAGTCGACATAGGTCCGAAGCTCCGAGGCCGGTTCCGGTAGCGGAAACGGACTCCATTTGTTGTTCTCGACAAAAGAGTCGATCAGGTCGACGGGAAGCGGTGTTTTCGGGCGCGAACGGATTTCTTCCGGCAGTATTCCCCGCATGGCCTCCCGGAGTAGCTCCTTTTCCATGCACCAAGGCACTGGCTGGACTCGCAGGAGAAAACGCAGCATTCGCAGATCGAGCAGCGGCGCGCGTAATTCGACGGAAACACCGGTCCACGCAGCATCTTCCCTTTCGAACATGCTCGAGCCTGATTCGCTGGAAAGTCCGGCATACCCGATTGGGTGCAACGGATGATTCGTTTTGGGTGATCGCTGCAGTTCGAGCCAGCGCTCACGTAGATGGTGCTGCTCCACAAAATGCGGTTCCAACCAAGGTGGGAACTCGGTCAACGGGTCAGCGCGGCCCATCCACCGACGGAGACGCGTGCGAAATCCTCCCCGCAAGGGTGGGATGTGCTTGTGCTTGAGAAAATAGCCGCCAAAGGTCCTGCCGATTGTGTCGAACTGCCATCGGCGTAGGAGATATACCAGATGGGGCCACGCTTGACCTGTCAACACATCGTCTCCGCCATATCCTGTCAAAGCGATTCGCGCTTGAGAGGAGACCTGCCGATACTGCAAATGGCTCAAAGCTAGAAAGGGATCGTGAGTCGGCTCCGGCGTGCGTAGCCCTGGCTCTCCCCAACCTTGGTAGGGCAGGCAGGCAGCCCTAGAAACAATTTGGATGTCCAGGCCCAGATGCTGCGCCATTCGTGATGCAAGGATTCCTTCTTCATCCTGGAACAATGGCCGGGAGTCGATGGTGTATGCACGTAATAATCCCGATGTTCCGGAGTTCCTGGCTATCTTCCTCGCCACGGCTGCGATGCTAGTCGAGTCAAGTCCTCCACTCAGAAAAATTGCGGATGGTCCTTGCGGGAGGCGATCACGAACCGTGTGCTCCAGCAAAGATTGAAACTGTTCGATGTACTCTTCGGGCCGCTTCAGCGCGAGGGGTTCTTCGATGGGGAGCTCCGTGTAGCGGCGAATGCAGAGCCCTTCCCTAGAGTACTTCAGGCAGTGGCCCGGAGGCAGCCGGTGGATGTCCTTGTACACCGTCCTCGACGCATCGGAGCTCCAGTCTTGCAACAGAAAATCGCCAATGAATTGTGGATCGAGTGTCGAAGAGACACCTGGCGCAAGACGTAAGACGTCGAGTGTATTGCCGAAAAGGAACCAGCCCCCTGAATTCGCAAAAAAGAACGGACGCAGACCCATTAAGTCGCGCACACATAAAAGCTGGCGAGCGGCTCCATCCCAAAGCGCGAACGATAAGTCTCCAAGCAGCCTTGCTAACCCTGCCTCGCGCCACCGCCGCCAGGCCCGTAGAATCAGCTCTTCGTCGGTCACATTCAACGCGACGGATTCAGTAGTCTGCTCAAGTTCGCGCCGCAGGCCTTCGCGCCTATCGAGGCGCACGTCGCCGAGCAGCCACACATGTCCATCCAACGAGCAGGGTTGTTCCGAGGATTGCGGCGCAGGACCGGTTCGGAGAACTGTAAAGCAAAAACCGGCGCCGGCCTGCGACCAAATCTGGGTGGCATCCGGCCCACGAAACCTCAGACCCGCAGCCATGCGTTCGAGCAAGTTCGGATCGGGAGTGGCATCGCCGGTGCTCACCATCCCCGCAAACCCACTCATCGCGGCTCTGGCGGCAGCGACGCGAGGGCTGCGCCAAACGCCGCGAAGTGCTGATGCGGCGATTCCGGCTCGTTCAGGGCTACCCCTCCGCACTCAACCCAGGCATGTGCTTCCAATTTTTCTCCGTCCTTGCGAACTCCCACGCGCAGGTCGGAAGCAATACCCTGCCGTGCTAATAGCCACCAAAGTGCCAGCGATACCTTGAGGCAATTAGGCTGGCCGATTCCATAGCGCGCCGCGGCTCGCACCATCTGTGCGGTCAAAGCGGCATACGCTTGTGCATCAGGATTCTGCGAACCGTTTGAAACAGAAAGAAATTGCTGGAGTGACGCCTTGGTTTTGCAAAATCCGCGCCATTGCAAACTAATAGAGATCAGAGGCAACCAGAAAGATGCGCGCAGGAATAGTCCCCGCGCCGAGCGCTCCAACGCGCTAAACCGCCAGATTTGTTTCCACATCAGCACGATGGACCAGGAGCAAGCCGGTATCTGCTAGCCGCACGAAAAGTTCCGACTCGGCCTCGATGTCGAATTCGTTCAGTAACTCCGCAGCATTTTCGATGCTCGGAACCGCGGTGACAACTTGCCACATCCGAGTCCAAATCTCATCCAGCCCGTAATGGCGTCGCGTTTCCAGATTCAGGAATAAGGAGTCCTTTTCGAGAAAACGCACCACGACATGATTCGGTACTTTCAACGCGATCCGAGAAAGAAAACGTCCCCTTTAGCTCCTCAGTTTCAAAGACAAAAATCACGTTTTCGAAACTGAAATGGATGACTAAACCAATTCGCTAGGTATTCTACTGGGGAACAGAATCTTCCGCCACTCCAACTAGCCGCCTTTTCTCACGAGGGGTAGGTTGACTAAGCGATTCGCACTTTAGTGCGGTCACTTTTTTGATCAGCCAGTTTAATTGGGACAGTATTCGAATAAAAATCTTCGCTCAGTTCGCCCTCCACAACACTCGGGTCAATGCTCAATGGTGTATGTTATCTGACGGACGCGTCGAGTTTTACGAGGCTCGTCACCGGGAATGAGGAAGGCCTGTCCGAACGAAAGAATCTTGTCATCGGGCGAGATTCCGACCTCAAATGCAAGCATCGCTAACTTTTACCGAGACGCATTCTAACCCGACAATGAGTACCTGTACAAAGGACGATATAGGGACTAGGCCTGTAACACTTTGCGTTTCGCGGCTCCTGCACAAACAAGCCCCATGCCCAGGAGCAAAAGCGCTGACGGTTCCGGTGTAGTGATCGCGGCGGAGACCACTTCGCCCGCCGTCACTACCCGGAAAGGAGTGGGAGCGAAAGTGGAGCAGTCATTTGGTTTAGTAGGATCCAAGCCGGCGCACATCCCCTCGAATGCCTCGCTCGTAAAGCCAATTGTCCCGCCCAAATTTGTTAATGGAGTATTAAGCTCCAGGTCCAAGAGCTTGGAGCCCGTGAAATCGCTCAAACTAGGGTCATGCACAAACGCCAAGCTCAGGGGGTCGGGACCAAAGCCTGGGTCCACACCGGTGTATGTGGTACTTCCGAACGTCTTTCCCGCCGTTGTCACGATGTTGATGGAGCTAAACGTGTTCGTAACTGCATCGTAGGCGAAGGACCCCGACGCCGTCCCACCGTCATCAAAGATCACACCGCTCAAATTCCAAGTTATCGGATCCGCCAAGGCAACGGATGGGATGCTTAGAACAGCTAATAGTACTGTAACTACTACAATCAGATCTCGAAATGTCAGCCGTTTCATATTGTACTCCAGATATGGGAGTCCGTGGTCGGAACGGAGCAGGTCAGCTGCCACTCAATTGTACTGAAAAAAAAAGAGTTCTTTGTGGTTTCGCACTCTGACTGATAACTGGTCAGCACAACTTCGGAAGAGTTTTTCCAACTTCCGCGCCTCTAGGAAAGCCTCACCGTATCAATGTGCCCCTGGCGAATCTCGCACCAGTTGGACGTAGAGCTGACACGCCTCGGCGATTCGTTGCCGTGTAGCCTCTGGCAAACGTGAGGACCGCCTATCTGTCCGGGCTCGCGTCCCCCACAACCTTTCGCGCTTCTTCCACAGACATCCCCTCAGGCACGTAAAGCATACGCATCAGCTCTTTGTCATCGCCAATCCACGGCGTTGCGTGGGGTTTCATTCTGTCGGGCAGAACACCATTTAGATCTGAAAACAGCATGTTGGTTACGAGTTCGATTCTCTTTCGCAAGTCCGGCATCATCCCGGAACGCCGATCGGCATCGTCCGGAATCCGCAGTCCGGCTGATTGTTCAGCAGCATACGAGCACCTCGCAAACGCCGGCCTTCGCCGCCTCTTCCGGCGAAGTGAACACGTACGGAAGCCACGATTGAGGGCGCGGCACGAACCCATGCAGAGAAATTCTCCGGGAAAAAACATCTGCGAGTCATGGAAACTGTGACACGCTCTGACAAGGGTTAGCCTTGAGATTAAAGCCATCGCCGGTCTTGGGCTGCCCTTCGCTTCGCCCCTCGGCACTCGCGTACCCCGCGATCCGGGCCGGCTATGAAAAGGGGCATCGTCGCAGGAGATCGTGCGCCACAATCGCTGCTGTGCGCGGCAAAGGCAATTGGGGGTGTGTTGTAAGAAATGCCGAGCTTTCAAAGTTTCAGCAAGGAAAGACATGCGGAATGCCGTCAAAAAACATGACCCGTTTCCTTGCGAAAACTTGGTGCACAATTTGGTGCACACCTAAATGACAAACCATCGCACTTGGTAGGAGTTTAGAGACGTGGCTAGAAGCGCGAAACGTCAACAAAACAGAGCACGATATCTGTCCGTAGCTATCAGTAACATTGGGCTGGTTTACGCTTCGTAATCGGCAGGTCGCGGGTTCAAGTCCCGCCCTCGGCTCCATAAATCAACCTTTGCAAATCAACATCTTAGCGCCGGTCACTGAATCCGGTTGGTCTGCGGTGTTGGAAGGTTGTTGGAAGTTTCGCGGAATTTGGCTTCGAGGACGTCCATTGCGTTCACCTGCGACTCGGTTACGCTCTTGACGTAAACGTTGATGGTCAGAGCTACGTTGCTGTGGTGCAGGATCGCCTGAATGGCTTTGTCGTCCACGCCTAGCGTGTGGAGATTCGTTGCAAGCCCTCTCCGGAATGCGTGCCAGCCATGCCAGCCAGGAATTGACGTGTCGAGTTTGAATTCGTGCTGAGCTTTCGCGTGCTCATCTTCTCGCTTGCCGCAGACCTCGCAACGTGTGAGAGCCAATTGCTTCGCTTCCTTCGGGGCGGCCTACCTCCGTTCTTTTTGCCCGAGACACACGCCGAACGAGAATTCCAGGACTGGATGGACGCCTATTGGGCTAAGGATATCCAGGAACTCTTTCGCCTCGGGCGACGAGATTCGTTCCAACGGTTCACGGAGCTAATCATGGCGCAAAGCGGAGGCATTTTTGAGGCAACCCAATTTGCCCGCCCCTGCGAAGTGAGTCGACCGACAATTACGAACTACCTCCGCGTTCTCGAAGCGACGTTCGTCGCGCATGTGGTCCGGCCATTCAGCACGCGCCGGCCCACGGAGATCGTCGCCGCGCCAAAGGTCTATGGCTTCGATACCGGGTTTATCTGCTACTACCGTGGCTGGCAGACCTTGCGTGATGAGGACCTCGGGATGCTATGGGAACATTTCGTACTGAATGAAATTATGGCTCGTTCGCAAAACCGTAATGTTTACTATTGGCGAGATAAGCGTGGGCACGAAGTCGATTTCGTCCTTGCTGGCCGGCGAAACAGGCCGATGGCCATCGAATGCAAATGGTCCGCGAACAATTTCGACCACACAAATCTCGTTGCATTTCGGAAACAGCATCCTGAAGGCGAGAACCTCGTCCTGGCTCGGGATGTGGAGAGAACTTTCACACGCAACTATGGAGCGCTGAAAGTACGCTTTGATACTATCCGGTCTTTCGCTGATTCGATTTCCCAGTAGCCAGCAAGCCAGGGCCACCCAGTTGCGTTGCAACTTGCGTTGCAAGTTTCAGGCCCGGCCAAGCCCAAACCATACCGAACGAAGCGGACATGGCCACATCGAGAACACACGAGATATACTAAAAACAGCTCGATTCGTAATCGGCAGGTCGCTCAATTTTTAGCTGACGGATTTCGCGTTAGCTGGCTGTTCAACAGCGTTGCAAGTTCATTGCACAAAGTGCGCTTCATCTCCCCATCCTCCCCATGCTGGCGCATTGTAGCTCGGAGTTCTTTAGCTTGTTCCCTTTGCAAGACCCTTAAGAAATCCTGATAGGCCGCGCGCGCTCCTGCGGTGTCGCCGTGTACAACGAAGGCTTACGAAGAGACGAAAGACGACGGCCGAACAAGTGAATAAAATGGGATGTGACACTGGCTCGGGACGACGTGGGGATATCTTGAGACCTTCGCTTCTAAGGGCGAACGCGTAGGTGAACTGCCGATTTCATTTGCAATTGGGCAATGTATTCCTGCCAAATCTTCGCCAGAGCTCCCCACTCCGACCGTGATGGTTCTTCCAAGGTCGTTTCCGTGCGATGAACAAAGTACAAGGCTGGAATGCCGATGAAGGGTTGCGCCTGCATGTATGTCCACCACGTTTCGAGGGTGGTCGAGCTGGCGTTGTCGGTATCGACCAGGTCCCAACCGGAGATGTGTGCGATGCGTGCGCGTACCGTCATTGTTCCGACAATATCGCGCGTTGCGTACCAGATGTCGTTCAAGCGGAGAACATCCGACGAGTCACGGAACGCTGCATTAGCCGTCTGCGTTTCTACCATTGCATCCCGTTTCCAGTGATGCGCTTCAGAATAGAGAATCTGTTGAAACCTACGTACGGCCTCGATCCCGGCAATTTCCGGTGGAACCGGCAGTCCCGGCACGCTGGGCGCCCATACCCAGTCTTCCTTAAATCCGTCTACGCCGATCGTCTCGACAAGGTAGCGAATGCGTTCTCGCAGGAATTTCTCATATTTAGGAGTTCCTAGCAGCGGGGCCGCGCATGCACCATTGTCGTCATGGACGCAGAGGCTATCCGGTATGCCATCGGCGTGCGCTACTGGAACCCAAAGGAGAACGTGTCGTCCACTCTCATGTTGGGCTGCGACAAAGCCCTTCAGGTCCGGCCACTTCTCTCTATCCACGTCGAAATTGCCGTAGCCCTTCTGCCATTTGTCATCGATGACCACGGTTCCAACCGGTAGTTTGCGTCTCTCCAACTCCGCGAGCCAGGCCTCGTAATTCTTCTGGGTTGCTTCCGCATTCGCCGCGTGGCCGACAGGAACCGCGCGCGAAGTCTGTTCCGCCCATCCGCAAAACACCGGCAGATGATGCCAAGATACGTCCGGGAATTGCGGTTGAGTGGCAAAACCCTTTTCATGTAGCCACGAGGAGTAGTTTTTCAAAGCCCCTAGCGCGCTCGCCGCGAAATGGATCGCGGCGACCGGAGAATGGAAGTCGTCTCCCGTTGCGTTGTGGACGGTCTGGTACCCCAGGTAATCGACCCACCACGCTGCTCCTGCGTAGCGCGATCCGGAATACTCTAGCGACGGGAAGAGATACTTTCCTGGCGTCGTTCCAACACCAACGCTCGCCCACTCTCCGTCACGATGGAAGGCGAGCATCAAGGGGGGAGGGCTGAACAGGTCAATCATCTGCGAAGGACGAAAGTCTTCTTCCGACCCCTTCCGCGCGTCGTTACCGAACCCGAGCAGCTGCGGCTCGGCAATCGAAAACTCCCACTGGTTAGCATGGTTCGGCGATGGCGTCCAATAGCGGTCCGCCATTAGCAGCGCATTCCAAGCGGCCCCGTCGCTTTGTCCCTTGTCCCAGCGTCCCGACACGCCGTTCGAGAAGAAATAGCAGCGCCCTGGTTTTCCGTCGCCAGAGGCGCGCTGATCGTACTCGATATGGTCAGTGTAGAGACTCCAACGAAATTCCCTGCCCGACCATAAAGAACTCTTTGCCGTGCTGATGATGCTGTATTTCGGTCCTGGATGTCCCTCCATTTGCGGTTCTACGCGGTATTCGATCGCAGAGAGATGCTCCTTGTCAGTTGCAGAATCTAACGAGGAAACTAGCGGGAATCGAAAAAGGAACCTTCGGTTGTGGAAGATCTCGAGCACCGGTACCGCGGCTAATTCGGTACGGTCCATTATCCGCACGCTGTATTCCGGAAAGCTTGCTTCAAAGGCTGCGAAAGAACCTACGTTCGGCGGAACCGGTAAGTCATGCGCATGAGCCGGCAAAAATCCACAAACAACGCAGCCAAGAATAGCGGAAGTTGCGACTAGACTGCCGAAATTGCCGGCCCTGAATGGCGCGCTCATGACTCGCATTCCTTCATTGTTGCCCAAGATTCTCCCAGTAGGCATCGCGCAATCCACGGGTCTGGGAGTGCAGCGTCGCTGCCATAATTGTTTCGTTGGATAGCAAATGTCGTCGGAACGAAAAGCACTTCCGGCAATCTTTGCCCTACCCCGTAGATGACCACTGGCCGCCAATTTTCAGCTATTCTCCGCCGGACTTCGATGCGTTCCTTCTCGGTAGGTTTCCCGGTCTCTTGGAACGGCCAGATTGTTTGCAGCTAGACCGGATAGGTCAATAACGTATGGCGCACGTTAGTCGCCAACTGGTCGAATAGCCCCGGTGTCCACATCGACTTCAATTTAGCTTTCATTTCTTCCTCTTCTTCTTTGCGGAATGCGTCGTGTTCGGCGTGTTCGTCCATAACGTACTTCTTCCAAAGCAACAACCAAGCGCAGCAGACCCAGAAATAAAAGGATTTAACGTCGGTGTCAACAGTGGCGAGCCGTCAGCCCCACTTCTTAATGGAGTTGGCCGTGACCTGTCTTGCACATGCATCAGAAACGCGTGAAGTGGAGCTTTCCAATTGTTCGAATAGCAGTCCGAACGTAAAAACTGGAACGGTACCGCCAACAACGTCAACGGCCCCGCTGCCTACTTCGTTCAATATGATGCCTGGTTTCGTTGGTACGACGATGCCAACCTATCGGGACCTGGAGCAAAGTGAAATCAGCGTACGAGTAGGCATGGAGGCTACCGGCCTCATTCTTTATCATAGCCGTTCAATCTTCAACGCTGTGAACTCGCGCTCCAGGTCGGCGACAAGACTTTGGAATCGGGGTTCGTCACGTAAATTCTTGAGGCAGGGATCTATTCTGAAGAAGCGCCAGCAGGGGTTGCCCGTTTCCACGCTGCGCTCCAGCCAGGCTATCGCTTTATCTATTTCCCCCAGGACGGCATAGATACATGCGATTTGATAGTAGCTGTGATGCGTGTGTCCGAAGGAGCGAGGGGATTCGAGCGCCTTGCGAACACATTCGAGTGCCGGGTCCCTTTGGTTCCGGCAGGCGTGCAGCATGCCGAGGAGGGTTACTTTTTGTCCCCGCTGGCGCAGTTCACCAGTGTCGAGATTGACCTCAAACGTACTGAAACGGATGATTCGGGATGAGGGATTGGCTGACACAGGAACTCCAACGTCGGCCGAAGTTTAGCACTCTTCCGGTACAATCCCGACTTGGTGGTCATGTGTTACCCAAAGAGTAATGGTTTTGGCAAACGGAGTCCTCGTACCAGTTCAATCTGCAGGACAACTAGCCACGGTGAACCTATGGGGCGGTAGTCTCGATTCGTTCGAAAAACCCACTAGAAGCGGTCGCCATAAGCCTTTGATTTTGTAAGGCAGGAAGACCGCATTTTTACGTTCAGAAATCAGGCGATTTGCGAACGCATAAGAGCTAGGCCCCGTAGGTCCCCTTAGCCGTAGCACCCATCAATAGGTTGAGAGCACAAGGGAGAACTGAAGCTGGTCAACCCGGGTGTAGCTACGAAAATGTCGTCGCGGCCAAATTTGTACAGTACTGTTCGCCGATAGCGCGCCGGGATACGATGTTATAAGCGCTCGAACATAACCGCGTCCTGCTATAGCAATGCGGTCAGGCACGCCAGCGCGCATTAAATTGCGTATTCCCGTCCGTCGTTCTACTGGTACAGCTCTGCTGTGGACACGGGAACCGAATCGCTACCTGCTCCGCCTGTGATCAGGACTTTCCCGTTTTGCAGCACTGTCGAGGTATGCCACACGCGTGGATAGAGCATACTGCCAGTGCCGGTAAAGGTGGCTGTAACCGGATCGTAGACTTCAGCTGAGTCCTTGGCCCTGGTGCTATCGTCCGATCCGCCAGTCACCAGAACCGTTCCATCAGCTAGCGTGCTGGCATCCTGGTAAAAACGGGCTTCAGTCATGTGCCCTGTAGCGGCGAAGCTACCGCTCGCTGGATCAAAAAGATCGGCGCTCGTCTCTGTCCCTGCGTTGCCCTCACCTCCCGCCACAAGGACCTTTCCTCCGCTGAGCAAATTAGCAGTTTGGTAATCTCGCTGTGTGGTCATCATCCCGGCCGCAGTAAACATGCCAGTCGAAGGATCGAACGTCTCCGAAGTTGCATACGTAATGGCAGCGGGGGAAGAATTGCCGAGTGTGCCGTCGCTTCCTCCGGCAATAAGGACCTTACCGCTACTCAGCAAGGTTGCCGTGTGCGATTCCCGGGGTACGGTCATACTGCCTGCGGTCGCGGTGAATTTGCCAGTGCCGGGATCGAATATTTCTGCCGAACCCAGCGAGTGTATGCCTGAATTTGCAATGCCGTTAAAGAAGATGACGTCGCCGCCGGCGATAAGCACTTTGCCGCTTTGCAGCAAAGTCGCCGTATGCTCCACTCGCGCCGCAGTCATGGTTGCCGCCGTGGCGGCAAATTTGTCCGTAGTCGGGTCGTAGATTTCGGCGGTGGAACTAGCAACTTCGCTCGGGTCTGTTGCCCCTCCAGTAATCAGAACATTGCCGTTGTTCAACAGCGTCGCCGTGTGTCCGACACGCGCAACCGTCATGCTGCCGGTCGTGGGCGTAAACTTCCCAGTGGATGGATCGTACAACTCAGCTGAAGCGAAGGCGTTTGACGCTGCGTCCTCGCCCCCGGTGATCAACACTTTACCGTTGCCCAACAGCGTGGCGGAATGGAAACGCCGCGCCGTGCCCATGCTCCCTGTCGCTGCAAAACCATGCGTTGCGATGACAACGGTGAAATTCACTGCTACAGAAGCCTGATTGAACTGATCGGTCGCTGTCATGGTGATCGGGAAGCTTCCCGTCTGCGTCGGAGTGCCCGAAAGCGTCCCGGTGGCACTGTCAAACCCCAATCCGGTCGGTAGCGCTCCAGATTCGTTCCAGGTCAGCGGCGGATATCCGCTTGCCGTAAATGTAAAGGAATAGGGCAGGTTTTCGCCACGCGGAGCCGGCGCCGGAGTCGCGTTGACCACGGGAGCTGGGGGCAGCGCGATGGTTATGGTGTAATTCATAGTCGTTGATGCTGCTGGTAAACCAGAGTCCGTTATGGTTAGTGCGACTTGGAAGGTACCCGGCTGTGTGGGAGTGCCGTATATGCATGCCGGACCGATGATTCCCGTCCTGCAACCTGCGTTATTGGCATTCGCAACATTCAGGCCCGCCGGCAATGAAGAACCGGATGCCGGCGCCCAACTCCAGCGATAAGGAGCGATTCCGCCGGTGCCTGCCAACGGAAAGCCATATACTTTGATGAAGTGACAAATGGGCGGGAAGGGGATGCAGAACCTGACCAAGTGCGGGTTATACCGCTGGCCAACAGTTCCGTTTGGCGGCGCGCCCGAACCGATGGCCAAAGCCGCAGCCGTCGTCACGCTGATCGAAGCTATTCCCGTGATCGAGCTCTTAGTGGTGTCCGTTGCGGTGATTGTATCAGTTCCGGCAGTTTCCAGCGTCGCGTTAAAGTTCGCTGTTCCCATCGTTAGCGGGGAGTCCGCTGGGAGCTTCGCCTGTCCATCAGAACTAGTAAAACGCACTTTTCCGGTGTAACCGGTCGAAACGTTGTTTGCAGCGTCCAGCGCGTTCACTGCCAGCTGGATTGTTTGTCTTGTGCTTGACGAGCCTGGGCCCATCACAGAAAGATGGGTGGCAGCATTGCTGACTACGTTGATCGCACCGGAGGTGCCTTGTAGAGCGGCCTGGACCGTATCAGCCGCCGTGATGGTCTGCGACCCGATCGTTATCAGCGTTAATGAGAAACTTCCCGTTCCGCTTGTAAGGGCCGAGTTCGCGGGCAGTGTCGCGTGCGCATCGCTGCTCGTGAATTTCACGGTCCCACCATAGCTCGTGGCTACGTTGCCGAAGTTGTCCGCCGCGCTTACGGTGGCCATGAAGGCCAAGTTCGTGGTAACAGCCGGTGGAGCACTTAAAGAGATGCGTGTTGGAGGTCCGGGATTGACAGTGATTCCACCCGACGTACCGGTCACCGAGGCATTTACTGTGTCCGTTACCGTGATGGTTTGGCTGCCCGCCGTCTTAAGAGCTATCGAGAAGACTGCGGTTCCATTAGGAAGCTTCGAGTCCGTTGGCAGGGTCGCTTGGCTATCCGAGCTCGTAAAGTGCACGCTTCCCGCATAGCTTGTGAGCACGTTGCTAAAGGCATCGGCCGCGGTTACGGTGACGTTGAAAGCTATGCCCGCCGTGGAACTGGTAGGAATCGAAGTCACCGAAAGCTGTGAAGCTGGTCCAGCGGTCACAGAAACCGACACTACTCCGGCAACTGCGTGCGCCATGTCGCTTGCCGATATGGTCTGGCTACCTGCGGTCCTCAAGGTTACTTGGACGGTCGTTGTCCCATTTGTTATGGCTGCACTTGCCGGCAGCACTGCTTGTGCGTCGCTACTAGTCAAGAGAAGCGTCCCCGTATAACTGGTAACCACATTCCCGGCAGAGTCGAGCGCAGTGATGGTAATCGAGAAGGCGGTACCGGCGCTCACTGATCCCGAAACCGTTACCGAGAGGCGCTTGGCTGACGGTGAACCTCCTCCTCCGCAAGCACAAAGTCCAAGCGATATGCCTAGCAGACTCACGGCAAGCCAGAGTTTTTTCATAATGCCTCCGCCGCTCACGCAATAACGTGTGCGGTGCTCCAGACCCAAGTTTTACGGACGTGATTATTCACTCAGGCGCAAAACAAGCCCCAAAAAAGGTCATTTGCGTTTTCGATTTTCATGACGCCTCCTCTGGTCTGGGGTACGAGGGGCCGATTGGATCAGATCACTGGGAACAATTCAGTGCGGGTACAACTGAGTAGCGGTAACCTAGTCCTTATCTCGCTGCATTGTCAAGAACAATCGGAGAAATCAACCTTCCTTCATCCTTGTTGAAGATTCACGCCCACCGTCGAGTGCAACTTCATATAGGAGACAACTTCGGAGGTTTGGAATTCACCGGCTGGGCAAACGAATCTTGATCTGGTGGCTTCGAAGGCGGTAACGGCTCCCTTGTTCAACTGAAGTTAGCGACCTTCAACTTCGTGCCGAGTTCTTCAATGCGCTGAACCATTCGCAGTTTTCAGGTCCTGACGAAGAGCAAAACCTTTTTTGTTGGAAACGTATATGAACATGAAATGCGCGAACCGTCTTTTGGCACTAGATATCGGGGCTGCGGCAGTGACTGCTTGGGCGGGCTATTGCGGAAAACTCGTGCGCTCGAGAATGACCCGAAAGCGCGGCTCGGAGCGCAGGGGATCGAGCCTGGGATCGTCCTTGAGCCAAACCATGCAGATCGAGTGTGCGTGATAGGCATTTTCCAGCTCGCCCAGCGCTCGCTCCTTATCGCCTAGAGCAAGGTAAGTTGTGGCCAGTTCATAGGGACAGACCCAGCGCATTTTCTGGAGTTGATGCAGCCTTCGTAGCAACACTTCCGGTTCCGCTCGCTGACCCGATGCGGCAATCGCGCTCGCAGCGGTCGCTACGTCGAGCGGGTTAGCTTCCGGAAGCCGCACTAGCCTTGCCTCCTTCAGCGCCTCTGGTAATCGTCGGCTCTGCGGACAGCGAGTCGTCCATCTCGAGCGCCTTGCGCACCGCTTCCTCTGCCTTGGGCATGACTTCATGCGGCGCCAGGTAGTAGTCCGACAGCTCCAAATAGGAGAGCGCGAGGCCGCTGTAAGCCGGCGCGAATTGTGGGTCTTTCCCAAGCGCCGACCTAAAATTCGCGATGCTATCCTCCAGGTCCGCCTGTGATGTTGCGGCATTCAAGTCGTGTCGGCCGCGCAAGTAGGCTTCATAGGCCCGCGGATCGACTGCACGAGGCTCGTTTCCGGGTAGCAGTTTGGCGCGGAACTGGCGGGCCAATCCGCAGCGACCTCCTTTTGCAGTGTCAGAATGTCGCGCAAATCGCGCTCATAGCTTTGTGCCCAGACGTGCTGATCTGTGGAGGCGTCCACTAACAGTGCCGAGATGCGCACCTGCTCTCCCGACCGGAACACCGTGCCCTCAACAATCGCATCGACGTGCAATTCACGGCCGATCTCAGGAAGGACTTCCGTGTGCCCTTGTATTGCATTGCGATGGTGCGCGAGATGACGCGTAGCCCGCCAATTTGCGCCAACTGCGGGAACAGTTAGGCAGACTCCGCGGTCGCCCAGGCAACGGTCGAACTCACTTCACGGTACCGCTCGCGGCCCACTCCACGCCGCGCACAAAAGTGGTGGCGAAACCGGGCACTTCCATGGCTTTTGCGTCGTGACCGAGGGCCGTATAGAAGGTTCTGCCTTGCCCGTAGTGAACCGTCCAGAGCACGGGTTCGTCCTTGCCTGTTGGGTTCATGTCGAGGTGTGGCATTTTGCCGCGCGCAGGTGAGGGCGTCGTGCTTTGGCTACTGGTGTCTGAGACTGTGGCGGCCGCGGACTCGGGTGTGTTGCGAGGGTCGTCATAAGCAGTCGCGAGAATATGCACGTTCGAAGCCATGTGGATGTTGTGGTACAGCTCGTCGTCAGCCTCGAACTCTGAAGCGAGGCCAGCGGTGATCGGATCCTTGCGGTCCACAAACTTGACCTGAAACTTGTGGCGCGGAGCATGACCCGATACGGGGGGCTTGTCGGACCAGACTCCGCCGATCATTTGCTTAAATTCCGCCCATGGGGATTCGAGTATATCGGTAGGCCTGCTATTCTCGGCAAGCACTACCAAACCACTAAACGCCCAGTTTGCGCCGTGCACGCCAACCAGACCCTTTCCCGAGCGCACAAAATTCTCGAGGGCCTCTTCAGCAACCTGGCCCAAGCGAGGTCCGTTGTAGTTGAGAATTACGACGTCGTAAGGCGCCAAAGTGGCGGAGGTTATTCCCGTCGGTTCCTCATCGACTCTCACGTCGAAGCGTCCGGTGTTCAGGAGCAACGTACGCACCAGAGAAGTGGTTGCCCGCCAGTCATGATTGTTCTGGCCGGTCAGAATCAGAGCTCGGAACGCACCTTGCTTGAATAGAGAGGCTCGCTCGGTAGTGCTGCTCTGGCCGTTCGAAACCACGGCTGGGAGCAGGAAAAGCGCGACGCAAACCGGGACCATCTTCATGGGCTTCATGGGCGCCGTCCCTCGCGGATGTTGGCATAAGGCTCAGGAAGGGCGAATGCAAAGAGTTTCCCACCCGCCGCGAGCAATAAGTACTGCCTTTGATCCAGTTCGTAGGTTACCGGTCCATTAAACATGGTTTGGTTCAGGTTAACGTGCCAAATCGTTCGACCGGTCAACGGATCGAGGGCCAGTGCATTGCCGGATCCATCGCCACCAAAAAGAAGCCGACCCGCAGTGGTCAAAAGCCCTGAAACCGCGCCTACGCCTGTAGGGTGGTCCCAGACGACCTTTCCGGTCTTGCAGTCAATCGCCGCAATCGAGGAAGGTCCCCGCAAAACGGCCTTGTCAATGCCTCCCCAGGCTTCAGGCTTGGAACTGGTATCGGTTAGATAATAAACGGCAACAGACCGGGTTACACGGACATAAAAAAAACCTGTCTCGAGGTCGAGACTGGGCGGGAACCAATTGGTGGCGCCTTCTTCTGAGGGAATGACAAGCGCCCCGGCTGGTTGCGGATCCTTATTGGGATCACGGATCGGCCGGCCTTGAACATCCAGCCCCTTGGCCCAGTTATTCGGCACGAACGGAGTAGTAAGAATGTGCTCGCCGGTGATGCGATCAAGAACAAAGAAATACCCATTACGGTTGGTCTGAGCAAGCAACTTCCGTTTGCGCCCGTCGAGCTCGGCATCAAAGAGAACCGGCGTCTCCGCGGAGTCCCAATCATGGGTATCATGAGGCGTAGTTTGGTAAAACCACACCATCTTGCCCGAATCCGGATTGAGCGAAACGATGGAATCCGTCCAGAGATTGTCCCCGAGCCGCCCCTGGCCAGCCATCACAGGCTGGGGGTTGGCCGTCCCGAAGTAGAAAAGGTTCAGTTCGGGATCGTAAGTTCCCGATATCCAGATTGCGCCTCCGCCGTGGCTTCTCGCATCATCATTCGGCCAGGTTTCGGCGCCGGGTTGGCCGGCGTCCGGTGTGGAATACCACCGCCACTGCAACTTTCCCGTTTCCGGGTCATACGAGTCCAGGTAACCACGGTTGTCCGTGGATTCAATACTGGGGCTAACGAGCACGTGGTTCCTAATTATGACCGGAGCAACGGTAGAAAAATAATCCAGTTTCAGGTCAGCGATTTCCGTGCGCCAGCGCTCTTTCCCCGTGGCGGCATCCAGGGACACCAAATAATCGTCTGGGGTAACCAGGAACAACCACCTGCCATACATGGCTGTCCCGCGGTGCCCGATGTGAGTTCCTCCGCGGCTCGTGTTCTCCCAATGCCAGATCAGGCGGCCAGTTCGCGCGTCGAGTGCCCAAGCTCTATCGGGGACGGAAAAATAGATAACGCCCTCGACTACCAGAGGGGTCGCCTTGATTGGATCGTTTCCCGAGTCAAAGGTCCAAACAAGCCCCAAATTCCGGACATTGGCAGACGTAATCTGAGACAGTTGGCTGAAGCGACGACCGGAATAGTCGCCATTATAGGTGGGCCAGGAAGCGCCTAACGGACTCAGAAGGTTTCGCGGATCGAGATTTTGGGCAGCCCCAGGCCGCGAGCAAAGGAGCGCGCAAAGCAATAGAAAAAGGGTCCTCACTTCAAAGTCTCCAGATAGGTTGTCACATCGTGCATATCCGTATCGGTCAGCTGTTCGAGCAGCTTCCGATGGCCGTCGAGGGGATCCTGGATTTCCACTTTGGTTTTCGAGGTAAGCGGGAAGCTGCGGTAATTTCCCTGTGGGTCATAGAGCGACACGTTGAATTCATCAAGATACTTCAGCTTGCCGGTATATTTCTGGCCGATGGGAAGGGTGACGGTCACGGTCACATCAGCCGATTGCCCGTTAGGATCGAGCCATCGCTGCTGCAATTCATCGCCTCTATATTTTGACGCGATCCCCGCCAGGCCGTGGTTGGCCGAATGGCAAGTTGTACAATGCAATGCGAAATAGGCTTTTCCGGCGAGGGCATCACCGATTGCGACGCTGGGGACTTTGTAGGTGAAGCGCAGGCGTGCATCGCGATTGCGCTGATGGAGGAAGGCCACGAGGTCAGAGATCTGACTGTTCGGCAGATCGAAGCCCGGCATTCCTTTGCTGGTCCGGCCCTGGCGGATTACAGGACCAATCAATTCTCCCTTCTCATCATGATTCACCAACACCGAGCGGAGCAGGTCCGGCCCGGTGTTCCCGCCGGTGGC
>Ga0306926_10002218_pt1 | contig 19734 bp, 22 predicted proteins | sample flu12Cox44000178_FD_203759 | JGI IMG/M metagenome (GOLD analysis project Ga0306926, IMG submission 203759) | Lab enrichment of tropical soil microbial communities from Luquillo Experimental Forest, Puerto Rico - flux8day.12C.oxic.44.000.178 (v2)... | ecosystem: Environmental > Terrestrial >... | reverse complement strand
AGCACGGTGGCCGGCAGCACCGCGGTGTAGGAGGTCACCTCGAACTGCCTGCCGTGCCCGGGGTGGGAGCCCCAGCGCCCGGTCAGCCGCAGGCTTTCCCCGACCTGGGCGCCCAGCAGCGGCCCCACCGTCAGCAGATCCGGTCCGGTCCGGTCGGTGGCGTCCCGGGCGATGGTGTAGCCGGTGTCCTCGCCGGCATAGGTGATCCGTTCCTGCACCGCCTCCAGCACCGACAGGCGCTGCGGCGCGGCAGGCGACGGGGATTGACCGGTCACGGCGACCATTGTGCCGGGCATCCCAAGCCGCGGTGCGCCGCGCGCCAGACGGCCCGCAACTTGCCACGGCCAGAGATGGGCAAGACCGGTGGTCGCGCCCATGCCCGGACCTCGGCAGCGGAGGGCTCTGGTGCATCCGGCCCAGGTCCGCTTCCGCCGTTTTCGCTTCCTGGCCGGGCGGGGTGTTCTCGCCGCCTCGCACCCGTGGCCGGCTGCACGGCTTACGCCCCCGCGCCTGAGGTGACAGGCTGGCCAGAGCAATCGCAGGAATCAGCGCGGCTCCCCCCGCCATGGCGGGAGCGCATCCGCAGCGGAGAAGGTCAAGATGCCACAGGGCACTGTGAAGTGGTTCAACGGCGGCAGAGGCTACGGCTTCATCGCGGTGGAGGGCGGCCCTGACGTGTTCGTGCACGCCAGCGCGATCACCGGCGGCGGCGCCCCCAGCCTGGAGGAAGGGCAGAAGGTCGAGTTCGACATCACCCCAGGGCCAGAAGGGACCCCAGGCGGAAAACGTCAGGGTCATCACCTGACACATCGGCAGCCAGCGCCCACCCGGACGCCGCGCAGCCCCCGGTCGCGGGCCAGCACACCGGCCCGCGACACCCCGGGTGGCCCCGCCCGCCTGATCCCCGGGTTGCCGTCCGCCAGCAGTTCACCAAGCGCGGCCGAGCCGCCGGCCGGCAAGCACCCGTATCCGCCGTTGTCTCAACCCCGGATTCGGGTGTCCTTGCTGTAGCCGCCGCGGGTGTTTTGTGTGCTTTTCTGCGGCGTAGTGGACACGCTACCTGAACAGCGTCTCCGCCGCAGAGCCCGTGCCAATCCCCTTGCCGCTGCTGTTTTCAGAACCAAGCAGCTACTACATGAACGCCGTTCAGCTACACGTCCACGCCGCAGACGCCCTGGTCAGGCGCGGCAAACACAGGGAGGGCTTCAGATCCGCCTGATTGAGGGGCGGCTGCGGGATCGAGTTCATGCGGACCGGCGGCCGTCCGTTTCAGGTCGATCTGTGCTGGGGCAATACTCAGCTCGCCGCTCGATTCTGGATGTAGTCCGGTTTGTGCGGTCACTTCCGCGGGATCCGTCAGGCCGCCGGAACCTGGCCCTGGCTGGCTGTGCGACACCTGCGTGGTCCCGCTGGCCGACGCCCGTGCGCCGAAGGGAGCGGGGCCAGCGCACCGCGCAGCCGAGCCCGGCGGGCGCCGGTGCGCCGCTTGATGACCCCAGGCCCGGTCCGGGGGATCGCGGCTGCGGCGGCCAGCACCAAGCCGATGATGCCGACCTGCGGCGAACGCCCGGTGGGAACCTGCCCGGGCCGGGGTGCGTCAGAGGGATACCACCTGAGCCATGCCAGGAGGGCGCGATGACAGCTTCGCATGCCCGGGCCCGATCACGACGAGCGGGCGCGCTGCTTGGCGCGGTCGCGGTTCTGGTCGCCGGGTGCACGGCGCGGGGCGGGGGCAGCGGCGAACGCGCCGGCCGGGCCGAGCCCGCCCGGCACTTGGCCGCCGTTAGCCCGCGTCCTGCACCGGATCGCCACGACTCCCGGGCCCGGCAGCGCCGGGCACGGTAGCGGGCCGGGGATTGCCGGGACCTCGCCCGTAGCGGCGTGTGAGCCTGCGCTGGGCGCCCCGGTGACCTACCGGGCGGGCGCCGCGTTCCGCCCGCGGGTGGCGGTGCCGGCGTGCCTGTGCTGCCGCTGGTGTGCGTGTGCCTGGGCTTGCTGTGGCTGCAGCCCCGGCCGGTGGACGCCGCGCCCGCACCTGGCCTGGCAGTGCTGTCCACGCTGGCTCGGGCCACCTGGCGGGGATAGTTCGCCGATCCCGCCGACGTGCAGGCCTGGCTGCGGATCATTCGCCTGCCCGGCCGGGCCGCAGGCGCCGGGACTCGGGCCGGCCAGGTCCGCTGCGGGTTTTGTCCGGGCTCGCTCTGCGGGGGCGTAGCGGCTGGCGCGAGCTGACCGGGCGGCACGCACCGCCGACTGGCGCGAGCCTGCCCCCAAGCTCGGGCTCTGGACAGCCCGCCACACCGAGGGGACGCGCCCAGAACGCAGCCTCCATCCCGGTGGCCGCAGAACAGGTGGCTCCATGCGCCGCTTGCACAGTCCCACCGCGTAACGCCAGGAGCAAGTATTCGGCGATCTGGCCTCCCCAGAATCGGCTCATGCGCTTCGCCGGGCAACTTCGGCGGGATTGCCGACGGCGAATAATCATACGATTTTGCGCATAAACATGAACTGGCGCAACGCGTGCTATTCGGCAGAATCGCGCGTCCGTCAGGCATGCCAAGCATGCGTGCGACTGAGCGCCTGGCTGGGGTGCTCGGCCCGGATCACGTCCGCACGATCGGCGATCGCGATGGAACAGGGGAGTAGTCACCCTGCCTCAGCGCCGCGGGCACCGCCTCGTCCTCCATTGCGTGCCGGAACTCCCGCAGATGGGCGGGCGACGAGGTCGGCGAGCGCGATCAGGTCCATCGCAGGAACTGGCGGCCCAGGCCGTCGGTGACCGCGAGGTCGACGCGGAGCACTTCCAGTGGGTCGGCGCGCCGGTGCTGGTGGCCGCTTCGCCAGCGGCGCGGAACAGGCCAGCCTCGGGTACGTCGTGCTCGCTCGCGTCCAGGTCGACGCCCGCCGCCTCGGCCTGGCGCAGGCGCAGCAGCGCGGCCTTGACGTGCCGGGCCAGCGCCTGGGCGAGCTCGCTGCCCGTGCCTTCCGGTGCAGGGGCCGCGGGCCCGGTCACTGCCCGGCCCCATGACCCCGCCGCCAGACCGGATGCCGATGTTGGCGGGGTCGCCGGGGCCGTCCAGGCAGGTGCCGGGTCGGCCGCGCGGGCGATCGCCTCGGCGTACTCGGCATCGCTCAGGCCGATCCGCCATCGGTCTAGGCGAGCAGGCGGCGCTGAAACCGTAGCCCTTGTCACCGTTGAACCACTTCACCGTGCCCTGCGCTATCTTGACCCTCTTTGTCCTGGCTGCGGCGCCCGCCACGGCGGCGGGGCCTGCCACGAGTGCTCTGGCCAGCCTGTCACCCAGCATGCGGCGGATGTGCACCAGGCCGCCCGCGTCCGCGTTCCGCCGGCCCCGGCCGCGCGACCCGGGATGCCCCCGGGACCGTGATGGCGGTTGAATAGCCGGGAGAACGTTGGTGGGGTATCAGGTGATCGCCGCGTACATTCTGATCCAGGCTACAGTCGGCACGGCCGCAACCGTGGCCGCGGCGCTGCGGGACGTGCCCGGCGTCGTGGAGACGGCGAGCGTGGCCGGCCCATATGACGTTATTGCCCGGGCACAGGCACCAGACATTGACGAGCTGGGCAGGCTGGTGGTCTCCCGGGTGCAGGCCCTCGACGGTGTGCTGCGGACGATGAGCTGCCCGGTCGTGCACCTATAAGGGCACCGATGGCTGTGGACCACCAGACAACGATCCACGAGGTGGGCGAGGGCGGCGTACAGGCGGTCTGCCCGTGCGGGTGGCGCAGCCCGGTGTTCGGCGCGGACAAGACCACCGGCGTGATGGACCCACTGCAGCAAGCCACCGATGCTGGCGACCTGCACCAGTGGGAGATGTCCCTGCGGTAGGCCGGCTGCGGCCGGTTTGACCCGGCGGGTCAACCCGGCACCAAACTGGCAGCCACCGGCCGGTGCACGAACGCCAGCGTCTGGCCGGCCCGGACCGGCCTGCCAGCAACAGAAACGAGCTTTCTGATGCCGAGGGGTGGCTGGGCTCGGGCGTGCGATGTTGGGAATAGGCTGCCGGCCGGCCAATCTCACACTCAAGGCTGCGTCGCGTCAGTGGCAAATGACCATGGTTCAGTCAGGGGCCGGTTCCGGCCCAAGCTCCCACCACGATGACGCGGCGGTCCCCCGGCCGCGCCACGGGTGCCCTCCAGGGCGCTGGCCACGTGGGCCAGAAACTGCCTGATGTGGCGGTGGCCACCACCTTGTGCGAGAGCAGCCGGTCCAACCCAGCGCCCGCCGCCCCCAGCGGGGGCCGGTAGCAGGCGGCCAGTACCACCCGGCTGACCTTGCTACCCTCGCCACCGAGCGTGATGTTCGCATCAAGCACTGGGAACAATCCGCCCGTCACGCCAATTGCCTCCCAGCGCACGCCCACCGTCATCGCGCCATCACAGCACACCGGATCCATGTACTGGACCCGCGCCAGCCGGGACGCACCGGGCAGGTCACCGAACGGCCCAATACGCGTCAGGTGATCAACGCCGCCGCCCTGATAGGCCATCTGCGCAGCACCACCAAGCCAGTCCCCCCGAGCAAGGTTCGCCAGCCGCCAAAGCGCAACACCGGCGCTGACGTCAAGGATGCGCGGATCAAGCGCTCATCTGTGACCCGCTGGGGCCTTAAATGCGGCCGCGTGTCATGGCTCGATCAGGTCGTCCGGCGGCCGGCGGGCGGTGGTGTGAATGGTGTGGGCGAGGCCCAGTTGCAGCAGCATCTGCGGGGCACCCGGGAGCGCCAGGCGGTCCCGGATCAGGGCGCGGATTGCGGCGGCCTCCAGCGGCTGCGTGTACAGGCTCGCGAACACCCACCTGCTCGCGGCATGTGCCAGCAGCCGGTGCAGCGCCTGGCCAGCACGGAGCCAGTCGGCCCGGCCATCGCCGCGGGTGAGCAGCACCGCGGTGGCGGCGGGCGGCGGCCCGCCGGTGGCGACCAGCCCCAGGCCACGGCCTAGGTCGAAGTCACGCTGCGGCAGCTGCCCGGGCTGGCGGCCGGCCCCGGCTGGGAACGCGTGCGCAGGGACGCCATCGCGGGCGGGATCGCCTGGCCCCCGGCTCCAGCGCCGCACCTCCGCCCGGGCCAGGGGGTCCAGGCCCTGCCGACGGCCGGCGGCGCCGACGATGTCCGCCAGCTGCTGGTAGACGAAGGCCCGGTCGACGAGCGCGAGCGTGGCCCCCTCGGCTAGCGCGTCATGCTGGAGCCCGGCAACAAGCCCGGCAGGCAGCGGGCCGGGGGCGAACGGGCCACGGTGGGTGTGCCGGTGCGGCAGCGCCGCCAGCATCTGGCTCTCCCTGCTGGTCATCGGCTCGGCCCTGCCCAGTCTGATCCGGGCGAGCAGCCGCAGCAGGGCCGGCTCCGGGAGCAGGTGGACTATGGGCACGTAGCCGAGCGACCGTATCGCGAGCCGTAGCCCGAACAGGGCGGCGCCGCAGCTGATGAGCATCTCCCGCCCAGCCGGATCGGCCCGCAGCTTGCGGCGCTGGTCGGCATACATCTCGATCACGTACCGGCCGGCCCTGAACCGCCATGGCTGGGTGTTGTGCACCGAGGGCGCACGGGCCGCCGTGGCGATCAGGTAGTCGACCTGATCGGCCGGGATCGGCACCGTCCGCTGGCCGGCCTCCTCAGACATGCTCCCTCACCTGCCCTGCTCGGCGTGGTCAGGGTCCCTCGGCTGGGACGCGAACTTCAGGGCCTTAAGGTGGCTCTCAATGTGGCCAAGGTCCCACGATGGCGAGGCCGGCTGCCGCCCGCCGACCCGAGGCTCAACTACCGGGGCAAGGGACCAATGGCCCCGTGCGGGCGAGGCTTATGGCACTGCTTCTTCCAGTTATCGCATTCGCAGGCTGGCGCTATGGGTTATCAGCGGCTCGGCGCCGCGGGCGCGTTGTTCGCATCCGGGCCGGGATCGGTGATTCGGGGTGAGTGCGGGAGGGTGGAATGGGTAGCGCGGCCCGGGAGGGGGCGCGGCGGCCGATCTTCGTCGCCATCGGCGGTGATAGCGGAAGTGGCAAGTCGACGCTGACCGCCGGGTTTTACCGGATTTTCCCGTACGATCAGATAACCAGCGTGTGCCTGGACGATTACCACGGGCTGGACCGGCGCGAGCGCAAGCTGATCGGGGTCACGGCGATGGATCCGCGCGCTAACAACTTCGCGCTGATGGAGAACTAGCTGCTGGAGCTCAAGCGCGGGTACCCGATCAGCAAGCCGGTGTATGGCCACTCCGATGGCACGTTCGGGCCGCCGGAGGAACTCCAGCCGAAGCAGGTGGTCATCGTCTAGGGGCTGCACACGTTCCTCGTCCCCGGGTCCGGGGGCTGTTCGACCTGAATGTCTGGCTCGAGCCTGAAGAGGAGCTCAAGCACGGGTGGAAGGTGCAGCGGGATGTGGCCAAGCGTGGCTACACCCGCGAGCAGGTGATGACGGAGATCGCGGCCCGCGAGCCGGATGTGGCCGCCTACATCACCCCGCAGCGCCGTTTCGCCGATCTCATTGTCCGCTTCTACCGGCCGGAAGGGAGCGGGCCGGGCGACGAGTATCTGAGCGTGCGCATCGTCGAGCGGGCAACGCTGCCGCAGCTGAACCTAGAGGGCGTGCTGGGCGATTCGTGCGAGGGCGTCCGCCTCAGGCAGGGCGAAGACGCGGACGAGACCGTGTTGGAGATTCACGGCACGATTGACCCGATGGCTGTCCGGCGGCTGGAGGACCGGATCTGGGAGCACTTCGACGCCCGTCATCGGCACCTGCGTCACCTGGCGCCGGACCAGTTCGGCGAGTTCACCGACGGGGTGCTGCGTACCCATCACACCGACCCGCTGGCACCGGTGCAGCTGTTGCTGGTGCACCGGATCCTCAGCGCCCAGAAGTCGATGCTGCTCAAGGTGCGGCTGAACGTCCACGCACAGATGATTCACGCCCAGCGGCGGCGAGGAGAGGCCGTCCATGACTACACCCATGTCTGACCCGCAGGCCGCTGCCGTGCGGGATGCCTACCGGCCGGGGGTGCGCGAGTACCGCGAGGCCTACTTCGACTCCAGCTATGTCCCCGCGGATACTGACATCCTGGCTGCGTTCCGGGTAACCCCGCAGCCCGGGATGGCGGCGGAGGAGGCGGGCGCGGCGATCGCCGCCGAATCATCCACCGGCACCCGGACCACGGTGTGGTCGGACTTGCTCACCGACCTGGACCGGTACCGGGCCCGCTGTTACCAGATCGCGCCGGTCAGCGGGCAGCCGGATCAGCTGATCGCCTACATCGCCTACCCACTCGACCTGTTCGAGAAGGGCTCGGTGGTCAACCTGCTGTCATCCTCGTCGGCAACGTGCTCGGGTTCAAGGCACTGCGGGCGCTGCGGCTGGAGGATCTGCGCCTGCCGGTCGCCTACCTGAAGACGTTTCCCGGCCCGCCGCACGGCATCGCCGTGGAACGCGACATGCTCGATAACTACGGCCGGCCGCTGCTGGGCGGCACGATCAAGCCGAAGATCGGCCTGTCGGCCCGCGATTACGGCCGGTCGGTGTATGAGCTGCTGCGCGGCGGCCTGGACTTCACCAAGGACGACGAAAACGTCAACTCCCAGCCGGTCAGCCGCTGGCGCGACCGGTTCTTGTTCACCATGGAAGCGGTACAGAAAGCGGAGAACGAGACCGGCGAGCGTAAGGGCCACTACCTGAACGTGACCGCTGGGAGCATGGAGGACGTCTACCGGCGGGCAGAGTTCGCCAAGGAACTGGGCGCGCCGATCATCATGTCGGACTTCTTCACCATGGGCTTCACCGCGCACACTTCGCTGTCGCGCTGGTGCCGGGACAACGGGGTGCTGCTGCATTGCCACCGGGCGATGCATGCGGTGGTTCACCGGCAGCGCAACCACGGCATTCACTGGCGGGTGCTGGCCAAGTGGCTGCGGATGGCCGGCGGGGACCAGCTGCACAACGGGACCGTGGTCGGCAAGCTGGCAGGAGACCGCGCTGCCACCATGGCGATCAACGACCTGCTGCGGGAAGATTTCATCGCCGCCGACAAGCGCCGCGGCATCTACTTCGACCAGGCCTGGGCGTCGATGCCCGCGGTCTTCCCGGTGGCGTCGGGCGGCATTCACGTCTGGCACATGCCCGAACTCCTGGACATCTTCGGGATCGACAGCGTGCTCCAGTTCGGCGGCGGAACCCAGGGCCATCCAGGCGGCAACCGTGCCGGCGCCACCGCGGTCCGGGTCGCCCTGGAGGCCGCTGTCCAGGCCCGCAGCGAAGGCCGGAACATGATAACCGGGGCACCGGAGATACTAGCCACCGCGGCCCGGCAGTCGCCGGAACTCCGCGAGGCACTGGAGCTGTGGAAAGAAACCAAGTCCGACTTCGACGGCGTCGACCGTCTCGACCCGCCCGGCGCCAGGTCGTAACGCCGACGGAGGACACCCGTGATCACCTGCCTGCCGCCGCTGGACAAAGCCCAGGTGGCCACGCAGATCAAGTACCTGCTGGACCAGAGCCTCATCCCGGCCATCGAGTACGCCCGCAAGCCCCCCCGCGATCACTACTGGAACATGTGGAAGCTGCCCCTCTTCGACACACAGGCGGTCGCGGACGTTCAGGCCGAAATCGGTGCCTGCACTACGGCCCACCCGGACTGCTTCGTCAAGCTGATCGGCTACGCCCGTCACCGCCAAACCCGGACGATGAGCCTGCCGGTGCACCAGTCATGATCAGCCAACACGTGACCCGTTGCCAGAAGCACCGGAGCATCGCGCCCGAGCGCCGCACTGTGACGCCGCACACGCCCTGCAGCCAGAATGCCGCCCGTCAACAGGCCGAAGCCGCCTTCCTGCCCCAAGCGGATTACGGAGGCCGGGCGTGCTTAACGGTCGCGGCGGTAGTGGGTGATGGCGGCCACGCGTCCCCGCTGGTGCGGCTTTCAGCCGCCTGGCAGGGGCAGCATCGGATTGCCGCCACGACCGAGGCGCCGGGGGGACGCAGTTCTTGGCGGGAGGACCAACGGCTCTAGTGGATCAGGACCGCTGGGCACACCCTTGATCATGGGGTGGTCGCTATGGATGTTGCGATGGTGTGCAACGGCTGTTTGGCAGTGCCTGGCTGGTCGCAGGAGTGTGCCGTTTGGGCGCCAGGCCGCAGCGCCCGGCACCCTGTATCGGCTTCCCCCGGTGGGCGCCGCGGCCCAGCCTGCCTCGGGTCGGCCGATCGTCTGTCTCTGGCACCGGGGGCGCTCATCCTGACCGCTCACGGCAACACTGGCCGGGGAGGCTGAGTGGATGAGAACGCGGTCACGGCTGGCCCGTGGCGTGCTGATCGCCATCGGTCCAGTTGTGCTAGTTGTCATCGGGATGGTGAGCTACCTGGGCTTTGGCTATTCGCCGTGGATGGCGCTGGCCATGACCCTGCTCACGTTGACTACGGTAGGGTTCGCCACCGGCGGTCATCTGTCCACCGGGGTGCTGGTCTTCACGGCCGGGCTGGCCCTGCTCGGCGTCGGCCTGTTCGTCGTCATCTTGGGCTTGGCCGCGACCGCGATCGTGGAAGGCCGGGTGAGCCTGTTCTCGCGGAGCCGCCGGATGCGCCGACGCATCGATGAACTACGCGGGCATTTCATCGTCTGCGCCTATGGCCGGGTCGGCCGGGCAATCGCCCGGGAGCTGGAAGCCGAGGGCGTGCCGTTCGTCGTTGTGGACAGCAAAGCCGAACTGGAACCGGACCTGGACCGCGACGGCCAGTACTACCTGATCGGCGATGCCTCGGACGAGGCGGTCCTGCGCCAGGCAGGAATCGACCGGGCACGGGGGCTGATCTGCGCAGTGGACTCCGACGCCGAGAACGTTTTCATCACGATCGTTGCTCGCTCGCTCAGCCCCGGCCTGCTCATCGTGGCCCGGGCCGCGCGGGAGCAGTCGGCCGACCGGTTGTACCGGGCGGGCGCCACCCACGTGGTATCACCATATGTGACCAGTGGCAGGCGGATGGCGAATCTGGCCGTTCGGCCCCACGTGGTGGAGTTCTTCGATGTCGCCCGCGCCGGCCAGCCCGGGCTGCGGCTAGAGGAACTGGAGATCACCGAAGGGTCTCCGCTGGTGGGCCGGACCCTGCAGCAGCTGAGCGGGCCGGCCGTGCCCTTGCTGGTTCGTCGCAGCAACGGGCAGCTGATCGCCAACCCCGCCCGCGAGCTTCAGCTACAGGCCGGCGACGTGCTCGTTATCTCGGGCGAGGCCAGCGACCTGAACCCGCTCGACCACGAGTAAACACAGGCACTTCACCAGCCCTAAATGGACACGCAGAACAGGCATTATGTAGCTTTCAGGCGCGCAACTCGGGGTTCCCCTGGAACCGTGGAGACTCTTGTAATGCGGATCTTGTTTTGGCCCGCGGTCTCCTTAGCCCTATAAGAGCGCCGGAGCGCAGGGCTTGTCCAGGTGGAGTCCCCAGCAAGGGCCGCCAGGCCCGCGGAGGAACGACCTGGATGAGCCCGAGCACTGGCGCATCCTGGGGGCGGAGAAGCGGGCATGTTAGGCCGCCAGGGTTTTCTCATAGGTGACCGGCGGCATCATCTGGCAGGCGGAGTGCCTGCGGTGGGTGTTGTAGTCCTCGATCCAGGCGGCGACCTTGGCCCGGGCTGCTGCCCGGGTGGTGAAGTGCTCCACCGCCCGGAGCTCGAACTCCAGGGTGGAGTGCCACGATTCGATGACCGCGTTGTCCAGCGCCGACCCGGGCCGTCCCATCGACCGGGTGACGCCCAGCCGCTGGCAGGCAGCCTGGAAAGACCGGGCGGTGTATTCGCTGCCCTGATCGGTGTGGAAGACCACGCCGGGTACCTGGCCGCCGCGGACCATGATGGCCATGGCCAGCGCGCCGTAGGCCAAGTGCGCGTCGTGCCGCTCGCCGAGGGCGAACCCGAGAACCCGGCGGGAGGCGACGTCCAGGACCGAGACCATAGGTGCAGCCGGCCCTCATCGGTGACGATCTGGGTGCCATCACCGAACCACCTGCGGTTGAGCGCCGAAGCGCCGAAGTCGCTGGCCCCGCTCGGCCGGTCACTCATCCTCGTCTTCCTCCCTGCGTGTCCATGGTTGGGCCGTCGGCCGGTCCCGGCCGCTGGGCCGGGCAGCGGCGTCCGGCCCGGGCGGGTCGGCGCACACGGCCGTGGGCCCGGTGGCGCCTGGGCCGGCATGCGTCACTGGCCGTCGTACTCGTCGTGGCGGCGCCACCAGATACCGGTCTCGTTGCGCCCGCGTGGCGCGCGGTCCAGCCACGGGTACATCCCCCACAGGACGTCGATCCCGCGCTCGTAGGCGGAGTAGGTGTGGTAGACGGCGCCGTCCTCGAGCGCGAAGGCGCTCATGCCCGGTCCTTCGCGCCGGTAGGTCTCCCAGTCCTCTCCGAAGGTCGACTGGCTCCAGGCGTCCCGGGAACTCTCCTGGCCAGCCGGCGGGCGGAAGTCCATCTCGCGGAAGTTGTACTGCACGGCTCCGGCCTGCCATTCCTGGCGGGTGTGGGACACATGGAAGTCGTAGTTGAAGTCGCTGCCGAATGACGACACCCAGGGGAAGCTCCAGCCCATCCGCTGCTTGTACGCCTGCAGTTTCGCCAGCGGGGCCCGCGACACCGCGCACAGCGTGACGTCGTGATGGGCGAGGTGGACGACGGAACCGCTGAACCCGTCGGCGATCGACGAGCAGGTCGGGCACCCGGCGGGGTAGCCGGGCCCGAACATGAAGTGGTAGACCAACAGCTGCGAGCGCCCCTGGAACAGGCCGGCGAGGGATGCAGGGCCCTCGTCGGTGTCGAACCGGTAGTCCTTGCCGATCTGGTACCAGGGCAGCTCCTGGCGCCGCCGGGCCAGTTCGTCGCTGCGCCGGGTCAGCTCCTTCTCGGCCGCCAGCAGCTCCAGCCGGGCCGCGAGCCACTCCTCCCGTGTCCCGGTCTTGTGACTGGTCATTGGTTCTTCCCTTCATCTCGTGACGGCCGGGCCTGGCCCTTACCACCGGTGACGTATCACAGCGGCGGGGCACTGCGGCACGAGGTCCGGCTTGCGGGTCACGCGTTACGCCAGGTGCCGCTGGCTGCGGCCGGGGTGAGGGCGGCTGACGTCAGCTGGCGACGTAGGCGATGCGGCGGTAGAGGTCGAGGCGGGTGAGTGAGTCGAGGAGGGCGGTGGCCAGGTCGGCGTAGGTGATGCTCCCTGCTTTCGGGAGTGGCCGGCTGGCGTCTATGCGGTACCGGCCCGCTGCCTTCTTGCCGACGAGCCGTGGGGGGCGCAGGCACACCCAGTCCGCACCGCTGCCGCGCAGGAGCGTCTCAATCCGGCGCATGTCATCGTAGGTAGCACCGAAAATGCGCTCAGGATCGGGATGCTCACGTGCCGCTGCAGGAACGGCTGTTCCGCGCGGGGGCCGGCCGGGACGGCGGAGATGACGGCCAGCTTGCTGATCCCGTGGGCGTCCATCGCGCGCAGGATGTTCGCGGTCCCTTCGGAGTAAACGGCAGTTGGCTGCCTGGACGCTCCGATCCCGGCCGCCGACACGACAGCGTCCGCCCCGGCCAGCGCTCCAGCCAAGGCGGCGCGGTCGAGTACGTCTGCCGCCGCGCTGATCATGCCCGGGCCGCCCTGGGGCAGCGTCTCTGGGTGACGTGCGACGGCGATCACATCGTCTCCACGCGCCAGCGCTTGCTCGACGACCTGCTGGCCGGTGCGTCCCGTAGCTCCCACAACTGCGATCTTCATGGCTTACTCTCCTGAAGCATGCCCGGATGATGATTGTCACTCGCGGCGCCGGCGCGCTGTCGGGGCGCCACGCGCTCTCATCGGTCCAACCCCCTCGGTGGCACCTGCTTCTGCACGCGTCACTGGCGGTCGTATTCGTCGTGGCGCCGGAGCCAGGTCTGCCACGCGCCGCCCTCGTCGCGGCCCTTCGGCACCCGGTCGAGGATCGGGTAGTAGTTCATGAGGAACTCAACCCCGCGCCAGGTGGTCGCGTAGGTCTGGTAGACGGCGCCGCTTGTGAGCGTGAAGACGGTCACCGCTGGTGATTCCGACAGGTAGCCGGGGATGTCGGTTCCGGCCGCGGCCGCGTTCTGGGCTACGACAGGCGGCAGCCCGTCCTCGTCGGGGCCAGGCGGGCGCAGCGGCTCCTGAGCGGCGGATGCGCCGAAATCGACGTTGAAGTCGGTGTTCGCGGCCGAGACCCACGGAATGCTCCAGCCCATCCGCTGCTTGTACGCCTGAAGCTTGACCAGCGGCGCCTGGGAAACAAGCAGCAGGGTCACGTCGCGGGCATGCAGGTGCGGCAGCAGGCCGTCCAGGCCATCGGCGATCGACGAGTTGACCGGGTCCGCCGCCTGGTAACTCGGCCCGTACATGAAGTGGTAGACCATCAGCTGCGAGCGGCCGTCGAATAGCTCGGCCAGGGTCCGCGTCCCGTCGTCGGCGTCGAACCGGTACTCCTTGTCGATCGCGACCCAGGGCAGCTCGCGGCGCTGGCGCGCCAGCACGTCTGCCGTGCGGGTGTGCTCCTTCTCGCGCTTCAGCAGCTCCTCACGGGCGGCCTGCCACTCCTCACGGCTGGCAACCTGGTGATCTGTCATTGTTTGTCTCCTTCTCTTGTCCTCTTCCGCTATGTCGCGGCGGGCTGGGGCTGGACGAAGGCCGCGTTCTGGCGTTCGAACGCCTTGGCCACCCCGTCGCGCCAGCCGTCGGCCAGCGAGGCCGACGTGGGATCGGGGAAGATGTCCTCCTCCCCGTTCTCCACGCCGTCAAAGATGGCTCGCGCGACCGACTCCGCAGAGGCCTTGGGGATGTCGAAGCCCCGGGTCATGTCGGTGTCGACGGGGCCGGTCAGGACGGCGTGCACTCGCACGCCCTGCCCGGCCAGCAGGGCGCGCAGCGATTGCGTCAGAGAGAATGCGGCCGCCTTGGAGATCGAGTAGGCCGGGGTGAGCGGCAAGGCGGCGAGGGCCATCAGCGACACGTTGTTGACGATCGTCCCCTGGGAACGGGTCAGCAGCGGCAGGAAGGCCTGGGTCACGGCGTAGGTGCCGAAGAAGTTGACCGCCAGGTGCCGTTCGAGCGCGGCACGATCGCTCAAGTCATCGAAAAGCCAGATGCCGGCGTTGTTGATCAGGACATCGAGCGATTCGACCTGACCGGCGGCCGCCTGGATCTGCGCCGTGTTGGTCACGTCCATGGTCAGGGGCGTGACGCGCCGGTCGGGGTGGGCCAGCGGCTGGCGCGTGCCGGCATACACCCGCCCGGCGCCTCTGCCGAGCGCCTCTACGACCAGCGCCCGCCCGATGCCGCGGTTGGCCCCGGTCACCAGAACTGCTTTGCCTGCGATGGTCATGTCTGCTCCTCCGGTTCTGCGGTGTCGAGCGGGATGTCAGGGCAGCGGGCGAAGGCCTGCGGCGGTGATCAGGTAGGCATCCTGGTCCCAGGCGGGACCGGTGAGATCGACGATCGCCTGGCCAACCTGCTCGGGGGTGAGCGGCGGGCCGCCGGCACTGGGTGAGGCGTCTGCGCCCCGCCGGGCGGCGTAGGCGGCGGCGAACACCGCGCCCAGCGCGGTCGCCGGGGTGAGCTGCGGAAGCACCGAGACGAACCTGATGCCGAGCGCCGCCCGCTGCGACTCCTCGGCGGCGTAGGCGGTGAGGAACCTGATGGCGGCCTTGGCCCCGGCATAGCCGCCCGACAGCGGCGAGCCGCGCAGCGCCGCTCCGCTGGACAGTGTGATCACGACGCTCCCGGGGGCGAGCGGGGCGAGCAGCGCCTCGCGCACCCAGTGGAATACGTGGGCTACGTCGACGTCCCAGTTGCGGCTGAACGTCTGCCACGTGTGGTGCTGGACCGGCCGTGGCAGCGGAGTGGCGCCGGCGTTGAGCACCAGGATGGCCGGACGGTAGGCGTCGATGAGCTGCCCGGCCACGACCGGGTCGGCCGCGTCGGCGGGCACCGCGGTGAAGGATTCGCCGAGTTGGGCGCGCATTTCCTCCAGCGGGCCGCGGTCGCGGGCGACGCCGACGACGTTCGCGCCGGCCTTGGATAGCGCGGTGGCGATGCCACTGCCAAAGCCCCGGCTGGCGCCGGTGACCAGCGCCGCCGCGCCCGTTATTTCATTTCCAGGCATAACGATCCTCCGGGGTACTGCGGTTTTCCGCGCCGCTCGTTTGGTGGCCTGCTGATAGGCCAGGTTCTGTGAGGGACGCTATGAGCCGGCGCCGCCCTGGGCGTCAGCCGAAGGTGTAACTGCCGGGTGGAATCTTCGCGGCCGCGACTGTGGTACCCCGGTGCCGGCGGGACCGGCGCTAGGGGATCAGGCCCAGGTCCCGCGCCCGGGCTACGGCCTCGGTGCGGTTGGCCGCGCCCAGCTTGCCCAAGAGGTGGCTGACGTGCTTTTTGACCGTGAACAAGGTGACGAACAGCTCGCCGGCGATGGCCTGGTTCGGTTCGCCGGCGGCAAGCATCGCCAGCACCTGCAGCTCACGGCCGGTCAGCGGGTCGATCAAGCCGGGCACTCCGGCCGCGGCAGCCGGCGCGGAGCCGGGCACGGCGGGCTTGCCGTCGAACGCCTGCACGACCCGGGCCAGGTGGCTGAACGGGATGCCCCGGGCTGACGGCTGCCCGGCCCGGTAGGCGGCGACGATGCGGCCCAGCAGGGCGCGCATCGGCGGCCCTTCGTCGGCGAAGACCCGCACGTAGCCTCGCGGGCCGGCCAGGGTGAGCGCCTCGGCCAGGGTAGTAACCGCCGCGGGCTCGTCGCCGCCCGCCGCCAGCGCCAGCGCCCGCAGCGCCTGGATCTCGATGACGCTGCCTATCCGGTCTTGGGCCACGGCCTGGGCGAGCAGCCGGTCCAGCAGCGCCAGCGCCGCACCGGGGCGGTCTTGCGCGACCAGCACCCGCGCCAGCACCAGATACCCCAGTTCCTGCGGGTAGCTGGGTTCATCCTCGGGGCGCAGGCCGTGCTGCTCGGTCCAGCGGGCGGCCGCGGCGACGTTGCGCTGAGCCAGCAGCAGCCGCGCTCGCTGTGTCGGCACAGGATTGACCAGGCCAGTCACGGCCGGGCTGGGCGCGACCCGCTCGGCCTCGCCGATCGCCTCCAGCGCGCCGGCCGCGTCGCCGGTGGCCTGCCGGATCCACGACAGCCTGGCCAGGCCAGTGGCCATCGGCGCAGTGTGGTTCACCGCCCGCAGGCGGGCAATGCCCTCGGTGACATGTCGGAGGGCGGCGTCCAGTTCGTCCCGCTGGTATTCCACCTCGGCCATGCCGGCGTACGCGATGCCGGCCACGGGCAACGCAGGCTGGCCCGGCTCCGTGGCGATCTCCAGTGCCAGATCGAAGGCGCCGAGCGCGGCGTCCAGGCGGCCCCGGGCGAGGTGGACCCGGCCCAGCAGGTCGCACACCGATACCGCCGAGCCGCGCTCACCGGCCGCCCGCCATCCGGCGAGGCTGGCGGTGAAGCCACGCTCCGCGTCATCGAGCCGGCCGCGGAGCCGGTCAGCCAAAGCCAGCTCCAGCTGGCCCAGCGAGGCCAGCAGCCAGTCGCCGGCGGTCAGCTCACCGAGTGCCCGGGACGCGAAAGCGGCCGCGCCATCGGCGTCGCCCTGCAGCCACGCGAGCCAGCCCCGGGCGACGGTGATCGCGGCGCGGGTGTTGGCCAGCAGGCTCGCGGCCCGGCCCGCCGATGGCTCGAAGGGCTCCGCGGCGGCCTGGGCGGATGCCCGCTGCGCCGCGTCCAGTGCCACGTCGGCCGCTTCCACGTGGCCGCCGACCACCGCCATCCACGCCTGCGCCAGTTCCAGCCGCGGGCGGGTGTGCACCGGGTCGGCGGGTAGCGCCGCCAGCCACCGGTGGATCGTGGCCCGCTGGCCTCGGTGATAGGTGGCGTCGAAATGCTGCTCGATCAACCGGGCCGCCCACACTGTGTCCCCGGCGGCCAGCGCGTGCCGCACCGCATCGTCGGCCAGATCACGTTCGGCGTGCCAGGCGGCCGCGGCCCGGTGCAATACCATCACCCGGGCGGGCCGTTCTTGCTGCAGCCGGGCGCGCAGCAGGTCGGCGAACAGGTGATGGTAGCGCCACCATCCGCGCACGTCGTCCAGCGGCATCAAGAACAGCCCGGCCTGCTCCACCTGCTCCAGCAGCGCTTGGCTGCCGGCCCGGCCGGTCACCGTGTCGCACAGCTCCGCCGAGAGCCGCTCCAGCACCGAGGTCTCGAGCACGAAGTCGCGCACTTGCTCATCCAGGTGCTCAAGCACCTCCCCGGTCAGGTAGTCCAGGACGTAGCGGTGACTGCCACTGAAGGCGGCCACGAATCCGGCCGTGTCCACCTGCCCACGCAGCGACAGCCCAGCCAGCTGCAGGCCGGCCGCCCACCCCTCGGTGCGCGCCGTCAGCGCCGCGACGTCCGCAAAGGACAGGGCACCGGCCGCCCCTTCTGCGACCTGCCGCAGCAGGGCCGCGGCCTCGTCGGTAGTGAACCGAAGCTCGGCGGCGCGCAGCTCGGCGAGCTGACCGCGGGCCCGCAGCCGCCCCAGCGACAGCGGCGGGTCGGACCGGCTCGCCAGCACCACCTGCAGCCCCGGCGGCAGATGCTCCAGCAAGAACAACAGCGACTGGTGCACCGGCTGAGCGTCGATCAGGTGGTAGTCGTCCAGAACCAGGACCGTCTGTTCCTCTACGGGCTGGGCGGCCAGTTCGTTGATCAGCGCCGTCGCCAGGCCTGCGAGCGATGACGGTAGTGGGGCACCGAACAGCGGCAGCACGCCCTCAGCGACCCCCGGTCTGGCCGGGCCCACCGCGGCGACGACGTGGCGCCAGAACCGCACCGGGTCGTTATCGCCCGCATCCAGCGACAGCCAGGCCACCGGCCGCCCGCAGCGCCGGGCCCAGTCGGCCAGCGCGGCCGTCTTGCCGTACCCTGCCGGCGCGCAGACCAGCACCAGCCCCCGTGCCAGCCCTTCGTCCAGCCGGCCGGCCAGGCGCGGGCGGGGGACAAAACCCGGCCGCGGGCGGGGCAGGTGCAGCTTGGTGGCCAGCAGCACATCGGGCCCGGAAACGGCAACCTCGGCGGCCGGCGCGGCACGGGGCTCAGCCATCGGCGACCCACTCCTCAGCGCGTCCAGCGATGGCCAGCGTCGCCACTGGGTGTGATCAGTTTACCGGGCCGGGCAGGCGGCACCCAGGTACCAGCCCGTCGGCCGGCGGAGGTTCCACCGGACGGGTACACCTTCGGCTGACGCCCAGCCCCCGCGTCCGCTCCTACCGTGCCCAGTGAAGCCGAACGTCCCGACGAGGTGATCTTGATGACCGACAACCAGCCCACTGGCCATCCTCAACGATGCCAGCGCCGGGAACACGCCGTGACTGGCGTCCCCCGCCGCAGCCGCGGGCAGCCGCCGAGGCGATGGCCGCTGAGGCGACGAGCTCCCGGGCGATGAGGTGGCCGCTTCCGGCGGGCCCGCGTGGTATGAGATCCGCGTCGCAGGCGTTCTGGACAGCCGGTGGGCCGCCTGGTTCGACGGCCTGGAGGTCAGCGGCCACAGCGAGGAGACGGTCATCTTCGGCCTGCTCACCGACCAGCCCGCGCTGCACGGGCTGCTGGCCAAGGTCCGCGACCTTGGGCTCACCCTGATCGCAGTTCGCCGACTGGATCCCCCGCAGCCGGGAAGAGCCGCTCCGTGAGCGCGATTACCACAACCGCGCTGCCCGATCCAAAGTCCGCTTGTCAATAATCGAGTCTGCTTGTCAAGAATGGAGCGTGATGGGCAGAACGGGCGTTGGCCGTGCGCACGCCCCGCCCCCCAGCGGCTGGTCTACGGCAGGCACCGTCGCGGCGTACGCCGCCGCGATCGTCGCGTTCGCGTACGCGCTGGTTAGCCTGTACTGGGCCGTGGGTGGGCATGGCCTGCTGAGCACGGTCGGCGGGTACGTGGAGCACTTCGCCCGCCAGGGCGGGGCCCTTCCGGTGCTGGTCGCTCTCGCAGCCGTGGTGGCCAAGGTGGCCGGCGGCCTGCTCGCGCTGGCGCTGGTCCGGCCATGGGGGAGAGTAGTTCCGCGCGGGTGGCTGCTGCTCAGTTCCGCGGGGGCCAGTGCGCTCCTGCTGGTATACGGCGGTCTTGCCGTCGCGGCCGCCGCCCTCGTCCTTTCCGGTGTCATCCACCCCTCCGCAGGGGTGGACCGGACGGCGTTGCGCTGGCACCTGGGAGTCTGGGACCTGTGGTTCTTGGTGTGGGGGATTTTGCTGGCGCTGGCCACAGCCGGCTACTGGCGCCAGGCGGTAACCGGAACACCTCGTGCCAAGCCAGAGCACGGAATCCACCGTTGACGGCAGCGGTGCTGGGGCAGTGGAGGACCAGGCAGCTTAGGCCACCTCCAAACTGTTCTGGGCGCCAGCACTGCTCAGCATTGAGCCGGCTCATGCCCACTGCAACGGCGGCTCGGAGACCTGGCGGCAGGCCTGGACCTTCGGCACCACATTCCTGTTTTTGCGCCGCGCCCAGAGCCTGACCCCAAACAACGGCGTGTACCAGCTGGCGCTGTCCGACGGCACCGCCCTGACCGCGCGCACCGTCATCATCGCGACCGGCGCCAGCTACCGGCGGCTCGGCATCGCGGCCCTGGAGGACCTGCACGGCCGGGGGGTGTTCTACGGCGCCGCGACCAGCGAGGCACCGGCCATGCGCGGGCGCACCGTGGTTGTCGCCGGAGGCGGCAACTCCGCCGGGC
>Ga0306926_10002217_pt1 | contig 19739 bp, 17 predicted proteins | sample flu12Cox44000178_FD_203759 | JGI IMG/M metagenome (GOLD analysis project Ga0306926, IMG submission 203759) | Lab enrichment of tropical soil microbial communities from Luquillo Experimental Forest, Puerto Rico - flux8day.12C.oxic.44.000.178 (v2)... | ecosystem: Environmental > Terrestrial >... | reverse complement strand
GGTCATGCCCATGCCTTCGCGGCGCATGGCGGCGGCCATCTTCAGGTAGCGGTCGGGCCGCATCGGCGCGATCATTCCGGCGCGCCTCAGGGTGGTGATGATGCCGAGGGTCTGATTGAGACGAGATGCCATGTCTCAGCCGAGAATCGGTAGGCGGCGCTCGGCGGCGAGCTTGGTGAGGGCTTCCTGCATCACCGACCGCACGTGCGCGTCGACCTCGTCGACGTCAGGGTCCTCGCCGAATTGCTTGGCGATGTCGATGGGTTCCAGCACCTGCGTCACAAGCTTGCTGGGCAGCGGCAGGTTGGGCGGGATCACTGCGCTGAACCCGAACGGGAAGCCGAACGAGACCGGCATGATCGCGCTGCGCAGCAAGCGCTTGATGCCCAGGCGTTCGGCCAGCCAGGTGCCGCGGGTCAGGTAGAGCTGGGTTTCCTGCCCGCCGATGGACGCCGCGGGCACGATGGGCACGCCGGCTTCGATCGCCGTCCTGACGTAGCCCTGACGGCCGTTGAAGTCGATGACGTTCTCCGAGCGCGTGGGCCGGTATGCGTCGTAGTCGCCGCCGGGAAAGACGACCACCACGCCGCCGGACCGCAGCGCCTCGGCGGCGTTCTCGCGGTTGGCCCGTATATAGCCGGCGCGCCGGAACAGCGCCGCGGTCGGGCCCATGAACAGCACGTCATGGCTGAGCGTGTAGACCGGCCGGTCGTAGCCGAACTTGTCGTAGAAGTCGACGCTGAAGGTCGGGACGTCCATCGGGAACATGCCGCCGGAGTGGTTGCCGACCACCAGCGCGCCGCCCGGAGGGAAGGAATCCAAGCCGTGCACCTCGGACCGGAAGTACGTCTTCAGGAACGGGCGCATCACACCCATCAGGCGCTGCGTCAGGCCAGGGTCGAATTTGCCGATGTCCCCGATGTCCGGGCTATCGCTGTCGCTCACGTTCCTCCCTTGAGGCTTCGGCGAGGCCACCTTTGCCGCGTCGAGTCCCTCGATGGTAGCTAGCGGGGCTAAGGCCGCTGTCTGGTGTTTCGCCATCGGCGTTCGAACATATGGCGTGGGCGTGATCGGGGGGTTATTGTTACGCATCCAATCGCCCGATCACAGCTGGAAGAGACCAGATGGCCTCCGCCGAATTGCCCGACGAGCGCGGTACACGCTCGGTCGCTGGGCACCGGCTTGGCGGCGGTCGCGACCAGCGCGGGCGCAAACCGCGCAGCAGCACCGTCCGCCCCGGACCGGTCGACGTAGGCCAAGGAGGGGCCATGCCTTCGCTGACTATCAACCGGCCCGCCGGCGACGTCGAGTCCCCGGCCACGGCGCACGAGACGGCGGATCAACTCCAAGCCGAGTACTTTCTGCGTCTGCTCGTCCAGAGCCGCCACCATGTCGACCACCGGATCGGCAAATACCAGAAGGCGATCGCCGCCGCGGAAGCCGCCGGCGACACCGAGAGCGTCAGCGGCTTGCGGCGCATGGCGTGCGCGGAAGAACAGGATCGGCAAACCCTCGACCGTCTCATTGAAAACCTGCGCATGCGATTCCCGGTTCGGGCGCCGGGCGAGCGGCTAGTGGTCCGTTAGCGCCCGTGATCCGCGCCAAAGTCCGGCGCGGGTGAATTGAGCCAAGCCTCAGCCGCTTCGGTGTCCGGCGATAGATTGTATTGGCCGACCGGTTTCACATCCGACAGGAACGAGGCCATCCATGGGATTCATGTCACCGGAGCTCCCGGACGTCGACCCTGAGACTTGGCGGACCCGGCCGCGGGCAACGCGACTGCAAATCGCGACCCGGCACTGGGCGGAACACGGCTTCGGCACGCCGTACGCGGTATATCTCCTCTACTCGATCAAGATTGCGCTTTACGTCGCCGCTCCCGCCGCGATCATCTCGCTGACCCCGGGCCTGGGCGGGCTGAGCCGCATCGGCGACTGGTGGGCGCAGCCGATCGTGTACCAGAAGGTCATCGTCTTCACGCTGCTGTTCGAGGTCCTGGGGTTCGGTTGCGGATCCGGCCCGCTGACCGGGCGGTTCATGCCGCCGATCGGCGGCTTTCTTTATTGGTTGCGGCCCAACACAATTCGGCTTCCTGCGTGGCCGGGCAAGGTTCCGCTCACCAGTGGTGATACCCGAACCGTCGTCGATGTCGCGCTCTATGCCGTCGTCCTGGTCGGCGGGGTGTGGGTGCTGTTGTCACCGGGTCATGGCGGACCGGTCACCGCTTCCGGCGATGTCGGTCTGATCAACCCCGTCCTGGTGATCCCGACGATTGTCGCCCTGGCGCTGTTGGGTCTCCGGGACAAGACCATCTTCCTGGCCGCGCGTGGCGAACATTATTGGCTGAAGCTGTTCGTGTTCTTCTTCCCGTTCACCGATCAGATCGCGGCGTACAAGCTGATCATGCTGTGCCTTTGGTGGGGGGCGGCGACCTCCAAGCTCAACCATCACTTCCCGTATGTGGTGTCGGTGATGACGAGCAACAACGCGCTGCTGCGGCCCAAGCTGTTCAACCCGATAAAGCGCATGCTCTACCTGGACGCGGTTAACGACCTGCGCCCGTCCCGGTTGCCGAAGCTCATGGCGCACGTCGGTGGCACCACGGCGGAATTCGTGATTCCGACGGTGCTGGTCTTCTTCGCCGCCGATCACCCGTGGCGGTGGTTCCTGATTGGGTTCATGGTGATCTTCCACCTCAACATCATTTCCAACCTGCCGATGGGTGTCCCGTTGGAGTGGAACGTGTTCTTCATCTTCTCGCTGTTCTATTTGTTCGGGCACTACGGCGCGATCCAGGCCACCGATCTTCGGTCGCCCCTATTGCTGGCGCTCGTGATCGTCACCGTAGCCATCGTGATCGCGGGAAACATGTTCCCCGAGAAGATTTCGTTCCTGCCCGCGATGCGCTACTACGCCGGCAACTGGGCCACCAGCCTGTGGTGCTTCCGTGCCGGCGCCGAGGACAAGATAGAAGCCAACATCGTCAAAAGCTCCGCGCTCGTCGTCCATCAGCTGGCCAAGCTCTACGGCGCACCGACCGCCGAGGTCATGGCCGACAAAGTGGCGGCGTTCCGTGCGATGCACACCCATGGCCGGGCACTCAACGGGTTGTTGCCGCGTGCTTTGGGGGGCGAGGCCAACGAAGCCGACTACAGCGTGCGCGAGGGCGAAGTGGTTGCCGGACCGCTGGTCGGGTGGAACTTCGGCGAGGGCCACCTGCACAACGAACAGCTGCTCGAGGCGGTGCAGCGGCGCTGCGACTTCGAGGAGGGCGACGTCCGCGTCATCGTGCTCGAGGGCCAACCGATCCACATCCAAAAGCAGTGGTACCGCATCCTCGACGCCAAGACCGGCGTGATCGAGGCGGGCTACGTCGAGGTCGCGGACATGCTGACTCGCCAGCCGTGGCCAGAGCCCGGTGACGAATTCCCCGTCCACATCACCACTCAACACGCCACGCGATGACTGCAGATGTCTAAGGCGGTCGTCGTCGGCGCCGGCCCCAATGGCCTGGCAGCGGGGATTCACCTTGCCCGTCATGGCATCGACGTGCAGGTGCTGGAGGCGCGTGACTCGGTCGGCGGGGGAGCGCGCTCGGGTGAGCTGACGGTGCCAGGAGTCATCCACGACCACTGCTCGGCGTTTCACCCGTTGGGCGTGGGTTCGCCGTTCTGGAGGGAGATCGACCTCCAACGCTACGGGCTGATGTGGAAGTGGCCGGAGGTCGACTGCGCGCACCCGCTCGACGACGGCACCGCCGGCGTGCTGTATGAGTCGATCGACCAGACCGCCGCCCGCATGGAGCCCGACGGAACCCGGTGGCGGCGCGCCGTGGGTGACCTTGCGACGGGGTTCGATCAGTTGGCCCGGGATCTGCTCCGCCCGGTGGTCAACATCCCCCGTCACCCGATCCGCCTCGCCGCGTTCGGGCCGCGCGCGGTGCTGCCGGCCACGGTGATGGCGCGCTGGTTTCGCACCGAGCAGGCCCGCGCCCTGTTCGGCGGCGCGGCCGCGCACGTCTTCACCCGTCTGGACCGGCCGCTGACCGCATCACTCGGCTTGATGATTTTGGCCAGTGGCCACCGGTACGGCTGGCCCGTCGCCGAAGGGGGAACCGGCTCGATCACCGACGCGCTGGCCGCCGCGCTGAAGGCCCATGGCGGGACCGTGGTCACCGGGGTGACCGTCGCCGACCGCAGAGACATTCCGGATGCCGACGTCGTCATGCTCGACCTGAGCCCCGCGGCGGCCTACGCGATCTACGGCGATGTCATGCCCGGCCGGATCAAGCGGTCGTACCGGCGGTACCGCGAGGGATCGTCGGCGTTCAAGGTCGACTTCGCGATCGAAGGTCACATCCCGTGGACGAACCCCGACTGTGCCCGTGCGGGCACGGTCCATCTCGGCGGCACGTTCGCCGAGGTCGCGGACACCGAACGTCAACGCGCACAAGGCAAGATGGCGCAGCGGCCATTTGTCCTCGTCGGGCAGCAGTACCTGGCCGACCCGTCACGGTCGGCGGGCAATGTCAACCCGATATGGGCTTACGCGCACGTGCCGTTCGGTTACACCGGCGACGCCACCGCGGCCGTCGTCGACCAGATAGAGCGGTTCGCACCGGGATTCCGCGACACCATCACCGCGACCGTCAGCACGAGCACCGCCGGCCTAGAGGCGTACAACCCCAACTACATCGGCGGTGACATCATCGGCGGCGCCAACGACCGGCTCCAGGTCGTCCTTCGCCCGCGCGTTGCCGTCAATCCCTATGCGACCGGCGTAGCGGGCGTCTACTTGTGTTCGCAGTCCACGCCACCGGGAGCCGGCATCCACGGGCTCTGCGGCTACCACGCCGCCCAGTCGGCGCTGCGGTGGCTGCGCAAGCGCGGCGCGCGCTCGCTGTAGCCGAAACGTGACATAGGTGTGATCGAATTACCAACGCGCGCCTGCACTTCCGCGTTTCACAGCACAACTACCATGACAATTACAACGTTGTCATTCAGGGAATTGGAGCCATGCGGGCGGTTGTTCGGTGTGTCCTTGTGGTGGTCGGGATCGCCGCGAGTGTGGTTGCGCGGCCGGCCGGCGTAAGCCTGGCGGCGGCGAGCCAGTCGTATGGGTTCGCCATCGCGTCGGTGCTGCCGGCGCGGGGCGCGGTGGTGGGTGTGGCACACCCCGTGGTGGTGACGTTCGGTGCGCCCGTAACCAACTCAGCCAGCCGGCACGCGGCCGAGCGTGCCATTGCCGTCAGATCGGCGCCTGCGATGACCGGCAAGTTCGACTGGCTCGACGACAACGTTGTGCGATGGGTTCCCGACCGATTCTGGCCGGCGCACAGCACGGTGGCGCTTTCGGTGGGCGGCCTGTCCACGGACTTTCAAACGGGTCCTGCCGTCGTCGGTGTCGCTAACATCTCGGGTCACACGTTCACCGTGAGCATCGACGGAGTCGAAGAGGGACCGCCGCCTTCACTACCGGCGCCGCACCACCGACCCCACTGGGGGGAAGAAGGGGTGATGCCGGCCTCGATGGGCAGGCCCGAGTACCCGACCCCTGCCGGCTCCTACACCGTCCTGTCCAAGGAACGGTCGGTGATCATGGACTCGAGCAGCGTCGGCATCCCCGTCGACGATCCTGACGGGTACCGGATCCCGGTGGATTACGCCGTCCGTTTCACCAGCCGCGGCCTCTTCGTGCATTCAGCTCCGTGGGCCGTCAATGCAATGGGGTTGGAGAATGTCAGCCACGGCTGCATCAGCCTGAGCCCCGCGGACGCGGAGTGGTACTACAACACGGTCAACATCGGCGATCCGGTGATTGTGAAGGAATGAAATAGGCAATGAAAAAAGTGGCGACAGCCACTGGCTGTCACCACTTTTCGGCGTAGGTCGGACTCAGTGCCCGCCCGCGGTGGGACCGGCAGGAACCGGTTGACCGGGGACGGGCCCGCCAGCCGGCGCCGGACCAGTCGGCGCACCCTTACCGGTCCCGGCCATGTCAATGAGTGGAGCACCGGCCGGCACAGCATCCGCGGCACCACCGGCCAGGACCGGCCCAAGCGCAATCAGCGGAGTGCCAACCGGCACTACCGGCGCCGGCGCACCCACGGGCAATGGTGCGCCCACGGGCACTGGCGCGCCCACGGGCACTGGCGCGCCCACGGGCACTGGCGCGCCCACGGGCACTGGCGCACCGACGGGCAGCGGCGCACCGATGGGCAGCGGCGCACCCAGCGGTAGCGGAGCACCGACGGGCAGCGGCGCACCCAGCGGTAGCGGAGCACCGGCCGGCACCGGAGCACCTACCGGCACCGGCGCACCTACCGGGATCGGCGCAGCCGCTGGCACCGGCGGCCCAAGCGCAATCAGCGGCGCACCCGCCGGCACCACCGGAACCGGCCCGGGCGCAACCAACGGAACGCCGGCCATGTCGGTGATCGCAGCGCTGCACGCGTTCGTGGCCGCCGGTGCGCCTGGGGTCGCCGGTCCGCCGGCTGCCGGCGCTCCGCCGGGGGTCGCCGGTCCGCCGGCCGCCGGCGCTCCGCCTGCGGCTGGCCACCCGCCTGCGGCTGCCGGCCCGCCTCCGCTGGCCGGTCCGCCTGCGGCCGAGCTGTAGGCGCACCCGCATGCCATCGTTGCCGGTCCGCCCGCGGCCGCTGGTGTGCCTGCGGGCGCCGGTACGCCGGGCGCCGGTGCGCCGGGTAACGGTGCGCCGGCCGCCGGTCCGCCTGCGGCTGCTACGCCGCCTGCGGCTTCCGGTCCGCCGGCTTCCGGTCCGCCGGCTGCCGGCGCTGCGGCTTCGCCCGACATCCCCTGGATGCACGCATAGCCGCCGGTCTTTATCGGGGGGGAGGCTGCCGCGTTTGGGCTCAACGCTATAGCAGCTCCGCACAACCCAGCGCTGGCAACTACTTTGATGTTGAACCGATCGACGATCGCCATCAGCGTCAACTCTCCTTTATTACCGCTCAGAACCGCATAGCCGCGCCGAGGTCGCTCTTCGACACCGGGCTAATTGTCGGCAGCCCATGTAGACCACGAGCCGCGCCGCACCGCGCCGTTTCCAAATGGTGACGTCACGACGGTGTCACAACTCAGCGCAATCTCCGCGAACACTTACGGACCTGCACGGATGTCTGCGGAGGCCACCCCGGGACCGGGATTTTCGCAGCGGCGGGAGTCCCGCACTCTTCCCGGCGGGCGGCGGCGCGTGTCACTGATCTAGGCTGGCGGCGGGCAATCATCAGCTGACATCGCAAGACAGGGAGAGATCAAGTGACGGTCCGAGTAGGCATCAACGGCTTCGGTCGAATCGGGCGCAACTTCTACCGGGCATTACTGGTTCAACAGGAGCAGGGCACCGCAGACATCGAGGTGGTGGCCGTCAACGACATCACGGACAACGCGACGCTCGCGCACTTACTCAAATTCGACTCAATCCTGGGTCGGCTGCCCTACGACGTCAGCCTCGAAGGCGACGACACCATCGTGGTGGGCACCGCGAAAATCAAGGCGCTGGAGGTCAGGGAGGGCCCGGCGGCTTTGCCGTGGGGTGACCTCGGCGTCGACGTCGTGGTCGAATCCACGGGCCTGTTCACCAACGCGACCAAGGCCAAGGGCCACCTCGCGGCCGGCGCCAAGAAAGTGATCATCTCGGCACCGGCCACCGACGAGGACATCACGATCGTCCTCGGTGTCAACGACGACAAGTACGACGGCAGCCAGAACATCATCTCCAATGCGTCGTGCACCACGAATTGCCTTGCGCCGCTGGCCAAAGTGCTCGACGACGAGTTCGGCATCGTCAGGGGCCTGATGACCACCATCCACGCCTACACCCAGGACCAGAACCTGCAGGACGGACCGCACAAGGACCTGCGCCGCGCCCGCGCCGCCGCGCTGAACATCGTGCCCACCTCAACCGGCGCGGCCAAGGCCATCGGCCTCGTGATGCCGCAGCTCAAAGGCAAGCTCGACGGTTATGCGCTGCGGGTGCCGATCCCGACCGGCTCGGTCACCGACCTCACGGCCGACTTGTCCAAGTCCGCCGGCGTCGAGGAGATCAACGCGGCCTTCAAGGCCGCCGCGGAGGGCAGGCTGAAGGGAATCCTGAAGTACTACAACGCGCCGATCGTCTCCAGCGACATCGTCACCGACCCGCACAGCTCGATCTTCGACTCCGGCCTGACCAAGGTGATCGACAACCAGGCCAAGGTGGTGTCCTGGTACGACAACGAATGGGGCTACTCCAACCGCCTGGTCGATCTGGTCGCCCTGGTCGGCAAGTCAATTTAGACCGTGGCCTCGTCGTCCGTGTCCTCCGTTCACACGCTCGAAGACCTTCTGGCCGAAGGAGTTTCGGGTCGCGGCGTGCTGGTGCGCTCCGATCTGAACGTCCCGCTCGACGATGGCGGTGAAATCACCGACCCGGGCCGGATCACCGCGTCGGTGCCGACGTTGAACGCGCTTCTCGAGGCGGGCGCCAAGGTGGTGGTCGCCGCGCACCTGGGGCGTCCCAAGGACGGGCCGGACCCGAAGTTGTCGCTGGCACCGGTCGCCGCTACGCTCGGCGAACAGCTCGGCCGGCACGTGCAGTTGACCGGCGGCCCCGATCGCTCCCCGGTCGGCAGCGACGCGCTGGCCCGCGCCGAGGGGCTGACCGACGGAGACATTCTGCTGCTGGAGAACATCCGCTTCGACCCGCGCGAAACCAGCAAGGACGACGGCGAGCGACTGGCGCTGGCCAGGCTGCTGGCTGAGTTGGTCGGGCCGACAGGCGCTTTCGTCTCCGACGGCTTCGGGGTGGTACACCGCAAGCAGGCCTCGGTGTACGACATCGCCACCCTGCTGCCGCACTACGCCGGCACGCTGGTGGCCGAGGAGATACGGGTGCTGGAGCAGTTGACCGGCTCGACCGAACGTCCTTACGCGGTGGTGCTCGGCGGGTCGAAGGTGTCCGACAAGCTCGGCGTCATCGAGTCGCTGGCGACCAAGGCCGACAGCATCGTCATCGGCGGCGGCATGTGCTTCACTTTCCTTGCCGCTCAGGGCCTTTCGGTGGGCACATCACTGCTCGAGAGCGAAATGGTCGATACCTGCTGCAGGTTGGTTGAGACGTACGCCGATGTGCTTCACCTTCCGGTGGACATCGTGGTGGCGGAGAAGTTCGCTGCCGATTCGCCGCCGGAAACGGTGGCCGCGGACCGGATTCCGGCAGACAAGATCGGCCTGGATATCGGACCGGAGTCGGTCAGGCGGTTCACCACGTTGCTGTCCAACGCGGCGACCGTCTTCTGGAACGGCCCGATGGGCGTGTTCGAATTCCCGGCGTTTGCCGCCGGGACCAAGGGTGTCGCCGAAGCGATCGCCGCAGCGACCGGCAAGGGCGCGTTCAGCGTGGTGGGCGGCGGAGACTCGGCGGCGGCGGTGCGGGCGCTCGGCATCCCGGAGGGTGATTTCTCGCACATCTCCACAGGCGGTGGCGCCTCACTGGAATACCTGGAGGGCAAGACCCTGCCGGGCATCGAGGTGCTGGGCCGGCCTCAGCCGTCTTAAAGCCAAGTTCAGCCAAGTGAAGGAGACTCGTGAGCCGCAAGCCACTGATCGCCGGCAACTGGAAGATGAACCTCAACCACTTCGAAGCGATCGCTTTGGTGCAAAAGATCGCGTTCGCGCTGCCGGACAAGTACTACGACAAGGTTGACGTCACGGTTATCCCGCCGTTCACCGACCTGCGTAGCGTGCAAACGCTGGTCGACGGCGACAAGCTGCGGCTGACGTACGGGGCGCAGGACCTGTCCCCGCACGACTCGGGTGCCTACACCGGTGACATCAGCGGCGCCTTCCTGGCCAAGCTTGGCTGCAGCTTCGTCGTCGTCGGGCACTCCGAGCGGCGCACCTACCACAACGAGGACGACGCGCTGGTGGCCGCCAAGGCAGCCGCTGCCCTGAAGAACGAACTGACCCCGATCGTCTGCATCGGCGAGCACCTCGAAATCCGGGAGGAAGGTGAGCACGTCGGTCACTGCGAGGAGCAGCTGCGCGGCTCGCTGGCCGGCCTGTCGAGCGAGCAGATCGGCAAGGTCGTCGTCGCCTACGAGCCGGTCTGGGCGATCGGCACGGGCCGGGTGGCCAGCGCTGCCGACGCTCAGGAGGTGTGCGCGGCGATCCGCGAAGAGCTGGCCACGCTGGCGTCGCCGCAGGTCGCCGAAACCGTCAGGGTGCTCTACGGCGGCTCGGTGAACGCCAAGAACATCGGTGAAATCGTCGCGCAAAACGACGTCGACGGGGCCCTGGTCGGGGGCGCGTCGCTGGATGGCGAGCAGTTCGCGACGCTGGCGGCGATCGCCGCAGGTGGGCCGCTGCCCTAAGACGACGGCCATCCGGTCGCAGCCCAAGGGGCTGGACGACAAGCGAGTACTCGTGCAAGAGTAGTCGTGTGTCTTCGATCCGAATCTTCATCCTGGCGGCGCTGGAGGAGCGCGGGCCGATGCACGGCCATCAGTTGCGGCTGCTCGCCGAAGAGGAGCACGTGGGCTTGTGGACCGACATCACGGTCGGCGGGTTGTACGGCGCGATCAAGCGGCTGGACGCCGAGGATCTCATCGAGGAGATCCGCGTCGAGCGCGCCGGCGCCTACCCGCAACGGCAGGTGTGGGCGATCACCGACGCCGGACGCGAGGCGGTCGGCGCGCTGCGTCTGAGGGCCTTGCGTGAGATTGTCATCAAGCCGGACCCGTTCGACTTGGCCATCACCCGGCTGCATCCAGACCATCTCGGTGATTTGCCAACGATGATCACCGCTCGCATCGGATCGCTGAACGCCATGCTCACGGAGTGGGAAACCCATGCCGCCACCATCGACCGTTACCTGACCGCCGCCGAGAGGTTGGTGATGAAGCACCGAGCAGACCGATTGCGCGCCGAAATCGCTTGGCACAAAGAGCTTTCCGAGGCGTTACCGACAATCGTGGTCAATGAGACATGAGTACTTCGATATCGAAAACCGTTGACACCGAACGTCGCAGCTGGCTGGCGTTGACGGTGTTGCTGGTCGGCGCATTCATGGCGCTGCTGGACACCACGATCGTCAACGTCGCTATTCCCACTATCCGCACCAGTCTGGCGGCTTCGAACGCCACGCTTTCATGGATCGTTTCGGGCTATGCGCTGGCCTTCGGACTGGCTCTGATACCGGCTGGCAGGGTCGGAGACCGACTCGGACACAGGTGGGTGTTCATCAGCGGCTTGGCGCTGTTCACCGTTGCGAGCCTGGCCTGCGGACTTGCGCGCGACGACACGCAGCTCATTGCTGCGCGTGCGGTTCAAGGGCTGGCCGGTGGGATGTTCTTCACGCCGATTACCGCGTTGATCCAACTGATGTTCTCCGACCGGAAGCGCGCCCGAGCCTTCGCGATGATGGGCGCGACCATTGGCTTTTCCGTTGCGCTCGGCCCGCTCGTCGGCGGCCTGATCATTCAGGCCTCCGGCGCAGACGCCGGTTGGCGGATGGTTTTCGACGTCAACGTTCCGCTGGGCGTGCTCGCGGTAATCGCTGCGGTCAGGCTCCTTCCGGCCGGGGCCGAAAATGCGGATACCGGAGCCGACTGGCCCGGCCTGGTCCTGCTGTCAGCAGGACTGGTCGCCTTGCTGACGCCGATGATCCAGGGGCAGCAAGAGGGCTGGCCGCCGTGGACGTATGCGTCGCTTGCCGGCGCCGTCGTCCTGCTCGCACTGTTTGCCGTGTGGGAACGCCATGTCGAGAAGATCGGTGGTAATCCGCTGGTCCCGCCGCGGTTGTTCGCTCATCCCTCATTCACCGGCGGCGTGCTGCTCGCCCTGGTGTACTTCGCGGCCTTCACCAGTATCTTCTTCACCATTGCGTTGCTTTGGCAGGCGGGTCTGGGCCACACAGCGCTGCAGTCCGGGCTGGTCGTTACCCCCTTCGCGATCGGGCTGATCGGCGGTGCCTCCCAAAGTGACGAGTTGGCCGCCCGCTTCGGACGCAGCTTGCTCGTAGTTGGTCTGGGCATGGTCGCCTTCGGTATCACGGCGGTCTGGCTTGTGCTGGCATTGACGCTCCCCACCGGCTACAGCGGCTGGCAGCTGGTCGCTCCGCTGTTCATTGCGGGTCTTGGCAGCGGCTTTTTCATCGCACCCAATATCGATTTCATCGTCGCCACCGTCGACCCGGGAGACGCGGGCGCGGCCAGCGGCGTGATCGGGACCACGCAACGCGTTGGCAGCGCGATCGGGATCGCGATCATCGGCACGATCCTCTTCGGCACCCTCCACTTCCCAGCCAGTCCCGACGCAGTTGCTCTGGCGTTCGGTCACAGCGCCACCCTCGCCATGGGCGCTAGCGCTGGGCTCAGCATCGCGGCCTTTGCCCTGGTCTTCGCGTTGCCGAAACGCAGCGCGCCGGGCACCGGTTAGGGCGGTCGAGCGGTAACAGGTAGGCTGCGGGTCATGCAATTGGCCCTGCAGATCACCCTGGTCGTCACCAGCATCCTGGTGGTGTTGCTGGTGCTGCTGCACCGCGCCAAGGGCGGCGGCCTGTCGACGCTGTTCGGCGGCGGTGTGCAGTCGAGCCTGTCCGGGTCGACCGTGGTGGAGAAGAACCTGGACCGGTTGACGTTGTTCATCACCGGCATATGGCTGGTGTGCATCATCGGCGTGGCTTTGTCGATCAAATACCGCTGACGCACTGACCTCTCACCGGGCGGATCACGCGATCCGCCTCGATACTGGGACGCATGGTTGAGGTTTCCGACATCGCGCTGGCGCCGATTGGCGCCGTCCAGCGGACCCGCGTCGGTCGCGAGGCGACCGAGCCGATGCGCGCCGACATCAGGCTGCTGGGCACCATCCTGGGCGACACGGTGCGCGAGCAGAACGGCCATGACGTGTTCGACCTCGTGGAACGCGCGCGGGTGGAATCCTTTCGGGTCCGGCGCTCCGAGATCGACCGGGCCGAGATGTCGCGGATGTTCTCTGGTCTCGACATCCACCTGGCAATTCCGATCATCCGGGCGTTCAGCCACTTCGCATTGCTGGCCAACGTGGCCGAAGACATCCACCGGGAGCGGCGACGCGCAATTCACGCCGACGCCGGCGAGCCCCCGCAGGACAGCAGCCTGGCGGCGACCTACGCGAAACTTGATCTGGCGGAGCTGGATTCGTCCACGGTGGCCGGCGCCCTGAAGGGTGCTCTGGTGTCCCCGGTGATCACCGCTCACCCCACCGAAACGCGTCGGCGCACCGTGTTCGTCACCCAGCACCGAATCACCGAGTTGATGCGGCTGCACGCCGCGGGACACACCGAGACCGACGACGGCCGGGGCATCGAACTCGAGTTGCGCCGTCAGGTACTGACGCTGTGGCAGACCGCGCTGATCCGGCTCTCCCGGCTGCAGATCACCGACGAGATCGACGTCGGGCTGCGGTATTACCCGGCCGCGCTGTTCAAGGTGATCCCTCAGGTCAATGCCGAGGTTCGCGACGCGTTACGGACTCGCTGGCCCGACGCCGACCTGCTTGCGGCGCCCATACTGCAACCGGGCTCCTGGATCGGCGGTGACCGCGACGGAAACCCGAACGTAACCGCGGACGTCGTGCGGCGGGCCACTGGCAGCGCAGCGTTCACCGCGCTGACGCGCTACCTGGCCGAACTCACCGACCTCGAGCAGGAACTGTCGATGTCGGCCCGACTGATCACCGTCACCCCCGAATTGACCGCGCTGGCCGAGGGCTGCCCCGAAACAGCCCGGGCCGACGAGCCGTACCGGCGCGCCGTGCGGGTGATCCGCGCCCGGCTCACCGCGACCGCCGCCGAGATCCTGGACCAGCGGCCGCAGCACGAGCTCGACCTGGGCCTGCCGCCGTATTCCGCGCCGGCCGAACTGCGCTCCGATCTGGACGTCATCGACGCCTCGCTGCGCACGCACGGCGCCGCGCTATTGGCCGCCGACCGGCTGGCCCGGTTGCGAGAAAGCGTGCGCGTCTTCGGGTTTCACCTGTCCGGCCTGGACATGCGGCAGAACTCCGACGTGCACGAGGAGGTGGTCAGCGAGCTGCTGGCCTGGGCCGGGGTGCATCCGGACTACGGCTCACTGCCGGAAGACGAACGGGTCGAGCTGCTGGCCGGCGAACTGCGCACCCGTCGCCCGCTGGTCGGCGACCGCGCTCAATTGTCCGACCTCGCCCGCGGCGAGCTCGGCGTCGTCGCGGCCGCCGCCCACGCCGTCGGGCTCTACGGCTCGGCGGCGGTGCCCAACTACATCATCTCGATGTGTCAGTCGGTGTCCGACGTCCTGGAGGCCGCAATCCTGTTGAAAGAGGCCGGCCTGTTGGATACCTCGGGTCCGGAACCGTATTGCCCCGTTGGCATCTCGCCGCTGTTCGAGACGATCGAAGACCTGCGCAACGGGGCGTCGATCTTGCAAGCGATGCTGGACCTGCCCATTTATCGGGCGGTTGTCTCCGCGCGCGGAGACTCGCAGGAGGTGATGCTGGGCTACTCCGACTCCAACAAGGACGGCGGGTATCTGGCCGCCAACTGGGCCGTCTACCGCGCCGAACTCACCCTCGTCGAGGTCGCCCGCAAAGCCGGTATTCGGTTGCGGCTCTTCCACGGTCGCGGTGGCACCGTCGGCCGCGGCGGCGGGCCCAGCTACCAAGCCATCCTGGCGCAACCGCCCGGAGCGGTGCACGGCTCGTTGCGCCTGACCGAGCAGGGCGAGGTCATCGCCGCCAAGTACGCCGAACCGGAACTGGCCCGACGCAATCTGGAGAGTCTGGTGGCGGCCACCTTGGAGTCGACCCTGCTGGATGTGGAGGGCCTGGGCGACGACGCGGAACCGGCGTACGCGGTGCTCGACGACGTGGCCACCCTCGCGCACCGCGCGTATGCCGAATTAGTCCACGAGACACCGGGTTTCGTGGAATACTTCAAGGCTTCCACACCGGTCAGCGAAATCGGGTCGCTGAATATCGGCAGCCGGCCGACCTCCCGCAAGCCCACCTCGTCGATCGCGGACCTGCGCGCCATCCCGTGGGTGCTGGCGTGGAGCCAGTCGCGGGTGATGCTGCCTGGTTGGTATGGCACCGGATCGGCGTTCGAGCAGTGGATCGCAGCGGGCCCCGAAAGTGAAACCGACCGGGTGGAGACACTGCACGAGCTGTATCAGCGGTGGCCGTTCTTCCGCAGCGTGCTGTCGAACCTGGCACAGGTGCTGGCCAAGAGCGACATGGGCCTGGCGGCGCGCTACGCCGAGCTGGTGGCCGACGAAGCGTTGCGGCACAGGGTGTTCGGCATGATCGTCGACGAGCACCGGCGCACCATCGCCATGCACAAGCTCATCACCGGTCAAGACGACCTGCTCGCCGACAACCCGGCGCTGGCCCGTTCGGTGTTCAACCGCTTCCCGTATTTGGAGCCGCTGAACCACCTGCAGGTCGAATTGCTCCGCCGCTATCGCTCGGGCGATGACGACGAGCTAGTGCAGCGCGGCATCCTGCTGACGATGAACGGTCTAGCCAGCGCGCTCCGAAATAGCGGGTAACAGCGGCTAGCCGCGAACGTAGTCGATCGGGCACGGCCCCGCCGCCCTTGCTATACCGCCTATTTGGGCCGGGACCGGCTGCGGATGCGACGCCCAACGCGGTGTCATCTCGTACTCGCGCAGCAGACGTCTGGTTGCCGCCGTCATGGCGGCCAGCGAGAACGGTTGGGCCGGACACGAGTGCCGGCCGTGTCCGAAGGCCGTCACCAGCACGGGTGACGGTAGATCGTTTTGTTCGATCAGACGGTTACCGCTCCATCTATCCGGATCCCACTCTTTCAGTCCCGGTGCCACTGATGTGTTGAGCAGCGGCAGCAGAGTGGCGATGGTCCAACCCGGTGGCACCTGGTAGGTCGCCTCGCCGGTGTCGAACTCGATCGGCGACAGCACGGCGCGGGTCATGATCGAACGTTGCGCCAATCGCGTCGACTCCAGCGCGCAGCGTTGAATGAAGTCAGTAACATCCGGGTCGCCCAGTCGGACTCGCGCGAGATGGGCCGGGTGCTCGAGTAGGTCGACAAACGCCCAGCCGAGCGCGGCGGCCAGGTTTGACATCGATGCGATGTGAATCAGCGCGACGTCGAGCGCGATCCCGCGAAGCCGAACGCTTGGCTCCTCCGCTGCCCACGCGCCCACGAGCCTGCCGAACAGGCCCTCGTCGTGATCACCGGCGTCGAACCGGCGCACCGCGGTGGCGATGACATCTGCAACCTCGTCCAGCGCAGCGCGCTCGGCGCGCTTGTCCGTCGCTGCCACTGCCGCCATCCGGTCGGGGTGAACGAACGCGTCGGAGCCGTCCAGTGTGTCGAGGGCGCGCACCAGACGCTCAAAGGCTTCACCATCGGCTGAGCCCGGCCCCGCCCACGAGGCGAGTCCCATCCGGTGGCCAAGCCGTCGCGTCAGATCGAAGACGTCCGCCGAACCGGTCGGCCCGAGCTCGGCGCTTGTGTGCTGGAGTGCCATGTCCAGGTTGGCCAGGTAGTCGACCACGTCATTGCGCCGAAACAATGTGCCGGGCAAGGTGCGGCGCCCGGCGAAGATCTCGTCGGGAAGCTTGCGCCGCAGCATCAGGAAATCGGCGACCGCCTTGCTGGCCTTCTCCTCGACAAGCGCGTAGAACGATTCGACACCAGTGCGCGAGAAGGTGAACAGATAGTGGTTCCGGCCGCTCTTGACAGCGAACATGTCACCATGACGGTCGCGGGCCGCGGCGATCGCGGCGATGGCATCGCCGACGGAGACGTCCCACGGCAGCCCGGTTCCTTCCGCGTACGGCGGAGACGGCACCGGGTAGGCGCCGGTCACAATCTAGTGCGCGGACCGGTTCCGCAGCCGGTCGAACACGCCGCGCACCGCGTGCTCGGTGACCGACAACGGGGACATCACCGTTTCGCCCACCCCGACCATGTAGTCGATCCGCTGGACAATCGCCTCCACCGGCTCGACGAGTACGATCAGCCGCTTGGCGAGATCATCCAGGCTGAGCAGCACACCCTCCAGATGATCCAGGCCGCCCTCCAGGCGTGCGACCGTGGCGTTGAGGGCCGTCAGCGAACTGTTCAGCTCTTTCATGGTGCTGCTCAGGCCGTTGAGCACGCCTTCGACCTGCTCCACCGTCAGGTCGGCGTTCAGCGCGGCCTGGGTGAGGGTCTTGATCCGGCTCCGCTCCGGCCCGCTGCGCACGGTTCTGTCTGCCATGGCGCTCATTATTACTCCTCGCGGTCAGGAGGGAAGCTTGGCCGCGGCCTCCTCGTCGAGCAGCCAGACCGTATTCTCCCGCCCAATGGCTCCGGCGGCCGGCACAGCCACCGGGTCGGTGCCATTGATGGCTGCGGCCACCGCATCGGCTTTCGCGGCCCCGGACACCAGCAGCAAGACCTCGCGGGAGCGTTGGACGGCTGGCATCGTGAAGGTAATGCGTTGTGGCGGCGGTTTCGGGGAGTCTTCAACCGCGACCACCATGCGGGTTGTTTCGCGCACAGCCGGGGTATTCGGAAAGACGGAGTTGATGTGGCCCTCGGGCCCCACTCCGAGCAGATGGACATCGAAATTCGGTGCAGGATTGCCGGATTCGGCGTTGGCAGCAAGCAGCTGCTCGTAGGCCAGGGCCGCGGCGGCGACATCGGTGCCGAATTCGCCGTCGCTGGCCGGCATGGGGTGCACCTGGCTTGACGGGATGTCGATGTAATCGAGCAAGGCCGCCCGCGCCTGCTTGTCGTTTCGCTCGTCATTGTCCTCGGGAACGTAGCGCTCGTCGCCCCAGAACAGATGCACCTTGGACCAGTCGATCTGCCGTGGTGGTTTGAGGTAGCGCAGCAGCGCGATACCGTTGCCACTACCGGTCAGCACGATCAGCGCTCGTCCCCTGGCCGCCACCGCGGCATGGATGGCATCGACCAGTCGACCGCTGCCGGCTTCCACCAGGGTCTCGCTGTCCGGGAAAATCTCCACGATTTTGCTCATAGGTACTGCACCTTCTCGATGCCTTGCAGCGCGGCATGGTAGGTCTCGTCGGGATCCAACCGTCGCATATCTTCGGCCAGGCACTCACGGGTTTCCCTGCGCGCCAACGGAACCAGGGCATCCGGCCGGCCCGTCCGGCTCAGAGTGGCCGTCGCGCCCTCCTGCGGCCGGCTCAAGGTGATGGTTTCGCTTTCGCGTTCCAGCTCGACCTTGAGCTCGCCGACCACCCGGCGCACCGGCCCGTCGATGCAGTTGGCCAGCCAGCCCGCCATGATGTCCAGCGCGGGTTCGGTTCTCAACCCGGAAACCAGTGCCGATTGGATCGGCTCGTGAGGCTTCTGGTCGACCGCCGAGGCGAGCAGCGCCCGCCAGTAGGTGATACGGGCCCAGGCCAGATCGGTGTCGCCGGCGGTGTATCCGGGGAGTCGGCCCTTGATGGCCGACAGCGGGTCATCAGCATTGGTTGCATCGGTGATGCGCCGAATCGCCAACTTGCCCAACGGGTCTTGGGCGGGCACCGCCGGCCCGATGTCGGGCCACCACACCACGACCGGGATATCGGGGAGCAGGAAGGGTATGACAACGCTGTCGGCGTGACCGGCCAGCTGCCCGGTCAGCCGCAACGCCACCACCTCCCCGGCGCCGGCATCACCGCCGACCCGGACCTGGGCGTCCAGCCGGACGTCGGCGGACTCCGCGTCAACGGCCGTCACCGCGAGGACCCGGCTGGGGTGTTCGTGGCTGGCGGCATTGGCGGCCTCGATCGATTCCTCGAGCAGGGTTTGACTGTCGCACTTGATGATCAGCGTGCCCACCCGTCCCATGGTGACGACGCCGGCCTGTTCGCGTAGCTCATCGAGCTTCTTGTTGACCTCGGTGGTGCTGGTGTCAAGCAGATTTACTTTCACGGCCGCCGCCATTCTCGGCCGGTCCGGCGCAACATCTCGAAGGCCGAGTCGGGGCCCCAGGTGCCTGATTCATAGGGGTCGGGCTTGCCGTGTTCTGCCCAATAGTCGAGGACGGGATCGAGTATCTGCCAGGCCAATTCGACCTCCGCGTTCACCGGGAACAGGGATGGCTCGCCCAGCAGCACATCCAGGATCAGCCGTTCATAAGCCTCGGGTGAATCCTCGGCGAACGCCGAGCCGTAGGAGAAGTCCATGTTGACGTCGCGGACTTCCATGGTGCTCCCCGGCACCTTGGATCCGAAGCGCAAGGTGATCCCTTCGTCGGGTTGCACCCGGATGACCAGTGCGTTGGCGCCGAGTTCGTCGGTCATCGTGGCGTCGAACGGTAGATGCGGCGCGCGTTTGAAGACCAGGGCGATCTCGGTCACCCTGCGGCCCAACCGCTTTCCGCTTCGCAGATAGAACGGCACGCCGGCCCAGCGGCGGGTGTCGACCTCCAGCGTGATGGCGGCGAACGTCTCGGTTGTGGAGTCCTTGGCAAAGCCCTCCTCGTCGAGCAGTCCGACCACCTTCTCACCGCCCTGCCAGCCGGCCGCATATTGGCCGCGGCTGCTGGTCTCATCGAGCGGCTCGGCGAGTTGGGTGGCCGACAGCACCTTGATCTTCTCGGACTGCAACGCCTTTGGGTTGAAGCTGACTGGTTCTTCCATCGCGGTCAGCGCCAGCAGTTGCATCAGATGGTTCTGGATGACATCGCGGGCGGCGCCGATGCCGTCGTAGTAGCCGGCGCGCCCGCCGAGTCCGAT
>Ga0306926_10002214_pt1 | contig 19745 bp, 16 predicted proteins | sample flu12Cox44000178_FD_203759 | JGI IMG/M metagenome (GOLD analysis project Ga0306926, IMG submission 203759) | Lab enrichment of tropical soil microbial communities from Luquillo Experimental Forest, Puerto Rico - flux8day.12C.oxic.44.000.178 (v2)... | ecosystem: Environmental > Terrestrial >... | reverse complement strand
TGCTGGCCGGCGCCGGCGCCGCCGCGGCCATCAGCGATACGGTAAGTGCCGGCGCTGTGCCACGCCATGCGGATCATCAGCCCCCCGTAGTGGCCGAAGTCGGCCGGCCACCATTCCTGCGAGTCCGTCATCAAGCCATGAAGGTCCTTGATCACGGCATTGAGGTCGAGGCTCTCGAATTCCTTGGCGTAGTCGAACGCCTCGCCCATCGGATTCGACAGAGCGGAGTGGTGGTGGAGAACCTGGATGTCCAGTTGTTTCGGCCACCAGTCGCGGTTTGCGGGTCCGCGGGCGCCTGTGAACGGGCACTTGCCTGCGCTCTTGTCATCGGTCTTTGCGTCCATCTTTCTCTCCGATCGTGTCCTGTTGATTGTCTTCGCATTGTTCCATATGGGGCCGTTATGATTTCCGGCGCATCGCCATTTTCGGTGCGGGAGCGCCCGGTGAATATCCGCGCAGAATCGGCGATGTCGCGCTCGGCTTCGGCCGCGCCATGCGCCTTGATCTCTCCTATTTCGTGATCTCGTGCGTGACCGTCAACGTGTCATGGGCGCCCGCGAGTTTCTCCAAGAGATCGAAACCCGGCATCGGTGCCGCTCCGCGTGGATCGGCGGTGATGGAGTTCCGGTCGTCGATGGCCGGCATGCCGCTGCAAGTCGTCAATGTCGGGCGCTCCGCCAATGGGGCACTGGAGTTCTACCGCGCTATCCGAGGGCGGGATAAGCACCACCATGACTGAAGCTCGCGATCAGGTCTAATCGTATTGACTGAGTATAACCATAAGATTTATTTATCGTGCATGATCACCCTTCGGCAGCTTCGCTATCTCGACGCGGTTTCGCGCCACCGTCATTTCGGCCGGGCAGCGGAAGCCTGTTTCGTTAGCCAGCCGGCGCTTTCCATGCAGATTCGCGACCTGGAAAAGCAGCTCGATGTCGAATTGATCGAGCGCAGGCCCGGCGAGGCGGCTCTCACCGATATCGGCGTCGAGGTGGCGCAGCGCGGCGAGCAAGTGCTCGCGGCCGCGCGCGACCTCGTCGATTTCGCCCGACACCGCGGCCGCCTTCTCACCGGGCGCCTCAAGCTCGGCATTATTCCCACGCTGGCGCCCTACGTGCTGCCCAAAGTTTTGCCGGTTTTCCAAGCTCGCCATCCGGATTTGATCCTCGAATTGCGCGAAACGCGCACCAAGACCTTGATCGAAGAACTCGGCGGTGGCGATCTCGACGGCGTAATGCTCGCACTGCCGGTGAGCGAGGCCGACATTGAAACCATTCGGTTGTTCGAAGACCCATTTCTGCTGGCCGTGCCGGCAGACGAGCTTTTGCCCGAATCGACGTCGGTCAGCGCGCCCCAGATCGATCATCGGCGCCTGATGCTGCTTGAGGAGGGTCACTGCCTGCGCGATCAAGCGCTCGCTTATTGCGCGACGGAGCGTCACGAAATGCCGCTTAGTCTCGGCGCGACCAATCTCGCGACCGTCATGCAAATGGTCGCGAGCGGCTATGGGGTCACGCTCGTCCCGGAGGTCGCCGTCAACGTCGAGGTGCGCGACGAGCGGGTCAAGCTTCTTCGCTTTACGGCGCCGGAGCCGGGCCGAACGATCGGCCTTGCCTGGCGCCGCACCTCCCCCCGCAAAGCGGATTTCGTCGCTCTGGGAAAAATCGTGCTGGAGGCACTCGGCGTAGGCGAAAAAGCGCCAAGGTCAAATCCGCCCGACAAGGCATAGCCGTTGCGGCGCAGATCGTGGCGCTTTCACACAGCGCGGAAGAATTATTCCGCCGCGCCGCCGGCCGCCGCTTCATGCGGCTCGTTCGCTTCCGCCTTTTGCTTGGCCTCAAGGTCCTCGCCGGTCTGCTGATCGACGACTTTCATCGACAAGCGGACTTTGCCGCGTTCGTCGAAGCCAAGCAGCTTCACCTTGACCTTGTCGCCTTCCTTGACCACGTCGCTGGTCTTCTGCACCCGCCGCGGCGCAAGCTGGCTGATATGCACAAGTCCGTCCTTGGCGCCAAAGAAGTTCACGAAGGCGCCGAAGTCCATGACTTTGACGACGGTGCCGTCATAAATGTGACCGACCTCCGGCTCGGACGCAATCGACTTGATCCAATTGATCGCCGCCTTGATCGATTCCGCCTTGGCGGAGGCAACCTTAACGGTGCCGTCGTCGGAAATATCGATTTTGGCGCCGGTCTTCTCGACGATTTCGCGGATGACTTTGCCGCCCGAACCGATGACTTCGCGGATTTTGTCGACCGGAATCGAGAATACGTCGATGCGCGGCGCATGCTCGCCAAGCTCGGCGCGTGCCGAGGTGATCGCCTTGCCCATTTCGCCGAGAATGTGCATCCGGCCGTCCTTGGCCTGGGCCAGCGCTATACGCATGATCTCTTCGGTGATGCCGGAGATTTTTATGTCCATCTGCAGCGAGGTGACGCCACGCTCGGTGCCGGCGACCTTGAAGTCCATGTCGCCGAGATGGTCCTCATCGCCGAGAATGTCAGAGAGAACCGCAAAACGCTGTTGTTCCTTGATCAATCCCATGGCGATACCTGCGGTCGGCCGTTTGAGCGGCACTCCGGCGTCCATGAGCGCCAGCGAGGTGCCGCACACGGTTGCCATCGAGGATGAGCCGTTGGATTCGGTGATCTCGGAAACCACCCGGATCGTGTAGGGAAATTCGCTATGCGGCGGCAGCTCGGGGTGGATAGCCCGCCAAGCAAGCTTGCCGTGACCGATCTCGCGCCGTCCCGGGGCCCCGAGCCGGCCGGTCTCGCCGACCGAGAATGGCGGGAAATTGTAGTGCAGCAGGAAGGTTTCCTTATAGGTGCCTTGCAAGGCATCGACGAATTGTTCGTCCTCGCCGGTGCCAAGCGTCGCCACTACCAAGGCCTGCGTCTCGCCGCGGGTGAATAGAGCCGAGCCGTGCGTGCGCGGCAGTACGCCGACCTCGCAGACGATGGGCCGGACCGTTTTCACGTCGCGGCCGTCGATGCGCTTTCCTGTGTCGAGAACGTTCCAGCGCACGATCTTGGCTTCGAGCTCCTTGAAGACGCCGGCGACCTGCAACTGCGGATATTTCGGATTCTCGACATCCGGCAGACAGAAATGATTCATCACCCGCTCTTTGGCGGCATCGACCGCCGTGTGGCGCTCCATCTTGTCGGGGATGGCATAGGCGGCGCGAAGATCCTTCTCGATTAGGTTAAGCATCTCGTTTTCGAGCGCAGCATTGTCGGGCAGCGTCAGTTCGCGCGGTTCCTTCGCCGCCTTCTCGGCGAGCTTAATGATGGCGTCGATCACCGGCTGAAAATGCCGGTGGCCGAACATAACCGCGCCGAGCATGATGTCTTCGGAAAGCTCTTTTGCCTCCGACTCGACCATCAGCACGGCGTCCTGCGTACCCGCGACGACGAGGTCGAGCTGGCTTTCGCTCATTTCGTCGATTTGCGGATTGAGCACATATTCGTCGTTGATGAAGCCGACGCGAGCGGCGCCAATCGGCCCCATGAAGGGCGCGCCCGAAAGCGTGAGCGCGGCCGACGCGGCAACCATCGCCAAGATGTCGGGATCGTTTTCCAGGTCGTGCGATAGCACGGTCACGATCACCTGGGTGTCGCAACGCCAGCCGTCGGCGAACAACGGCCGCACTGGGCGATCGATAAGGCGGGAAACCAGCGTTTCTTTCTCGGTGGGGCGCGCCTCACGCTTGAAATAGCCGCCCGGAATACGGCCGGCCGCATAATATTTTTCCTGGTAGTTGCAGGTCAGGGGAAGGAAATCGACTCCTTCCTTGGGTTGCTTGGCCGCGACGACTGTCGCGAGGACTGAAGTGTCGCCGTAAGAGGCGAATACCGCCCCATCGGCTTGACGCGCGAGTCTACCGGCCTCTAGCGTGAGTTGGCGGCCACCCCAGTCAAGTTGCACACGATGAATGTTAAACATTGCGATTGTCTCTCATGGTTTTTGCGAAAGTGCGAAAGCCATAAGCAAGACGGCGAGAGGCTGTCGGCACGACACTGCAGCTGCGGCGCGTGTTCAGCATCTGGCGATCCTGCCATGGCCTTCGGACCTTCCTTAGGTAAGGACGGGCAATAACCCATTCCAACGATCCGGCAGCTTCGCTGCCGGTAATGGCGGGCGCGTCGTGCGCTCCGCCGAACGCGCGGGACTTGCCGCGCGCACTTTTCAGCGCCGAATGCCAACTCGCTCGATGAGCCCCTTGTAACGACCATCGTCCGTACGACGGAGATAATCGAGAATTTGGCGCCGGTGCGAGACGAGCTTCAAGAGCCCGCGCCGCGAATGGTTGTCCTTGACGTGATTTTTAAAGTGTTCCGTCAAATTGTTGATCCGCTCCGACAACAGCGCTACCTGCACCTCGGGCGAACCGGTATCGCCGGATTTGACGGCATACGTCTTGATAAGCTCCGCTTTACGCGCAGTCGTTATCGACATCGTCACCAACCTTTGTGTTTGCCGGCACGACCGACGGTGCCGGTTAAATTGAACACGCGGCGGGGAACGATTTCACCTCCATCGGCCTCGGCAATCGCCACAAGCTGACCGCTCGAAGCGACCTGAACGACGCCGCGGATGATGGAAGCGTCCCGTCCGCGCAACAATACGGCTTGACCCCTCTGGAGCCTTGCCGCGTCTGCCGGGCTCACGGCCAGCGCCAGGATGTCGTCCAGCGCGGTCTCGATCGGCAGCAGCGTATCGGCGAAGTGTCCCTCGCCAGCGGCCGCTCTATGGCACAAAGACTCGACTTGTTCCAGGGGGATCATGTCGGTCTCGCCGAACGGCCCGACCCGGCCGCGCCGCAGAGCGCAAACGTGGCCAAATACGCCGAGCGCCCGGCCGAGATCCCTCGCCAGCGATCGGACATAGGTTCCCTTGCCGCATTCCGCCGTTAGCACGGCATGGTCCCGATCGGGAATTTCCACGATTTCCAGGTGGTGAATCGTCACCTCGCGCGGCGCGAGTTCGACCGTTTCGCCGTCTCGGGCCAGATCGTAGGCTCTTTCGCCGCCGAGCTTCACCGCCGAAAAGCGCGGCGGCACTTGCTCGATGGTGCCGGTGAAGCGGGCTAACAAGGCTTCGATCGCATTCCAGTCGGGACGTTTATCGCCGGTCGCGGTAACGCGCCCTTCGGCGTCGTCGGTATCGCGTTCCTCGCCCCACTTGACGGTAAAGCGATAAGTCTTTCGGCCGTCCACGACGAACGGCGCCGTCTTGGTCGCCTCGCCGAGTGCGATCGGCAGGCAACCGGAGGCCAACGGATCGAGCGTTCCGGCATGGCCGGCGCGCCTGGCTGCAAACAGATGCTTGACGACGGAAACGGCGTGCGTGGAGGTCATGCCGACGGGTTTGTCAAGCACGAGCCAGCCATGGACGTCACGCTTTTGTTTCTTCGGTGCCTGTGCGGCGGGCTTGCTCCCGCATTCGGCTTTGGACGGCGGCGCAATCTGCGTATTCATTGGTTGTAAACCACAGCTTGATTGCACCGCGACTTTCCCATGGGTTCCGGTCGCGGCTGAAGAGATCGGTTCGTCGAAACACCCTTTACGTCACTCATCGTTCCCTTTCTCGCGGTCGAGGTCGCGCTGGACCATAGGCGTTCGCAAAAGCTTCTCGATCCGTTCCGCTTCGTCGAATCGCTCGTCGATTCGAAACCTGATTTCGGGCGCAAATTTTAAGTTAACGCGCCGAGCGATCTCGCCGCGCACATATCGCTTGTTGCGTTCCAATGCATCGAGCACTGCTTTCTCGTCGCGGCCGCCGAGCGGCATGATGTAGATGGTCGCCAATTTCAGATCCGCGCTCATGCGCACTTCGGGAACCGTGATCATGTGCGCCTCGATGACCGGATCATGGACTTCGCCGCGTGTGAGCATCTCCGCGAGCTCGTGACGGATCAATTCGCCGACGCGTAGCTGCCGCTGCGAAGCTCCAGCCAATTGATCGCGATGATGGTGACGGGTCATTTTTGTTGCCAATTCGCGCTTGTTACGCCCGGCCGGCCGCCGCGCATCGCATCTTCATTTTTCTTCTGCGAACAAAATGTCTTTATATCAGCAGGGCTTGGGTGGGCGCCGGCAAGGACGGCCGCCTCGGCTAAAGCGTCCGTTGCACGGTCTCGACTCGATAGCACTCGATGATGTCGCCGACCTTCATGTCTTGGTAGTTTTCGAATGCCATGCCGCATTCCTGGCCGGCGACGACCTCCCGTGCATCGTCCTTGAAACGTTTGAGCTGCGACAGCCTGCCTTGGTGCACGACGACGCTGTCGCGGATGAGCCGTACATTGGCGCCGCGCTCCACGGTGCCGTCGGTTACGCGGCAGCCGGCGACATTGCCGATCTTCGAGACTTTGAAGATTTCGAGAATGACGGCATTGCCGAGCATCGTTTCACGCAGCGTCGGCGCCAGCAGCCCCGACATCGCCTTTTTCACGTCGTCGACGAGATTGTAGATGATGTCGTAGTAGCGAATTTCGATGCCGGCCTGCTCGGCGGCTTCGCGCGCTTCCTTGTGGGCGCGAACGTTGAAGCCGATGACCGCCGCGTTTGAAGCTTCCGCGAGCGTGATATCGGACTCGGTAATGCCGCCGACGCCGGCGAAGATCACGCGCGCAGCCACCTCGTCGGTGGAAAGCTTTTCCAGCGCGCCGACGATCGCTTCGATCGATCCCTGCACGTCGGCTTTGATCACCAGTGGGAACTCCTTGCGGCCGGCGGTCTTGAGCTGATTCATCATCTGCTCGAGCGAGCCGCGCATTCCGGTTTGCCGCGCCGCCATTTTTTCGCGTTTCTGGCGTTCGCGGTAATCGGTGATCTCGCGTGCGCGGGCTTCGCTGCCGACGACGGCGAGCCGGTCGCCGGCTTCCGGCGTGCCATTGAAGCCGAGCACTTCGACCGGCATCGAGGGTCCAGCCGCAACGACCGAATGGCCGGTATCCGACGCCAAGGCCCGTACGCGACCCCATTCGCTGCCGGCGACCACGATGTCGCCGGGCCGCAACGTGCCGCGCTGCACGAGCACGGTCGCAACTGGACCGCGCCCACGATCGAGCCGCGCTTCGATCACGGTGCCTTCGGCGGGCCGATTGGGATTGGCCTTGAGCTCCAGCACTTCAGCTTGCAGCGCGATCGTATCCAGGAGCTTATCGAGATTGATTTTTTCCTTGGCGGATACTTCGAGTTCGAGAACGTCGCCGCCAAGCGATTCCACCTGAATCTCATGCTGCAGCAATTCGGTGCGAACGCGTTCCGGCTTCGCGTCCGGCTTGTCGATCTTGTTGATGGCGACGATGATCGGCACTTTCGCCGCTTTGGCATGGTGGATGGCTTCCACCGTTTGCGGCATTACGCCATCATCGGCGGCGACGACCAGCACCACAATATCGGTGACTTTGGCGCCGCGTGCGCGCATCGCCGTGAAGGCCGCGTGGCCGGGCGTATCGATGAAAGTGATCCGTCCGCCCGACGGCGAAGTGACCTGATAGGCGCCAATATGCTGCGTGATTCCGCCGGCCTCGGCGGCGGCAACCTCGGTGGAGCGGATGGCGTCGAGAAGCGAGGTCTTGCCGTGGTCGACGTGGCCCATAATGGTGACGACCGGGGCCCGCGGCTGAAGGCTCTCCGGCGTGTCCGGGGCGTCGAACATGCCTTCTTCGACGTCCGCCTCCGCGACCCGGCGGACGGCGTGGCCGAGTTCCTCAGCGATCAATTGGGCGGTATCGGCGTCGATCGTGTCAGTGATCTTCGCCATGTGACCCTGCTGCATCAGGATGCGCACGACGTCCACCGATCGTTCGGCCATGCGGTTGGCCAGTTCCTGGATCGTGATCGTCTCCGGGATCGTTACTTCACGAGCGATTTTTTCCTTTGGCTCGGTATCGCGATGCCCGGTTTTGCGAAGCACGCGGCGCCGGAATGCAGCCTCGGAGCGCTCGCGCTCCTCGTCGGCGGAAAAGGCGTTCACGACCGTGAGACGACCGCGGCGTTTTTCGCCGCCGCCCCGCGCCGGTTTGGGCGCTGCCGCCGGCCTTGCGGCCGTGCCGCGTCTGGCGCCACGCGGAGCTTCCTCCTCGTCAGCCTCCAGCGCCGGGCGGGGGGCGGACTTTGCGGTCAGCGCGTCCGCGCCGAACCGCTTCTTGGCGACTTCGTCGGCCTTGCGCCTGGTCTCTTCATCGTGCTTGCGGCGCTCTTCTTCTTCGCGCTTGCGCGTCTCCGCAGCCGCGCGTTCGGCCCGGTCGGACTCTTCGCGGCCTCGGCGAGCGCGGGCTTCCTCTTCGGCGCGCTCCCGTTCTTCGTGTTCCCGCAGGCGCGCATCCGCGAGCGCATGGGCGCGCGCGTTACGTTCGTCCTCGGTGAGTGTGCGCAACACGACGCCGGACGATCTCGGTGCGCCGCCTGGAGCGGCTGCGGGTGCCGCCGCTGAAGCGGCGCTTGCTGCCGGCCTCATGGGTGCGCCCGCCCGCTTGGGCGTGGCGCCACGATCGGGCGCCGGCGCCGGTTCCGCCTTGGCTTCGCCAGGACCGGCAACGCGCCGTTTGACCTTCTCCACCACGACCGCCTTGCTGCGGCCATGGCTAAAGCTTTGGCGCACGACGCCCTGCTCTACGCCGCCGCGTTTGAGCGTCAGCGTCTTGCCGGAGGTCACGCTCAGCTTTTCGCCGCTATTCTTGGTCGTTTCAGTCATTCTTCCTCAGTTCCGTCGCACCAATCCCTATACCCAGTCCGCCTTCACGCCTGCGTCCGCGCGCCCGCTCGCGCCGGCATTGGCGCTTTTGGGGCCAAATCGCCGGTCCGGAACCGTTCCAAGCGCCATAAACGGGCCAGAAACGTCTCGCTCACCGGTCCAGCGAGCAGGGCTGCATGTATCACATTTGGGCGGCCGAGTGCCAAATCCAATTGGCTTGATCTTAGCGAGGCGATGACCGCAGCAGAGCCGGCGTTCGGGCTGCGCCGCCGCGCGGCATCGAGTTTCATAACGCCGTCAGGGGCCGCTTCCGCCGCGTGCAGGAGCGCGATGACACAATCATGCGCCAGCGCGCTTTCCGCCTTGGCAAAGCCGATGGCGACCAGTCCCGCTTTATTGGCGACCGCCAGCGCGTCGAGCGCGGCTTTTTCGAGCAACTGTTCGGTGCGGTCAACGAGATCGGTCGAGACCCGCACGTGACGCTTGAATCCGCGCGCAAAGGCGTTGCCCTTGATTGCAGCGTCAAGCGCCACTTGTGTGGCGGTCACCCACACGCCGCGGCCTGGCAGCTTGCGCTTGAGGTCAGGCACCGCTTGCCCGTCAGGGGCGACGACGAAGCGGATCAGATTTTCAACTGGCCGAACCGCGCGCGTCGCGACGCAGAAGCGTTCGAGACCGCCCGATCGCGGCCCTTTGTCGAGCTCCATATCATTCGGTAGCGCGGGCATGAGCTATTCCGGTCGTCTTTCAAGTTTGTGCCGCGGTTTCCGGCGCAGCTTCCGCGGCGGCCGGCGGCGCGAGATCGGCCTCGCTGATCCAGCCGGCTTTGAGCCGCGCCCGCACGATGAGGGCTTCCGCCTCTTCACGCGTCTGCTCCATGCCATCGAGAATACCGGGCTGGCGGACTGCTTCGCCGTCCTTGCGTTCGGTCCAGCCGGCCAAGTCATCGGTGGCGCAACCGGCAAGATCCTCCACGGTCTTGATCCCGTTTTCGCCAAACCGCACCAGCATGGCGGTCGTGACGCCCTCGATGTCCTTGAGAGCATCTTCGACGCCAAGCTCCCGGCGCTTGCCATCGAGCTCGGTCTCGATCCTGTCGAGATATTTGCGCGCGCGTGTTTGCAGTTCGGCCGCCGTATCTTCGTCAAAGCCTTCGATGCCGGCGAGCTCCTTCACATCCACCATCGCCAGCTCTTCGACGGAAGTGAACCCTTCCGACGCCAGCAATTGGCCGATCACTTCATCGACATTGAGCGTATCGATGAACATCCGCGTGCGGTTCTCGAATTCGGCCTGGCGCCGCTCGGACTCTTCCTGCTCGGTCAGGATGTCGATGTCCCAGCCAGTGAGTTGCGAAGCAAGCCGCACGTTCTGGCCGCGCCGACCGATGGCAAGCGAAAGCTGCTGATCAGGGACCACTACTTCGATGCGCTCGCGTTCTTCGTCCAGCACCACTTTAGCGACTTCGGCTGGAGCCAGCGCATTGACCACGAATGTCGCGATATCGTGCGACCACGGAATAATGTCGATCTTCTCGCCCTGCAATTCGTTGACGACGGCCTGCACGCGCGATCCGCGCATGCCGACGCAGGCGCCGACCGGATCGACCGAGGAGTCGCGAGACACCACGGCAATCTTCGCGCGCGATCCCGGATCTCACGCAACCGCCTTGACCTCGACAATCCCGTCATAGATTTCCGGCACCTCCTGCGCGAACAGCTTCGCCATGAATTGCGGGTGGGTGCGCGACAGGAAGATTTGCGGCCCACGCGGCTCGCGGCGCACATCGTAGATGTAGGCCCGGATGCGGTCGCCGTTGCGGAACACTTCACGCGGCAACATCTCGTCGCGGCGCACGATCGCTTCGCCGCGGCCCAGATCGACCACCACGTTGCCGTATTCGACGCGCTTGACGATGCCGTTGACGATGTCGCCAATGCGATCCTTGTACTCGTCGTATTGCCTATCGCGTTCGGCTTCGCGCACCTTCTGCACGATCACCTGCTTTGCCGACTGCGCGGCAATCCGCCCGTATTCCAGCGGCGGAAGCGGATCGGCGATGGTGTCCCCGATTTGCGCGGCGGGATGCCGCCGGCGCGCATCGTCAAGGCTGATCTGTGTCGCCGGGTTGTCGACGGCGTCGACGACCAGCATATGGCGCGACAGATGAAGTTCTCCGCTCTTGGCGTCGATCTCCGCGCGTACTTCGGTCTCGCTGCCATAGCGGGAGCGTGCGGCCTTAGCGATCGCATCCTCCATGGCACCGAGCACGATCTTGCGATCGATCGCCTTTTCGCGGGCGACCGCTTCGGCGATCTGCAGCAGTTCCAGTTTATTGGCGCTAATGGTCGCCATTAGTCGGTCTCCTTGCTTTGGTTCTGCTTGCGCTTGCGCAGCGCTTCGGAAATGAGCGCATCGGTAAGCATAAGCTTTGCTTCCATAATGTCGTCGATCCGCAGCAGAGTGTCACTTGCCGCGTCGCAACGGATGCGCGCGTACTCCCCTTCGGTGCCGGTGAGTTCGCCGCGGAATCGTCTGCGGCCTTCGATCGGCACCTGCATTTCGATTTGAGCGATGTGCCCGGCATAGCGGTCGAAATCCGAACGGCGCACCAAGGGCCGATCGATGCCGGGAGAAGAAATCTCCAGCCGATAGGAGCCCTCAACGGGGTCGGCGACATCGAATACCGGCGACAGCGCCCGCGAAGCCAATTCGCAATCCTCGATCGTCATAGTTCCATCGGGCCGTTCGGCCATGATCTGGACCGTGCACCCGGCAAAGCCGGTGATGCGGACACGGACGAGCCGATAGCCAAGCCCGGCGAGCACCGGCTCAGCGAGCGCAGCAACACGCGCAGCCCGGCCAGGCTCGGTGATGAGCCGGGGCTCCTGCGTGAATTCGGAACGTTCAAGCTCAGTCGATCTGTCGTCCATGCTCTTGAGCCAGCGCTTTCGGCTCCTTAGGCCTTGGCGGACCTCACGATGGCCATGATCGTGACCTTGCCGCTTTGCTCCTGTCCCTCGTTCGCAACGGGTATCGTGCAAAGCGCCGTCCGGCCTCAGGTAATAAAAAAGAGCGGGTCCCCGGGGGCCCACTCTCAAAACCGCTCGGATCACCCGACCGTTATGAGGTATCCATGACGGACACAATAAATATAGCGGTTTGCGCAACTGTTGCAAGGGGTGCAAAGGCGTACAACGGATGCGCAAGAGGCCTCGCAAAGCGGGCGAGTCACCGAAATTTCAAATATTGGAAAGCCGTTATGGCGGTTCTTATGGCCGTTCCCGCAGGCCCCGCTGGGCAGCGCAGCCGGCGAGTTCAAATCTTGCGGAAGATCAAAAAATAGGAGTGGCGTTGTTCGCGCGCAGCCTTGGCGTAATAGCGCGTGTTGGTGAATCCGGGCCAGGGATTGCGCCAGTCGACTGCACATTGCGCCGTCCACGCGAAATCCCGCGAACGCGTTAGGCGCTCCAGCGTCCAAGCGGCGTAATCCGCAACATCGGTCACGAACCGGAATTCGCCGCCGCGGCACAGGATGCGTGCCAATCGTGCGACCATTTCATCTTGGACGAATCGGCGTTTCCAGTGCCGCCGTTTCGGCCATGGATCGGGGTGAACAAGATCGATGCACGCCAATGAGTCTCCCGGCAGCCACGCGATCAGCTTCACGGCATCGTCGAAATGCAATCGAATATTCCGCAGGCCGGCCGAGTCGATCGCGACGAGCGCTTTCGCCATGCCGTTGACGAATGGTTCGACGCCGATAAGGCCGATTTGCGGATTTTCTTTCGCTTGGGCGATCATGCCTTCGCCGGCGCCGAATCCGATTTCGAGCCGGACCTCCGTCACCGGCACGGCGAAAAGCAAGCTTAGTTGCGCCGGAGCCGGGCGCATCAGGTCGATCGCCAGGCGCGGCAGCAACGTCTCGATCAGCCGAGCCTGCCGTGGCCGCAGCTTATGCCCCTTGCGCCGGCCAAAGAATGCGGGGGGTTGGCGCGCCGGAGTTTCGGACACTGTCATCTCCGCGACGGCGGAGCGTCCATTAAACACCGGTCGAACCAAGATTGCACGGCTGCCGTCCGCGACATCGGGCGCGGCGACGGCGCCCCGTCAGCGCAACGCGCGCTTGAGCGAGTCGGCGAGATCGGTTCGCTCCCAGGAGAAGCCACCGTCTTTTTCCGGCGCGCGGCCGAAATGGCCGTAAGCGGCGGTGCGCCGGTATATCGGTCGGCTGAGCTTCAATGAGCGCCGGATATTGGTCGGCCGCAGTGGGAACAATTCAGGCAGCAGCTTTTGCAGCTTGGCCTCCCCGACCTTGCCAGTGCCGTGGGTGTCAACATAAAGCGACATCGGATCGGCCACCCCGATCGCATAGGCGATCTGAATCGTACAGCGTTCGGCGAGCCCTGCAGCCACGACGTTCTTGGCCAAATAGCGCGCTGCGTAAGCGGCCGAACGATCCACCTTGGTCGGATCCTTGCCGGAGAAGGCGCCGCCGCCGTGTGGAGCGTAGCCGCCATAGGTGTCGACGATGATTTTGCGGCCGGTCAGACCGCAATCTCCATCTGGCCCGCCAATGACGAAATTTCCGGTGGGATTGACGAGAAAATCGCCCGGCTTTTTCGGCATCCAGCCGCTCGGCAGCGAGGATGCGACCGTATCCTCGATCATATCACGGATCATGCGCGGCGAATATTTTTTGCCGTTGCGGCTCTGCGAGTTGTGCTGGGTGGAAACGACCACCTTGGTGCAGCCGACCGGTTTTCCCTCGACATATTTCACCGTTACCTGGCTCTTGGCGTCGGGCTGCAAATCGAACAGCGCGCCGGAGCGGCGCTTCTCGGAAAGCGTCTTGAGAATTCTGTGCGCGAAATAAATAGGCGCCGGCATGAAGGAGCCTTTCTCGTAGACTTCGCTCTCGGTGCAGGCGAAGCCGAACATCATGCCTTGATCTCCGGCACCCTCCTCTTCGCCGCTCTTTTTCTTCTTGGCATCGACGCCCATGGCGATATCGGGAGATTGGCCATGCAGCAGCACCTCGACGTCGGCGCTATAGTATGAAAAACCTTCCTGGTCGTAGCCGATGTCTTTGACCACGCTCCGCGCGATTTCCGTGATGAGTTCGCGGTTCACCACCGCTGTGTCGCCGTGCTTATGAAACAATGGAGCCTGTCCGCGGCCTTCGCCCGCGATAACGATCTTGTTGGTCGTGCAAAGCGTCTCGCAGCCGAGCCGGGTATTTACGGCGCTTTCGTCGGCTATGCCGAGCTTGATGTCGTTCTCGATGAAAGCGTCGAGTATGGCGTCGGAGATTTGATCGCAGACCTTATCTGGATGCCCCTCCGAGACGGATTCGCTCGTGAACAGGTAATTGGCGCGAAGCACAGCGAAGCACTCCCCTCGAACCTGAATTGTTGGTTGCCGACCTCTCTGCGGAGCCCGGCGCGGCGGCGGGGCCGTGCCGGGGCAGACGGTTGTTGCAGCGTACCCCTGCGCGGTCAAGATGTGGGCTGAAAGTGCGCCAGCCATCGTACTGCCGACGCCGTTCGAGCGGCGATGCCGCCCCTCAGCGCTTCTCGCGGGTGGCGATCTGCTCGACCAGATCGACGATCCGCCGGCGCAATTTCGAATCCTCGATCCGCATGAATGCCTTGGTCAGAGCCAAGCCGTCGGAGGTCGCGAGGAAGTCGGAAACATAAGCAGGCGAGGGCGCCTCGCCCATTCCCTCGTGGCGGCCGACCGTCAGCGCGCTGGGCGCCCCCTCGAAGAAGAAGGCGACCGGGACCTGAAGGATATGGGAGATCTGTTGCAGCCGGCTTGCCCCGATCCGATTGGTGCCCTTTTCGTATTTCTGCACTTGTTGAAATGTAAGTCCGAGCGAGTCGCCAAGTTTCTCTTGGCTCATTCCCAGCATCATGCGGCGCATGCGAACGCGACTTCCGACATGCTTGTCGGTCGGGTTAGGCGCCTTTTTTGCGAGCATAGCCATGAATTCCTCCGCCCCTATTTATCGCAACCCAGATAGATAGCAAATCCGTCGCAATTGAAACTGCTTTTTTGCAGGCTGCTGTGGGGGCAACATTTTTTCAAAGAGCGATTCTCATTTAATGAGAGTTTATCATTTTTGCCCGCATGAATTGCAATAGCCGCTGGGGGACTTTTCGGCGGTTGTTGGCCCTTCGCAGCCTCCGCAGGACGGCAATGCAGCGCCGTTTGTCGCGCAAGGGGCGGCGACTAGGTTTTCGTAGCGCCCGTGCGGAGCCGGCGGCGCACAATGACGATCAGCGTTGCCAACACGATAATGACGATCGGTGCATCGCCGACACGGGCGTAGATCGGGGCGCCGATCGGACGCGGTAACGGCGCATCAAGCACGCCTTCGCTCGCCAGGGGCAAGGAACCGACAATCCGGCCGACCGGATCCACGACGGCCGATATCCCGGTATTGGCGGCCCGTGCCAGCGGCAGGCCTTGTTCGATCGCGGTCACGCGCGCCTGCTGGAAGTGCTGATAAGGCCCGGTGGAGTTTCCAAACCAGCCGTCATTGGTCACGTTGATGATCCAACCCGGCCGCGCGCCTGATGAAGCCACTTCGCCCGGAAACAGAATCTCGTAGCAGATGAGCGGTAGTGCGCTTGGCGCGCCCGGTATCGCGATCGTGCGATGGTGGTCGCCGGCAAGGAATCCGCCTTGCTGCTTGGTCAGGGTTTGCAGGCCGATGGCCTCCAAAAGGCTCTCGAACGGCAAATATTCCCCGAAGGGCACGAGGTGTACTTTGTCGTAGACGGCGCGAATCGATCCCTCGTGGTCGATCACATAAATCGAATTGTAGACACCGGATTCCGGAGGCTTGTCGGGATCGGCGAGCCGGATGGCGCCAGTGATCAAGACGGTGTTTTGCGGCAGCAATTGCGTAATTTGCGCCACCGCATCGGCTTCGCGTGTGAGGAAGAACGGAAAAGGCGATTCCGGCCAGATCAGGTGTGTCACATCCCGCAATCCGCGCGGCGATGCATCGGTGGTTCGGCCAGACAGCGCCACGTAGCGATCCATCACCTCCTGTTTAGCGGCGTAATTGAAACGTACGTCCTGCTGCAAGTTCGGCTGCATGATCCGCAAATGCACGCCATCGACCGGCTGGGTCGGCGTGCGCACGAGCCGCACGGCGCCAAAGCCGCCAAGCGCCGCGAGCGCGACGACGCCGAGGGCAACCGGCAGCCATGGCCGGCGCGTTTCCGTTCGATCGTCGGCAAGTGTCGCGGGGCTTGCGAATACGACGATGGCGATGAAGGTCAGTCCCCAAATGCCGACCACCGAGACGGCCTGCGCCAGAGCCAACGGGGCGGTGAGCGCGTAGCCGAAGGCATTCCAGGGAAACCCCGTAAGCACGTGGCCGCGCAGCCATTCCGATGCCGTCAGGCACACGCCCAGCGCCAAGATGCGGAGCGCTCCCCGGGTCCAAAGGATCCGAGCGAGCGCGATGGCGAGCGCAGTGTAAATGGCGAGCACCGCCGGCAGACCGATGACGGCGATGGGCAACAACCAGCCAAATGTCGGCGCGTCGACAAGAAACGCATAGCCGATCCAATACAGTCCAGCGAGAAAATAGCCGAAGCCGAACCACCATCCGATCGCCGCCGCGGCCGCAACGCCGCTCCAGCCGCGACCGCCGATGCCGTCGATCAGCCATACCAGCGCCGGGAAAGTCAAAAACAGCACCGGCCATGCGTCGAACGGTGCCATCGCCAATGCCGAGACCGCGCCGGCGGCTAACGCAATCCCTCGGCGCTGCCAGCCCCAGGACAGAATGATTGCGTGGATCAACCCTTTATGTTTCACGATGCGCGCGGCGTGTTCGAATTTGGCCGCGTTGCATGCTCGCGTGGTGCGGCCGGCCGCGATGCGCTCATGCGCACCAGTGTCGGCGCCTCGCGCGCCGTGGCAGGCCGGCGATCCTTGCGAAGGTAGATCTTCACTCGCTTGACCCGGCGGGGATCGGCATCGAGCACTTCGGCCTCGAACGGCTCCGGTCCCGGCACGAGTTCGCCGCGCACCGGAACATGTCCGGCTTTGGTGACCAGATAACCGCCGAGCGTGTCGACCTCGTCGGCGACTTCGCCGACATCGAACTGGTCGCCGATCGCGGCGCGCACGTCGTCCAGGCTGGCGCGGCCGTTGGCTACGAACGAACCATCGCTTTGTCGCGTCACCGCCGGACTTTCTTCCTCATCGTGTTCGTCGGCGATGTCGCCAACAATAAGCTCTACCAGGTCCTCGATCGAAACCAAACCGTCGCTGCCGCCATATTCGTCGATGACCAGCGCCAAGTGAATGCGCGTTGCCTGCATTTTCGCGAGCAAATCGAGCGCCGGCATCGAAGGCGGCGCGTAGAGAATTTCCCGCACGATCTTGGCTGCGGTCATCGGCCTGGCAAGGTCGATATTCGCCAGATTGAGACTCGCGGCTTTTGGTGTCTCGTCCGTGCCGGATTGAGGCTCGCTTTGCGACGCGCGGGCCGCCATAAACGCGACCAAGTCGCGGATATGCACCATGCCGGTGGGATCGTCGAGCGTATCGTTGTAGACCACCAACCGCGAATGCCCCGCCACCTCAAAGACCTTTACGAGCTCACCGAGCGTGATGCTTTGTTGGACGGCGACGATGTCGGCACGTGGCACCATAACACGCTCAATCCGCGTTTCACGCAGACCAAGAATGTTCTTGAGCATCGCGGCTTCTTCCGGCGAAAAGCCAGATTGGGGCTGCTCGGTGGTTAGGACCAGTTCAAGGTCCGCGCGCGTTGAAGCTGCCTTCCAGCCGAACAGGATGCGCATGACGCGCGTGAGCCAGCCCTCGGCTGGGCCGCCTTGTTCCGGCAGGACCATTGGAAGCGCGCGGTGCTCGCCGTCGACTGCTTCGCTGCGCGGTGGAGATTCAACCATCATCGTATTCGGCGTCGGGATTGGCCCGCATTTCAAGCCCTGGAAGCGACCCCTGCTCCGCGTCGGCCATCATGTCTAGCAGGCTGCCGGTCCCGGTGTCTGACGTTATTTCGGCCCTTCGGGCGGTACGGATCGGGGATCGCCAGTTGCCGCAGGATAGCGCGCTCGGCGTCCTCCATTGCAAGCGCCTCCTTTTCGCTGTCGTGGCCGTAGCCGACCAAATGCAAAAAACCATGCACGGCAACATGGGCAAGATGATGGGCGAACGGCTTATGCTCATGCCGCGCCTCGCGCGCTATGGTTTCATACGCGAGCACGATGTCGCCGAGATGGTGGCCGCCGGCGTTTTTTGTCGCAAATGACAACACATTGGTCGGCGCGTCGATGCCGCGCCAGTCGCGGTTGAGCGCGCACATCGCCGAATCATCGGTTAGAACGACGGCAAGCTCGCTCGGGCTTATTGACAACGCGGCCGCTGCGCGGCCCACGGCGCGCCGCACGACGGCGTCGGCCGTTCCGATAGTGTGCCAACGATCCGAGTGGATGAGAACGTCAACCTTCAATGCCGAGTGCGCCCCGCGCGTCATTCCCGACGCTCGCGCTTTCGCGCGGCTTCCTTGTCGTAGGCCGCAACGATGCGCGCGACCAGTTCGTGGCGGATCACGTCAGCCGCCGTGAAGCCGGCATGGCCGATCCCTTCGACGCCTTCGAGCAGACGCACGGCATCGTCCAAGCCGGAGGTTTGGCCCGGCGGTAAATCGACCTGGCTCGGGTCGCCGGTTACGACCATACGGCTATTTTCGCCCAGCCGGGTGAGAAACATTTTCATCTGCATCGCAGTCGTGTTCTGCGCCTCGTCGAGGATGACAGCGGCGTTCGACAGCGTTCGTCCCCGCATGAAAGCAAGCGGCGCGATTTCGATTTCACCGCTCTGCATGGCGCGCTCCACGATGCGCGGGTCCATGAGATCGTAGAGCGCGTCGTAGATCGGCCGCAGATAAGGATCGACCTTCTCGCGCATGTCGCCGGGCAGGAAGCCGAGGCGCTCGCCCGCCTCCACCGCAGGCCGCGACAGGACGATGCGATCGACCTCCTTGCGCTCGAACAACTGCACGGCGTAAGCGACCGCAAGCCAGGTCTTGCCTGTGCCGGCGGGGCCGGTCGAGAACACCAGGGCGTGACGCTTGAGCGCGCGGATATAGGCGTCTTGCGCGGCGGTGCGGGCGCGCACACGACGTTTGCGCAAGTTGATTTCCTCGAAGCTCTGGCGCGCGGTGGCATCGAAATCGAACAGCGAACCTTGCGACAAGGCGAGCCGGATGGTGCCGTCAACATCGCCTTGCGTCAGCTCGTCTCCGCGCTTGAGCCGATCATAGAGGCTTTCGAGTACGCGGCGCGCCTGATCGCAGGCTTCGCGCGGACCCTCAATGGTGACTTGGTTACCGCGTGAATTGGCGACCACTGCGAGCCGGCGCTCGATCAAAGCGAGGTTCTGGCCGTATTGGCCGAACAGCGTGGAAGCCAAGCGATTGTCGTCGAAGGTAAGAACGATCTGTGCCGTGTTGTCCGGGGCGATGAAAACCGATTCTTCGGTCTCGGGTGTTCGCAAGTCAGGCTCCTGTCGGGACCAGTGCGGAGCGTTGCGCGGCGGCTGCCGGTGGTGTGTCGGCGAGTACGCCGAACAGGCTGTTGCTGGCGATTTCGGTAATTGTGACTGCGGCGATCTCGCCGATCAGCGATGCCGGCGCGCTTGCCTGGACCGGCTGAAGATAGGGCGAACGGCCGACGAGTTGCCCGTAGTGGCGACCGGGCCGTTCGAACAACACGTCGAAGGTGCGGCCCAGGCAATTGCGGTTGAACGCCGCCTGACTGCCGTCGATGGCATCCTGAAGACGCCCCAACCGTTCGGATTTGGCCGCTTCGTCGACTTGGTCCGTCATTTCGGCGCCCGGAGTGCCTGGCCGGGGCGAATATTTGAAGGAGAACGCCCCAGAAAAACCGACCTCGGCGACCAAGCTCAGCGTATCGGCAAAATCATTCTCGGTTTCGCCGGGAAACCCCACGATGAAGTCGGAAGTCAGCGCGAGAGCAGGGCAA
>Ga0306926_10002208_pt1 | contig 19767 bp, 22 predicted proteins | sample flu12Cox44000178_FD_203759 | JGI IMG/M metagenome (GOLD analysis project Ga0306926, IMG submission 203759) | Lab enrichment of tropical soil microbial communities from Luquillo Experimental Forest, Puerto Rico - flux8day.12C.oxic.44.000.178 (v2)... | ecosystem: Environmental > Terrestrial >... | reverse complement strand
ACGTCGATATTGAGCCGGCTCTCGTTGGCCCAGACCCTCCAGGCTCGTTTGGCGATCGGGATCGCGTTCCAGAGCATCAGAGGCATGTTGAGGGCGGCAACGATCGGATTGGCGCTGAAGGCCATTGCAAGCGAGAGGGTGGGCAGTGCCAGCGGGGTACGTTTCGCTACATCGGGAGCGGCGGCACTGGCTTGCGGAGTTGTCGGCGCGCTGGCGCAGAGGGCCTTGACCTCGGCAACGCTGGCGCGCTGGACACGCGCTAGCAGAAGACGGAGCAGGGACTCTTGCGCCGGGTCGTATTCCAGCACGAGGCTTGCGCAATCATGGTTGATGCGTGCCGAGCGGATGCCGGGCTGCGCTTTAAGCCACGATAGCAGAGCTTCGGCCAGGCGGCGTTTGCAGGCGAGCGCGGGAATATTGAGCCTGACGCGTCCCGGCATCGAATGTCGAAGGTAGCATTTCATGCGGATCAGGGCTCCGCCCGTCCTGCTTCTCCAGGTCAGGTCGGCGCCAGCGCCTCATCTTCACTATTGTTCTGTTTTGCCATGTGGGCCTGGATCATGTGGTTAAGCGCAAAAATGGCCAGAGTGACCCAGACTGGGGTCGCGGCGGTGGCACCAACCTCGAAGATCGTGAAGGCCGCGATACCCGCCGCGAGCACGATCTTCAGGTCGACGACGTTGTCGGTCGCAATCTTGATCTGATGGTCAAACTCCGTGAAAAAATCGACGACGACCTTCGCGGTGTGTGAATGCTCCGCAAGATATTCGGCTTCCTGCTCGATCTTGTTCGCAAGCGAATCGATCTCGGTTACCGGCGGCACGTAATGGCCGCCGGTGTGGTGGTGCAGGTGGCCGTGCAGCTCTTCGTGCCGATCGACATCATAGTGCAGGACCACGCTCCCCGTGGTCGGATTGATGATCACATGCTCGATGCCGGGGATCACGCTGAAGGTCTGCTTGATCTGCTCGGCCAGTTCCGGATTTGTCTTGACCGAAGGTATCTTCATGCGGATCCGGCCGGGCACCTGGTGCGCGATCTGCAACTTCATCTTTGTCATCTGCTGTCTCTGATTTCAGTCCAGCTGCGGCGTTATCCTTGAAAGAGCCTGGCTCCGTCCAACTTGCCGGTCTCAAATGCCTTCTCCGGTGGGCGGTCGATCGGTCACATCAAATCCCAAACGCACTGGCCGGCGCTTGCGCCGGCCATCGCGTGGTTCTCGTTTCGCAGGCCTCAGGCCGCGTGTTTTTTCTGGTCCGCGGCTTCCTTGGTTGCCTGCGCCTCGTTCTCGGCCTTTACCTCGGCAACGATGTCGTTCACCTGCTCGTGGGCTTCGGCAAACATCTCGCGGGATTTCTGCGCAAGCTTATAGCTGCCGCGCACCGCGGACTTGAAGAGCGGGTTAAGCGCGCCGACGAGCTTGGGGAAATACTTTGGCGCAGCGACTGCGGCTACGCCAATCGCTATACCGGGCAAAAGCGCTGCTTCGAACAAGGCTGCACCGGCTGCCACCACCACCACAGTAGCTACTGTCTTGTTGATGCCGCCATCGTCCTGTTCATCGGGCGACTGAGCTGCAAGGTCTTCGGAGGTGGATGCGTCATGTCCATTGTGGCCTGGATGCATCGCAAAGCTCCTTGTGTTGAACTCCACTAAAAAAATTGTACTACAAACCTTTAGAAGGCGTTTGAAATGGATTCATGACAGTTATGTGACGTTATTTTAGCGGCTGCCGGGAACCACGAGCAGTTGCCAGCAACTGCTCGCGGCCAGCTGTTCGCGATCACCCGTTTACCGGTCAGCTGCCAATTCGTGCAGGGGAGAACGCCACACGTTCGTGGCACGAATTTCGGGTGAGCCGACCATAAACCAAAGACAGATCGCCGTGATGACCGACACGACAAGGCACCACGCGGCAAGCCGGATTCGGTTATCGGTCAAGGCAAGACCGCCGCCATTGCGAGTTCGGCCCCGCTGACTCCGGGTCCGCCTGATGCGAAGTAGAGCGCGGCGATCGCGATAATCGCGAAGACGACATAGGCGAATTTGATCAGGCCGTCGTAGTTGCGAGCAGCCAAATGCGATGGGACGGAACTATGACCTGCGATTTCCATGACCAGGACTCCCGTCAAAAATCAATGAAAGCACCCGTTGAAAGTTACAGCCGAGACCAAGACTGCTCTGTGAAATGGTTCACTGCACACTGCACAAAGAATGGGCTGTGCTCGAAGAGATTTATGGTTTGCAAGCATAGGTCCGGCTTGATTTCGATGTCCCTTCGTCGGCCAAGGAAGCCGGTTTCGTCGTGTGGCCTCTCGTTTCGTTGTTTCGTGCGCGCCGATTTCCCAAATTGTCAGAGACATGAAAACGACTGAATGTTCATCAGGTTGTGATGATGATGATACAATCTTTCTGGTAGAGTCTTTTCTTGATGCTGTTTTGCGTCCGCTCTTTTCGCCGGGTCCACGGACAACACTGCGGTGCCCGGCCACGTTTATTCAGGCGACCAGCCACTATGATATTGGGAGAATCAAAATGACGCGCACAACCAAGACGCGACCGGGAAAAGCCCACGCGCAATCCGCCGTTATCGCCAATACTGGGACGACCGAACTCGACAAGCCGGTCTTCGCACAGCCGCAGCCCACGCCAGATCCGACGACGTTTGAAGTCAAACATCCGTCAGACAACCCTGCCTACCAGCAGATCGACCAGCTCAACCGCGAACACAAGATCAATCCGTTGCCGTTTCCGCAACCGCGCGGCGTGCCCGAGCCCAGGTTGACGCTGGCCTCCGTGCTGGCCGCCGACGACAAATTGTTGCAGAAGAAGATGACCGCCGGCGGTCAAATCGTCTTTCATGCGACAGGGGACACCGGAAGCACCCGAGGGCCGGAATCACAGAACCTTGTCGCCGACAAGATGGCCGCCGATTTCTCCGATGATGAGGCCGAGCGGCCCATGTTCTTCTTTCATCTCGGTGACGTCATTTATAGTTTCGGGGAGGCGCAATACTACTACGACCAGTTCTACGAACCGTATCGCGACTATCCCGCACCAATCCTGGCGCTTGCCGGCAACCACGACGGTATGGTCGCGCCGGGCACAAGCGCGTCGACGTTGGAGGCGTATCTGGAGAACTTCTGTCAAACGAAGTTCGAGGTGACATCCGACGCCGGCGGACTTTCGCGAACGGCTCAAATCCAGCCTGGGGTATTCTTCACCTTCGAGGCGCCACCCTACGTCCGCGTGCTCGCGCTTTACAGCAATACGCTGGAAGACCCCGGAGTGATCTCGGATCCGACCGTCGGCAATTCGCAACTCACCTACCTCAAGACGGCGCTACAACGCGTAAAGTCCGAGCGGTTCAACGGGGCGCTCATTCTCGCTCACCATCATCCCGCTTATACGGCCGGGAGCCAACATGGCTGGAGCAGGGAGATGCTTTCGCAGATTGACGGCATCTGCAATGAAACCGGCGTATGGCCGCATGCCGTGTTGTCGGGACACGCCCACAACTATCAACGGCTCACACGCATGCACGGAGATACGCAGATACCGTACGTCGTATGCGGCAATGGCGGCCACGGACTTGCGAGGCTGTCGCGGAAGAAGGGCGTGCCGCTGCGAACTCCGCAGCAATTGCAGACCGCGGGTCACGCCGACAAGGTGATCCTCGAGAACTACGACGACCAGGACTACGGCTATCTTCGTGTGGTCGCCACCGCCAGGCAATTGCGCATCGAATACCATCCGGCAAGCGATACCGACGGTGCGAAGACGCCGGACGATTTCGTGACAGTCGATCTGGCCACGCGCAAGCTGGTCCACTTTACCGGCCCTTGAATCCTGACGAGATCAGGTCAAACATCGGCAGGTCGCCAGAGCCTACCACCAGACCGGATTTGTCCATGCGCGCCGACCTTGCTTGTCGACGACGACAACTCTGGCAAAACCTCCGCCCTTGACGGCATCGAGCGACAACTTGACCCGCTCCAGGCCGGACGCAACATGCTGGGACGCTCGCGAGCCGCGCCCCAGCACCATCACTGCGCTGGCGGGCGAGCAGACGATCTCCACGTGGTCTTCGCCATAGACAACACTCTCGATGACCGGTCCCTGACTAGAATAATAGGCACCGGCCTTGAGGCTCGAGAGCAACGCGTGCGGCTCGTTGTCCACTGACTTGACCATCACGAACCCGCCAAAATAGTCCTTGCAATGAAAATGCGCGTCGTCGACAGCGCATAAACCGATGCGGCGGCCCGATGCGTGAAGCTGGTCCAACAGCGCGCTGCTGTCGCCGCGGTCCGTGCGTACCTGGCTGGTGTGGTTATAGATCTCCACCGCATGCGCGCCCTCGATGGTGTCCGCATCCGCCTTGGTAAGGCCGTACCAGGCAGGATGCGCGATAGCGAGGAATGCGCCCGCCTCGAGGCAGCGCCTGGCAAGCTGCGGCGCGGTTTCGGTCGCCGCGGTCGGTGCCAGGTCCGCCGGCAGGCCCACCGCGAGCAGATGCCAGGTCTCGCCGAGAGAGGTCTCGGGTGCGTGTACTTCCGCACCCAGGATTGTCGTAAACCTGTTGGTCCGGAATGGTCGTGTGTCGACGATCGGGAAGCCGTATTTTCCAAGAAAATGATCGGTCAGCGCTATGAAGTCATAGCCGGCGTCACGGTAGGCTGCGCAAACCGCCTCGGGTTCCAGCGCACCATCAGATCGGCTGGAGTGGGTGTGAATGTTGCCCTTGAAAAAATGTCCCGGCGAATTGAAGGCAGCATCCACGGGCAAGATAATCTCCCACGTTTAGTGGTCCGATTCTAGCATTCGCATCGCGCATGGGGAACCGCGTTTGCGAATGTCCTTCGCCCAGAGAATCGCCAGCGCTGCGCCACTTCGGCTCGTGGCGGATTTTTTTGGCATGACACGTTATTCACAGCAACGAACTGCATTCAATTTGCGCTTTTTAAGGCGGCATGTTTTGCTGTCGGGCACAAGAGGCGGCTCGTTTGGTGAGCAGAACCATACACGCGGTAGGCGGAATAGCGGTGCGCAGGGGTGCGCGGCCGAGGGTTGCTGTCATTCAACGCAGCAAGGACAAGCTCTGGGTGCTGCCCCGCGGCAAGCTCAAATCGTACGAACGTCCCGTTGCGGGCGCGCGACGCGAGGTCGTGGAAGAGACCGGATTCCGAGTGCAGGTATGCGAGTTTGTGGGTGTAATCACCTACCAGACGCGTGGGCGGCCAAAGGTGGTGCGGTTTTGGCTCATGCAAGCGGAAGCGCATCCAAGCTACCAAGTGATGAAGGACGTCGCCGCCGTCGAGTGGCTGTCGTTTGGAGCGGCGGTCAAGCGCCTCAGCCTTCCGCTGGAGAAGTTGTTCCTGACCAATGTCGGCCGCCACGCGGTCCTGCGGCCCAGACGCCCTCAAACGCGCATGGCCAAGGCGCTGACGATAAAGGCGGGGTCAGGGCCAAAGAGCTCAGCCCGTCGAACCCGCGCGTAGCGCGTTGCTCAAGCTGGATTATCCGCCGCCGGAACTATCGGTAACGAAATGTTGCCGCGGCCCGGCACCTTCCAGAATGTCTTGGCGTCGCTAAATCGCGAAAAAGCCTTGGCCGCACGGCCACGCAACTTTTCGACCTGTGCCTGTTGATCTCCAATGATGAGTCCCGCGGCAAACGCGCGATGTCGACCTTGCTCCTCCGTCAGACCCTTCGCACGATTGGCAATGATATTCGCGAAGAGCGCCTTATGCGTGACGATGTCGTTGAGTCTGCCGAGGCAATTCTGCAGTTGCATCAAGGATGACTTGATCTTGCCGGCCTGCTTGGCGGATTTCTTGCCGGTATAGACGCTCGAGAAAAAGTCTGTCGCATATCGGGTTTTTTTTACCTGGATGCGCAACCTGTGCAATTGCTCGGGATTGAGGTGGCCGATTCTCCTCCCCCGTCTCCTGATCTTCTTGCACCGGCGCGAAAGCTGTTCGGCCGCATAAAGTTCGATCGGCATTTCGCGATATGCGCGCCTGGAGGCGTCTTCCGAGCTGCTCCAGGGACCGGCCTCTAACCACTCCGCAGTATCGAGAACGAGCGTTCGGAATCGGGCGGACTGCACCGTCGCTTGCACCTGATGATAGAGCTTCAGGCGTTTGCGCGAAAACATCTGGCTGATGCTGGTAAGCCCCGGTTCGTTCCTGTGCCGCTTTCGCAGTGGGGTGATGACTTCAAGGATCAGCGTATCGAGGTCGCGTGCAGGACCCAATTCCCGCGCAAGCCATCTCAACTCGGTCTTTATCGCATCGACCCGGTCGTCGTTTGCAACCGCGGAAAACAGCGACATGGCGGCCCGCAGGCGACGCAATGCCACGCGCATTTGATGCAGTGCATCTCCGTTTCGGACTGTCGTTGCGGGTACGTTTGCGACCAGGTGACGCAGGCAAGCGCGGCCAATCAGCGTGAAGGCACGGCCCGCGCTCATTCCAGCGCCTAACCCCGCCTCGCACGCCGTCTCGACGGCGACTTGTGTTTTTTCCAGGAGCTCATACCCGCGTTCCGGCTTGCTTTTGAACTCGAGATGGGCCGGCACGATATTGAGTATGTCACGCGCGACCTTGAAGAGGTCCGCAGGAGCGCCTTGCTTGAGTTCGAGTTCGATCTCTGAAACGGCCTGCGAACCCTCGGTTGCGAGAATTTGCCCCTCGTCGATCGCCATCACGATGTCTGTGCCGTTTTCGCCAAGGTGATATTGCGTGCGCTCGATCCTGGTCTCAAAGACCGGCTTCAGCGCCACGTCCTCTTCGTCGGCAAGGATTTTCCCTAGCGCCGTGTCCTTCATGCATGAGAGGTCGGGTTGATTGCCCTCGATAGTTTGTTCCCACTCGGATCGCTCCAGCAAGCCAACGCCTTGGCCGGCCGATTTGATGGTCTGAACGTGCTTGTCGTCAATATGGCGTACCCGCAACGTCAGTCCGTGGTCGCGCAGGAACCGCCGATCGGAATCGAAATAAACCGAATCCAGCATTTCGGTGGTAGGATGATGAAGAAAGCCCGCAAAACGGGAGTCATTGAGGACAGCTGCAACATGCTCGGGCGCTACCCAAAGCTTCAGCTCGACTTCCGTTGGCACACCGACCATGACAAAATGAGGGATTGGAAACAGGTAGAAGATTGGGAATGATTGTCATAAATATATCATACAAAGCAAGTGGCGACGCGAACTCCCGTGGCCACCCCCAGTAATATTTATCGAGACCAATTTTGCTGCCAGAACCCGCTCGAGCGGCGTCCTTCGCCTACCAAGGTCGGCCGAAGGCCGGACCATGTCATTGGCGGCTTTAACGAAGTCCCGATATGGGACGAAGTCCCGATGTTGTGACTTCCGAGGCTTTATTATTGTCAGCGGATGCTCAATTATTGTCAGCGGATGCTCAAGCGCAAGGCACGTGAGTTGTCCAATCGTTGGGTAAGGCTAGGGATTGTCGTCGTTTCCGCTCTCGCCGGTCTCGCATTGATCGGCCTTTACGCCTTTGATCGACCAATCCCGCTGAAGTTCCTGCTGGTTGCCGTGGCTGATGGACACATTGCGCGGACGCCAAGCAGGATCGCGGAGAACCAGCCGGAAGCGGAAAGATTGCTTCCAGATTGTCGCTCGGCGTACGGTGTGCCGGTCTTTGGCGCGGGGGACACCTTGGCCCTGAGAGTGGGATCACCGCCGGAATCCTTCTGGCTGCCGCTGCTCTCGCGACAGTACTACCTTCTGGTTCTGGTTCCCGAAAGTTCCGACCTGAAGGTGTTCACTTTTCAGGAGAGCGGCAACCGAAGTGGGGCCGACGCGGATCAGCAACTGGCGTTCAAGCTGGTGATTGCTGAGGGGCCGGACCAGAGCAATCTGCTTATGGTCATCGCGAGGCGCTTCGAGCCCTTTGAGGCCAACCAGATCGAGCACGATCTTCACGCCAAGCTGGATTCCCTGAAGCCTTCGGCGCGAATAAGTAGTGCCGGGAATTTGCTGTCGAAAATTACGTCCAACAGCCTCATCTACGTGTTTCGCACGTCGAAGGAGGCACAATGTTCGTCACGCGAATGAGGACGATCGGGCTGATCTTCGCTATCGGGGTCGCTCTCGCCCCAGCCGTTCGCGCGTTGCCGGCAATTGCTGCGCCGGCAGAAAGCGGCCGAAGCTACGAATTTCTGTTTGAACGCGGAGCCGATCGGCTGAAATCGGATTCGAGGACCTCCGACCAAGTCGTCTCGGTCAGAGATCTGTTCGATCACCATGGATGGCGACCGGAGCTCAAGTTCAGGATCGAGGCGGCCTTGCCCGGCGGTTGCGAGGCAAGCCTCGGTTGCGCGGAGGCTCATTTGTTGCAGCATCGCGTTCAGGCTTTGCTGGCCGCGATCGAGGCAGATGGCAGTGCGATCGCGTTTGCTCCGGGCAATCTTTGGTGGGGGGGCGCACCCAGGGCGAACGCAGGGGATGACGATGTTCTTCGCATTTTCCTGGCAAGGGGTCTCGATCCACCCAGGAATCCGCGATGCTCGGCCGATATTGAGATTGCAGATCCCGAATTGCCCGCGATTGATGCGGGCGGAGCGTCACCCTGGGTTTTGGCAAACCCCGAGCAGGCTGTTGCCGTCAGCCCCAATGCCCGCATGAGATTTGTCAAACGCGACCCGGCCAAGCACCTGCAGATATCCCTCTCAGACCCACAGGGCTTGTCCGATATCGGGCCTGCCGGCGCCGCGGAAGAATTCGGCCTGGTTTTTTCAGGAGATTCTCTTGCGATCCAGATCGAAGACCCTTCCTCGGCGGATCGCGCGACCCAGGGCAGCTGCCTCTTCAGGTTCGAGCGTTGGCACCATTAAGGCGGAAGGCCCGCGGGGCGGCTCGCGCATTGCTCCGTCGTTCCTGAGGCAGCGATCGGTTGCAATTTCGATGCAGCCGTGTCACCCGTTCAACATTTCGAACTCGCCGAGCGCGATATTTGGAGTTCAAAATCCGTGGCTGAACACCGGCCCCTGGCATCGATCGAAGCGGTTGAAACGGGGCTCGCCTCCCAAGGCTATATCGCCAGCCGTCAGATCGCGACCGCGGTCTATCTGTCGGAACACATTGCCAAGCCGATCCTGGTCGAGGGCCCCGCCGGCGTCGGCAAGACCGAGCTCGCCAAGGCAATCGCTTCTTGGCGCGGGCTCAAGCTGATCCGTTTGCAGTGCTATGAGGGGCTGGACGAAGCCAAGGCGCTCTACGAATGGAAATACGCCAAGCAGCTTTTGTACACCCAGATCCTCAAGGACAAGCTGGGAGAGGTTTTGGGCGGCGCGGAGACGCTTCATGCCGCACTCGATCAGCTGCACGATTTTGGCGACGTGTTCTTCTCCAAGGAGTTTGTCGAGCCGCGGCCGCTGCTACAGGCGCTGGAACAGCGGGGTGGATGCGTGCTGCTAATCGACGAAGTCGACAAATCGGACGCCGAATTCGAATCGCTGCTGTTGGAAATCCTGTCGGACTTCCAGGTCAGCATCCCCGAGCTCGGAACCGTTTCGGCAACGGTAGCGCCGACCGTCATCCTGACCTCCAACAGCGAGCGCAATCTCGGCGACGCCCTCAAGCGGCGATGCCTGCATCTTCACATCGGCTTTCCCGAGCAGAAACTCGAGGAGCGCATCGTGGAAAGCCGCGTCGGCGGCATTTCGCAAACGCTGCGCAAACAGCTGGTCGGCTTCATCCACGAGGTCCGCACGCTTGACCTGAAAAAGCAGCCCTCCGTGAGTGAGACCATCGATTGGGCGCGCGTGCTTGTCCTGCTGGGGGCTTCGGAGCTCGGCCACGACGTGGTCAGGGATACGCTCAACGTGCTTCTTAAATACGAATCCGACGTCGAGGCCGCGCTGCCGCATGTAACGACATTTGTGGCAAGAGCTACCGGTCAGAATCTCCTTGGCCGCGCCACATGAGGGAGAACCTCCATCGCTTCTTTCGAGCCGCGCGGGGAGCCGGAGTTCACGTTTCGCCGGCCGAAAGCATCGATGCGATGAGAGCCGTGGCCGAGGTCGGCGTTTCCGACCGCGGCGTTTTGCGTGATGCGCTGCTCTTGACCCTTGCCAAGTCCGAGGATGAAAAGAAGGCGCTCGGCGCCTGCTTCGATCTGTTCTTTGCCCATCCTGAACCGCAGCAAGCAAGCGAGAAGCCTAAGGATGCCGATGGCGCTGCGGCTGAAAGTCAGACAGCCGAAGGTACGCCCAGCCAAGCCGAAGGGCTCGGACCGCTCGCTCAGATGCTGCTGTCACAAGACCGCTCGGCGATTGCGGCGGCAATCGCCAGCGCCTCCGGCGCGGCATCGCTTTCCGACATCAGGTATTTCACGCAGCGCGGAATTTTTTCAGGCCGCATCCTGGAGCTCATGGGGATTGGGCGGCTCAATGACGACCTGCAATCCCTGACCGCAACAAACCCGGCGCTGGCCGAGCGTCTTACCATTTTAACCGACGCGTTGCGCGAGAACGTCCGCGACGCGGTTTCGCAGGCGCTTGTGCTGTACGGGCGTGAGGAGGCTGAAAATCTCCGCAACGAGATCCTGCGCAGTGCACCGCTCGCCCGGATCGAGCCGCGGCAGATCGAACAAATGCGCGCGCTAATCCGCCAGATGGCACGCCGGCTGCGCGAGCGCTACAGCAAGCCGCGCAAGCGTCAGCGGCGCGGCCATCTCGACGTGCGCCGGACGTTGCGCAAGAATGCCGCCTGGGGCAGCGTTCCCTTCCTGACCGCCTGGAAGCGCAGGCATCGTGAGCGGCCGAGGATCGTGGCCCTATGTGACGTCAGCGGTTCGGTTGCCCGCGTTTCCGACTTCTTCCTGCTTCTGATCCACAGTCTTCATGAGGTCGTTTCCGACGTTCGATCCTTTGCGTTTTCCGGGTACCTGATCGAGGTCAGCGAAATCCTGGAGTCAAAGAGCGCGGAAGACGCGATGCAGGACATCATGTCAAAGGTCGGCTTCGGGTCGTCCGATTACGGCACCTCGCTTGCCAATTTCGAACAGCAATGGATGGCGAGCGTGACGCCGCAGACCACCGTGATCGTGCTGGGCGATGCGAGATCCAACAATCTCGACCCCGGTGCCGATATCCTTCGCCGTATCTCAGAGCGCGCCAAGCGGCTGGTCTGGCTCAACCCCGAGGGTCGGCTGATGTGGGGCTTGGGCGATTCGGAGATGCCGCGTTACGCTACCTTCTGCAATCTGGTGCGCCAATGCGCGACCGCCCAGCAGCTGGAACGTGCGATCTCTGATATCGTCGCCGCCTATCGCTAGTGGTCCCGGCCGTCGTCCCTCCGTTCGCAGGGACGACGAAGTGCACGCGTGGTCAGGCCGATCAAACCGCGGCCAACAGCAGGTCAGAAAACCAATCCCATCCGCAGGCCGCGTTTCCAGACTGTCCGGCAACGCTTCCTGGTGGTGCCGTAAAGCAATTCAAAACGCGCCGGGAGATCTGCGTACTTCTGCAACTGAATGCATGCGCCTCCGGCGGAATAGTCGACCAGCAGGCATTCAATGACCGGAGTCTTTGGTCCGACGAAGATTTTGGCAACGCTGGCGACTCTGCCCTGAGGCCGAATGCGCTCAAACTTTCTCTTTTGGTCCATGATCGGTTGATCCGTCGTTCCGCAATGTGTTTTTAGCCTCGAATGTTTTCTCGCAACCGATTCCAAATACTACAAATTCGTTAAAATAGGACGAACCAGCGCCGGTGTTGCGAACTGACGACCTGATTCGAGACCACCGTCCCTCATCTCAGACAGCGAAATGCCTTGGGCGGAAGCCACATTCATTCATCCGGTTTTCTTATAAAAGCATTCTATTTTTCAATTTTACTTTGCAATCCTTTGTCTCTTCAATGTCATCGGCCGAAAAGCGGAGCGCGCCATGACGGAGCTTTTGATCAGGACCATGGAAGACCCGACAAAATCGGCTGCTGCTGCGCCGTTGCGAATACTTGGCCGGGCCAATTCGTTCAACGTGCGCAAGGTGCTGTGGGTCTGCGATGAAATCGGGATAGCCTACATGCGCGAGAACCCGGCCGGGCAGGTGCCGGTGGTTATCGATGGCGAGCGGGTCATGCGCGAGTCGAACACCATCGTCAGGTATCTTGCCGCAAAGCACAAAGCGGTCGATCTCTATCCGGAAGATCCCGCGGGAAGACAGGCCATCGAGCAATGGATGGATTGGGTGGCCTACGACATCACCCACGCGCTCCGCGGCGCCTTCCTGGGAGGCCAGTTGAAGGAGGCGCCCTACGATCATCCCTGGTACGTCGAACAAGGTCAGAGGGAACTGGTTCACGTCATGGGACTTCTTGACAAGCACCTCGCCAGCAACGGTCCGTACGTCATGGGAGACCGATTTACGATAGCGGACATTCCAGTCGGTCTGGTCGTCAACCGCTGGTTCAGCCTGACGCACCCGGGACTGAAACGTCCGGACTATCTCGCTCTTTCGGGTTATTATGAGCTGATGACGGAGCGACCGGCTTTCAGGCGTCACGGACGAAACGGCTTGCCCTGATTGCTCCGAACCGCGGAAGAACCAACACGGAGGCAAAAATGGACCGTTCTCCAGGACGTCATTTCCTTCAAATCCCGGGCCCGACCAATACGCCGTTGCAGATACTGGCGGCGATCGCAAAGCCGACGATCGATCATCGCAGCGCCGAGTTCGCTTCCCTTGGCCTCGATGTGTTGAAAAGGATCCGCTCCGTGTTCAAGACCGAAAATCCGGTCGTGATATTTCCGACTTCCGGCACGGGGGCCTGGGAAGCTGCCCTGGTCAACACGCTTTCTCCGCGGGATCGCGTTCTGATGTTCGAGACCGGATGGTTCTCGACGCTGTGGAGTAACATGGCCAAAGCCCTCGGCCTGCAGGCGGAAATCATTCCCGGTGACTGGCGCTCGGGAGTAAAGGCAGAGGAGATCGAAGCAAGACTGCGCGCTGACGTCGCGCATACCTATAAAGCCGTCGCGGTCGTGCACAACGAAACCTCGACCGGCGTAACGTCCAATATTCCGGCAGTCAGGCGCGCGATCGACTCCGCGAAGCATCCGGCCCTGCTGTTGGTCGACACAATTTCCTCGCTCGCCTCCATCGACTACCGGCACGACGAGTGGGGAGTAGATGTCACGGTTTGTGGTTCGCAGAAAGGCCTGATGCTGCCTCCGGGGCTGGGCTTCAACGCCCTGTCCGCAAACGCGCAGGAAGCTTCGATGCGCGCGAGACTGCCACGGAGTTTTCTGAGTTGGGATGCAATGCTTGCCTCGAACGCGGCAGGATTCTTTCCGTACACGCCTTCCACCAATCTGTTGCAGGGACTGAAAGTGGCCCTCGACCTGATCGAAGCCGAGGGTCTGGCGAACGTGTTCGCAAGGCACGATCGCGCCGCACTCGCTACACGCCGCGCGGTCGAGCGGTGGGGATTTGAGATTCAATGCCGCAATGAGGCTGAGCACTCCTCATCGCTAACGGCGATCCGTCTTCCCGAGGGACACTCCGCCGATGCGTTGCGGCAGGAGATCCTGCAGAGCTCGAACCTGTCGCTCGGAAGCGGCCTGGGTCGTCTGGCCGACCGGGTCTTCCGTATCGGACATGTCGGCGATTTCAACAATGCGGCAGTACTTGGGACGCTTGCGGCAGTCGAAATGGGGTTGAAAGCACGTGCCATTTCGTTCGGCGAAGGCGCGATCGAGGCCGCAATCGATGCCCTTTCGAGCCCCAGGCAAGGCGTGGCCGAAGCGGCGGAGTAGGGGAGCGGCAGCCGCCGATAGAGCGGTGCCGAGGGGGGAGTTGGTTCTGATGCAGGAATCCCAAGGCCGGCCGGAGAGTGCGCTCATCCGGCCATTTTTCGATGCCCATGCGACGGTGACGACGCTGCTCTGCGTCCTGTTCGCCACCATGTATCTCGATCGGGTCAATGTTTCGGCCGCTGCAGCATCGTTACAGTCGCATTTTGGGCTGAACAATACCGAGCTGGGGTTGATCTTCAGCGCCTTCTCCTGGGCGTATCTCGGTTCGGCGCTCTTGGGAGGATGGGGAGCGAAACGATTCGGTGCCAAATCGTCCCTGCTGGTCAGCGTCATGGTCGTCGGTCTCGGAACGATTGCGACCGGTCTGTCCGGTGGCCTGATGACGCTGTTTCTCGCGCGTCTCGTCGTGGGCCTGGGCGAAGGCCCCGCCTTTCCCGCGGCGACCCAGGCAATGCGCAATTGGTATCCGGCCCAAAGTTTTGGCTACATTCAGGGCATCACGCACAGCGCCTCTCGCCTCGGAGCGGCGCTGGCGCCGCCTCTGGTCGTAGGCGTGATAACATGGATGGGATGGCGCGCATCCTTCGTCGTCTGCGGCGCGGCCGCCATCGTATGGTCAGGCGCGTGGTGGATGTCCTTTCGCGACGATCCGCGCGCGCACGCGCGGATCGATCCCCGAAAACTTGAAGGGGTCAGTGTCTCGCTCTCCAATCGCAGTGCGAATATCCCCTTCCTGATGCTGACGAAGCGAATGCTTCCCGTCACCATTGTGATGTTTGCCTATGGATGGACTTACTGGGTTTTCGTGTCGTGGCTTCCCCTGTATTTCACGAACCGTCACCACACCGACCTGAAGAGCTCGGCGTGGCTTACAAGCGCATTGTTCTGCGCCGGCCTGTTCGGCAATACCGTCGGCGGCGTTGCTTCGGACCGAATCCTGCGGATGACCGGGCGCAATCGCACGGCGCGTTGTAGCGTCATCCTGGTGTCGCTTTTGGGAGCGGCGACGTTCATAACGCCGACGATGTTTTACAGCGATCTGTACATCGTCCTCCCGCTTCTCGCTTGCGGCATTTTTTTCCTGGAGATGACGATCGCCCCGATGTATGCGATCCCGATGGATATCTCAAAGGAATACGCAGGCCTGGGCAGCGCGTACATCATCATCGGCGTCGGCCTCGCGGGGATTGCCTCGCCCTGGGCGTCCGGAAAGCTGATTGACCTCACCGGCAACTGGAACGTGCCGTTTGCTTTGGGCGTGGCAATTCTGCTGGCTGGCGCGGGAGTGGTCGCGATGCTGCGCCCGGACATACCGCTTGTCGTTGCGGCCCACGATGAGAAGTTGCTTTCCATCGCGCAAGGCGCATAGCAATCAGAATCAAGCCCGCGGCAGTCTGAACGGACGCAACGTGTTGAAAATCCCGAAGCGGCACGCCCACTTCCTGTTCGGCTTTATTCAGGCCGGCGTCACGACTGCGGTTGCTTCCGCGGTCGCAAGCTTTCACTCGCTTGAGGGCGGCACGTTCATGATAAATTGGCTGGAGTCGTGGCTTGCCTCGTGGGCGCTGATGGTCCCGGTGGTGATTTTTGCAGCACCGGCGATTTTGCGCGTGACGCAGCTCTTTATGCACGACGAGCATTGACGACCCGTCAAGGCTGTCTCGACCGCGCTTGACCGGCCGGCGAACACGGCGGAGATGTCGGCTATCGCTTTGTTTGCCAAATAGGTGGTGCAGGGCACTCCACACCGCCGAAGCCGCAGGCGACAGGGAGCGGTCGCGGCGTCTTAACAGATAGATCGTGCGACTGACCGATGGCCTGGTGAGATTGCGCGTGACCAGCGTCTTGTGATCGAGATCGGGTGCGACCAACCGTGGCACGACGGCGACGCCGAGATTGGCCTCCACCATCGCCAGCACGGAACTGGGTTGGGCGAGCTCGAGAGCAACCTGCGGCTTGACGCCCTCGCTCGTCAGGGTATCGGCGATCTGCTGCCTGCTGCCCGACGTATTGTTCAGCATGACCATGCGCCTGCCCGCAAGGCTCGCCCATCCGACCGACTTTGGTTTCGCGAACTCGTCGTCGCGACGACAGACCAGCACAAGCGGATCCTGCAGGAGACTTTCGATGTGAAGTTCGCCAGCCTCGATTTCGCCGCCCAAGACGCCAAACTCGACGTCGCCGCGCCTGACCTTCGCGGTGACGTCTCTTGCCGTGATATCCTTGTGGCTAAAATCTATGTTTTATCAATGAATTAATGTGACGATGGTGCTTTTAGGTGCGCCATAGGTGCAGGGGTCCGACGCATTGTATGTACATTGGAATTTCCACAAAATTTTTCCTCGAAGGTATTGCGCGGACCCGATGCGACAAATTTTGGCCCCGGGGGTGGGGTCTCGTCGGGGCTGGGAATATCTCAGCTTGGGCATCGCTGGGGCCTGCCATGACCGCTTTCCTTGTCATCGTTACGCTAGTCGGCGGCGAGATCGATTGGCGGCCTATGGAGAGCATGCACCATTGCATGATGGTTGCGGCGACCATGAATGTTAGGACCAATCCTCTGCATCACTCTGGTCGTCCAACGGCCTACTGTGCTTGGGGCGATGAGGTGCCGGAACGGTATCCGTCTGATCCGATCCTGCTCGATGGCCATGATGCACCGAGGGGCTATGGGTCTGGTTTGTGAACCCTACCCGTTGGTTTTGGTTGCAATCTGCTCAGTCAGTGAATGTGAACCCTAGCTGAGGCTTCGATGAGGCTGGGGCTGGCATGGTGCGCTGCAAATCAAATCGATGTGGTAGCGTTAGCCCGCTTGGTCGAACCGCCGATGTGATCGATACTCACACAAGCTTGTTGCCCCCATCCACCTCGACTGCTCGCCGAGTCGATACTCACACAACGAATGCTCCGATTTCGATCAGTCGATGCTCACCACTGGGCCACTCGCTGCCAACGCCATGCTCGGAGCGAGGCGCCGTTCACCACAGCCGGTTTTGAAAAAATGGTGGAAAGAGCGGGAATAAGCGCCAAGCTGGCCTTCAAAGTCCATCCGCACATGTTACGCCATGCCTGCGGTTTTGCGTTGGCCAACAAGGGTAAAAAGCAATGAAAGAACAACAGCTAGGGCTAAATCTGAAAATCGGAGAGGCAGGCATCTTGGTACCCGGCCCCAGCAATCACGATGCGGGGAACATAAAGAAAGAGAAACCGGACCTGAGCGGCAAGTATCCTGAAAGTTGGGCATGTGTCGATTGCGGCATCAACACGGCTCCGGGCATGTTTGGTCGTGAGCAGATGAAGCAGGCGTTTGCTCTCGCCCTCAAAGGCATTAAACAAGCTACCGACGAGCATTCGGAAGTCTATACGGTCAAGGCAGCAATCTGGAAGGCCGCAGGCATGAAGCCTGATGGTGGCTGCCTATGCGTCGGTTGCCTTGAAAGGCGGATTGGTCGGATGCTGACTCCGAATGACTTCAAGCAGAACGATCCGTTCCGTTTGAAGCCGAGCACCGAGCGATTGCAGGCACGGCGGGGTCGGTTCTTGGCCAAACTCAAAGAGTTTAGGATTGTGGTTGGAGCCACGGTTAACGGGAAGCAGGGAGTATTTGCGGTGGCTGATGGGGTGAGGATTGCTCGCCGCTACTATTTGAGGGGTGGAGTTTCTGTTGAACCGGGATGGGTTTCTCTTGAGCCGGGATGGGAGGTTCAGGGCGATCCTCAAGATGGCAAATGCGTCGTCAGTTATAAGGGCGTCAGGATGATCCATTAGCTTGATGCCCCGGCTGTCATCGTCGCCGCATTTCTGCTTTTCAGTGGCAGGGCCACGCTTCTTTGAATGCTCGGAGCGAAAGCCTCACGGCACTTTCGTGTGTTAGCTCTGGGTGTTCATCGAGGTATTTAAGCAAAACGAGGAATGCCTGTTCAAGGTTGGCCTCGTCGGGGCGGCAAAAGCGATTGGGTTCAGCAAGATCACTACCCAGTTGGAAAACCCCCCAAAGAAAACCATTGCAAAATCCACCCTTGTAGGCGTCCATCGAAGTTGAGTTTGGATTGTGCACGTTGATCGAACACTCCTCTCGGACTTCGTTTCCGGTATACACCGCAAAACATTGCCCTACCGTTGCGACAACGATGCACAGTGCAATGAAATAAGCCTTGATGTTGCCCATCTGCGTCCCTCCAGCGTTTGGCGGAGTCCATTGTATGGGCAATTGGAATTTTTGAAAATTTATCCTCGACCTCTCTGCGCCAGCCTGAGGCCGAGAATTTTTGGGGCCGGGGGTGGCCTTCGGTTGGGCCTGTGGTTGGGATTGGGAATTGGGTTGTTACAACCACAGACGCTGCTTCGCTGCTTGATTGTCCCACATTGGTCGTCGAGACAATCAAAACACCGGAAGTGGTGGGTCTGTCCCTTGAGGGGCTGCAATCAAGCTGGGCTGCAATCAAGCCATGAGGACGGGTTCAGTACAAATCAACTCCATGCCGCTGCTCACCAACCCCGCCATGGGGACGGGCTGCATACAATCAATCCCATTCGCTGAGCTGGCTACAATCAACGATGTCAATGCCTCGCCCTAAAGGCAATCTTCAAAGTAATGATTATGATGGCAGCCACAATGGCGGTTGCGCAGAAGGCAACGCAGAGAGCGATTGCAGCCTTCATCTCACGGTCTCCGGCTTCGGCCTCTCAGCCATGCCAAAGCTTGACCGCGATCATCACGGCGATGAACCCCACGCCCAACGTGATCGTGTAAAGCTCAGCTTTGAACTGACCAAGGAGCTTTCTTGGGCGGACAAGGCTGTTGTCGTTGGCGACATCTGTAACAATCCGCTGCATCCCGGCATCTAGACCATCGTCACCCATTGCCAGCCCCTCCCATGCTTGGGGGCATTGTCGGCCCAATGGAGCGTACACCTGTGTTAGCTGCTTCACATGGGCAATGGAAATTTCAAAAGATTTTTCCTCGAAGGTTATGCGGCGAGCTGGCTGAAATTTCGAAGTGTTGGGTGGTGACACTCAATAAAAAGCCCCGGACGATGCCGGGGCTTTCACTTTCAAACCACGGATGCGGTCATTACTTCGACGCGCCGCCAATGTTGAAGCGATAATTTACTCCGAAGAGAACCGTCTGCACATTCGACTTGAAGTTATAAGGAAATGTAAAAGCTCCGGGCGCGAAGCTATAAAAAAGTCTCTCTCTTGAGGTGCCCAACCCGAAATAGTCGTATTCTGCAAAAACTGACAAATTCGGCAGCAGCAGGTATTCCGCGCCACCGCCAACCGTCCAACCCGTTCGTGTATCGGTGGCGAACCCCGCGAATCCAACAACCGGATCAATATCTGAATAGTTCTGCTTCACCCAAGCTGCACCGCCGTCGACATAGAGCAGCAATTGCGGGATCACTGCATAGCCGACGCGGACAGTTGGGGCGCCAAACCACTGCGTCTTGTGCCCCAATACTTCGTGAGGGGTAAAGTTGCCCGTTGCCAATGCCACACTTGTAACCGGATTGCTGGCGCTGAGGTCAGTCCAATCGAACATGCCTCGCCCGCCAACGACCCAATTGCCAAACTGAGAGTCGCATCCAACCTGGACACCACCAACGACGCCGGTTCCCGTATTGGTGCCAACGTCCACGCCAAAACTAGTTGGATTTCCCGCGTCGAGGGTCTGATTTCTTGACCAACCAGCCCCAATGTTGGCGCCGACGTAGCAGCCGTTCCAAGTGATCACCGGTACAGGAGGCGGCGGCGGCGGTGCCGTGACGGCCATGTCAGCCGCAAGAGCAGGCGTTCCGATCAGCGCGGCAACACCAGCAATAGCAATTTTCTTCATGATCGCCCCGAAAGCCATGTGGAATGTACCATACGACCTGCCCGGGGGGCTGTTGCCGCCAAGGCACAATCAATTTGAATTTTTAGCCGCGCGCGCCTGAGGCCCGTGGATTTTGGCCCCAGGGGTGATCGCAAATTTCAAA
>Ga0306926_10002207_pt1 | contig 19767 bp, 15 predicted proteins | sample flu12Cox44000178_FD_203759 | JGI IMG/M metagenome (GOLD analysis project Ga0306926, IMG submission 203759) | Lab enrichment of tropical soil microbial communities from Luquillo Experimental Forest, Puerto Rico - flux8day.12C.oxic.44.000.178 (v2)... | ecosystem: Environmental > Terrestrial >... | reverse complement strand
CCCAAGCGTATGATGTTCGCGCGCGAGACTGGTTACGGGTGCTCAGCATGCGCCTGACCAGGTTGACGTGAAGTAGGAAATAGAAGGCGGGCACTTGGTGTCACTCGATATGATGCCCCCATTGAATATGACGCTGCATCGACCTGGCATGACGCAGGGGCCACACCTTTACCGGCCGATGCAACGGTGCGCGTTGTATCTCGCAGTTAGATGTGAAGACTTCACCGCCTAAGCGGTCATTGAGTCGAAAAACGGTGTGGCGCGTGGGTTTTTATCAGGATCAAATCGTTCCTTTGCTGATTAATGCTTCGATGCGGCAGAAAAACCTTGCTGCCTATCGCAACCGTGTCGTCCCGGCCGCCGAGGGTCGCGTGCTCGAAATTGGAATCGGTTCCGGGCTCAACCTGCCATTTTATTCGCCGAACGTGCATCAGGTGATCGGACTTGATCCTTCGCCAAAGCTCCTGGCCATGGCTCGTCGAACCAGCCGCTCCACCTCGCGGTTGGTGGAATTCATCGAAGGTTCTGCCGAAAGGATTCCCCTCGAGGGTGCGAGCACTGACACCATCGTGACGACTTGGACGTTGTGCAGCATTCCTGCTGTCCTCGATGCGCTCCACGAAATGCGTCGCGTGCTTAGGCCCACCGGACGCCTGTTGTTCGTCGAGCACGGCCAAGCGCCCGATCCGAATGTGCGCTGGTGGCAGGATCGGCTCACCCCGTTATGGAGGCGTATCGGCGGGGGCTGCCATCTTAATCGCGCCATTCGCGTGCTGATCGAGGAGGCCGGCTTTCAGTTCGATCGGCTTGAGACCGGCTACATGCGTGGCCCGAAACCGATGGCGTTCATGTACGAGGGCAGCGCCCGCCCAATGTGAGGCCGGGGAGTCAGCGGGGCGAACCAAATTTATGCCCAAGGTCTGAAACAGTATCGGGTTGAGAAGCTGAGATCGTTGCACTCGGTCTTCGGGTTTATTCAATCGCTGCCCAGGGAGAAGTAATATGAAGGACGCTTATAAAATGTTGCTGGTAGCCGCGGGGCCATTGATCAGTGGATCGACCTCATGGGCCGATACATTGCCCACGCATCGAATTCCAGCGGCGCTCGCAGTCGAAGCGGCGAACGAGACGGTCGCAGCCTGTGCCAGACAGGGCTATCGTGAAACAGCAGTTGTGCTTGACGCTGACGGCGCCATCATTGCAGCGCTGCGCGGCGACGGTGCCGGTATTCACACGCTCGATAGCGCCCACGATAAAGCATACACCGCTGTTTCATTCAAAAATGATACACTCGCTTTAGCCGAGCGCGCCAAGGGCGAGGATTCGATTGCGCCGCTTGCCAAGCTGCCGCACGTCATGTTTTTCGGTGGCGGAGTGGTGATCAAGCTTGGCGACGAGGTCATCGGCTCCATCGGTGCGAGCGGCGCGCCGGGTGCAAAACTAGACGATGGTTGTGCGCACGCGGGGCTCGATAAGATCCGCGATCAGTTGAGATAATAAATCCCAGTGCAGCGACATGAATTCGATTACAGGCGACTTCAACCGTATCCACGTCATGAGCGGGGGTGCGCCGAAAGAGGTCTTCGCGCTGCTCGCGCCGAAATTTGAACAGCAGACTGGCAATAAAGTGAAGTTCACCTACGCGGTCATCACGGAACTGCGGGAACAATTAGGCACCGGGGCGACGGCCGACGTACTGGTTTTGCCAACGCCGGTGCTCGACAGTCTCGCCAAAGACGGCAAGGTACGCGCCGACAGCCGCGCCACTTTCGGCACTGTGGGCATCAGCGCGGTGGTGAAAGAAGGCGCACCGCGACCGGATATTTCGAGCAAGGAAAAGTTTCGCGCCGCGATGTCCCTGTGCCGAGTTGTGCGGTGAGGCTGCCCATCAACTGGGTTTGAAGGCACCTGAAGTTTTTGGGTGCCACCATCGTCCCGCGATCACCACTCCCTCCGAAGCTATATTATGTTCCCCAGTTACATGTTCTCCGACGACGTCGACATAGTCGAAGCGTCCATTTCTGACGGATAGAATGGTTGCATCTCCGGCACTGCCAGGCTTAAGGCTGCCGAACTCGGGTCGCCTCAATGCAAATGCGGCGTTGGCGGTCGATGCTGCAATGGTGTCCGCTAATGGCATTCCGAGGCACAGGAATTTGGACATGGTCGTGACCTGATCGAACGCCGGTCCATTGATACATAGCGCATGGATGTCCGATGAGATCGTGTCCGGGAAGAAGCCGTTGGCCAGCATTGCGCGCGCCGTCTTGAACGCGAACGAGCCTTTGCCGTGACCTATGTCGAACAACACCCCACGACGCCGTGCTTCGTTCACGGCCTGTTTTACCGTCCCTTGCGCGGTTACTGGGGCGTTCGGGTACGGTCGGAATGCGTGGGTTAGGATGTCGCCTGGCCGTAGACGCGCGAGCACCTCTTCGTAGGTTGGCGGCGGATCATCGATGTGGGCCATTACCGGCATGCCGACCTCGTTGGCAACCTGCAGTGCAATGTCGAGCGGCACTGTTCCCGAGCGGCCCGAGGCGCGGGCACCGACGCGCACTTTGATGCCGACGATCAAGTCGCGATTGGCGTTTGCGACCTCCATCGCATCGATTGGCGCCATAAGACGGATTTCCTCGCTCTCTCCCACCATCACACGCGGTGAGAAGGCGAAGATACCGGCAAAGGAGATATGCAGATAGGCGAGGATACGGACTTGGCTGCGCTCGATTAAGTGCTTGCGGAATCCGGCGAAGTTGCCCGGACCCGCGCTTCCGGCATCGACAGCAGTTGTGACACCCGAACGGCGACAGAAGTCCTCGGCGTCGATGCCGAGCGATGTGCCGCCCCAATAAACGTGCGTGTGTAGGTCGATTAGTCCTGGCGTGACGATAAAGCCGGAAAGGTCGCGAACATCGGTTTCAGCGTCAGCTTTCAATCCCGCCCCAATCTGGGCCACTTTGCCGACGGAGAACGCGACATCGATTACCGCGTCAAGCTCCTGCGACGGATCGATAACGTGGCCTCCGCGGAGAATAAGGTCGTAGGTCATTGTTGGTGCCCTTCTAGGTTATTAAACGAGGTGGGCGTGACGGTGCAACGCGGGGATCAGAATTCTCGCCCGATCAGAAGATGATCGACGGAGATCGCGCCAGCGCCGTGCACCAGGAAATAGATGGCGGCCGCGATCCCCATCGGCGTGAATTCAGGGGCAGAGGTCCACGACCCAATGACGACGGCAGACTCAGCACCCCTGGTCCGAGGATCCAGTTCGCACCATTGAATTTCCGGAAAACGATTCGTGAGCGTTTCTCAGCCACGTTTCGTGTTGGTGTGCAAAGTTCGTACTGTGCATCAGCGTCGCCGAAATAGGTCGCCGCATAGCCGCACCGCGATGCTCAAGAATATCGTCGAAAAAATGGTGACGCCCCCGCAGGGCGAGAGGCCGTCGCTCACCTTCGTGCTGCGCATGAGGTAGATTCAGTACGTTCGCTAGTACCTGTACCATGCCAAACGCTCATCTCGACGCCGATAAGGACGCGCCGCTTCGCTACGACATCCGCCTGCTCGGCCGGATCCTTGGGGAAACGATCCGGGCCCAGGAGGGCGAGCGGACGTTCGACACGATCGAGCGCATTCGACTGACGGCACTGCGGTTCCACCGTGATGCAGATCCGTCGGCGGCTCGCGAGCTTCAGAACAACATCCGGGCCCTCGGCAACGGCGAAGCGATCCAGATCATCCGCGCATTCGGTCACTTCTCACATTTGGCCAACATCGCCGAAGACCAGCACCACATCCGGCGAAGCCGCGCCTATGCAATAGCGAACGCCGCGCCGCGGAAGGGCGAGATCGCGTACGCCCTCGGGCGGGCTCGCGCGGCGGCGCTGTCGCGGTCGAGCCTGGAAAAATTCTTTGCGACGGCCCTGTGCAGCCCGGTCCTGACAGCGCATCCAACCGAAGTCCGCCGTCAGAGCTCGATCGACCGCGAAATGGAGATCGCGCGACTCCTCGACGAGCGCGACCGAATCCAATTCACCCCCGACGAGCTAACGGGCAATCGAAAGGCGCTGCGACGCGCTATCCTGATCCTGTGGCAGACGAATATACTGCGCAGCACCCGGCTCAAGGTTCTGGACGAGGTCGCGAACGGGCTATCGTTCTACGATCACACGTTCCTGCGCGAACTGCCGAGGTTCTACGCCGACCTCGAAGATCAGCTGGGGGCCATCGAACCCGCCTGGGATGGCCTCGAGGTGTCCTCCTTCTTACGGATCGGCAGCTGGATCGGTGGCGACCGCGACGGCAATCCGTTCGTCACCGCCGAGGTCTTGGCTGAAGCGCTGCGGCTGCAGAGCGAGCGGGCGCTGCGCTTTTATTTCGACGAGACCCACCGCCTGGGCGCGGAGCTGTCGCTTGATGACTGCACGGTCCGGATTTCGGATTCGGTGCGGGACCTGGCCGAGCGCTCGCCCGATCGGTCGCCGCACCGCGAGCACGAGCCGTACCGGCGCGCGATCGCCGGCCTCTATGCGCGATTGGCTACGACGGCGAGGCGCTTGGCGCGCAGCGAGCCGCCGCGGCCCGCGCTCGGCTCGGCACCGGCCTACGACAGCGCCGCTGAGTTTCGTGCCGACCTCGACGGCCTCTCAGCGTCGCTGGCGGCTAATGGCTCGCTGGCGCTGGCATGTGGTCGGCTCAGGCTGCTCCGCCGCGCGGTCGACGTGTTCGGGTTCCACCTGGCTCCGATCGACTTGCGCCAGAACTCGGACGTGCACGAGCGCGTGATGGGTGAACTGTTGGCGGCTGTGGGGACCGTGGTCGATTATCACGCGCTTGACGAGGACCGGCGCATCGCCGTTCTTCTTCGGGAGATTACGTCGCCGCGCCCGCTGACCTCGCCGCATCTCGCCTATTCGGACGAGACGGTAAAGGAGCTCGCGATCCTCAGGAAGGCGGCCGAGGCGCATAGGCTCTATGGCCCTGCCGCCGTCCCCCATTACGTCATCTCCAAGGCGGACGGTGCGTCGGACGTACTCGAAGTGGCGGTTCTGCTGAAGGAAGTCGGCCTCTTGTATCCGGACGAAGGTCGGCTCGACGTGGATATTGTGCCGCTATTCGAGACCATCGCTGATCTTCAACGCTGCGGTCGGGTGATGGAGCGGCTGTTCACGCTTCCGGATTACCGGCGTCTCCTCACCTCCCGCCGCGATGTGCAGGAGGTGATGCTGGGCTATTCGGACAGCAATAAGGACGGTGGCTACCTGACCTCGACCTGGGAGCTCTACAATGCCGAGCGCGCACTAGTCGACGTCTTCGGCCGCCACGGCTTGACACCGCGCCTGTTTCACGGCCGCGGCGGCTCGGTTGGCCGGGGCGGCGGACCGAGCTACGACGCTATCCTGGCGCAGCCCGCTGGCGCCGTTCAGGGCGCCATCCGCATCACCGAGCAAGGCGAGGTGATCGCCGCGAAGTACTCCAACGCCGAGGTCGGGCGGCGGAACCTCGAAACCTTGGCCGCGGCGACGCTGGAGGCAACGCTATTCAACCGGCACCACGCGCCGCCCGCGGAGTGGCTCGCGACGATGGACGAGCTGTCGGCCGACGCCTACCGAGCCTACCGCTCGCTGGTCTACGAAACGCCGGGATTCGAACGCTATTTCCGCGACGCCACGGTGATCGGCGAGATCGCAAACCTCAACATCGGCAGCCGCCCCGCGTCCCGGACGGGCTCCACGCGCATCGAGGATCTGCGCGCCATCCCGTGGGTATTCAGTTGGGCCCAGTGCCGCATCATGCTGCCCGGCTGGTACGGTTTCGGTGCGGCGGTCAGAGCTTGGCAGGCGCGCCGTGGCCGCGACGGCATGGATACCTTGCGCCGCATGTATCGCGAGTGGCCATTCTTCACGACCACACTGTCGAACATGGACATGGTGCTCGCCAAAAGCGATCTCGCGATCGCGTCGCGATACGCGGAGCTGGTGGCGGATGTCGGCTTGCGCGACGCGATCTTCGCGCGGTTCAAGGCCGAATGGCACGACTCGGTCGAGGCGGTACTGGCGATCACTGGACAAGAGGCGTTGCTCGAGGGCAACCCCTCGCTGGCGCGTTCCATCCGCAACCGTTTTCCCTATATCGATCCGCTCAACCACATCCAGGTCGAGCTCCTACGGCGCCATCGGGCGCGACCGGCCGATGCGGCCGCGCCGGACGACCAGCTTGTGCAGGGAATCCACATCACCATTAATGGAATCGCGGCCGGGCTGCGGAACAGCGGCTGAAGGGGCGAGGACACAGGCTGTCATCCCGCCCGCACCTACTGAACGGCAATATGCGTTGCGCCGGCGCCCGCTCGCCGTCGCGGCGATCGCCGCCGGCGCGGCAGCGCCCAAGACCACCGCGCCGACTCTCGCTCTCAATTTTTGGATCGCTTTATCCCTAGGCGCGGCACCGCCGCGCCTAGGATTTTCGAAAAACAATATCTGAGCGTTTCTCGGCTGCACCTTAAAAAGATAGGCCGACAGAACGATGCGAGAAGTGACCGCACGTTCGCAATTGAATTCCTGGATCCTGGAGTTTATGCCTACGCTTTCACGTTCGGCTGAACATCCGCCTTCGGAGGTAAAAACGGACATAGGTCGAACTGAAATGTCTGCTTACCTATCATTCCCGAAAACCTCATCCGGGCGGATTCGCGCCATGAGGCAGGCCACAATGGTAGTTAAACGCGAAAGATGCGGAGATTGCCACGCATTGGAGGGTGAGTATCACGAGCTGGGCTGCGATCTTGAACGATGCCCGTTCTGCGGAGGCCAGCTAATCAGTTGTGATTGTTGCTATGAGATTCTCAATATTGACGGCTCACCGGGAACTCGGGTTTACGAGTTCGGCATAACTCCCGAACAACGAAAGCAGTGGGAACGTGCGTTGAATGATAAGGGCCGTGTCCCATTTATCATGTATCCAAATATGTGTGCCAAGTGCGGTAAACTTTGGCCTGAAATGTTCAGCGTGCCAGATAAGGAATGGGGGCGGTACGTCGAAAAAGGCGAACGCGATAAAATGCTCTGCAAACCCTGCTATGATCAAATAAAAATCTGGATAGATGAGAGCCGAGGGACTGAAACCGCCTGAACGCCGGGGCGGCAGTCGCTTGCCTCGCGCGTCCGCCACCGAAGGACAAAGGGCCGGAGACGGCCTAGGCCCCGACCATACCACCCGCGGGGGCCCAAAGAGGGCACGTTATGAAAAGTCGGAAAACAATATCTGAGCGTTTCCCGGCCGCGTCTTTGCTTGTGTCAAGACACGACTGCAAGCGGTGGTACCTCCGGCCGATGATCGATTACCTTGTCGACTAAGCCGAAATCCTTGGCCGTCTCTGCCGTCATAAAAAAATCGCGCTCCAGCACCTCTTCGATCTTCTGCAGCGGCTGGCCAGTATGCTTCATGTAGATCTCGTTGAGCCGCTTCTTGAGATTTAGAATCTCCTGAGCGTGCAGCATAATGTCTGTCACTTGGCCCTCGAAGCCGCCCTTGGGCTGATGCACCAAGATGCGCGCATTTGGCAGCGCGAATTGTAGGCCCTTCTGCCCGGCAGCGAGCAGCAGTGATCCCATTGAGGCCGCCTGCCCGAGACACATCGTCGACACCTGCGGACGCACGAACTGCATGGTGTCATAGATTGCGAGCCCCGAGGTCACCATCCCGCCCGGGGAGTTGATATACATCGAGATTTCCTTCTTCGGATTCTCAGCTTCCAGGAACAGTAGCTGCGCGACAACCAGTGTAGCGATGTCGTCGTTGATCGGGCCGGTAATGAAGATGATGCGCTCCTTCAAAAGCCGCGAATAGATGTCGTAGGCGCGCTCGCCACGATTGGTCTGCTCGACCACCATCGGGACGAGCTGGTTCTGGTAGGTATCGCGCGGATCTCTCACGCCGCCTCCTTTAGACATGCCGATCGCCATCAGCGCAAATTTCTTGCGATTTGAACTCGTCATCAACCTGAAGACGGCAAAGGATATTGGACACGAAGTCCCGAAAGGTCTTCTCCTACGCGCGAGCGAGGTGATCGAACAGGCTAATCAATGCCGCAGTTTGGCACATAGCGGACGTGGAGTGTGATGTCCGCTTTGGGGGGCAGGAAGCGGTCCCGGACGACGTGGCTGAGCAAGATGCAGCGCGGTGAGGTCGAATGATCGGCAACGCGCTTTACGCAACTGTCATGGTACGATTTGCAGACAGCGCATGGTAGGAGCGGTGCGCGACGCAATCGCCGTCGATCACCAGCAACTGACGACGCTCGGGTCTAGCCTTGCTCCGCTCCTTCTCGCGAGAGGTCGCCATCGCGCGCTGCCGCGACCGGGCGAGCCGCTCGCGCGGGGACGGACGGGCGCGGCCCGCTTCTTTCAACTCTACCCAGGCCGGCGCGTGGTCGCTGGCGCCGGCCTCGCCGCGCACCTCGCGGTCGACGCCGGCCGCGGCGAGTCGCTTCGCCGCCAACGCGCTCAACAGCAGATGATCGATGCGCAGTCCGGCGTCGCGTGGCCAGCGGTTCCGCAGATAGCTCCAATAGGTGTAGAGCGCCGCGTCGGGGCACGGAGGGCATCGCGCCAGCCCTGCCTGAGTAATTTCTGAAACTGCGCACGCGGCCCCGGCTGCAGCAGGGCATCGTCGGCATAGGAGCGCACCGCGTAAATATCGTGATCGGTCGGCACCACATTGTAGTCGCCGGCGAGCACTACCGGGACGCCAGCGGCATAAAGCTCTTTGGCATGCACCAACAGACGCTCCATCCAGGCAAGCTTGTAGTCGAATTTTGGCCCCGGCTGCGGATTGCCGTTCGGCGCATAGAGCGAGGTGACAATGACACCGTTAACCGCCGCCTCGATATAGCGCGCCTGCCTGTCGTCAGGATCGCCGGGCAATTCGCGCCGTGTCACGATCGGCTCGCAGCCGCGCGCCAGGATGGCGACGCCGTTCCAGGTCTTTTGGCCGCACCACACGGCGCCGTAACCCGCCTTCTCAATCGTGGCCTTGGGGAATTCGCGGTCGGCGGCTTTAAGCTCCTGCAGCGCGACGACGTCGGGCTTTTCGGCGCCCAGCCAGCCGATCAGATTACCGAGCCGCTTGTTCACGTCGTTGATGTTGAAAGTCGCTATCTTCATCGCCCTACAATAACTGAGCGTTTCCCGCCGCGTGCGGCTTGCGGGGTCGTTTGTTCTCCCAGATGGGTAACGAGCGTCCTTGCGATGCCTTCCGAGTCAGTGAATTCATAGGTCCACTGATAACCCGGCGCCCGCGCCGCAAACCCTGGAAAAGCCCATGAAACCGTTGAGCCTCGGCCTTGTGCTGGTCGGCCTTCTTGCGCTGGTGCAGTCCGCGGTCCAAACGGACCTCTCGGGCACATTTTTTGGCGGCGTCGTCCTGCTCTGCGCTTTCGCGACCTTCCGCTCGGCCGCCATCTCGAGCTTCCTCAAGATCTTCGTCGCCTTTTTTTCCACCGAAACCATTGTGTTCGGCCCTGCCTGGCTCGCCTACCGCGCCGGATTTTGGCCAACCGAATATGCACAATACGCGCCACCCACATCGCTGCCTTTGGCGGTGGCGATTTTCTCGATCCTTATCTATGCGGTGGCACGCTCCGGCACGGTGGCGCAGATCATGCGCATCGCCGACCGGTATTTCAACACCGTCGAAACCGGCCGTGTCAGCGTCTTTTCGTTCCGGTCTTATCGCACGCCTGAGCGGCACATCGCCGTGACCATGATCGTCTTTATCGTGCTGCTCAGTCAGTTCCAGGTCGGCGTGACGTTGCGGCTGAATTTCTTCAACCGCGACTTTTTCAATGCCATTCAAAACCACGACGCGGCCACATTCTGGCACCAGCTCGTGTTCGTGTTTGTGCCCTGGGCTGCAGCCTACGTGGCGATTAAGGTCGTCGAGTTCCTGACACAGTCGATCCTCGTCATCCGCTGGCGGCGCTGGCTGACCGATTTTTTCGTGTCACGCTGGCTCGCCGACCACAACCATTACCGGATCAGCCTAGTCGCCGGCGACACCGACAACCCCGATCAGCGCATTGCCGACGACATCTTCCGCTTCATCAATGGCGGCTCTGATGGGTCTGTTACCGCGTATGGCATCTACGATTTCTCCATCCTATTGATCTCGACCCTCTCCTCGCTGGTCTCCTTCGCCATCGTACTGTGGGATCTGTCGCGATCGTTTGCGCTGCCGGGCACCGACATCGCGGTGCCGGGCTTTCTCTTCTGGGTGGCCCTGATCTATGCGCTCGTGGGAACCTTGATCGCCCACCTGATCGGACGCCCCTTGATGCGGCTTTATTTCGAGCGCCAGCAGGTGGAGGCCAATTTTCGTTTTTCCCTCGCCCGGCTGCGGGAATATACAGAGCAAATTGCCTTGCTCGGCGGCGAGGACGCCGAGCGACATATGATGAGGCGAAGCTTCGGAGCTCTGGTCGCTAATTTCCTCGCCCTCGTTTATCGACGATTGCGCGTGACCGCGTTCACGGAGACGTTTGGCCAGATTTCGCCGATCATCCCCCTTGTCTTGACGGCACCGTTTTATTTCGTCGGCAAGATTGAACTCGGCGCGATGACACAGACCGCCGGCGCTTTTGTGCTGGTGGCCAATGCCATGACTTTTTTCGTCAATTACTACACCTATCTTGCCGGATTTAGATCGGTGGTCGAGCGTTTGAACTCGTTCGACGAGGCGATCGATAAGGCGGAATCTCTTAAGAACGCCGGACCGCAGCAAGTCGCGGTTGCCGGCGGCGCGGCTGAGATCGCCCTTGAGGACGTCGATCTCTTGCTGCCGAATGGACGCCGTATTGTCGAAGCCAAGCATCTGGTGCTGGCCGGCGGAGAAAACGTCGCTCTGTCGGGCTCCTCGGGCTCGGGCAAATCGACGCTGTTCCGCGCCATTTCCGGAATTTGGCCGTACGGCGATGGCCGTATTCTTAGTCCCCAGGGCATGCGCTTGATGGTGTTACCGACGAGGCCTTATTTTCCGATCAACTCGCTACGCGCCGCCGTTACCTATCCGGCGGTCGCCGGCACTTATTCGGACGAGGCGATCCGCAGAGCGCTTGTCGATGCCCATCTCGGCGACCTCGTCGACGAACTCGACCGTCTGGATGTGTGGTCGCAACGCCTGTCGACCGGCGAGCAGCAGCGCTTGGCGCTCGCCCGCGTCTTTCTGCGGCGGCCCGATTGGCTGTTTCTCGATGAATCGACAGCAGCCGTCGAGGAGAAGCTCGAAGCCGAGCTTTACGCCATGCTGGCGCGACGGCTGCCCAAGACCACGATCATGACCATCGGGCATCACGCCGCGGTGATCGCCCTACACAAGCGCCACCTGGAGATGACTCGAAAAAACAATCACTTTACGCTGCGCGACGCGGCATAACCTAAGTGCCGAAGTGTCGGGTTGCGTGTACGAGCGCTTTAACTCAGGCGGCGGCCTGCGGCGCCCGCGACGCGATCTCAACAGCAAATGTGCCGGCTTCAAAATACCAAGTAGGAATGTCAGCCACCGACAGCCCCCTGGAGGCTGAGTCCGATTGGCCGCTTCCTTGCGCGCACCCGCACGCGCGTGCGCGCGAGAAATCATTCAAGAATTTCGCGCGATTCCACAATTTGATGACGTATTTGGCCGAAGTGTCAGCGCCGTCGGCGGGCGTCAGTCGCTTCACGAAGTGGATTAGTAACGACCGGTTTGGCGCCGCGCTTCTTGAGCAAGTCATTCAATGCCTCGATCGCAAGCGATTGCAGGGTCGTGTCCTCGTCAAGCGCCAACTGGCGCAGTGCTCGGTAGCCGGCGTCATTCACCCTGACCAACAGGCCGCGCACATCCCGCTCGGTTCGCCCCCGGGGGGTCTTTGCTGCCCGTGTGAAGGCCGCTGAGGTGCTTTTGCGTGCCATTGGCTACCACCCTGCCTGCCAGTCCTGATTTGCGCATCAGCGGCTTCCTAGCACGATAGCACGGAAGTCGCTCTACCCGCTATGCTTGCATGTTAGCACACTATCGTGATAGCATGATTACTAGCGATAATCGCTCTTCCCGCTAGTGATCTGGAGAGGTGCGGATGACGATGGAACTGGACCGCTTGGAACCCGCCAACTACGCCGTAACCGTCGGCGCCAGTGGCCTACCACGAGAACTGGAGGTCGCTATGGATCGAGCCGGCGAGTTCGCCAAGGCCGAAAAGGCTCTGAACACCCGCAGGGCCTACCGGAGCGATTTTGCGACCTTCCAAACCTGGTGCGCTGCTCGTGGCGTGTCGGCACTACCGGCCACGGCCGAGATCGTTGGTGCGTTCATCGGCGCCGAGGCCGACCGCGGCGTCAAGGCATCGACGATTGGACGCCGGCTCGCGGCAATCGGCTATGCGCACCGGCTGGCTAAGCTGCCATCGCCCACCGAGGTCGAAGCAGTACGCGCCGTGATGCGCGGCATTCGCCGCACTATCGGGACCGCCAAGGCGCCAAAAGCCCCCGCGACGAACGATCGGCTCCTCGCGATGATCGCCTCTCAAAATTTGGAGTCCCGCCGAACCAACCAGGAGGTGGAGTCTCCGGCCAGGGACGGCGCAAATGATGCGTGCGTGGCTATGCTGCGCGACAAAGCATTGCTGCTGCTCGGCTTCGCCGGCGCGTTCCATCGCTCTGAATTGGTCGCTCTGGAGGTCACCGACATGAAGGAAACGGCTGAGGGATTCTTCATCACCATTCGCGGTGGGAAAACCGATCAGGAGCGCGCCGGTGCTACTGTGGCGGTGGTGCGCGGGTCAGTGGCTTGCCCGGTCGAGGCACTCAAGACTTGGTTGAATGCGGCGGACATCACCGAGGGCGCAATTTTCCGGCGCGTGAACAAAGCCGGTCGAGTGCTGCCGGATAGGCTGACGGCGCAATCCGTCGCTCTGATCGTAAAAGCTCATGCCAAGCGCGCCGGCCTCGACCCTCGGTCCTTCGCGGGGCATTCACTGCGCAGCGGCTTCCTGACCTCGGCTGCGAGACGGGGCGCATCGGTTTTCAAGATGATGGATGTCTCGCGGCATCGGAGAATTGACACCTTGCGCATTTACGTGCGCGACGCCGAGTTGTTCCACGATCACGCGGGAGCAGGTTTGCTTTAGCGACAGCGTCAGATGGCATTTTGCAGCGACTAGATCTCCGATCCCGCCGACGCCTGAGAATAGAACGAGGGAACCGACTTGCGGATGCGGGCGGTAAACCTCCGAGAATGTCCGCTTCCGTGAATGTCCGCTTTTGACCCAAGGGTGACATTTCGAGCCGCCAATTATTGTGCATTGCGAGGTCCGCGACAGCCTTGTTGGCGAATTCGAGACAGCGCAAAGTGCCGGTTGGAAAGCCCATCGTCCAGGATGCGGGTTCAAAAATAGAGGGAGGAGCGCCATGAAATGGCAATTGTTCGCATCGTGTCTTTCTCGGCGCGCCATGCTGGGAGCGACGGCAGTGCTCTCAGCGGGTCCCGCCCTCGCGGAGGAATGCCGGCTCGGCCCCGCGCCGCACGAGAAGGGCGCACGCGTCTTTATGGATATGGATCAACAGGAGCTTGACGCGTCCTACGACCAGTTGGCCTATGAGCCGCTTCTTTCACAGATTACGAAGCGGCTTGCGTCAAATAGCGAGGCGATGCGCGCGAGGATCGGCGCTCCCGAGCGCGAATCCTACGGTCCATCCGCAGCCGAGGGTCTCGACATCTATCGAACGGAGCGGGAGAACGCGCCAATTTTCGTTTTCATCCATGGCGGTGCTTGGCTTGGCGGTGCGGCCAAGGATTACGGCTATCCGGCCGAGATGTTCGTTAATGCTGGCGCGCATTACGTCGCGGTCGATTTCATCGCGATCAAGGAGGCCGGCGGCGATCTTGGCATCATGGCAAAGCAGGTGCGCAGCGCCGTCGCCTGGGTCCACAAGAACGCAGCGAAATTCGGCGGCGACCCGTCGCGGCTCTATGTCGGCGGCCATTCCTCAGGTGGTCATCTTTGCGGCGTGGTGCTGGTCACCGATTGGCAGAAGGAATTTGGGCTCGCTCCGAACATCATTAAAGGCGGGCTCTGCATGAGCGGTATGTACGAGATGAAACCCGTGGCTCTATCGGCGCGTCGCAACTATGTGAAGTTCACCGGCGCGATGGAAGATTCGATGAGCGCGATACGCCACATCGATCAGCTCCATGCACCGATCACCGTGACTTATGGCACGTTCGAAACGCCCGACTTCCAACGCCAGTCGCGCGAATTTGCGGCGGCGGTGAAGATGGCAGGCAAGTCGGTCCAGCTAATCGAGGCGCCAAACTATGCGCACCTTGAAATGTGCGAGTCCCTTGGCAATCCCTATGGCGCCAACGGGCGCGCAGCCTTGGAGATGATGAAACTCAAATAATCTTGCTCCCCCAAGCTGCCTGCGCCGAGGGGCATGCACATATCCTGGAGATATTTTATGAACTTACTACGATATGTGCTGATCGCCGCCGTGCTTTCAAGCACGGCATCGTATGCGATGGCCGAGGTCACGCGGATCGAGATTGCGACACGCGCCGACGTGCTCGCAGGCAAAGGTTTTGGCGACACGGGCCCCTACGAGGAAATCGTCGGCAAGGTGTACTACTCGCTCGATCCTGACAATCCCCGCAACAAGTCGATCGCCGATCTCGACAAGGCTCCACGCGATGCCGCCGGGCGTGTGGCTTTCGTGGCCGATCTCTTCGTGCTGGCCCCAAAAGATAAGTCGCACGGCAACGGCGTTGCGTTGTTTGATGTTCTCAACCGCGGCCGTAAGAACATGCTCAACGCTTTCAACCGGTCGCTTCCGTCGTTCGATCCCAACGCGCCGCTTGATTTGGGCGACGGTTTTCTGATGCAACAGGGTTACACACTGGTGTGGGTCGGCTGGCAATTTGACCTTCCCCACCGCGGCAGCTTGATGGGGCTCGAAGCACCACCCGTTCTCGAGAACGGCAAACCAGTCGTCGGGAAGGTCACGACTACCTTCACGCCCAACACCAACGATCCGACCTACCCACTCAACGACGTGGGGCGTTATGCGGACACCACCCACTACCCGCCGGTCGATCCTGCGAGCCCCGCCAACATGCTTGTGGTTCGGGACGGCTTTCTTGGCGCGCCGCACGTTATTCCGCGCGACGAATGGCAGTTCGCTCGCGTCAAGGACGGCCAGATCGTCCCGGACAGTTCCGCGGTCTATCTAAAAGCTGGTTTTCAACCCGGACATTTCTACGAGCTGAGCTATCAGGCTACTGGCGCGGTCGTCGCCGGTGTCGGTCTCGCCGCGCTGCGGGACCTCGCTTCCGCGGTCAAGTATCGGCAGGACCTGCCGATCACGGCGCGTTACGCTTATGCGTTTGGCCCATCGCAGGACGGTCGCCTGCTGCGGGAGTTCCTGTACGAGGGCTTCAATGCCGACGAGCAGGACCGCCGCGCCTTCGACGCCGTCATGGCGCATATCGCCGGCGCCGCGCGAGGCGGCGATTTCAACTCACGTTTCGCCCGACCAAACGGCCTTGGGTTTTTTGTGGCGTCACTGTTTCCCTACCTCGATCTTGACCAGAAAGACCCGGCGACCGGCGGGACAGACGGCATCGAGACAAAACTAACGCCAGAGCAACGCCCGAAAATCTTCTATACCAACTCATCGGGTGAATACTGGGGCGGCGGGCGCGCGGCGGCCCTTACCCACACGACGCTCGACGGCAGCGACGATGCCAAGGTCCCTGACAATGTCCGCATCTACCTGTTTGCTGGGACACAGCACGTTCCCGGCGGCTATCTGCCGTCGCAAGGTGCAGGCGCGCAAAAGCCCAATGGAAACCAATACGGGTTTGCGCAGCGTGCGCTCCTTGTTGCGCTCGATCGCTGGGTCCGCGACAACGTTGAGCCGCCGCCAAGCGCCCATCCTCAGCTAGCGGACAAGACCTTGGTGCCGCGCGACCAGATCGCATTCCCTGCGATTCCGGGTGTCCACTCGCCGCTCACCATCCCGGCCGGCTACCGGGCCGATCTCGCCGAGCCACAAACCCATGCCTTGCCGCTCCTGGTGCCGCAGGTTGACGCCGACGGCAACGAGCTGTCAGGCATCCGCCTGCCCAACGTCGCTGTGCCGCTCGCGACATACACCGGCTGGAATTTTCGCAGCCCCGCGATCGGTCAGCCCGGCGAACTACTTCCCCTGACCGGCTCCTTCATTCCATTCCCGGTGACCAAGGCCGCACAAGAGGTGGCGCACGACCCACGACCATCCATCGAGGAGCGTTACGGAAGCCGCGAACATTATCAGGTCCTGGTCACGGACGCCGCGGCGAAGCTGGTGCAGCAACGATATCTTTTAAACCAGGATGTCCCGCCGGTGATCGAGCGCGCGCTCGCTACCTGGGACGAAATTACTGGCGGGGCGCTATCGGCCGGGAAGTGACCGGAAGGCGGCCTGATATCCAGTGAGATTGCATCGGAGGTCTTCCGATCCTGATGGGATCATGCCGGGTGCAATCACCGAAATATACCACGCCCCAATCGGCAGGTCTGTGACCGACTTCACGGTGCTCTGACGCTGGAAAAGGCTTGCTATTTTTCCGCGGTGCAAAATGTCGCTTATTGGCACAAAGCGGACATCCAACTGTCGCCTGGCAATGTCCGCGTTTGGGGGTAAAGCGGACATCGGACTGACGAGCCTCAATGTCCGCTTTTGACCCAAAGAGGACATGAGCGGCTCGGGATTGGTGCCGTGCAAACTGACCCCCGAAACCCGTTTCGCCAGCCGTAGAAGACTGATGTAATCAGGCCATCGCCATCGTGGGCGAGTTCTAAGCCCTGGGCAGGCAAATGCGACGGCGCGATTTCATCAAAGGCATTGTTGGTGCGGCAACGGCTTGGCCGTTCGCCACTCACGCGCAACAGGCCGCAGAAATGCGGCGCGTAGCCTATTTGAGCGCGTCCGCCGAGTTGTGCTGATCCTGCTACTGGCGTCCGGTGCCGCGCTACTGTTTCGGTAGACGCGAACTGCGGCCAATGTGACTGCGAATGACGAGCGGCAACAATAATGTCACCGTGTTGCAAACATGCCGTCGGACTTTCCCTGCCCTACCATTTCCTGGCAGTACCCAATACAAGGAAGTCGGCGATCGAGAGTATGCACGTCAACTCGCTCTATCCAGGGTGGACCGTCCGCAGCGGGACGCCGAGCGGGCATTCGGCCCAAAGCCGAAACAGCAGCAGCCGCCTCCTCCGCTCTGATTGTTCGGCGCGATTGTTGGAACCCTACGAGTAGCGGCTGGAGCGAGCGCCGATGCTTGCAACCAAAAATCTGTCCCGCGCTGTCGACGGCAAGTTTTTGGTCGACGATATTAGTGTTCAGGTCGAAGCCGGAGAGATTCTCGCCGTTGTTGGTCCAAGCGGAGCAGGTAAGTCGTCGTTTCTGCGCTTGCTCAATCGCTTAGACGAGCCGACGGGTGGTACCGTGCTGCTTGACGGACTTGACTACAAAGATATCCCGCCGCGCGAATTGCGCCGACGCGTCGGCATGGTGATGCAGATGGCTTACCTGTTCCCCGGCACGGTAGCCGCAAATATTGGCTTCGGACCGCGCCAACGCGGCGAAACGTTGGCAACCGAACAAATCGCTGCCTTGCTCGAACGTGTTGGCCTGTCCGGGTACCAATATCGCGACGTGAACGACCTGTCAGGTGGTGAGGCCCAACGGGTGTCGGTGGCGCGCACGCTGGCAAACGCCCCCGAGGCGATGCTGCTCGATGAACCAACCTCAGCGCTGGATGAAGCCTCGGCGCGCGAGATAGAGGAACTTGTGCAGGGCATCGTCCGCGAGCGGCGGGTGGCATGCGTAATCGTCACTCATAACAGGCCTCAGGCCGAGCGCATTGCCGATCGCGTGATGATCCTGAAGGCCAGCAAGCTTGTGACTATAGGACCGACCTCAGAGGTGCTGAATGGTTGCTGACCTGCAGAACATCTTGAGCGGCGATGTCATGATGGGCTTGGCTCAAGCCGCCGGCGCCATTGTGCTCTGCCTGACCGTTGTGGCGCTGTGCCGCCGGTTTGCCGTGCATGTCGAACGCGAAGCCGTAATATCCATCGGCAGAGGCTTGGTGCAGATGGTCTTCGTCGGCGTTGTGCTGGCTCTGCTGTTGCACGGAAGCTTGCTTATCGGTGCGGTCATTCTTCTGTTGATGACGATCGCTGCGGCAGCAACCGCCTCGCGCCGGCTCAAGGGGATAGGAAGTCCGCTGTTGCTTTCTTTCTGGGCCATCTTTGCCGGCTCCGGAGTGGTGATCGCTGCTATGCTCGCGACCAAAGCGCTCAAGCCAGATATCGTTATGCTCGTTCCGGTCGGCAGCATGATCATTGCCAATGCGATGAACGCCTGTGCACAAGCCGCCGAACGCTTCCGCGCGGACGTCACGGCGCATGTGGGTCAGGTCGAGGCAGGTCTGGCGCTTGGCGCGGAGCCTGCCGCCACCGTTGCGCCTTACGTTCAAAGCGCCGTGTACGCCAGCCTTCTGCCGCGCCTCGATATGCTGAAGTCGCTCGGGCTCGTGTGGATACCCGGCGTGATGGCCGGCATGGTGGTGTCGGGGGCGAGCCCCGTCTATGCCGGCATCTATCAATTCATCATCGTCGCCATGATCCTCGCCGCTTCCGGCATCACCGGGCTGCTCGCGATTCTACTCATGCGTCGAGGTGCCTTCTCTCCGTCGGCGCAATTGATCCTCCGTCGCGAGACGCCATCGCAAACCGTTTCCGCAAAAACCTAGATGCACGTTGCATTCCTGCTGCGGTGCATAAGTCCGTAAAGGCACTGAACGGACCCCTCGCGATGTCTGCTATGAGTCCGCAATCGGAGGCTTAACGGACGTGAGATGGACAGGGGCCGTTGACCGTACTACTCGCGGCGCCGGTTTCAACCATCGCTGGCCTCCTCTCGGACCATTCAGAGCGTCGACCGCAGCCGATCGGCAACTCGGCGCGCGATCTCTGCTGGAGCCTCCTCGGGCATCGGGAATACCGAACTGACGTTGATCTCGCCGAGCACGTAGCTGTCGGTCTCGTCAGCGCCGGGCGGGCCGAGCATGAAGTCCGCGTCCCAGATCATCGGCAGGTCGCGCCGCGGGATGTCGAGCAAGGAGATTAGCTGCGGCGTCCACTCGTCTTCAATCAACCGGCGCAGGCGCTCGAAGCGCGGGTCGGCATTGGAGGTGTAGAGCCGCGGTCCAGCCTCAGCGCGCGCGGCCAGTGCGTCGACCAGAGCCTTAACCTTCTGATGGCCGAAGCCGGCGCAGCGATCGCCTGCCATGTAGCAGCGCACCACACCTTCGCTCAGGCGCGCCTGGAACGGCTGATCGATCACGCAACCGTCTTCGAAATAAGCGATGCACCGCTCGAAAAACTCGTCCAGCGCGAGTTCCTCCGATGCGTCGCCGGCGGCATCCAACACGCGTACCATCGGTCGGCTGCTTAGACTCGCCAGCGTCTCGACCTTCCAGACGCCCTGGCCCCCGTTGCCGCGGTTGCGCTTGATCACGCGCGGGCCAGCGGCGAGCCGCGCCGGCAATTCAACGCGCATTGCCTCAGCCGTTCGATACAGGGCCGTGTCGCTGCCCCAGCTCATCGTGCGGGTTCGATAGAGCACCTCCTTGGTGCCCATTTTGAGGATCACGTCAGGATGGGCGCTCACCCAGACGCCGCGC